>Ga0179593_1344339_pt1 | contig 30249 bp, 31 predicted proteins | sample CZODoug2_1_08_16_FD_185931 | JGI IMG/M metagenome (GOLD analysis project Ga0179593, IMG submission 185931) | Vadose zone soil fungal communities from Angelo Coast Range Reserve, California, USA - CZODoug2_1_08_16fungal (PacBio error correction) | ecosystem: Environmental > Terrestrial > Soil >... | reverse complement strand
CTGTGGAGTTTGCTTATTCATTCTGTTTGGGCTTTTAATTGAAATTGCTCCTCTCCCGCCCCAAGGTTTTTTTTTGGATTTTTCGCTGAACAGTCCCTTTCTGGACTAACCTGCTTGGCACAGTTTTTATGGGTTTTTTCTTTTTTGTCCCCCCGCGATGTATGGCCTGCAAGATTTTTTTCATTTCTTCGATCCTTGCACACCCGGCACCTGGTTTCTGCATCCGTCTTTTCGACTCTTCTGTTACCCCGGCCCCCCCCTTTCCTGGTTTTGGGTCAAAGGATGGCCGTGGCTTTGTATCTTTTTCCTTTTTGGCTCCCAGAGGCCCCCAACCCCTTTCAACCTTCTTTTTTTCCAATTACTGTCTTGTGGGTGGCCCCCCCTTTGATTCTAAATTTTTTTTTTCAAGTCCCCCCTGGTACCCCCACACTTTTGCGGGCACGGGTTCTGCCCCCCTATTTCTTGAAGGTATGTCCAATGGGCTTCCCTTGGTTTTTTCTAAAGCCGTCAAGATTTTTTCTTTTTTACCACCCGACCTCTTTTTTTTTTTCCCTCATGCGTTTTCCCTTTGCCAGATTTGCGGGACTCTCACCGCAAGTCTTTCAAGGTTTTTTGAAAGCTCCCAACCTAAAGGAAAGGGATCATTTTTGAGGCTCAGTTGGCACTCCGTCGTAGACATTCCCCCCAACCCCCTCTATGGATCTTTTCCTTTATCAGCCTGAACGGGCCATGTGCTGGTCTAAAAGTGTTGTTTGATCTCATTTCCTTCCTTCTTTTTTTAGTCGATGATTGTTCGTCTTCCCCCTTGCCCCTTTTGATCGCTTCATGTTCTGTGGTTTCAGGATCTTCCGTTTTTTTGCACTTTTTGGCGGGTGGTCCTACTTGGTGGACACGACTGAAACATTCCGTCCCTGAATAGCCCCGCTGCTCCTTTCGTTCACAACCGGCCACCTTTTTTTCTTTGGCTGCGGGCCCTTTGTTCCTTCCACTGGGCCCCCCCCCCCCCCCAGACGAAAATCATCCTTCCCCCCCCCCCGTTCTTGTTTCGATTCTGTCTTTCGCTATGTGGTGATCCCACTTTCTGGACCGTTCTGTTCTTTTTTTCCCCCCTGTCCGTCCCACGCCTCCACGGTGTCTGACAGATTTTTTTCCTTGTTAGTAAAAAGCTTTTTTCTACTGGGGTCCCAAGCTGGGCCGAAGGTGCAGTTCTTGTTTATGAGGATTCTCCCTTATCTTTCCCGCTCTTTACTGCTTTGAACAAACGGCCGATTGCCGTCTTCCTGTAGTCCATGATGCCAAGCGGGTTTGCGACCCGTGCGTGGTAACTGACCCTCCTTTCCTGTTCGTGCACAGCCATCGCTTACCCCACTGGTGTCCCGCGGTCCTTTCACCAGCCCACCTGACTGGAACCCCCCCCCCCTTTTTTCGGTCTTTTTTTCTTTGCTTAAGGTAATTTTGTGACAACCCCTCCGGGCGTTCTTGATTGGAAACTGAACTTTCACTCCTTGACCTCACCTCTTCCTGAACCGTAGTTTGCAGTGTTAGATGGGTTATTTTTTCTGGACGCCTTCAAAATCGAAATACCGACTCTTCGTCTACTCTGAGTGCAACTTTCTAAACCAGTAACCAATTTCGGGGTTTTTGATGTTATCCTAGATCCTTTTCTTTTGGTTGTCCCCCTCTTTCCGCTGACCGACAGAGGTTTGTTTTTTCCACTTAAGATGGGTCCCAAGGGGATTAACCCTTTTTTCGCTTGTCTTTTCTCCCTCTTCCTCCGCAATTAGACTTTTTTTATATTTGCCACCCTTTGGGCCTCCTTCCCCCACACGCTCTCGTTCAGGTCCTCTTTTCAAAGTTTGATCTTTCAGAGAAAAAATCTATTCTTTCTCCTCCCTTGAGAATCCCCTTAAGGGGAGCCCGCCATTGTCACAACCCCGTTGTGTTTTCCCGTTGTGCCCCCCTCGACGACCCCCCCCCCGTTACCACCAACCAAGTCGGCTGCTCCTGTCTATTCGGGTTCCCCTTTCCCCCCCCGCCCAAGCGACTCCCCCTTTCAGCTGTTCCGTTTCCCGCGCTCAAGGTGCTTTTTTGAGGCGGTCTGGCCGTTTTCTTCCGTGGTTTTCTCCGGTCACGGTGGGGTTGTACGACGGGTTCGTGGCTTTTTATTTTCCGCTGCCTTCCCCTGGGTCCTCACACTTGCCCCCTTCCCTTTTTTCAGTCTCGTGGCACACCTAACCACCCCACCCAGTCCTTAGTTCCCGGTCCCCGATCATTGCCCGCGTCTTCCTCCCCCTTCCCCAACAAGCGCCCCTATCCATCTCCCTGCACCTCTTATTTTACCTTTTTCTTTCGAATCGTGGCCTCTGTTTTTGGGGGTGGTCCCTGACCCCCCGATGCCCCCTCAGCAGCTTTTCCCCCCCCCACTCCCTTCCTTCCCCTTACCTACTATAATTTTTTATGTTTTTTTTAGACTATCTTTTTTCGACTATGGTGTCCGGGGTTCTTTTAATATGGTCTCTTGAAAACGACTTTAGCATTCCACCCCTCGAATTTCGTAACCCGTTTTCTCTCCGATTTCTTCATAGGATTTACTTTTTCCCGTTGTTTCCTTGGATTGGCCCCCAGGCCGGGCGGATCCGTAGTAACGCCTCTAGAGGATCGAGGGGTTTTTTTGGTTTTTTGCTTTTTTTCCCCGCCTTCCTAACCGGCCGGGCAGTTTCTCCCCCCCGACCTTCTGGTCTAGCCGCGTCTACCCACCCCCCTTCTGGTCTCCCCTTCCTCCAAACGGGGAGGCCTTCCTCCTCTAAGTGGCTTTAGGCGCGGTGGCCCCGCGGGTCCGTCGCTTTTGGGGTTTTTTTCCGTCCTCTTACGTGCCTCTCTCTGGCCCTTTGCCCCGGTGCCTGTCTTTTAGTTTTTTTTTTGACAACCCTGAACCCCCCCCCCCCCCGATTTCCCTGTCCCCCTTCCTATCAATTTTTTGGCGAAAGTGTGTAAAGAATAATTCGTCGGCTAGGAGAGCCAAATTGGTTCCCTCTTTAAGACTTCCCTCTTCTGCCAGGTTACCACAGATGTCTCTTCTTTTGAGGAAGGTCTCTCTCCTTGGTTTTCGTGGCTTGAGTTTGAGGCGTTTGATTTTCAGCACAGTCCCCCAGTACACTCCCCCTTGCCCCTGCCTGTGGAGGCCTTGGTCCAAATATCCCGGTTTGCTTCCATTTACGGGGTCCCCCCCCTCCTCTTTCGTTGCACAGAGTTGTCCCCCGCTGATTCGATCCCTCAGTCCATGTTCCCTATTTTTGTACCCCCGGTTTTTTCTCTGCCACCGAATCTTTGAGGACGTCATTTTTTTTTTTGTTCCGTGGCTGCTTTTTTGCCTCAAGACGAAGCCCCCCCCCCGTTCCCTCCCCCCCCCCCTCCTAAAACATTTATCAACATTGAAAAGGTCGGTGCATGCGATGGGACCGGGAAGTGTGTGGCCGATATCTTCCCCCCCCTGGTGTTCGACGTAAGTCCCCATCCGCCCTTTGTTTTTTAGTGACAGTTAGGATGGGTTGCACATATGACCCGAGAAAACCATGGTTATCCTCCCCAGCAGTGCGATAGCTGGTTGTTTTTTGTAACCCTGAGTCACTTTTCTTGAAACGGGTGGTCGGGCGCCTCCCCCAATTCTTTTTTCCGATTTTTGAAAAGTGGAATTTTCGGGAAGTGATAGAGGTCCCCATTCACTTTCCGTTTTTCCTTGTAGCCTTTTGCGGTGCAATACACCTGGGATTTTTTTTCAAGGCCCCTTAATTTTACCCCTTTCCTAGCTGCCCTATTGGAGTTCTGCCCCTAGTTTTTTGTTCCCCCCCCCCCAGCCTCACAGGCCTTTAACCCATGTGTGGAAAATTGTCCCCCCTTGCCGTTTGGCCCCCTGCCTTTTTTTGGTTGTAAGGCTTTGAAGCTCCCTTTGTTCCCCTTCTTTCCCACCCCACTTCGCGGAATTCTGGTGTGTTTACTCTTTCTTTGTTATTTCCTGGTTTTTTTCCTCACTGGCGGCTGGGACTTCCCACCTCCTGCCTTGCCGTCGGGTGTTTCACGTCCTCCCTGATCTTGAGAGATGCCCCTCCTTTTCTTTTTTTTCCCCCCTTTCGGTGACTCTCCCCCTCTAACCACAACAGGCGTTCCATTTTTTTGCCCTTTCCCAATGTAAATTTCGATCCCCCCCCCTTTACCTGCCCCAGAAGTTTTAGGACGGCTAAAGCATTTTTAATGGCAGCCCTTCCCTCCTTCTTCTTCATTCCCGTTTGTCCATTGCCGTCGCACGCGCGCCACCACAGGCCCGCTTCCTTTAAGATCCTCCTGAGTTTCTCTTCCCCCATGGCTGATATTTTTTCATCGGGTGGACCAGCCCCCAAGTTGGCCTTTTTGATAACCTTTTTTTAGTCTCCGGGCCCCCGGCCCGACTAGGAGACCTCTTCCCCCTTTTCCTCCCCCCAACTTGGGTTATTCCAAGTGCTTTAAGAAGCTCACGTGCTCACCGTTTGCAAAGTTGGTTAATCATTTTTTCCCCCGCGTTCCCTTTTGCTTTTTCCCGGTATACTCCCCTGCACCCCCTCGTCTCTTACCCCTCCCAGGGGTTATCCCTTTCCCAGTGTTGCCCCAGGGTTCACCAGTTACGTGTCCTTTCCACTAACCCCGGTTTGACTTTTTTTCAACCCTTCTCCTATCTTTGTTTGCTTTTTTTCTGCATTTGTTTTTCCCCCAGCTTCCCCTCGTTTAGTACGAAGGGGCTCTTCCTTCTTTTTCTACCACCTTCTCGGAGACACTCCTTTCCCCCTCCCTTTTTTTTGCCCGGTCCTTCCTCACCGGTACGAATTCCTCAACATGCCCCGTGCCCCTTGTCGGGGCGTCCTGAGCACCCCTGCGGGCCCTTCTATTTAGTTCCCCCCCCTGACCTTTTTTTTTTTTAACAACTTCTACTACCATACCTTGTGTTTCTTTCCGCAAGACTCATGTCTTTCTCCCCGATATTTTTTACCTTGCCCCGACTTGGCACCACAGTTGGTGGCTTTTTTTTTGTCTCCGTGGTTTCCCTTTTTTCTCTTGGTTCCAATTCGTTTTTTTTTTTAGTCAGGTAATGTTTATTAAAAGGCCTTTCCCCTGTGCCCAGCTTTTTTTGAAGAGATCATATCCCCTGCTTTCTTTTCTTCCCCTTTCCCTCCGCTTTTTTCCTGACCCCCCACCAGGCGTGACGGTTATTTGTTCCTTAGGCGTTGCGTCCCCTCCTTTTCTTTTCTTTCATTGGGGTTTGTTTTTCCCATCTTCTTCGCCATCTGTACGACCCCATGCCTTGTGCTGTTTCCCCTCCCCCCACCCCCCCAAGCCAAGTCTCCCCCCCAGCCCCCCCACCCCTGCGCTTTTGAACATCGTCATTTAACGATTTTTTTCAAGGTCCCCCCGTACACCCTCCGGTGAAATCCAAGACCCTAAAGTCTTTGATTTCGGGGACTTTTGATGGGACTCTTCCACCCTTTAATGTCCAGCCCTATCATTTCCGACGTCGGTTACGTTTTTTCTTGGGTCTGGGAAGTGCCACCCCCCTCCCGTCCGATTTTCCCCTTAGAGTCTTTTTATAGGGTTGAGCTCGTTGTTTTTTGTCGAACCCGTATTCTGTGTCTTTTCCCCTTATTCCTGTCTTTTTGACCCACCCCAGCATTTCGCCCACATTATTTTGACCGGCTCCTAATTAACTACTTGTCACTTTTTTTCTTGTTGTGGGTTGACCGCCTTGGAGTTACGTCTTTTTTCGATTTCCGGTCTTCTGGCCCGATGCTTTCTTCACCCGTTTCCCCCCCGGCTCGCGCTTCCTATTTGCCCCTCGTTTCTTTGGAAAACCGTCTTCACCTGTTTTGGGGGCCGGCGTTTGCGGTCCCCCCCCGTCCTTTTACCTGTTGCGCACTTTGATCTCTTCTTCCTCGAGGCGGGCCTCCCACTCCTGATTCGAGTTCTCTGATACTTCCCCCTTGCAAGACGGGCGCCCTATATGAACCGCAGTTTCTCATTTTCTCCTTCCCCGGTATCCTTTCTTTCCATGAGTGCTTGATCTTCCTTTCGTTGCCTTCCCTCCTTCTTCCCCTCCCCCCCCCCCCCCCCCACTAAATGCGTGTCTTCTTGGTTTGCGAATTTGGGGTTTGAATTATGACGAATGAACCCTTTTCCCCTTGACCCCCCCTCTTCCGTTTAAGCGTGATTGGCCAGAATCATTTTTCACTTCTCGGCTCTTCCACACCTGGCCCCCCCTTGGTTAATTTGCCTTCTTCCTTGCGCCCTATCTTTCAAGGCCACCAATTCCGCTTTTTTTTTGGTTGGGCCGTTCCCCTTGATTCCGGCCCGTTTGAGGTGCTTTTTGCTCCTTTTGCGGATCCATCCCCCCCCGTGTTACCCGATTTTCCCACCCCCCAATCCCTTCCAACCTGCGGGTTTGTTCGCACGGGGTGCAAACCTTTCCTTTCAAGCATTTGACCCCCCCCCCCCCCGTGTGGTGAAAGTTGGCCTTTGTCGCCCAGTCCTAGGCTGCCTCGGTGCCCTGCTTGCGCTTCTCTTTCTTCCCCTTTAAACCCCAAACCCTGCTTTCCGACGTTAGGGGGCCTTTTATGCGCCTTTTTTTTGTTTGCCCAGTCCCCCCTCCGCCTCAAGGCTTCGTGTTCTCCCTCATCCCTTTTTTTCCTGCAGAGGAGTTGGCCGGTTTCACACCCCCGCCTCCCCCCTCCTGCTTTGCTGGGCTCCCCCTCAGAGTCTTGGCCCAGGAAGATTTCTCGTCCTCTTTGCTTTTATACTTGTTTTTTTCTTCGGGCCCAGGTTTGCCTTCCTGTTGCAGACTGTCCGGCCTTGCTGGGATTTTTTATTTTTGCAGGCCTGTTGGTCTTTTGGTGGAACCTTTCCCTCAATTTCCCCTTACTGGCTTCTCTCCTTGAACTACGTTTCACACCCCCCCCTTGCCGTTCCCCCCGGCTTCGGAGGTTTGTTTCCCCCCCCCCCCCCCGCTCTTGCGTGGTTCGTTCCTTTCGTTTAACCCCCAAAAATCATCTCCCAGGTGCCGGGGTTTTCATGATTCAGCTCACGGTTTCGCCTTTGCTGAACTCCCTGCCCACTTGGTCATGGGACTCTTTAGTGTTCACCTGCTTCGAATTGTTATGCTGCCACCTTTTTTGTCCCTTCCCCCCGGCACTTTCGCTCCTTCTGGCTGGTCTTTCTTTGTCCTCCCGGGATCTTCCCCTTTCCCCCGACCAAAGGCACAGTTCCCCTCTATTGGTCCCTGCTCGTCTGGGCGCGGCCCCCCCTCCTTGTCTTCCCCCCCCCTGCGGTTTCAGAAAGTTTTTCTCGGTTTCTTTCCCCCTCACGTTTGCACCCCCCGTCTTGTGGTTGCAGTCGCATTTTCACCCCCATCACCACCGGCTGCCCAATTTTGTTTCGTTCTTTGCCCCCCCCTTTCCCGTTCCTCTTTGAACACCCCTCCCTTTCTGATAGAGTCTTCTTCAGATATTGAAGCTGAACTGTATTATCCCTTTTTTGAAGACCGTTTTTTTTTCCCTCTGTTGGCTATCCCCCCCCCCCAAGGCACAAATTCCTGCACCACCCTTCTTTTTTCCTACGGATCTTTTTTAAATGAGACCAGTCTTTTTCCCCCCCCCCGGGAGCGCGATTAGGTTGATAGATCCCTTCGTTTGCTTTTCCTTTTGTCCCCAATCCCCGCGCCACAATTAACGGAGACTTGGTCCCTCCCAAGTATTTTTCTTTCCTGATCAGGCAGGTTCCATTTTTTGCTCACCTCTGGCTGGAGCAGATCCTCTTTAACCTTTTTTCCTGCATCCCACAGGCGAACCGGTGTCCGACGGACCCACCCCCCCCCACCTTTGCTCGTAATTTTCGTGAACCCTTTTGTCTTTTTTTTTCTTCGCGGAAATTCGTCCGTCCCGCGCCCTACACTTTTTTGGATACTACGTCCTTTTTCCCTGTGGGGGCTTTGTTTTTTCCCCCCCTGTTTCCCCCTCTATCCAGCCCCAGTGTTGTGAAGGCAATTCCTCCAGATTCACACTTTGTTTCACCCCCCCTCCCCCCCCAACGAGGCCTAAGGAAGTTGCCTGGTCCCCGCCTCCCCCCCTGCTCAAAGGGCTTTTTCTCCAAGACCCTGCGCGGAAACCATGTTTGTTCTTTCCGTCTTGTTTCTTCCCGTGTTGGTTTTCCGAAGATTGGCCCTGCGTTTTTCTCCGAGTCCCCTCTCACGGCCTCCCTGCCCCCCGTGACTATTTTTTGACCCTCCCACCCCACCCAGCGCTCCCTTCCTAGTTTAAGTTTTTCTCGTTCCCCCCCGCGCGGACTCCCCGAAAACAGGAGCCTTTCGATCCTGATTAGTGACGCCCAACTCTTTTTTTTCTCTCGCGGTCATTGGTCCCCCCCAGCTGAACTTTTTCAGGCCAGTCCCCCCTTCAGGCCCCCTCTCTCTTTTTCCCCCCATAAGGTTGTTTTGTTTGATCTTTTTTTTCTTTGTTACTTTGATTTTTGTGCTCGTTCATTTTTTTTTGGCTTTTGATTTTCATATTTGTCTTTCTCCCGACCCCCAACGGTTTTTGCCCCCAGAGTTGTCAACCGGGTACCCTCCTTTTTTTTCGATGTTCTTCTATTTTGCCGAGGCCGGAGTTGTCCTTCCCTTGGGATATGGTCCCCGGCGCTCGAGGTCGCTTTTTTGTGTTTTCGTTGTTCTTTTCCCCCGTTTTGCTTCCCTTTTATGCGGCGACCCTTATTGCCTCCTAAGACCCCCGGCCCCCTTTAGCAGGAATGTGTCCGTTCTCGACACCCCCCCCCGCCCTTTAGACCTTATCAACCCCTTTTGTATCTGCCTCTCCAGAAGCCTTTGTGGGCGGAGCCGAGCCGTCCTTTTTTTTTCCTTTACTGTAACTCAGGCTCGTCCGGGCCGGGCCCCTTTTCCCTTTTTCTTATTTTTCTGGTGTTTTTTCAATTCCCAGTCATGGCGGCGCCATCGTTTTCATTTTTTGCGGCCGTCGGCCATTTTTCATCTTTCGTCTCGAGCGACAAGGGCACGACTTCCACGTTTTTTTGGCTTTTTTTTGTGTGTTTGCCCTCCCTTCCCCCCCCCCCGCTTCCGCCTTTTTTCGTTGAGCCGCCTAGTTTTTTTTGTGATCTTTTCACCAGCGAGTTTGGGGAATCCCCCCCCCCCCCGTTGACCCCGAGTCTGTCCTTTGGGCTGTAGGAAAGCAGATTCTTTGGGCCAGCTTCTTCTGCAAAGCCGATTTGTTCGAAGATGACATGCCGATTGGTGTTTGGGTTGTTTTTTCCATGTTTCCTCCGATCTCCTCCCTAGCGAGAGTGCTTGATTTTCATTTTGCGCCTTGCCTCAACCCCTCCCCGGACGGCCCCCCCCCTTTGCCCCCAGGACTTCCCAATTTTGTTTTCCGTGGCCGTTCAAGGTCCCCGGGCGATTTGCCTTTTTGAATGCCTCTCGTTAGTTCCCCTGGTTTTTGAAAGTATTTACGTTATCAGGAAGAGAAGTTAAACCAATTGGTCGTATGAGTTTTTTGACCTGTTGTTATTCAAATGCGATAAACCAAGTTTTGTGGCGAGTGATGTTTTTTATAGTGACTGCTTCGTACTTTTGCAAAAAAAACCGGCATCGCTCACTTGCCTCTACCCCAACCATTGTTTTTGCCGCGGCCAGTTTACTGAGTCCGTTTGAATGGTATTTCTCGAGTGGGTATGGGCCGTTTTTCGGCGCGCCCCCCCCGGCAGGGGCAAAGATCCCCCCCTATGGTAACATAATCATCTTGGTGTGGTGTCTATGAAGTCGGACTTATTTTTTGAACCCCCCCTGACATAACCCTGAAAGCATGTCTGCACGCCAAAGCTTCCATTCCTTGGGAAACATGGTGTGCTTTGCGGGCAGGGCCTTTCAAACGTTCTGCTCTGACCCCCCTATTCGTTTTGTTAGGGGTTGAAGACTGACTTTATCTGGGGTGGCTTCCTTATTGGTGCGCGGTTCTCCTAAGCCTGGTTCTTAGGGTGTTTTTGGGGAACAGGGTGTCGGGCAGATGCCCTTTAGTTTTTTCCTCGGTCACACCCTTTCTAAAGGTTCTCGTAACCCACGCCCCCCCCCCCTTTCTTTGCCCTTCCATTACTTCGCCCTGACGGGTACGAGCGGCTTCCCCAGGCTGATCACTCCCGTCCGGCCGCCTTCGTTCGTCTTCCCTTTTCTTTTTCCAGTTCTTTTTTTTGAGGCACTGCCCGGTTGCCCGGCTACCGCGTCCACATCCTTTTCTTGCCACCCCTAGGATAGTTATTTGCACCCATCCTTGTCGACAAGTGTTGTAAGCTTTCCGCTTGATCCCCTTATCCTTCTCTGCAGCAGAAGCACTGTTTTTCTGCGAACGGGTCCCCCTTTTTTTTAAAGTGGTTTAATTTTTTTTGGAAATTTGGCTTTTCCCGTGCTCCCCACCCAATTACATGGGATTTTGGTCTTCAGTCAGTTCTTTCTAGCCCCCCTGCCTCTCACCCATTTTTATCCTGACGCCAACCCATGCGGGTCCCGGGGTCCCCCAGTGATAGTCTCCTGAGATTCTGACCCCAGGCCCGTTTGTGTGAACCCGGGGACCTTTTTTTTGTTTTTTGAGTTTCTTTGAACGCTTCCCTCCCCCCTTTCCCTTCGCTCTTTCCCCCTTTGAGGAGTTTTGTTGGTTTCGAGGTGCTGGCTTTCATATTCGCCACACGTTTGTTCTACCTTCTTCACTTTCCTTTCCACGCCAGTTTTCTTTGACCGGTCCGTTAGATTTCCCCAAGTATTGGACTTTGCAGTCCGGCCGGGTTCCCAGTCTCAAATTTGCGGTTTCCCCCGAATCGGTTTTTACCTTTTTGGTCTGTGGTTTGGGACAGAGACTTTCCTCATGTTCTTGTTTTTTTTTTTTTTTTTTTTTTGCTCCCAATCTATAGCCCCTCGTTGCTCCCTTGCGACGTCACCCCCCTTTCTGGCCGTCCCTGTGTGGTTCACCACCTTTTTGGCCGTTCTCTTTTGTCCAGCTGATCCCCCCCTCCTCGCATTGCTTGACGTTGTTGACTCCTCAGAGTGCACCTCTTCCAAGGGTCATATTTCTCGTCTCTGACCCCTTATTACGTCTGGTGCAGACCACAAGCGGGATTGACCAGGAGTTGAGTAGGCCTTGCCGCACCCTGCTGTTCTCTCTGGAGGTTTCACGATGTCCATCGTGAAAGAACCATAGGGACCTTGGTGCCCACCCCGTTTTGATAAGCTATCAAGGCCCACCCCCCCCTATTTGGAAACGGGGTTCCTCCCCCCGGGTGAAGTCTTTTCCACCCCTGCCGGCCCCCCGACTGTGTTGAGTTTTCCACAATTTTTTGTCCTTTTGAAAGAGTACCCGTAAGATGCCGTCTGAGTACGGGGTTGAATAGGTTTCTGTCAGCGCCAGTTTTACTCCTTTGGTCTTTGGGGGTTCTTTCCTTTAACAATTTCGTTGGATTTGAAGTGAGTTTTTTTTTCCTCAAGGGGTTGATCGTATAGGCGGTTTTGACCCCTCAAACTTTCTCTTGATAAAAATTTCTTATGCCCAAACGCATCAGTCTGAACATTCGTGTTTCCAGTGATTTTTTTCCCCTCCCCCCATCATTTTTCAGTCTATTCTTTTTGGTGATGCATGTTTTATCTACAATTTCACTACGAGGGCCGGAGTTTGCTTGTCAAAGCCTCGTCATTGCTCGAAGATGCTTCCCCCCCCCATTACCTGCCCGGAGATCCCTTGGTGACCCGTCGACTAGGTTAAAGTTTGCACGCAGGCTTCCATCAACGTTTTTGTACGCGCAAATTGTTGGATTCGCGATCTTTCGTTGTTCCCGAACTTCCAACCCGGTGATTTCTAGTGTCTCTTCCGCCATTTTCCCCCCCACAGACCAAAAAAGGACTTACACCATCTACCTCCCCTTGCCTGGCGGTCTCTCCCCCTCGGTTTACAACCTGTTTCACTGCGGCCTGCTCTCGCGTTCTTAATTGTGAAAGGCCGTGCGTTAATTTTCCCGTTCTTTCCTTGGACGGCCACGGTTTTGCACCAGACGGGGGGGCTGCCTGACCCTCCGACTTCTGACCCGTTATTATAGCTTGATTTGTTCGGGCAGAGTGTTCCGCTAGGTGTGAGAGGGTGGCACCCCCTTGGAAAATGTCCACTGCCGCGGCCTCTTTCCTGGGAGGACCTCTCTTGGGTCGTTGTCGTTCGGATGGATATGAGGCTGTTTTTCGCTGGTTCTTTTTGATCGAGCCCCTGGCCCCCCGAGACCAACCCAACACTGGCTTTTTTTTGGTTCCGCCCCCCTTTGAGTTTGGCCAATGCGCAAATAATACCCCCCACCACCGTTGGGAGGGGGCCCGGTTTTCGCAATTCAACGTCTCGTGCCTTGTTTTCTTCGTTCTTTTTATAACAGGCTTGCCATTCCTGGTCCCCCAAGGGAATGGTTTTCGGTTGGTGCGCGCCGTCGCGTTCGCCCGTGACAAGTTGAAGTCTTTGGGTTGGTTGCTGCGGTGCCCGAGTCTCGCCACCGACCAAACCGGAGCATGGGCCCCATTCCGAAGAATACGCGTCTCGGCCATGTGCGATATACGACCTGATCGGGCTCCAGGCGTGCTGGATTTTTTTTTTGTATTTTTTGTATCTCTCCGTGGTGTCAAGCTCAATTCTTCGGTTCCAGATGTGGTATCGGTGCTTTTCTTTTGTCGCCTTTTTTGGGGGACCCTTCTTTCTGTGGACCTTATTTCCCATTCGCGACTTTTCTGTTTCCCACCCCCCCTCATTTTGTCACCGGTCGGAGGTTTGTGAAACGCAGTGGTTCGTCTGCGGCACACCCCCTATCAACACCCTTCTTTTTCCCCACCCGCCTTTTGAGTGAATGGAATTGTTCCTGGACCCTGTGTTTGTATTCTTTTTTTTTCGGGCCTTGCCCCCTAATGAGACCCAATCCCACATGGTAGGAATTCTTATGTTTCTTGGGTTCCACCTCTTTCCCCTCCCGGTATCTCTAGGAGGGTGCTTTCCCTGTGGGACTTTTTTTTCGCCCTATGGCGCAACGGCCCCACCTACCTCTCAGGGCCCCTCCTAGGCTTTTCTTCTTTTTTGTTCCATCCATCCTTTTGGCGTACACCTGGTACTTTTCACTCCAAAGGAACCCCCTCTGGGTGGTTTCTTTGTCCACGACCCACAGCGCACCCCCATTTGGGGTTCGCACTTCAAAAACACTTGCATTCAAGGGTCCTACCCCACCCCCCCAATGTCTGGTTTTGGCCCTGGTCAAGACGTGCACCCTTCCCCGGGACGATTTTCTAGTCGCCTTGGTAATCTAGTGCTCTTTTTTGAAATTTTTGTTTTGCCCATGTGCTCCACTTTTGTTCACGCGCCTTTTTTCTTTTGGGCTTCGTTGCTTATCCCACAGCCCCGTTCATTAAACATCCATCCACTTTTTTTCGAGAATCGTTTTTTTCCATGAGCCCCAGGACACCACCTTGGCCAATGGGCCTTCTGTATTTTTTTTTTGGGGGCAATCTGCCCACGGAAAGTGCTGCTGGCCTCCCTTTCCGTATCTTGCCTTGGCTGGGGGTTTAACCTTGTGTGTATCTCAACCTCCTCCTTGTTTGTCTTTTCGGGTTACACGTCCGTCTTGATAAGCTCAACATTCTTTACTCGTTCATAAAAACCGTCTGGTTTCGGACCACCCGGGCCTTTTTGAGTTCGTGGCCCCATTCTTTTCCGCTTTTTGCCTCCCAATTTCGCTGTCTCCTGAAGAAGTCGCCCAAGCATGGTCTAGGAGCCTCACCCATCTTTTTTTTTTTTTTTTCAATTTGGCAACCTCTTTGTCCCTTCCCCCCAGTGGTCACCAGTTTGGCCGCATTTTTGGGTGGGAGGCATTGCCCCCTCTCCCGGTAACAGTTTTTCAAAATCCTGAAAGCCCATCTCTTTACGTTTCCGGCGTCCCTTCTTCGAATTCGGCTACGCTCCCTTTGGGTGTTTGGTCGGAAAAGTTTTCCCCATTTTTGGTGTGTATGGGGACGCCCCATGATTTCTTTTTAAGTCCTTTTTCCCCCTTTGCCGCCAGTTTTAATATTTTGGAACTTCCCCCTTTCACAAACAGCAGTCGCTACGGTGTTGTGCCCTCCTATACCCCTAGCACCTTTTACGTCCCGGGGCAAGCACTAACCTTTTTAGATCCCCAGATAAGAAGAGGTACCCATTTGAAACCCTTCACTGTTATTTCGGGCTCTGCCTTCTTTCAACTAGCCAGTTCCATCCCCCCCCCCCTCGGTTTAAATCTCTTTTCCTCCTGTTTTTTTTGTTGTTGTAGTGCCGTCGAGGGTCTCGGCCCGTTTCCCCCTTTTTTCGTTTGCTCAGGACCCGTCTCGACGGGCAAGTTCCCCGATTTTTCCTGGTTTCAGACCTGGTTTATTGCTCTCCTCGATTGGTATCGTGATTGTTTGGGACGACCGCGGGCGGTTATTTTTTTTTTTTTTATGAGGCCCTGCCATTTCTTTTGTACTAAGTATGCGTTGCTGGGTGGGTTGTTATTTTTTTTCCACAGACTTTTTCCCCACCGGTGGGCGTTGATTCACCGTTGACCTTTTTTTTCCTCCCGGGTTCCCCGAGTGCTTTCACCCATGGATGAACTTAGGGGTTTTTGTTTGGGGCCGCTCCCCTACTTGTTGCCTGAAGTTTTTGTGCGGGGCGCTTTGGCCTGCGGATGTATTGATGGTACCTCTAAGAAGTTTTCGTCCTTTCACAACTGACTTTTTCGTCTCTTGTTTTCCAACTGACCCTTACATGGTGCGTTTTCTCCCACCTTCTGTGCTGTGATGGCCTGCTTGGCCAGGATACTTGGAGCGTTGTAGATGCCAATTAACACTTCTTTCCATTGTTGACGCAGTAGTTGGAGTCAAGCGGAGATGCTTCCCTTGTGACGCGAGTTGAGTCTATTTTCTTGACCCCGAAGGAGATATCCCGACCCAAGTTTCTCTTTTTGGACAATGATTATTTGGTTTTCTGGGAAGCCTTGGCTTTCATTGGGGAAGAAGGGATTTTCCACGATGATTTTAGGGAGCTGAGCAGCCTTCCCCCCCTCAAGATTGGTTGTACTGTTTTAATACTTGGCACGCATCGTTGAGGTGGGATGATGTTCTTTTTTCTCAAACCCGAGCACCCCAGTCGCCCCACCCTTGTTCTTGTCTTTCAACGCAACAGGTTTTTAAAATGGGACTCAGCCCTTTGTGCTGACGGGGCATGGTTTTCTCCTAGATCGACGGGCTTGTGGGCGTTGTGAAAATGATTTTTCCCCTGTCATTTGAACGACCGAACAGTGGTTTCAGTGTCCTTGATTTTTTAATATCAAAAGTTGAAGAAATGTCGTGAACGAAAACCCCCTTGTCTTTTTCCGAAAGTGCCGGGTTAAGTGCCATGCTTACTCTTTCCCCTCTCGGACTCGTGTTTAATCGACGGTAATGGCTTGTTCTAGGTGGTGTTGCGCAGCCACAAGCACAACCTAATCCCCCTCCCCGAGCCCTCATTTTTTTTTTCGTACTGTCCATCTGGTTTTCCCACGCGCCAACCTTCGTGACCAGTCAACGCATATAGTTCCATTGCCCGTGTTTGTCGGTGTTATTTTCGCGGGTTCCCCCTGGGGCCTTTTGAAAGTTCGTTTCCTGTTTCGAAACTCCCTTGCAACTTTTCCTTTTTTATGTCGTGTATTGTTGATACTTTTCTTATGTTTCCCCCCCCCTAATTTGTACGAACCCCCCTCCATCGCTCGAAAACCTTCGAATTTCGGTTTTTGTACCTAGTGCTCTATTTCTTGGACGGAGATTGTATACAGGTGTGAGACCATGAAAAGTAGCGTTCCTCGACCTCCCCCCCCCTCCCTTCTACGGCGTTTCGAGGAAAGCACGTCAGTTTTTCTTAAAACCTTTGGAACGTGGGCGGCCGCCGGCCCGTTGCCGCCTAATGGGTTCCCTTACACGGAACGTTGTTCTCCTCCGAGGTATAAGGGCGGTGGCGATCCCCCTTCTTCTGTTTGGAGGAGCCGTATAACTGGGGATTTGCACCCTTTGCTCCCTTGTCACCTTTCATCTCCTCCGTTTGAGACTTTGCCACGGGCTGACCTGGAATGAACTGTGCCCCCTAAGTGGTTTTCTTGATCCGTTCCGCGGTGTGCCGTAGGACGGTCATTCTCGCGTCTTGACCCCCGGGGAGCAATGTGGTTTCTCCCCCATTGGCTTCAGAAAATTTTTCCTTTTTCCACTTTTCCCACCCCCCTTTTGACCTTTTTGTCTGATTTTGGGGACCGTCATGTGAATAAGCAGGTTCCCCTCCCCCCCCTGGTGAATTGTCTTGTCCCTCCCCCCCCCCCTTGCCCTTGTTTGGGGCCCTTGGTATCAGCGGTCCGCATTATTCTGTGAACAGGCCTTGTTCACCTTTGTTGCTTCGCCAAGCCTTTTTTCCCTCGGTGCATACATTCTCCCCGTGTCCATGTGTTCCGCTTTTCTTCTTTGACGGGCTGGTTTTTCTCTTTCAATATTTTCCCCGGATCGGGGCCGTTTCCCGTTCGAGCACTTTTTCTGTCCGCCCGTCGAAAGGGCCTGATCTACTTTGGTACCGAGTGCCCGTTCGGTTGGCGTCCCCCTGCGTCCCCTCCCGGGTGCCAGTCCTAGACGGAGTTACCTTGTTTCCTGTTTTGGTACAGTTCGCCCTCTACCTCTCTCCCCCCCCCCTGGTGCGCCCGTCCTCTATAAGGGAATGGGTGTAGCATTGACCCCCTCCCTCTGTATGCTCCCCCCCTGTAAGATCGGGTTTCTCCTTGTTTCTCCTTTGATCTCTGATACTTTAACTGTTGACTTTTTCCCGTCCCCCTCTCTTCTTTAGCCCTCGCAAGCGATCTCTTTCCTTTTTTTCTCCCAGGGACTTAGCTCATTTACCCCCCAGCATTGCCTCCCTCCTTTTTTTAAGGTCTTGCGCCTCCAGTCTCTTTTGATTGTGTGTGGCAGATCGTATATGTGACCAGAAACAGACGTGTCCCCACAACCCCCCCCCTCCCCGATCTCCCCCGCCCCTCTTCACTGGCACACGCCCCTTTCCCCTTCGCTGGAAGTAGTGTTCCCCCGCCACAACAATGACCGTTTTTTTTCCCCGCCCTAGTCTCTTCCGGCGGTCATCTAGATCCCTTTTAAGGAGTTACTGTTTTTCATTTTGTGGGGGGCCGGGTTTTTCCCCGTTCCCACTGCGTTTCTCTTCTGAGGAGTTTGATCGTTGGATTTTGTTTTTTGTTTTGTCTGTGTGTTTTCTTTTTTTTTTTCGGTGCTCCCCCGCTAGCGTCACTCTTTCCTTCTCTTTCCCCCAAATCCTGAGCGCAAATTCCTAGGACCTTTCCCAATAATTCAGTCTGTTGGGGCCTTGCCAGCGTCTTCTTCCTAGAGGCTTCTCTTTTTGGATTAAGATCGATTCTTCGCATTTCGAAGTTACCCCCCCCAGTTACCTTTCCCGGGGGGCCCAGCTGTTGATCTCCCCCCCCCCCCAAGATCTTTGCCATTTTTTTTGCCCACGCGTCGTGCCAAGGGAAGGGGTTGTTTTTTCCGAAGGTTGGGGGGCCGTTTCGACGATTGGGGGTTCTGTCCCCCACGTTATGGTGTTTGTGAATCTCCGACTTCCCCCCCCCCCCTCAAACAGTTCCCCTTTTTCCTCCCCCCTATGTCTTTTTCACCCCAGAATTTGATTTTTATGAATCCGGGGGCTTTTGTTTTTTTCCTTTCGTGAGGAGTCTTTCCCGTTTTTGACTTTCTTAATGCCTTTCGAGAAGTTTGCCCCGGGCCTTTGTCCTCATCTGTCCGCCTTCCCCTTCGGTTCCCCCCCCCTCTTCCTTTCTGTGGACGCGCGGATCGATTGGACGCCTACCCCAACATCGCCTCCCCTTTTGCACCCTGCTTTTTTCTGCCTCGGCTTCTGGACTAATTTTCTGGTAAGGAGGCGGACCCTTCATTCAGGATGTTACGATCCAGTCTGGTCTTCACCGGTCTGCAACCCCTTTCACTCCCCCGGCCAATTTAATATCTTCATTGAGAGTGATTCCATCCCTTGAAACTGCAAAAATTGTTCCCTTACACCCCCCAACCACCCCCAACCGTTTGCAAAAGCGGCAAATTAGGTATCAGTAACTATCTTGCAGGATTCCTTTTGACGAGTTGATATCCCTTCCCCCCACTTTCTTTTCCCCGTCCGAGGGGTTCCCGTTTATTGTCCCGCGCCGATTTTTCACTGCGGGAACGCTCGCCATTTTGATGTTTTGATGGATCCCGTGCGCTTCACTCCTGTAGGACTGACCAACATCTTGTATTGGGCTCGCCCCCCTTTGAATACAGAAGGATCTGTTTCCCCTTAGTGTCATCGCATTGCAGTCCCCTTTCTGCTTTATGGCCGCAATTTCTTCAGTCTTTTATTCTGTCACGACTCTTAAGGTAGTTGTTGGGCGGGCGAGTTGGGGGAATGGTGGGAACCCCACGCGCCCGACCTTAACGGCGGCCTCTTGCTGTGTTTTTCTTTGCGGTTTGGCGCCGTAGGAGACCGTGCCAACCCCAGCCCCCCAGGAATCTCGGTAGGTTTGCCGTCAGGTTCCCCCATTTTTTTCCACCCAATGATGCAAAAGTCAGTTGCAACCCCCTTCTTTCCCACCCTCCTATGGTATGCCTTGAGTTTGTGATCCCAGCTACACCGGAGTCAGGAATCGTGTTTTTTTTTACCTTTGACTATCAATGCGTTCCCCCTTTACATTTGGAGATCCCTTGTCCCTTCTTCTATCTGTTGCAGGCTGCGTTTTTAACCCCACGCTGAGTACTGGACTAGTCGCTCGTCGGGTATGGCTTTGCTAACTGTTTTTGTATCATTGCCGTGATACTTTACCCAGGAAACCCTTTTGAAACGAGGGGCCCCTATAGGCTGCCATTCTGTTCAGTGCGCCAAGGCATTGTTTTTGCAGGGACCCAAAATATGTTGGTTGCCCTCACAATTTTCCTTTGTCGGTCGGAAAACGACTCAGATAACCCAAAGTTTTTGTAGGGCCTTTACACCCCGAATACCAGCTCCCTTAACCAACATGTTTGTTTCCTATTCATTTATCAAAAAAATAGGTCCGCCTTTTTGATCTCACCCGTTTCATCTTCCAGGTTACGATTACAACCTTGCCCCACGCCGACCCTTTTTGTTGACCAGCCACACCCCCTTTGCAGAAATTGTTTGCCCTTTTTTCCTAATTAGCCCTGAACACCATTTCCCCGCACCTCTCTCGCCGGCTATTTTTTTCCGTGCCCCCTGTTGCCCCCCCCCTGCGACACCTTGCACTATCTACCCCCTGCGTCCGTACTTAGTGGAGGAAAATGTAGTTCTTTGAAACGCCTTCCGGACTGCCTTTATTTTTTAGAAGCTCGTTGTTTGCCCCAATGGGATCTCCCCACCGAAGGAGCGGGTGCTACAACCTTTCCGTGCTGCTTTTAAATCGCGTCGTACCCCCAAAACCCCCCCTCCGCCCATTTTTGGTGTTCCTCCTGGTAAAAACCCATGGGCCGTCGACTTTTCGTGTTCAATGGAATAACGACTGGCCCCCCCCCCCAACCGTTGAAATGCCCTTACACGGATCCCCACATATTTTTTGATCGCCGACCTGAAATAGGGGTTTTTCAGTTTGCACCTCCTCCATTCACAAGTGTCCGTCCGGCGATCCTTACTTAGGAGGTTCCCCATTCCCTAAAAGTCACGTTTTTCAGCGCTTCCCCTTACTGGAGCTGGTTCTTTAGGATTAGGACCCTTTTTCTTTGATCCGTACCCCGGTTCATCTCCACCCTTTTTTGGCTGGTGTAGACAACGTGCGTATAGATTCAGTCCCTCCTTTCCTGCCTTTTTGACCACAATGACTTTTTTTGCCCCTCCCAACCAAACCCCCCACCATTAGAGAATCGGTTAATAGGTCCCTCGAACCCGTGGCTGTCCCCTTCCCCCGCGGAGATTCCCTCGCTCCAACAGCTGATTTTCCACCGGTGGTGACTCTCTTAGTGAAGTAGCTAGGGTCAGAGACCCGCTGAAACCTCGTTCCCCCTTCGGCTTCACTTCTTTCTCTCTTTTCCCTTCCTACGTTGTTGTTTTTCTTTCCGCGATTTTTTTTCAGAAGAGGAATTTACTTGTCCTTCGTTTAATATTGGCTCCTCTGATTCACCTATCTTTTTTTTCTTCCCTGTGTTTATCCTTTTTTTTCTTATCTGCTTTCCATCCAAGCTGTTGTTGGATTTGGCACGGCAGCTTTGTTTCCTGGCAAACACCTTCGTCCCTCTTAGCGCTGGTTTGTTTTTTTTTATGTTTTGTTCCACGCTCTTTCACATGGGAAGGACGAGGAACCGTGGAAGAAGATACCCGCTGTTTCCCGTCCTGTCTTCCCACCCCCTTTGTCCACCTCGAACCCGGGGTGTGAGGGAAATTAGACTTGTCGGTACTGGCTTCTGTCGCTCCCCCCTCTGGTCTTTCGTTATTTGGCTTTGGTTTCACTGTCCATCTCTTCCTTCGCAGCTCGTCCTTCTTCCCCCCCCTTGGTGTCATTTGTCTCGCTGTTGCCACCCCCCACGGACACACCCACTTGATCATTTCAGGAGCCACTTCTTTCCCTCCGGCGGTGGTTTTTGTTCCATTATCAAGCCTTGGCGCGAGTCCGCAACCCGGGTCAGCCCTCAACCCGACGTCGCCCGTCCCACGCTGCAACCTGTTAGTTGTCTGTGTCTTAAAGAGCCCCCCTTGTTTTAGGGCGTGTTTTTGGATGTCTTCCACACCCCTGTCGAAGGTTTTTTTTCTGCAAGACCCAGCCCTGCATTTCGGAACCGATACGGCTTGCACCCTTCCCCAACGAGGTGCACCAGTTCGCCGCCCAAGTGGGTACCCCAATGACCTGTTGAAGCGTCGTTGAGATTTAAACGTAGCCCCCCTCACCTAGGTGTCCCCTTGGTTGTTTCTTGGGACCTGATTCCCCGTCCTCGGATTCGTAGTTTGCGGTTCGATTGGTGTTTGGTACTCTTTCCTTTGAGGTCCCAAAGCCCGTCCGCCCAAAGGCGTAACAATGGGGACCCACCAGGTTTCTAACATTGCACATTTCCATTAGTCAGTGCTCTTTGCAGGGCATGGCCTACTTCTATTCGCCAGCGGTGGTTACGTTTAAGCAGTCCAAGAAACTTCACGCATGTTTGAAGGGTCACTGTGTTTATAGATTTTGTATTTTTTCTTGTTTGCAAAGTGTTTTTATCTCCCGGAATCTCGCCTGTCTTCCACCCCCTCTTTCCTCTTCCTTAGCAGTGCCGGGAGCCCTCCCCTTCCTTTACCCCCCCACCCCCCTCTCCTTGGATCGTTCGCCCCCCTACTTTGGATGGTCCATACCACGGAATAAAGCCTGACACTGCTCGAGCTGTTTACCACCCGTTACCATACTCCCGCCATCCTTCGTGCTTTTTTCTCCGTACTTCACAAAGGCCAACTTTCCCCTACGAACTATCTGTTCGTAAACTGCCTTATCTTGTTCACGCCTGTCCGCCCCTGCTGTTGCTCGAGTCCGGTCCCCCCCCCGACTCAACGGTCCCAGTTTTCGCCTGCATGAGGCCTGTTTTTTAAGAACAACAGAGTGGCATACACCTGATCCCGCTTACCTAGACTTTTTGTATCTACCGTAAGACGGGGTTCAAACCTCTTTTCTGAACCATAAACTAAAACGTTTATTAACCACCACCATGTCCCTGTTGCCCAGCCACACTTCTGTCCCGTTGGGTTTCCCCCTTTGGTTTTGGTTTTTTCCTCGCTTGCGGATTTTCGTACCGTGTCGCTGTTGGTTTCCGCTTTAAGCCCGTTGCTTGTTTGGAATCTTGTCTTTTGTTTTTTTGCCCATTTTTATTCCACCAAGACGGACACACATGCGATGAAAACCCTATAGCCTGGCTGACGATATTATCGTAGTGGGTTGTGTTTGCCCCCCTTTTCTCTGACGCGCCGACGTGCCGAGTCCTTCCTTTACGGTAGTGATAATTCCCCCAGTCCTCCCCACATGCGGCCGCCGTATGAACCGTTTTTTTTGCCCCAATGGGAAGAGAAACAATGTGGCATAGACCCCCAAGCCGCCCTTATCGTTCCCCTCGAAAGTTCGATCAACGTCTCTTTGAAATGAATTTCGAGGTAGCGTTGCGAGTCCATTGCTCGATGGGTTGGCTTCTGGAACTTTTTATGGTTTTTTTGACCAAAGATTGAGATTTACCCCCACTTCTGCTCGTTTTTTTTTACCCCGCCCGGGCCTTTGTGCGCTGAACTGCTGTCGCATCACTTGTTTTTGTTTTATTTTTCTCGTAGGGTACCCAGTCAGTGGTGCGACTTTTGATTAACTTGCCTTCCTTATAGGAAAGCCCCGGTACGGCTTTGTCGATTTCCCGTCCTGGCCCGTCCACAATGTTGTGGGTTCAGTTCCACTTTGCTTTCCCCATTCCTTTACTCAAACGTGATCAAGACAAGAAAATTCTTTTTTCCCCCCCCCCCGCTTTTTCTTGTTTGCCGTATCCGTCCCTCACCGACGTAGCGTAAAACCCCCCCCGGACTTCTCCGCGTAAAATTCTGTAAGGGCCATTATCAGTGTCATTTGCGATCGAACCAGTGCGGTTTGCACTAATTCTTAAGGGAGACGATGAGGCCCTCTTTTTCTCCGTAGTCACACCCCGTTTTGGCCGCGTATTCCAGAAGGGGGGTGATTTTGTCGTCTTCCTTCCCCACCGGGCTTTATCCCCATCCCTGAAATTTCATTACTCCGGGACTTTGTCCCCCTTTAATCTTCTTCCTCCTTCATCCCCGGTCTTTGCTTCCGGGCCGTCCCCCTGTTGGTTCATGGTTGCCCCCCGATAGAGTCCCCGTTTCTTTGATGTTTGGTTCAAACTCGCGCCCTCCTTCCCCTTGTTGTTTTTTTGGCCGCCTCTTTTCGCCGGTTGGCCACTTGTAGTGTAACCCGTCGCCGGTTGCGAAACATTTTGGCCCCTGGGGCTTTGTTTTTCCTGTTTTTGGCGGTTTCGGCCGGAAGCCTTTTACTGTTTACTCCATGATTGGCAGGCTCGTTGAAGCTCAATCTTCTTCCGTGAAACCGTAAGATACGGCTGCAGCCACCCTAAGGTTTTGGTTTGCTTGACCCTGTCCCCTTTCAGTCTCGCCTTTTCCCCCAGCTTTACCTGGCGTTTTTTGCCTTCGGTTGCATTCTTTACCCCATAGACCGGGGGTACCTTTCTTTTCTTTTGGGCCCACGCCCCGATGAAAACTCTCCCCCTTTGGCTACGCGTTTGCACGTTTGCCGGTTTTCCCGCCGAACCGGTTTTTTAATGAAAGCCCCCCCGACCTTCCTATTTCTTCGTTGTCTCCCTCGGAAACACTCGCTCAGGGTTGCGTTTTACAGTTCATTTTCTCGGGTTGGTGGGTCCCCGTGTCACCCCGTCGTTCGCTTGCGATCGTTTCATCCCTTGGTTTTGTTTTGGAGCGGTTTTTTTCGACCCCCCCCCCTTTTTTTCCCCTATTGCTTCCCTTTCTTGCCGAGCATTTCTGGTACACACGGCTTGCCGTGTGCCCTTGCGCCACTTCCCCTTCCCGGTTTTACGTCCTGCTTTTCGTTGTTTTTTTAGTTTATCTAAGTCACCCGCGAGCTTTTTTCTAGATTCCTTGCGGATGCACGAGATCCCAATTCATCCCCCCCAAAAACAGTTTCGGCCATCAGTCCCCCCTTGGAACGGCAGAGACCCCCAGCTTTTTTGTCGCGTGGTTGGGAGCAATCTGGGCATGTCTGGGTTGGTTTCCCTTTGAGCACAGTTGCGCTGCCTGTCGTTTTGTGGGCCTCCCCCTGAGGCACGACACCCAGAGGATCATGTTCCTCGACCCCCCTTTCCCCCCCCCCGCAACCAGCCCCCCCTTGTACGGGCCCTTGGTCACATTTGAATTCCTGTTAAGCCCGTGTTTTTGTCTCCTCTTTTTATCCCCTTTGTTCTCTTTCGGTTCTCGGCGTCCTGTGCCATTGTCTCTTTTAAAGTCCTGAACGTGGCTCATTGACGGCCCCCCATCCCCTTCCCTGCTCCCCCCCTCTTGCCTTTTGGAGCTTTGTATTGTCCCCCCCTGAATTGGCGAGTGTCACAGGGCACGGTTTCCATTTGAAATTTGCTTTTACTTTCTTTGTTCCCCCCTTGCCCCCACTCGGTTTGGGGGGTTTTTTTTTTGGGTGGGTTGGGTTTTTGTGTTGGGTTGGGCTTTTTCTGTGTGGTGGTTTTTTTTTTTTTTTTTTGTGTTTTTTTTTTTTTTTTTTTTTTGTTTTTTGGTTTTGTTTTTTTTCCGTTTCAAGGATTTCACTGGCTTACGGTCTCTTTGTTTGTCTTTCTTTTTCAGAGAACTTGACGGTTCCCACATCCTTTCCCCCCTTTTTTTGTAACTTAGAATCTTGAAAGCACAGGCCAATCCCCAACTACAGTTGCCATTTGGGCTAATTTTTGGCTTAGATTGTTTTTTCCTTTTCGTCCTTGAAGTCTTTGATCTCTTCTACTTTAATCCCCTCTTACCCCTTTTCTTGTAACCTCAATTATTGATTTCAGTTGTGTCATTGGCATGATTGGGAACCCCCCCCGACGAGTGATCTTTCCTTGTCAAGTTGGGCAATCGTCGCTCTGGCGGTTTGTTTTTCTCTGTTTTCAATCCGTGTTTAGTACGTCCCCCACCATTGGGCCCTTCCTGACCCTTTCCCCCCGTCAATTCATTTTCTCCCCTGTCACCTTGATTCGCCCTTACTTCCTTCCGTCTTTCGCCGCTGGTCCTTTTGGGGTTTTTGGGGTCCCGGCCCGGTGAATCGATGTCTTATCTGAACAACTTTTTCCCCCCCCTTCCTTTTTTGCTTTCCCGCGGAACCAGTTTGAGCTGTTTTTTGAAAAACCGCCGACCCTAACGCGCAAATAGATCCCTAATGTTCCCTCTTTTTTCCCACCCCCCGACTTCCCGGGTCTCTTGTTTTGGATATGGCAGTTGTGGTAGCCAATTGTCTTCCCCCCCCCCTCCATCAAACCTCAACTTACTCCCCTTTTTACCCCCCAGTCGATTTGGGTTTTTTTCCCTTGGTGAACCTCTCCCCCCCCCAGGTCTGCATTTTTTCCTTTCTGACATGGCCGAACTCCACCAAGACGGAACTGGTATGTGAAGATTTCTTTTCACCCCCTTGTTTCTAATATCTGTCTTGTCGAGGTGGTCAAAAAGCGCTTGTGCCCCGCCGGTTGAATTTTCTCTCTCTTTTTTATGTCGTCTTCTCCGTGTGTTGTACTCTTTTCCCCTTCCCTTTCCTGCCGCCGCTGGACAAGGCAGGTTAATAGATTGGTTGACCCCTTCTGCTGCCCCGCTGGCCCCTGGCATTGTTTTGCGACCGCGTTTCAGTTAATCCTTCGGTTGACTTGTCCCCTCCTTCGCGCCCCCACGTTTTTATCTCATTTACACAAGAATAAGGGGCCATGAAACTTCCCCGTTCGTTTTTTTTTTCTTTTTCCCCCTTACCCGTTTCCCCCCCTCTTGCCCCCACCGCCGGGGACGTCTTCACCGAAAGTTCTCCCCACTTCCCGTCATACTTCCCCCCGAAGCGAACCTTGTCCGTGAGGCCCTCTTTTGCCGGTGTGAATGGTGCTCGTTTTTTTTCCGCCCTCTCCTTGCCCCCAATCCCTCCTTCGCTCTTCGGGTTTATGGGGGAGTCATATGAGGACCCTGTCCCCCACTTCTTTGCAACATATTTCTTTTTTCGATCGATCCGAGACGGGGCCTCCCACTGCCACTTGAGACGATTGCCTAGAAAGCGTCCCTTTTTTCTTTTTCTCCCTCAACCCATCTTTTTCGAGAAAGGATAGGCTCCCGCGGTGACTGCATCCACAGGCCTATGGTGGGGCACTTGGCCCCCCCTTTCGCCGTTTTTCACTTTGTTGCAGTGTGTCCTCTCCCTGACCAAATATGATGTTGCTTGATCGCGTTTTGCACTGTGCGGCCCTAAATTTGGAAATCGGCCTGTCAACCACTTTTGTTTTTTCTGTTTGCACCTTTCGCTCACACTTTTACCCAGGGCCGCCCGGCGAGACTGGCCTAGAGCGTCAACCCATCTCCTCCATCTGCGGCGTTCCTGTCTCTTTTCCATTCTGAAGCAGTTCGCCGTCCCCTGGGCAAAAGGTACCTCACGGTTGGTTTTTTTTTTCTGCCGTACGCCTGGCTTCTTCTCGCTTCCTTCTTTTGGGTCCTCCCGCCGGCTGAAGTCATTGCCACGAATCCCAACCCACCCCACCCCGAGTGGCTCACTTTTTAGTCCGGCTTTTCTCCCTCTCACCCCGTTTCTTCACCCTTCTTTTTTTTTCCGCATGCAACAGGGTATAGGGAGAAAGAAAAGAGGATAACCCCGGTTTTTACGCCAACCTCTTTTTTGAGTCGGATCGCCTTCTGCCCCTTCTTTACCCTCTCCGTCCTTCCCCTTCCCCTTCCAAATCTTTTTTCCCCGTTTTTGGTAGAGAGTCTTAAGCTAGGGGAGTCCTGTTGGTCTGTTCCGCCCCGACGGCACGAAGCTTTGTACCGGGTATACCGCTGTTTTTTTGACATCTTCTTCTCGCTGTTGAAGGGCGGCCGGCGCGGTGCTAGTGGTGATTCTCTTCCCGTCTCTCTGCTCGCGTCTGGGGTTTGAGGTGCAACGTTCCCCCCTGAAGGGCAGGTGAGAATTCCAGCTGAGTCTGCAGGCAGGATCTCACCCCCGACTTCTGTTTTTTTTTCCCTTTTCTGCTGCGCCTTCTCGACGCCTTTTGGCTGGGTGAGCCGCGTCTGTCCGTCCTTTGGCGGGGCTTTTTCCCTCCAAGGCATTTCAGGTTGCCCTGTCCAACCCCTTCGCGCGGTTTTCCTGACAACCACGTCCTGTCGGTGAATCCCTTGGGAGTGGCGCGGGCTTCCTTATATATTGGAGAGGTCTCCCCACACTTTCTTCCAGTTAGGAAGCTTGGTCGCGTTTCCCCCCTCAGTTTCCTTTTTTTTTTCTTTGCAGTGACCTCTCTTTTTTTGCGTTTTCTTTTATTTTTTCTCGCCGCGGAGGTTAGATCCCCCGACCTCTGTTTAGATGCTTTAGGTTCCTGGCATTGTCCGTTGTTATCGGATTGGCCCCCGCCCGAACGGGTTTCTTTTCCCCGCCTCATGTTTTTCCCTCTTTTTGGTACCCTTTGTTTTGATCCGGTGGCCACGACTTTCCCTGAAATCCGATGCTGTCTTTTTTTCCGCTCTTATGAAAGTCCCGAAGACACCCCCCAGTTCGAATCTGGCCCATTTTTTTTTCCACCCTTCCAGTTTTAATTGTATCTTACGGCAGTGAACTCCGATCCGCCCCGAGGTTGGAAAGGAATTTTCCCCCTACCCCCTCCTTGCCGGGCCTTTATGTGTGTTGTCCCGCCTTTTTCCACTTTTTTTTTGATGTTCGGTTTCACCCCCCAGCCTTTATGTTTTGTGTTTTTGCCTGAGTCGAAAATATGGATTGCCGATTAAAGCTTTTGCGCGGAGCGGTTCTGTTTTCCTTGTTTTTTCTCTTTCCTTCAGCTTACACCCTTATCATTTACAACTGTTTGATCTGATATGGTCCACGTCCGCATTTTGGAGGCCCCCCCCGTTTCCTGAAAAATCACCTTCTGTTTTTTTTGCCAGGGCCTTTTTCCCACTCCCTGGCGTTCTGCCCGTGGCCCGAGGTTTGATTCAGGGAAGGGACCGTGCTTCAAGTGGTAGATTGATAAATCCAACTTTTTAGTTTTTTTTGGAAGATGATTTTTTTTGTTTTTTTTTCCACTTTTTCCGACCCTCCTCCCCCCCCCCTTTCCCGTTGAAAGCACGGGCGGTCTGTAGTGTATGCCCTTTCGGACTCCATGATTTCCCAGCCTTTCCGCTGTTCGGTTTCCACCTCCCTGTCCTCCTCCCATCCCCCCCCCCCTCGGTCGTTATTCCTTACTGAGGGTCACCTTTCGTTTATTAATTCTCCCCCCTCTAAAGACCCGTTCCCCCCTCCGTCCTGGCGCCCCTTTAGGTAGTTCTTCGCTGTTCCCATTTCCGATGTTTTCGGCCGTCCTGGATTGCGTCGCCAATGTGCCCCAAGCCCCCGTTCGGGCCTGTTTCCCTCGCGTGGCGCGGCCCCAATTTTTCAACTCAGGCCGTTGTTGGTGTTTTTTTTGTCCCTGGTTTTTTTATTGGTTCAATCTGATCCCGTAGCAGCCTCGCCCTTGCCGCCGGTTCCCTATTAGGCCAGAAAGGGCATTCCACACGGTGTTTGTGGGTAGTTCCACTTTTCTTTTTAGACACTTTTGGCCCCTCCCTTCCACCTCAAGGAGTCATTTTCCTGTCCCCTCCTTTCCGGGTTTTTTTTTCTCCGACTCTTTGAGAGTCCCTACGGGACCTGTTAATCTTCCGCACGGGCATGTTGCGGGTCAGATAATTCGCACTTTTTCTGCACCCTTTTTCAGGTTGACCCTTTTTTCCTATACTGATTCGTCCTAATGCGGCTTCCCCCTCCTTGTCCGCTTTTCTGGTCCGATCTTTTCCCCCCCCCCAAGGTTTCTTTGCTTTTTAAGCCCACCATGTGACGCCCTAGGGCCCTTTAGAAACTCCTCGGCATGAGGGGTTTTTTATTTTTTTTTGTTTTTGTGTTTTCGTTTCCCCCTTCTGCAGTGGTACCTTGGATCTTGAGTCCGTTTTTTTGTGTTTGGTTTTTTTTTTTTTCCTCCCTCTATCCAGTATCCTGTGAAATTTTGGTTGGCCTTCGCTGCCCCCCGCGTCGCCTTTTTGTTACCCTTTTGCCGCGTATGTTCTCCCCCCCCCCCTGTCCCCCCGCGTTTCTGGTCGGCGCAAGACGACTGTTAATCACTTCAGTTTGAAGCTGCGATTTTTTTATTTGTATTATTTGATTTTTCCTACCTTTTTTCTTTCTGTTCATGTGATGGTATTGAGCATGCTGGAATGGTGCTTCTTGCTTTTGTTCCTCGGCGGCCCTCCCGATTGTGTGTGTTTTTTTTTGTGTGTAGTATGTGTCATTTTTTTATTTGTTGGGTTTTTTTTCCTCCCCTTAGACGGCTTTCCCCGAATTGGCTCCGTTTACTACTTTTTCGTTTTATTTATTGTGTTTTTTGTGCAGTCCCGGGTCCCCACCCTCCCCCTTGAACAGGTTTTTCAGCACTATAGGATGGGTTCCCGCTGGGATGACTCCGCCTCTGTTTTTTTCTTCTCTTCGCAAATTTGGAACCGCTGGGGGGCCCGTGGGGCGTGCCCATTTTTTTTTTGCTTCCTCTGGGTTCAGTCCGGACGTGTGGTTTGAGTCGGGCGTTTTTCTTCACCCCGTCTTGTTAGTTTCGTTTGCCGGATCGCCTATAGCCCCCCAATTTGTGGACCCCCCTGTGGCGGCTCTTCCCACTCTGTCAATAGTGGTTTTTTGGAAGGTTGATTTTTCACTTTGATGGTTTCCTTTTCTATATTTCGTCTCAATTGATATTTGATGTCGTGACCACCTTAACAGTTCCTGCTATCCGGACTTCTTCCACGTCTCCTCACCCCATTCTGATTGGTTGGTGTGGGCCCCTGACGGGAAAGACCTGGGTTTTCAAAGGAGTACCGGGTGAGAGCGGGGGATGAGAGACATTTGTCTTGATAGTATGCACCGGTTGCACCATGTGGTGATGGTGATCACTTCCCCCACCAACGCAAGCCCTTTCCCCGGGAACATAAGTGAGACGAGTTTGCTTGTTTCCCACCCGGCCGGCTTCCTCTGTCTCTGTGATTGGAGCTTCTTTTTTGACGGTTCGCCGTTTCTTATTGAAAAGTGCGCTTTTTTTACTTCGAAGAATTTTTGAGGTTTTGGAGCCCTACTTCTTGAACTCAGGCCCCCTCTTATCACCGCGGCCTTTTTTTTTGCGTTTGATTCTTGGGGTATGCCCGTACTCTCCGGCTAGTCCCTTTTTGGCCCCACGGCCATCGTTTCCCCCCCTTTTGAGGGTCCATATGGTCGTCGCAGGTTTGAGTTCCAAAAGTGCATATTTGCCCATTTTTGTACGCTCTCCGTTAGTCTATACGAGCACAATGAAGATGGACCCCTCATTTTCCCCCTGCTTTGTCTTGG
>Ga0179593_1290290_pt1 | contig 30257 bp, 44 predicted proteins | sample CZODoug2_1_08_16_FD_185931 | JGI IMG/M metagenome (GOLD analysis project Ga0179593, IMG submission 185931) | Vadose zone soil fungal communities from Angelo Coast Range Reserve, California, USA - CZODoug2_1_08_16fungal (PacBio error correction) | ecosystem: Environmental > Terrestrial > Soil >... | reverse complement strand
CTGTTCGGGCGCTGCAGTTTTGTTTTTTCCCCTGTAGAAATAGCAACCCCCCCCAATTTTTCTTTTTTCCTCTTCGTTCTCTTTTTTCTGTCCAACGGCACTTAGGTCCCGGTTTTAGGCCATTTTTGATCCTTTTTTTCCGGTCCCTTCACCGGTCGTTGCCGTCCAAAGGGATCAGGTGGTTCTGTGGACGTTTTGTCAAGCGTTAGGCCCATGTGGGGCCTTACTTGGTCTCCCCGACCCTTTTTCCCCCCTCCCCCCTGGTTCCAAGGGGGACTGTGCAACGTGTGTTTTTATTTGCTATTTTAAAAAGTTCTTGTGGAGAGACGCCCCCGTGGGCAAGTTAATGAGGTTTTTTCACCGCTCTTTCTTTTCCCAACCCCCAACCCCGATCCGTATATTTTCCGAGGTTCTCGGCAAAACTGGGAGAGGTCCTTTTTTTGGCCTGGAAAATCCGGCTCTCCCCTTTATTGCGCAGTTCCGTTCTTTGATTTCCTGCCCCTGTTTTTTGATAATCCCCCACATTTGGGATTTCACTGTATCTCCCTCTTTTTAGGGAATCCCAATCCCACCCTCCGTGTTGGTTTGACTTCCTTCTCTTTCCCACATTTTGATCCCATTGGCTTCTATAAGCGTGCCCGTCCCCGCTGTGCCCGGTAAATAAAAAAAATTACCTGTACCTCTCCCACTCGTGTCCCTGCTCAATTATCCCCCAGTTGGTAGTATATTTCCTGGATTAGGCACCCCCCTTTTTCGCTCCTTTTACCCCTGTTTCTTCGAATCCTCGACATCTCTTTTTTCCCCTTTAGGGGAACGCGTCATACCCCCCTACCCTTTGTCGTCCCTGTTGCGTGGCTACAAAGAAGGGTTTTCTCCCGCATAACCTCCCCCATTCAAACCCCATTTTAAATCCAACACGGTCGCTTTGCTGTGCGATTTCCCCTTTTCCAACCGTCTTGGCTTCTGTCTTATGTCGGTCCTCCTAGGTCTAAAGGATTTGACCTCCCGACGCCCCCCTGAATCAGTGGTTGCGGGTTCCACCCTCAGGCCGCCTCCTGAATCAATGATTCGTCACCCCTGAAAGGACTCCCCTGAGTGTTGGACCTCTGGACAGTGTCACCCTTTTTGACACTATTCAGATTCTGGGGGACGTAGGCTCTTTCGAAGTTTTCGCCTTCTCTTTGTTCCTGCCCTTCGACCCCCCGTCCGTTTCCACCAACTTTGATCGGTTTCAACTTTCTCTCCCCGCTTTTCCCTTTTTTGGATCTCCAGATGCCCCCCTCCTCTCCACATTGCTACTGTTCAAAGGGGGCGCGGGTTTTCCCCTTTCACACCCCCCCCACCACACCACGTGCGCAAGGATTGGGTCCGGGTTCTTGTTGGCCCCCCCCTTTCTCTTTTTCCGCTTCCATGATTTTAGCCTCGGTCATTGTTGTGGAAGTTTTGTGAGGCAGGACCCCCTATGATAAGGATTATCCTATGGGTCTCTTTCTTCCTTGCCCCCTTTCCGGAAAACACATAGGGTTGGGGAGGAGTTCCGTTTTCCTTCTGAACCCGCGACTTTGTTTTCTATCGCGGACTCTCTTTCAGTCTTGCTACCTGCCTTTGGGTTTCCCTTTGCCCCTTGGCGGCTCTTTTTTCTATCTTGACCTTGGTTCCGCCCCTTGTGTTCCGAAAACCATTCAGCTCCCTTTTTGACTCGAGGACTCGAGGACCCGCTTACTTTTTCGGGGATCACTGTATCGTTTCCTTTTCGGACCGTTTGGGAGGCCCAAGCGGTTTTTCTCCGTCTGCATGCTCCCCCCCCCCCTTCTTTTTTGGCTTTTTTTTTTCCTTTTTTTTTTTCGTTTTGTACCCAGTCTAGAAATCTTTCACCCCCCCCACCGGGGGGGGTTTCACAGTCAGCTTTGGCTTTTCAGTTTCCCCCTCCTCTTGATTGTGGCCATCCTGCCGGTCAGGACAGGGTCGGAACCGTGACCCGTTACCACTTTTTGCCCCCCCGGGTTTTTCTGCCCCCCTTTGCCAAAAACTTGGGGTGACATGCTTCTTTCCGTTTTATTTTTTTGGCCCCGTTTGGGCCCCCACCCTAGATTTGCAACTCCTATGGATTTTTCCCCCGGATCCCGTGAGGTGTTTGTCCAACATGTCACGACCTGTTACTTGTCTTTTTTTTTTTTTTTAAGATTTGAGGCCTGGGGGGGCGGTTTCCCTTGGGGTTGTTTGACAGTTTGGGGCTTCTTTTCCGTGCAAAGGAAGGTCCTTAGTTTTGGTTCCAGTGCTCAGTGTTCACGGTTTGGGTGCCACATTTTTTCTCTTTCAGGTCCCTCGAATCTGAGGTCCGTTGTTGGTCACCCCCTGTCCGGGGCAGTTAAGTGGGCACCCCCCACCCCCCCCCGGGGGGGTCGGTCCCTCCAACTGATGGGGTGTTCGACTTCCGGTGGGGCCCTTTTGTTCTTTTTTCCCCCCCACAACTGCCATTGGTTTGATTTTCCTTTGGTGGTGATTAGGGAAACTGTTTTTGAAGGTTTACTTGTTCCCCCCACCCACGCTGTTTCTTGGGCCCCCCCCGTTTTATTTTGTTTCCTTTTTCCCCTTGGCCATCCCCTTTGGATTGTTTCTGTCAAGGTAGTTTTTTAGGGGAATACCCCTCCGGGCCGTGGCTAGGGCCCCGTCGGTGAGTTGTTAAGGCCCCCCCACATGGCCTCCACCGATACCATTACGTTGATCATTTTTTTTTTTGGTTTCTTCTTCTCATAATTCTTGTAACCCCCCTGCTCACCGCTGTATGCCTGGGGGGGAGAAGTGTCAGAGGACCCTGTGGGAGAAGATAAACAGTAGACTGAACCACGGATTGTTGTCCCAAACAACGAATTTTAAATTAACGTTTCTTTCTGCGGTTTCTGACTTTGCGCAATTTGAATTCTTTCCGGTTTTTTTGTTCTCCACCACCACTTTCCCCCCTTTGTGTTCCCCTGTTCCGGGAAAAAAAAACCCCCTTTGGTTTCTCCCCCCACCTCTGTGTCTCCTTCTTGCACAAGTTCCCTAACCCCTCAGACTCCGAAAACCAGTAGGGGGGGGTGGTGTGTGGGGGGGTTCTTTTGTAGGTTTTTTTTCTCTCGATATTGTATGTCCCTTGGTCTCCCGGTGCGGGTTCCTTCAACCTGTCACCATAGTGCGCCATCAGCCCTTCCCCCGGGGCAATTCTTGAACCCCCCCCTTCTTTGTTTTTCCCACAATGATGCTACCCGCTCACACAGGCCTGGGTCTGTTGGCGGGAAAAACCCACGCGTGACCCCAATTACTTCCCCGTTTTCCAATTTGTTTTTTTTTTTCCTTGTTTTTTTCCCCAGGTACCGTCCCCCCCCAATTCACCGCCCCGTTCCCCTTTGGGTTGGGGGGGGCGTGACCCCCCTTGCCGGGTGGGTCTTTTTCCGTTTGGGCCACCTGTTGGAAGGAGATTGTCGTTCAGCCCTGTCACCCCTTCATTTTTTCCCGAAGTTCTTGATCAATTTTCTCAATCCCGTTTCAACCCTCCTTGGCGGAAATTTCCCCCTCATCCTCTTTTTTTTTTTTTTCACCCCCCCTCCCCCCACCGTCTTGTCGTCCGGTTGTAACCGCCCTCCCTTTCTTTTTTGAGGGTTTATTCCCCTTTCGGACACAACATGAGATCGACCTGTCCACTTCTTCCACATTCATTGGGATCGAACTTCGTTGATAGCTGATTTCCCTCGGTTTTAAAGAGTTTCTTCGGTTTCTGGGGAACCACACCCAAGCCGCCTGGGTCTCACCCTGCGTGCTCCCCTTGTTTCATGGGAGCCGCCTTACTTTCCCCTTTTCCACCTTTCCCCCCTCCCGTCCACAAAGTATCTTCCCGCGAAGAAATCTTAAGAGTAAGTTCTAGGCGTTGGCCTTTTTTTTTTTACCTTTTCCTCGCGTGAGATGACTGTAGTATGTATCTCTTCCACCCCCCCCCCCAGACCACTCCCTGTGCGTTCTTTGTTTTTCCTTCTTTCGGGTCCCCTCCCTTTGCCTTCCCCCGTTTTTCACCGGCCTTTGTGTTGAAGATTCCCTCGTCACCGCCTTACCCCTGGAGTAAACGTTTTCGCAAGTTCTTGACTTCCTGAATCTGTTATTTGAGCCCTCTCCCTGTGGTTTTTTGTTAGATTTCGGCAATCCCCTCCACCGATTCGGCTGGCGTTGGCCTTGGGTTCCAGGTGGACTCCCGTACTAAACTCTTTTTTTTTAATTTTTCACAGTTTTCGTCCCACCACCCCCACACGCTTGTTTTTGTTAAACCCACCCGGTTCCTTTTGTTGGTTGTGGGGGGGTCTCAGAGGTTTTGGAAAACCCTCCCTACCCACAACTGGTTGCTTGCCCCGCCATCTTACCTATTCTCCGGGTTTTTTTGGTGCCACATCCCTTGGCCCAGGTGGTGACTTGAAAGAGACAAAACGTTTTTGGGCGTTCGGTTCGGTTTGGCGGGACCCAAAAGGCTTCTTTTTTTTGTCGTTCTTTCCGGGTGGAGGACCCTGTTGGACATTTTTTTTTGGTTTTCTTTTTGGGGGGATTTTGGGGTGGTTCCTGTGTTGTCCCCCCAGGTTGTGGCTGCCGGGGTCCCTTTGTTCCTTTGTTTTGGGACGGGAACTGGTCCTCCGATCTTTCTGGTGCACAACAGTCTGCCATTCCCCAAAATCTGCCTCTATCCTGGAACAGGATTTTTTTTTTCCCCCGGTTTCAATTTGAAGGATTTTGTGTTTGTTTCAACCCATTTGCTTTCCTTCCGGCTCTACCTGGTTTGCTGTGCCCATTTTTTTTTTAGTTTGGAAGAACGTGCTAGTGTCTTTTGTCCAGTTTCCCCTGTTCTTTAACTTGACCCATTTTTTAAAAATACAACCCCCAATTGGTCCGTTTCGGCTATCCGTCCCTGAGACCCGTGCCACGCCTTGCTTTTTTGGTCCCCTCTTGATTTTATTAGGCTGCGCTTTTCTTGTTTTTTCCCCTTAGCTTGACAGAAGCTTCCGGACTACGAGCGGCTTTGAAAGATATTCTCACCCCGCGGCGTGTCTTGCCCTTTTTTTTTTGGTTTCCCCCCCCAAAACCTCTTTCAAGGACCCCTCTATTTTTTACCTTTCTTTTCCCCCCATTTCTCCTCAAAACCTTTGTGGCTGGCCGCTCCCCCCCTGTCCCCCTCAAGATTCTGAACCCGCGACACCACCCCTCCTTCGAGGCGACCCTTCCAGACCCCCATATCACCTGATTCTTTTCCAGCCGCTGTTGTACCCAGTTTGGCGCCCTTTTTTCCCTTGGTCCCGCCCTTGCCTGTTGTGCCCTTCAAAGGCCCCCCTCCCTTTACTCCCCCCAACTTTTTCCCTGTCCCCACGTCCCCCCCCACGTTCACGTTCCTCGACTAGGTCCTCCAAGGAAAATCGTTGATGGTTCACTCTTTCGCTAGGTCACCTCATGTTGGAAGCGCATGGGTTTGGCTCCATTCAACCATTTGCCTCCCCCCCCCCTTCCCCCTGTTTGGCCCCCATGAGCCGCCCGGCCCCTGGAACCCTTTTCTCTTTCTGGAACAAAAAAAACCCCAAATGGGGAAATTTTTTTTTAAACTGAAACTTTACCCTTTGGCGCTCTGGCTGATTTTCTTTTTCCCCTCCCTGGTGGGCCTTTGGCCAGGCCAAAATTTGGGCCCCAAGCCGGGCGGAACTTCTACCCCCCCCCCTTTTAGGCGGGCAAATTCCCCCCTTGTTTTTTTGTTGCCCTTCGCCCCCTTGCAGGGCCGGGTCCCTTTATTTTTTCATCAGAGTCCAGTTCACTTCCCCCCTCCTTTTCTTCCTACTCACACAAGGACTCTTTCTTTTTCCTTCCTCCCTCATGTTTTCACGTTTTGTTGTGTGCTTCTTTCTTGATTCCTGCGTAAGCTTTTCTCCCGGGGGAGTGGAGGTCCTTGGACTTTTTTTTTTCTGTCCTTTTTGGGTCAGGATCTTATTTGTGCGTTCCCCCCCTTGTTTTTACGCACGGTCCTTCCTTTGGATTGTTCCAGCGGGCTTTGCCCAGTCCTTTAACCAAAGGTTAGTCTAAGCGGTCCCCCTTCAGCTGCGCCTTGGTTTTTGATTCATTTCAATTTTCCCTGTTCACTTTTTCATCATATATGGTCCCCTTTTCCCTTTTAGTTTGATACCCTTGGTTTTCCCTCTGGGGCTCACTTTTGGGTACTTCACTCCTTTTCTTCGGCCACGCTCATGTTTTTTAATCTCAACTCACCTTCCGGAGGTTGCTTGAAGCTGTTCCGAGTCTTGACTTTTTCTTGGCCGGGGCGGAGTTCCTACAGTAAATTCTTTTTCCTTTTATGCACCCCCCTTTTGGTCCCTGTGGCGCGGACGCGCTTGGGCTTTTTTGGGTCCTTTTACTTTGCCTGCTCGCCCCCTTCCAGTCCCTTTTTTTTTTCTTCCCTTTTCCCTGCCAGCTCGTAACCTAGCGCAGACCAGTTTCTCCTTTTCGTTCCCCTTCCTTTTTGACTGCGGTTGGTCTTCCTTTGCCCACCGACACCGGCGTTAGACCTAGACCCCCTTAAGGCCTACTCGTAGTGAGGTCATCTCCGCCCCTCTTCGTTGAATCCACCCTTCTTGAACTTTCCCCCTCTCGATTTACCTCTCTTTCAAACCACTGTCGGACCCTTTTTTTCTGGTTTCTCGGCAACGGGCTTTGTTTAGTTTTTTCTAAAGTAAGAAATGTTACCGTCCAAGCACGACCCTGGGCCGTTTTTCCCCCCCTTCCCCTTCTTCCCGCGTTAGAAGCCTGGCGTTTTTTGCCACTTCTTCCCCCAAACCCCCCTCTCAAACCTTGGTACAACCACAAGAGGTGCCCCCCCCCCCCCCTTCTATGAGGGCGCGTTTCCCCCCTGATCCATTTTTGTTGGCCTCCTCTCTGAGTAAGTCCCCCCCCTTCGGGGAAGGGAAGCTTCCTTTTCCCCCCTTTTAACTTATCTTTTTTTCCCAGCGTTTCGCCCCAGCAAAAAACCAGTTGAGGGGCTTCACCACTTTTTTTGCCTTATTCGTGGTTGACCTCCCGTTTGACAGTTGGCGTTTTTTCTTTTTTTTCCCTGTTTTTTCAGGCGTTGGGGGGCGGCACTTTCTCCCCCCCTCGGGTAGTGGTGTTCTTTTTCCTTTCCCTCCATTTTTCCTTGAAATAGTTTATTTTTCGCCGTGAAAGCTCTTCACGAGTGATTCATGAATTTCGGGGACCTTCCACTCCTTGGGCCTCTTTTTTTACTCTTCGGTCCCGGGTTAGGTGACTTGTTCCACCTCCCACGAGTTGAGGGGCCCTTCCAACCCCCCCTCCCAGACTGGGGTCCCTCTTTTTCCTGTTGGGGTTGGTGCCGATCTGAACCCCCTTGAACTTCCATCTCCCCCGATCATTTCGGAAAGCTCCCGACTCTACGAATTCTCCTTTCCCTTCCCTCGCTGTCATCCTTCCGGTTTTGTTCCCCTTTGTCCTTTTTTTTTTCAAGGTTTGGAATACCTGCCCACTTTTTCTCTCCCCCTTTTCGCTGAGGGTCCATGGCGAGATCGATTTTGGGCGTTTTTCCCCTGCCCATCAAGACCCATGCTCGTCTTTGCTCTTTTCTTCGCAGCTGCCATTCTCCCCCATTGAACCCGAGTAGATTCTTTTTTTTAAATGGATGTTTGCCCCGATTCAGTCGATTTTGTTCCTCCGGGATACACTCTGGTAAACTTTTCTCGTTTTCCCACGGGAATAATGTTTCTGGTTTTTTCCACAGAAGATCCTGCTAGACATCGGTTACTCGCTGATTTTGATTCTCTTCCCCCCTTTTTTTTGGCCCCGGTGGAAGGTCATTTATTGAGTCCAAATCCGCACTCTTGTGTCCCCAAAGCCCGGAATAACCCAAGAATGTCTCCCCCACAACCCCCCCACCAAACCATTTTTTTCAACCCTTCGGGGGGGTCCTGGTTTTTCGCAATTGCCTTTCGGCCCAAAGACCCACCCACTTTTTTCTTACTTTGCACTTGTTTACGATTTTTTTCTTTACAAGGCATTCGTACGACCCTCTTAATGGTTTTTAGTTAACCCTCTTGTTTTCCCCTGTTTTTTTTCTTTTGCTTTTCCGATTTACAATCGATTGTGTCTCCTTGCCTTTCCTTGTCATATAGACCCGAGGTACCTTACGCCTCCGCCCATGTTAGAGTCGTAGTTTTTGTGCTGTTTCCTTTTTTTTGACACCCCCCGATGGCTGCCCGGTCGTGGGTTGCCTCAACCCCCCCCAGGGTTCTTTAACTGGAACAGCCCTTTTTACTAGTGGGATCCCCCACCTTCATTGAAAGCCGTTTTAGTCTGGCGGCTTCTTCATCTTCATGCCCTTACGTGGTAACCACTGCTTTCCGTCTCAATTTTGGGAAGGCCAAAAAGGCGGTGGGGAGTCTTTTGCCAAGACTGGTGTTTTGTCTGGAGGTTCCCCCCCCCCGGCAAACGGCTCCACTTTTCCGGCGTGTCTCCTGGTCCTACACTTTTTTTCCCCTCTTTCCCTATTTCCGGGCCCGGTCGGGCTTGTAAATATAACTTGGTTTTTCCACCATCCATCGGTCTCAGGAAAAATGTGATAACTGGCCCCACCCAGCGTTTTGTTTGCCCAGGTACCTTTCACGTCATCACCCCCCGGGTGTGCCTACCAAATTCTTTTGGGCCAAGATACCATGCCTTTATAACGACTAGCACCCTTCGTGTGACCAGCCCCGGTTGTGCAAAGGAGGCCCTTCCCACCCCGGGCTCAATTGCGTTCGGTCCCCTGAGAAGTGACCCCCAATGTTGGGGTTGCTTCCCCCTGAGTGTTTGGTGGTCCTTTGATTCCCCCTTGCTTTTTACTTCCGTTTCCTGGCACCCCCCCACTGAAACGGCCCCCCGGCCCAGGCTTGACCGCCCACGCCCCCTGACTGAAACCTTCGTTTTCCCATGCCCTAGTGCCCTTTTTTGACCATCGTTCCGTGGGCAATAATCGTTGTTGCCGGGCCCACCCTCTCCGTTTCATTTGGGCCGGCCATTTTTCACAAAGGTCCCGCGTTTTCCGTGTAAACCAGTTTTTTTTTCTCCCCGGTGAACGTTTGTGATGTGATGTGAAGGGGGATTTCCGTCCGCGCACCTTTCCCGTGCTGTTTGTGCAACGCCAAAACTTACCACCGCACTTAACCCCTCCCTTTCGTCAGCGTTGTCTTTCTTTTCGTTGACTATATCTGAACCCACCTTTTTCTGAGGCACGTTCCAACTCCTTGTTTGATTGCTCGATTTGACGGCGTTGTAAAAAGGAGTCCTCCCAAGGGCGGACAATAAAAGTTTTTGTGTGTCGGGGGATAGCGGCATTGCAGAACTCCTGTACCCAGTCTTCTGCTACTTTAGAGGGTTCCCGTTCGTTTGACCTCCCCTGAGCCCACAAGGGTTCCCTCGACAAAAACCCGGGGTCCTCCCGGCAAACGGGGGTCATTCTTTAGTCTCGACTTTCTTTCGCCCCTGATTTGCGGGCGGGTCAAGTTCCCCGCGAGAGTTTTGTCCCTCCCCCCCCGCAAGGCTTGGTTTTGAAGATTCCCCTCCACGAAGCCTGAGGCAATCTTTAAGTGGTGCTGCTGCCAAACCACCTTTCCCTCCTTTTTTTTCGATATTTTTTTCAAGGATGCGTTCCACTTCCAGGTGTCTTGAGCAAAAGTTCCCCCGTTACGCGCTTTGAGGTGTAGGTGTTTTTTTTTTCTCTTTCCCCCCCCCGCCCCCTTGTGCATTTTTTTATTTCCAGTGGTTGAGTATCTTATTTCGTTTTTTCCCTTTTTTTCGCAATAAGTCCCCACAAAATGCCCGCCTATTGTGTTTTGCCCCGAGGTCCGAGTCAAAGTTCTTGGGACCACTCTCCCGTTGGGTTTGAACCGTCCTTGGGGGTGATTGCTCTTCATGCCCATGGAGCACCGGCCCAGAAGGGCACCCCTTCCCACAATATTTTTTTTTTTCGATCGGTGACTTGGCAAACTCCCCAAACGTCCGTTTGCGGTTTCGCCTATCCCCATTCCGAAGGTGGTAAAGCGCCCCCGCCCCGGTTTCTTAGGGTGGTTGGTTTTCGCGGGCGTTTCCACGGCGGTTTGGGGCATCTTTTCTGGGAATTACCCCAACCGAAAGGCCCCTGCCCCCTTTTTTCAGGGGGCACTTTTCTTTTCCTGACCCCGGTTTATGCTATCCCTTTTTCCTTGAGGCCAGTGACCGCCGGGCACAACCCGCGGGCACCCCGGGTTTTTTCTTTTTCAGGTGTTTTTCTGTCTCAAAAAAAAAACCCCAACAAAAAAAAAAAAAAACAAACCCCCAAAGAAGGTCCGATCGGATGGGGCGCTCCTTCGGAAGGTCAAGGTTAAAAACCATGAACAAAAAAATAGAAAGTAGGTTTGAGGTAGAATAACGATACCCCCCCAGTATACCGGCTGGGCCATTCAGTCACCCCCCGTCTGGGTCGATATACAAAAATGCCTTTTTTTAAATATTTTGACGACCAGGTGCCCAGTGCCCGGGTGATTCCTTTGCGGGCCCGCGGAATTTACAAAACCCCGCCCCCATGGTTGATTCAAGGTTCTGCCTTTTTGATTTAGATTTGTCCTTCGAAGAATTGGGTTGTTTTTTAGGTCGTTTGTTGGGGGTTGTGTTGTTGTGTGTTTTTGTGTTTTTGATGTGGACAGGATCCATTCCCCCCCCTTTTTCTCCCCTGGCTTATTCCCTTGTGGGTGTTTGCGCCACGGTTACTTCAACTGGACTTCCTCATTTACACTGGTAGATTCCGGACACTTTTCCCCCGTTGCGCTACCACTTGTTTTCTTCCACGAGGATTTTCGGCATCTGATTTCGTTTTTTTAAGATTTCCTCACCCTTACTAAATGTGGGGGCGTTGGGCGCTGCCCCCCCCCCCCCAAGGTTACGGGATTTTTTTTTTCCTTTTCAAAACAACCTTGGTTTCCTTCTCTCCCAACGACCCAACCGTGCGGTTCCTTCTGGTGGTGTATTTGATCCGCGGGCTGGGGCTAAACGGCTTTATCCTAAAGACCCCCAACCGATCCCCTTGGGTTTTTTATTTCCCCCCCTCTTCCCACCCTTTCGGAATGTCTTCTCGGATCCACACCTTTCCCCTCTGGTCATTTGCAGCACCTAGGACACCTCCTCCCCCTGTTGGACTCCTGGTGCGCTTCTCGGTCTCCCCTGGTCCGCCCTCCGTCCACACACCTGGAGCGTTCCCCGTTACCTTCTAGACTCCTTTCATGCTGGGGGACCGTGACCCTGCTTTTTTGACACGAAAATAAAATCCCTTTGTATGACCTTTTCCCGGTGGTTGGGTTTTTCTGGGATTTCACCCCATCCACGGAGGCCCCTCTTGTTTTGTGGCCGCCACTGGTTTTCTCCGTTTTTATTGTTATCGAAATTTTTTTCGGCACAGGGTGGGTTGTTTTTTTTTCATTTTTGCAGCACCTTCCCCACAGATTTTTTGGATCAGGACTTAGAGGATCGTCGCCTTGCCAAGTGGGTTTTCCAATCTGTTCAGTTTTTGTCTTCCCCCGCCTGCGATGTTACCCCTCTCGTGGATTCTGCTCATGCGTTGCCGAAGGGGTTTTTTTTTTCTTCCAGTGGCTTTCTCTTTTTGGACACCCTTTTTAGGCACGGAAACAAACTAGGAACCGTGGCCGCTTCATTCTTCGACTTTGTTTTCCAGGCCGGCACCCCTTTTTCTTGCTTTGCCTTGGATTTCGTCCCCCGTTTTGTTCTCCGGTGCCGGGTTCTGCTTTTCAGATACACCAGCTTTTTGGCGTTTCTTCCCTCTTTTTTTGCTTGTGTCAGCTCACCCAGGTGACCCGAGCCCTCCTTATGTCCACTTTGTAGTGAACCTAGAGGGGCGGGGCAGGCCGTGATCCCCCCCCTTTACCCCCCGTTTCCAGGTCACACCCAGTGCCATTCGGCCCTTGTCCTTGACTGGTTATCGGATGTGGCCCCGTTTTTGGTGTCCAACGATTCTTGGCCCTCCCCCCTTATTTTTATTTACTCTAACTTCGGTTTCAATTACGATCACTTCCTTGTTGGTTTTTTTTTTGAGACGTCTTTTGTTTTCCCATGGGATTGTTTTGTTTTCCCGCAGGCCTTGTGATATCGTTTTCTTCTTTATTCAGGGATCCAGTTTTCTCCCCCACCAGTTTTCTTCTTCACTTTTTTTACGTTTTCTTTAAATTTGTTTCCCTTTGGGGGGGGACGTGGGAAAGTGGTCCACCCCGGGGGGCTTTTTTAGGGAAAAGGGGGGTTGGTCTCCTCCCCCCCCCACACCCCACACACACCATTCCGGCATTTGTATCCTTTCCACCTTGAATGGGTTTTTACTGTTCTGTGTGGGAGATTTTTTCCCCCTGTTTGACGGTTACCCAGGAGTCCAAAACCGCTGTGGGGTCCCCGGGTGTTTTTATTGGGAATAGGTCTGTCCCTTTTCTTTTCTCCAGGCAGAAGTTCAGCCCGGACGTCCTGGTTTTTCGTTTTTCCTTGTGTAGCAAACCTCGGGTTTGCAACCCCGCTCCCGGGAGGCATTGTCGAGGTTTCTCTTTTTTCTTGGGGCCATCGCACCCCCTTTGGTCTTGCCTGGTGAGACGGGACGGTTAACCCCCTTTCAAGAAGAAACCGGACATGGGACCCCCAAGGGTGAACCAACCCTTGGGACCCAAACGCTTTTGGTCCCCGGACCCCTTTTTTTTTCCCTCATATGATAGGCCGTCACGTATTAGTGTCACCCTTTGAAACCCCCCATGAAATGGGTTTTTTTCCCTGACACAAACCTACCCATGGCCCCATTTTTCCCCCCCCCCGGGGAAAACCCTGTTTTTATCAACCCGGCGCAATTTTCCACACAGTCCCCACCCCCAGTCTCACTTAACCCCGAACGGAGTCCCAATGGTCGGGACTTGGGGGCGTTTACCTTTCGAGCATTTCCTTTTTGCCCTGAGCGTGTTTGCTGCATAAACCTTTCAAATTCTGGAAGCGGCAGCAACCCTAAGGGAACGATTTGCCGCACCATTCCGGTAGAGTTTTTCTGTTTTGTGTACCCCCGTCAAGGGGGCGTTGTGTGTTGGGGAACCGTGCCTTTTCCTTTTTTTTTTACGGCCCTTTTTTGTTGGCTTTAGTTTTTGCGACGTCCACATGAAAACCTTGTCCGCCTGTTTGCCCCATGTTGGGTGTGTGTTCGCATCCTTTCTTTTCCTTTCGTGGGCCACCGTTGAGGACCATGTACCTTTTGCGCCTTTGCACTTGCAAAAGTGCCCATGGCCCCGGTCCTCTTCCCCCCTTTTCTGTTTCTCTTTAAAACCGATGCCTTCCCCAGGCGTGATCTTTTTTTTACCCCCCCCCCCCAGTTTCTGCGGGGAATTCACGGCTGAACCTTGGCTTGGGCCTTGATTTTTTCTCCCCCCTTTTGCCGGGACCAAGGATTCCATGTGCATTACACTCATGATTTCTGCCCTATTTTCTTTGACGCTTTCCGCGTGCCAAAAACTCCCCCACCCAAAAATCGCGCGGGTCGGTCAACAACGTCTTGTTGGGGGCATTCGCTCGTCATTTTTGGGCTGATTTGGCGCCCCTTTCCCTTTTTTCCTTGGTAGTCCACCCCTTCACCGACCGTCCCCCCCCGTCCGATGACGCCGAGGAGGTTTCTCCCGACTCTCGTTCTCCCGGGGCTGCGGCAACCCCACAACTTGATCTTTGCGGGTGGGTTTCTTTTGCCTGTTTTTTCGTGGTGTTAGATATTTTTGCTCCCCCCACCCCCCCCTCCACCAAGTCCCCGTTCCGTTCTGGGAGGACTCGTCGGGTCTTTCACTCGAAGCCTGTTTTTTAACAGTGGTTGCCCACCCGTGTGACGATCCTGCGTAACCCCTTTCCCCAGGTTAACGTAGAACGACGTTTTTGACTGAAGTTTTGAGTTTATGAGCGGCCCCTGCTAGTACCCCCCCACAGTACAGATTCCTGCCGTGGCATTTGGTTGTTGCCGGGGGGAAAGGAAAATTGACTCAAGACCACGAGGGATGTTCCATGTTCTCCACACCATTTTATTCTTTGTTCATCTTTCTACTTCCGTGCCCTTCTCTGCTTCTTCCGGTACCTCCTCCTCAATTCTTTTCTCTCCCCACCCATTTTTACCTCAGTCATTCTTGTTTCCCCCCCCCCCCCGCTTTCCTCCCTCATGCCCTTTTTCTCGTGTCCCCTTCTTATTACTTTGTTCCTGACCGCTCCCTTCTCCCATCCTTTTCTCTTCACTCGCCCTTCCTTCTCCCCAGACCCTCCTCAGGCGATCCACTTCCCCCACCCCCCTTCTGCCCTCCGTTCCTCGTCCCCTATCTCCCTCTCTTCTTGCCGTCACCTCCGTCCTTTTTACCGCCATGTCCCTTTCCTCTACCGCTCCAACATCCCTTTTCCCCCCCTACCCCCGTTCCTCACCGCCGACCTCATGTTTCTGCCTCCCCTCCCCAGCGCTTCCGTTTCCCCTTTCACTCTTTCCATTCTCTCCTTCCCTTCCTTCTCTTCGCCCTGTTTCCCGTTCCCCCTCTCGCCTCTAGTCATACCATTAGCCCTTTTTCGCCTCGCCCCTTCTTCTCTATACGCTCTCATTAGCTCCCTCCTCCCTCTGCCGCATCCCTTCTATCTCTCTTCCCCCGTGTTCACCTCACTTCCCCACCCCCGCCTCTTCCCACGTTTCTGCTCCACATTTCTCTTACTATTCCCCTCCCGCCCCGCCCTTCCCCCCCCTCTCACCCTCCCCCTTTCATCCCCTTCTTTTCCACTCTTTCACTGCCACCCTTTTGGTTCCTCCTCATCCCCCCCCTCGTCAGCCCTCCTCTTATTTCCTACACTTCTTCTTGCACCGTTTCTCCCACCCTCCTGCCCCTTGATCTTTGAAAGAGGGAAAAACACCTTACCTCCTCGCATCCTCGCCCCCCACCCAGATTCCACAAACCAATTCCCCCCCGTACATCATTTATCATTCAGAAAGCCCCCCGTAGGAGAGGCTCAAAGAGTAAGCTACATTCTTAAACCAGCTCACGCTCAGCAGCAATATCCTATCAAAGCATTTAGTCTCCAGAGACAGTCTCCTCCTCCCCATATATGACCCAGTTACACAACTAGCCCCCCCCATCCTCCTAAGACGCTGTACATCTTATCACTTACCTAGACCCTACTTATCTCGACGTACCTCATTATCCCAAGTCTCCTACACTTAGAACCTACAAGTGATATCCTTCCATGATTCTCCTCTCCAATATTCCCTCCGATAGAAGTTACCCGCTATCCTCCAGCATCCTGCACACTATCGCCTTCACCCCCTTAGTCTAAAATTATCACCATGAGTTCTCTCCCTCCACAAAGTCTAAGCTTTCGCCACGAATGATACATCACCAACTGGCCCACCCGTGCCCTTCTCGTGCTTTTATTCTCTCCCTTCTCTTTCCTTTCCAGACCTCTTCGTTTGGTCCCGCCCGGAGTGCTCTGGTCCCCCTCATCCCACACCTCCCTGTTAGTTTCCTCTCCTACCAAGATTCCAATCCCTAGCAACACATTCCCCTACCAGGGTCCGTTCCAGTCTCTTCCCCCCCAATCCCCCCCCCTCCCCCCCCCCCCCATCCCCCCCCCTGCCAACAAAATCGTCAAGATCCCACAACACCTATTATTTTTCCCTAGCTTATTGTTCACCCCCGCCCCTCTTCTCCCCCGCTGCATCTCTCCCATTAAGACATCTTTCGACAGTCACTACGTACCACGTCCCCGTCCCGCCCTCATTTCGCCGAAGCTGAAAATTGTATGCCTTGCCTCGCGTATCCCCCTTTCCTTAGAAAATTCTGCGCTCTCCCTGTGACCTAGCAGGCGTCTGTCGTACTCCCATGTTTTTCTCCTATCCTTCCAGCAGAGACAGTTCCTAGATTCCACTTCCTCAGCCCGTAGACCCTCCTTTCCTACCCTCCCTCGACGCTATCACTTTTTCCTTCTCCATCTTCGCTTTCCTACCAGCCGCATCAGCCACCCTCCCAGATACTCGCACAACCACGCTTCAAGCCAACTCTCTCACCGCCTCGTGAATCTCACTTGTTTCCCTTCCCCCTCTCCCACTTGGACAAGTCTAGCACCCCCCCCCCCCCCCGATCACTATCCCTCCTAGCCTATTACAACCAGACTGGTCCGCAAGTTGGCAGTTTCATACATCTCAAGACCCTCGGCTCCCAGAAGAGTACCAGAATAGATCCCCCACGCAATTTTCTCCATCTCCTACAGCAGGGCCATTTAGTCTAGTATGATTGCTCCCGAAAGGAGGCACCTGAATCTCACGACCTCCTTTCGCCCCCATCAGCATTTCTTCTGATTTTACACCGGATTCCTCACTCCTGACCTTTTCCCTCTCTACCCTCAACTTTATAAGATAATAACAAGAACTATGGTCTAACCATTACAGACCAGGTATGTCACCCCTATAAGTTCCCTTTCCTACGATTCAGCTCTCTAAACCAATCATCTCTGCACAGGGGGGTAGCAGACCGTTCTATATCTTGTCAGCCACTTCCCCCCAGTACGCACCGACTCCCTCCCCCACTTACTAGACATGTGCGCGACTTATACCTATCTTTCACCGGTACCATTTTCCCAGTATTCCTTCTCTTTCACAAGCCACCCAAACTTTTCTCTCTCCCTACAGCATTTTTAGTCACCCCCATTCTAATGGGACCTCTCCAGAGTCTAACCGCTCTCCCTCAACGCTAAACCCTAGCTCTTACGTTACCCACTCAGACTGAGCGGGTGAGACCCCGTCTTCCCGCAGACCGCATCATCATTCCATTCTACGCCACGCGCAATCAGACCTCCTTCCCCTCCTCTTCCACAAGTCATAGCAGACTTAACTCTATCAACTCCACTGCAAGGAATCTTTGACTAAACCAAAAGTTTCTCTACCCCCATGTATTTTCTCGCTAGGCTATAGATCCCCAATCGTTTACTTCCCCCATCCCCTCTCCGCAACGCCTTCACAGACTAGCATCCCCTCCGAGATCTTTGCATAATTCTCAGTTACCCTCACAACCAAAAGTGCACCTACTACCGAAACTACCACCCTTCCCCCACCCCCCTCCCTGAGCAGGTCCTCCCTCGTCCGCTCAACCTATAGGCTAAAAGGACCCTCACGTAACCTCCCTACAGCACCATCCCGCCCTTCGTCCAGAGATACGCCCCCCCTCGTCTTACCCAAAACTGCATCTCTCAGTACTGCTACGTGCCTGGCCCTCTTCGTTCCTACAGTAGCGGTTCGCCCAACACCGGCCTACAAACGCAATGGGATTACACTGTCCACCACTTTTACCCGTCTATCTTAACGTCCCCCCCAATTCCTACGTACAAGCTACTTCTCCGAATGTTATCGCCCAGTAGTAAGATTAGCAGTATCCTACTCCCTGCCGCCCTCAGTATTTTAGTCTATTTTGTCCCTAGAGTACTACCTCGACCCCACCCGATGTCCTCATCCAGAGTCTCGTAGATCTAGCACCCTCTGCAGCTCTCGTTTCCTCCCAGAGGCACTAGCATACTATTCTCCAACTACTTCCTTCGACAGCAACCTCCCCTAAAGAGAGTCATCTTCCTCTCGAAAGACAATATCCACATGAAACTGTCAGTCATCCCCCCCGCCCATCTAACGTCCTTTATGTAGACTCCCCCCTTCCAGAACCCAAGTCCTTGTAGTTATAGACGTGGATTTGAGTTGCATAGTTACTCCACCCAACCGCTATTTAATAAGTTACTTGCCTTATGTCTTCTTAAGTCTCGTTGTAATAGCTTTCTCTTTCCACCAGATTTTTTGCTCCACTCTACATTCCCGAAGCGTTCTACACGCACATTCAAACACACCCCCCCCCCCCAAACCCTCTTCCACTATCTCCCAAATATGGATATTTCCTTTCTAGCTAATTGTCTCTCCCCTTACGCTCGCCTCCTCGCTGGTTTTTTTTACATTTCCCGTTCTTCCTATTCCATTAGGCTTCCTTTTCTTTCTCAGAACCTTATTTGACCACCAACACCTCCAGCATCCCTTGTCTTTTTCTTCGGCCATGCCAGAGCCCCTTCCCGTCCTTCTTTCCTCCCTCCCTGTCTTTTTACCCAATAGCCTGTATCTTTCCGGTCTTTCATTCTCTTCGTAGATCCTCTCTCACTCTGTTTGCATTGCATACCTTTTATCCAATTAGCCACCCCCAGAAGCTATTACCCAAACATCCCCATATTTTTCTCGTTCCGGCCCGCATCTCTTTCTCCGCTCTTAGCGCTCAGTTCAGTACGCTTAAGGCTGCCAAGCAGACCCCTAATCTTCGATCCTTCCTCTACTAGTTTAAAACCGACATCCCACTAACAAAGATCACAGCATCGCTATACTCCGCTTAGCTCTCTCTGCTATGTCAACCTATTGCTCTCTGCTAATACCCCTTAACTTCTACGTAAAGCATTTAGCATTTCACCTTCACGCCCCTTTCATATTACCTTTTCTCTAAGGAAGAGCTCCCTCTTCCTTATGCTTCTTTACCCCATTATTCACCCCTAATACACGATTTTTCCTTTCCTCTCCTTTCGACCTTTACTAGAAGATTTACACTTCAACAGGCAAATAAAATACACATGACCTTCTCCTCTACCGCCTTTACACTTTCTTGCCTCCCTGACTTGCTTTTTCCCCCCCCATTAACCCGATAACCCCTGCCCTTCCTAGAACACGCACCCATGGTGTCCTACCATTTTTATTATGCCCCATTCTATTTGAACTCCCCACCTCCTTTCCCCACGCCCACTCTCCCCTCAAGCAGCCCATTCCCCTCCTTAAAAGTCTTCTTCTCTTCCCCCCTCCTCCTACTACTTCTTCTAAGCTTCCCGCCTTCCCCATCTACTCAGATATTCCCCACTCCATCTCCCTTGTCCCCATCTCCCTCCCCATCTCCTCTTCAATCCCTCGTCCTCGCCTCCCACTCTCATCATCACCCCACTATCCCTTATCCAAGGGTCCGTCAGCACTAGCATATCTACACACGTCATTCCTCACCCATCCCGCCGCTTTATTCACAAACCCTTCCTTCACCTTCAGCAACACCCACCCCTTCCCCTTTTATAGAACCCCTAAGGACTAATCACTCCCTCCTTCCCTTCGCTCGACGACCCAGGACCACCTAATCCCTAAAGCTAATATCTTAGTACCTCCTTGGCCCCTCTTCAGCATTCGCTCAAAAGGTCCCATCACCCGCATAGAGATCTAAGGTACTCCACCCTTCCAAGCCATTCTCCACCTCTTGGTTAAGAGCGTCCCCATGATCCTTCCCTTTTCACCTCATGTTCTATATGCCTACCTATTCCCTAGCCTTCCCATTAACCCTTTCACCATCAGCGCGTCTTTCTAAGTCCACCAGTACTTACTCTTATAACCTGACCCATCAATTCTTCCTTACCGCTAACCCCACTCCAGGACTTTCATTTTCTCGTGACAGACCCCCCCCTACCGCTTGTTAACCTCTCCCCCTCTCTGTTTCTCTGTCCTGAGGATCTCTTCAAATCACGTTTGTTTTCTTCGCACAGGCCCCCCCCCCCCCCCCCATTTAATCCCCGAGCCAATTACTAGATCGACGAGTACCACTATAGTTCCCTAAGTCGTTCGTAGCCAGAGCCCACTCTCAAGTAGTCAAATGCTGAGAGCGGTGTATAAGACCCCTTTCTCACTCAACCTCAGCCCTAGATTATTCCAACACTCCCCCCATGACCGAGCGACTCCCACCTAATACCACAATATTCTCCTCCACATCTACCCCTCATAACATGCAGCTCAACGATAGCACACCCCTCAATCCAATTCATTTGAATAATCCCCCTCTATTAAGTAGAACCCTCCCCGACTCAGTTCCCTCAGTTCGATCGAACAGAGAGAAGCCTCACCTATTCTTCCAATCAGATACCACGCCCCCATGCAAAGCCTACTCTAATCTATATATAGTTCGTCAACCCCCACCCCACTAAACAAGAATATGAATCATCACTATTCCTCCCACTATCATACTAATTATATCCGATCCCGCGCAGGATTTACCTCCCCCCATGTCCGTAGAATGTGTTAGCCCCATTTTCCCCTTGCGTTCGGTTTCCTTTTTTTCCCCTTTATGCCGCTTTCCCCCCCATCCTGTTGAATTCTCGGCTATCATTACTTTCTTCTTCCCTCCCCTATTTTTCCAGTTTTTTTCAAGTTACCAATTGCCTGATTCCACTTTTGTTTTCTGCGCACTAAATATGGATATGTCCTATAGTTGTTTCCTCCCCCCCTCCATGTTAACTCCCCGGCCCCAGAAACCACAATAGTCTAACGGCTTTAGAAGGTGACCGTTCACTTTTTGTCCCCACTACAATAGTCACCCTCGGTTATCTAGCTTTTGAGTTGCGTTCACCCCCCCCCTCTCGGAGGGCGTACGATAAGAGCCTCCGACCTTTTGATGCTCACCCTTTTTCCTTTCGCTGTCGTTTTAAGCACTACTCCAAGGACCAGCCCCCTTTTTTTTTTCCGGACGCTGCTGTCGTTGTGCCAACCCCCTCGAGTGCTTCGCGGTGACCTTCCTTTCCTCTTCCCTGTGGGGCACAATCGCGAATCTGGTGGCGTTTCTTTCTCCCTATGCCCTCTCACTTCCGTCTGTCCGTTTTGGATAGCCTAGGGACTTTTTTTTTCAGAAGAAAGTTTTTTCCCTCCGCCGCATTTTTTGTAAGGCTCTTGTCGTCTCTCCTCCCCCGTTTTCTGCTCCTTTGACCCCCTTTTATTCCGCAAGACCTTCCGTGCACAGAGCTCCCTTTTTCCCTTTTGCCCCAGGCTTTCTCCGATATTCATGGATTCACTAGTTCCATCAGTGGGGGGACTTTGCGCTGGTCTGATCTAGGTAGAGCACTTGGCCCTAGTTCCACCTTTAAGATTTTTCTTCTGTGCTGCGTCTTTTGTCACCACCCCTCGATGCTCCCCTTCCTTTAGTGCTCCCTTCATTTTACCTCCCCTTTTCTCTTTTTTTTTTTCTTATTTTCTTTTTTCGCTTTTTTTTTTTTTTTAGTTTTTTTTTTTTTTTTTTTTTTTTTTTTTCCTTTTTGTTGATAGATAGAGCTTTTTCTACGTCGCGCCTCCGATCATTTTTTTTAAGTAGGTACTTTTTTGACTGAAAACCCGAACCTTTCCATCACACGTCTCATCAGCCTCGCCCCCCCTTGTATTTATGGGACACCCCACCTTTTCAACCAAAAACTTCCCCCGCCACCCTGCACGTCGTTTTTTCATATGACCCCTGCGCGCCACAACCAGTACAAAATAAGATCCGCCTTGATTAATAATTTTCTTGTCCATTTTCCCCTTCTTCTGAATGGGCAGTTTGAGCAAACCCCCCCCTTAATGCCTTGTCTTGAACGGCACCTATTTCTGCATTTTCACTTCTGTGTATTCTCCATATTTATCTTTTTCTAGCCTTTTTTGCATCAGTACCCCCTTTTTCCCCGACACCCAGACACTCTTTCCGTCTCTGGCTTTTAACGGGCTTTCCATGTCCCCCCTTTTTTGCTCTCCGTTCCTTAAGAGGGTCCGGGCCGTTGATCTCTAAGGCGTGTTCCGAAAGTTGCCCCCCCGATTTTTCTTTGCTGATTTTTTCTTTTCCCCTCTTGACTTCCACCTAGTTTGGCCTATTCAATCGTGGGTTCCGGGTCGGAGAAAAAGGGGTGCTTTGCCCTTGTTCATCGTCTGTACATCAAACACTCCCCCCCTGACACGTTTTTTGAATCCTTGATAGCCCAGGCGATTCCGAGAGTCTCTGTCTGCTAATTTATTTAAACACATGCCTTTTCTTGTTTTCACAAGTAAAACACGAGACCTGTTGGAAACCTGGATCTCATGAGGGGCAAATAAATTTAAATCTATTTTGTCTTCAGGTTGCTTTCTTTTCACCCTCTCTGTGCATATCTATCCTTGTATTCGCGAAAGACCCACCAAAACTCGGAATCCATATTACGGTCTGGAGAAATACTACTCCAATAATTATATGCCTTAGAGGACTTTTACTCTTTACAAGCCATCGGACCCCTTTGTTTGACCCCTCCCTTTTTTTCAAGCCTTATGCAGGTAAGTGTTCTTCATTCTTTAAGTTTTATTAATACTAGATAACCACACGTTTCCAATACCAGCGCCGTATCTTTTAGAGGTGTTTATTTGCTCATGCTTCGCATATTTTCACCTCTTCCCAAGTCCTCTGCCTTCTTGGGGCCAGTATGGTTTATCTACTTTTTGTCTCCCTTAGGTTCTTTAGTGCCCATTTCTCTGCGGCCCCGCTAAGTTTTAATTCTGCTCCGGTCTTCCACTTCTGCAATTTTTTCACCGTTAACTTTTACTTCCTTCGGAGTAATTGTATCTAATTTTTTGTGATGTCCAATCACTTTTTTTACTAGTCCCCATGACGTCATACCGACGAGGACGAACCTTTTAATTTCAACATCTGAAAGGCTATGTTTTTTAATGAATTAGGCCTGATTACGCCGAGGCCCTGGAAAGGTGCCCCACCGGCACCTTTTTTGATGGGTTCATTCCCTGACTGGGGGGCGTGGGTCGTGGTCGGGCAGCCTTTTACGACCTTTTCATTTTCCGACTTATGATCTGTCCCTATTCTGTAATTGACCCTTTTGGTCTTCCGAGTGCTGGCCGATTGCTTCTGTTTATACTTCCTTTTTTCTCCTTCCCCTTTTATTGTCATGTGCTCACTCGCCGACATTCTTTTTGCCGCTTTGTGACGAATTGGCGCACCATATTTCTGGGGCTCGGCCCGACTTCCCTACTACCACCCCCGATGTGGGCTTTTTTTTTTTTTCTCCGAAAGGGAGCTGTCTTAACGCTCATTCCACTTTGCTCGCCCCCGGAGAGCTCCCACAGACCCTTCCTTCGCCGTTTCAGGATCCTCCCCCCCTTCCTTTCCCGGTTTTTCACTTTTTTCCCGTGTTTTTTGGCGGACGGACCATCTATTTCGTTCATTCTCATTTGTCGAACTTCGGCCGCATCCCCCACCCTCCTTCCTTCGCGAACGCGTGCTCGTTTTCTTACTGCAGTGCAATTCTCTTCCACCTGTCGCAGGCTTATGGCGCCGCCCCTAATTTCTTTCTTTGCGCCTATGCCCCCCCTTCAGCTTCCGTTCACGGCCCCCCCGCACCCCTGATTTGCACTTTCGAAGGATTTCCTAGCTATCCCTCAGGCCCGGGATAGGGTCCCCTTTTCCACTGTTATCCCCATCTACCTCCACTTGTTCGTAAGGCTTCTCAACCCCCAACCCCAGAAAACCACCTCCTCTTTTATGTCCTCGTCCAAATTTCATATTGCCTTCAACCTGCACTATTTTGGACGCACCCCCTCCCTTTTCCTTTTGGCCCGCCAGAACGTTGTGGCAATATTTATGGACAGTCTTCCAGTTAAGCAGTCCCGGCTTCACATCGACGTGAATGTTTTCCCAGTTTGCCCCACCCCCTTGATGTTCCTCTCCCAATCTTGGCTCGCGCTTTTTTACGCCTTTGGACTTGCACTGACTCATGAGGAAAGTACATAATACAACCTTCTTCTGCTTCCAAGGTACCCTTAACTATACCCCATCTTTTTTTCTATTTAGTCGTCCTGCCCTTAAGCTGGTCACAAGAATAAACATGCGGCGGGGATAAGCTCTCCACAGGTTTGGTGTGATAATTTGATTCCTAGGTCTATGACTCTTTAGGGCCAAATTGTTTCCACCCCGAAGAACTAGGCCTCCCCACGAATTCCCTTCCAACAAATCAGTCCCCAACCACTCGTCTCAAAAAATGTTTGTGGAAACCAATGTCGTATGTTTTCCACGGACTGACTGGAACCCACCCACCCTGACCCCCTTCAAACGTTTTTTTGCTACGCCTTTAGTAGGACCTTGTCTCCGATATAGAGTTTTTCGATCCATTTCCCCTGGTTTTCCACCCCGAATCTCTTCCTTCCCTGGCGTGTTTTTAGAACAGTACCTGGGGCAAAATCCTTTGATGGTGGTCAATAATTCTGACGGGGAGGCCTTTTATCGCCTTTGACGTCCTCAGACAGCCCGCCTGCTAGCCCCTTTTACACGTGCATTTAGTTGCAGGATTATGTATTCATGTTTTGTTTGCCTTTACCATTTATTCAGTGCCTAATCTCTCTTTTTTATTTTTTTCACCCCCCACCATTCCTCTTCCTTTTGAATATCCTGCCACACGGAAGTTTTTCCTTTCAAATCATCACAGAGTGTCTTTCCCAAGGTGTGGTCTGTGCGCATTATGCCCGCGGTATCCATCCCCCAATCGGCCCCCCGGCCCGTTCTTCGTTTCAGACACGTCTTCCCACTTCTGGCCACTCCCCCTCAGTTTCCAATCCTTCCCAGAAGAAAATCGGTTGAAACTCTTTCCAAGTCGGGTTCCGCTAAAGAAGTATCCAACAAAGTTTCCCCCTTGATGCTGCCTGTTGCTTTGGTCGTGGGGGTTCGGCACAGAGAATGTATCCATTTTTGTTTCCACCTGACCCCCCCTCCCAGCGCTCCCCCCTTTTTTCACCGTAAGGAGGGAAACTTGCAGCCTTTTTGTTATAAAGGTGGTCCTGATTGCTATGATTTTGTATGATTTTGCCTTTAGTTGCCTTTGTCTGCTCTTTTTGGCGTCTTCTTTCCTAGGGACCCCTGAAAATTGCTCTCACTTGTGGGCGCGTAATTTTGGTATTTTTGCCCCCTCCGCATGTTTTACTTATCTAAGGTATCCAATATCGGATGCTCCTGGCGCCATATCCCCTTTTTTTGTTGCCTCGCTATGGATATTTATTGTTCTGTTTGCCGCCTTCGAACCCAGTTTACGTGACTTGTGCCTTTGATTCCTGCGAATTTCGTCTGTAGCGCATGGTCCACGTTCATTGATTTTTTGTTTTGTCTGATCGAACGACGGACCCCCCTTCATATTCCTGTCTTCTAGTCCGGCTTTCCTGTGGCATTACCCGCGATTCCATCGTCCAGTCTCAACACAGGTTCCAATAAGGTGGTTCCGTTTGCTCGTCTTTCTTGGTTGTTCCCTTCTGCCTAGGAGGCCCTTTCTTCCTCTTTAGCCCCTGACCGCCTTTCTTCCCCTTTTATTGAGTCCCACTGTGTGATCGTACCGTTTTTACTCTCCTCCCGGACTACTGTGTTCATTACCCTTCTTAGAGCTGCCTGGCGGCCGTTGTTACTTTTCCGTTTTTCCAATACGTAGGGTGGTTACCTCACCCAATCTTAACGTTATTTCCATTCCTCAAAAAAGCACCCTTTTTTTTTTTATGACCAGTGTTTTCCCCCTATGTGGTTCCCCCGGGAGCTCTGTCCCACCACCAAAACTTAATCTCCCTTAGCCCAGCCCCTCACACCTACGTCTAGTTTTCTTCCCGCATGCGCTTTGAGGCCCCGACCCTACTCCCCGTTCCATTTTCCTGCTTGTTTACCCTTACAGGTTTTTTCTGATCGGCAAGCATAATTGCGGCCGAAAATTTCTTAGCCGGCCCTTTGATTTTTCGCTTTCGCATGTCCCACCTTTTCCCCCTCTCTTTTTTCTTACCTCTTCCCCGTTGTTAAAATCTTATTGTTTGAAGCCTCTCTTGTCCATACTACAGTAGTTTGGCACTTCGCGTCCGCGGATTCCCTTTGAAAGTCTGGCCCCCATTTCTTTTTTTTCATCCTAGTTGTCTCTTCCTGGTGCACGATTCTATGTTTTGGTTCCCCGATCATTTAATGGAGGGTGAGCTTTCCAAAAGCTTGCGGTATTATGCGTTCCCTTCTCCTCACACAGTTTTGGGCGGCGCACCCAAGCGGAGGTGAGCGCTTGGATTTTCAATGTTTTTTAAGACTCACCAGTCACCGGTTGACTGCATTCACCGACTACGGTTTTTCACTAAGGGTATGTTCCCCTATAATGTCCCCTGTATCCCTTTCCCTGTCCCGCTTGTTTTTTGCATCCCCCCCTTGTCTTTGCACAATTGTTTTTCCCCATATGCACTTTGTTGCCTTTGCCTCCCCTACCATATTTTCGTTGTCCCGGACTTATGAGTGTCCACATTGGTTTTTTTTCCCGTGTTCACTTCGCCCCTCATGGGCGACCCTGAGGTTGGTTGGACGTCCCCCCGACTATGACCCCTCTTACCTCTCGGCACCAATAGGTTTTTTTTAGCACCCCCCCCCTCCGTTTTGCACATATCATTTCTCATCTATTTTCTCCAGTCCCTTCCTTTTACCCGACCTGAACCATTCTCCCACGCTTTCCTATTGGCCCTCTTTTCCCAATTCTGTTTCCTCCCCCTACTTTACACTCTTTCCTAAATACCTAACCGCGTCGGTTCTCATGCCACTCGCCCGTGACCCAGGACCGGTCCTTTGAAATACTGAAGTGTCATAACAGGATTATTTCTTCCTTTACCCCTGGACAAGGGCCTCCTCACCCAAAATTGACGGACGCTCATGACTTGATAGAGCTTCCCATGAACCTTTCTGTGTTAGACTTTCTTTCTTACCCGCCTTTCGTTAGAAACACAAAAATACTACAAAACGTCCCGCCCGTTGTGACCAAATAACCTGCCTGCCCCTTCAAATTATCTAATCAGTGTCCCGTACGCTGGAGCGTGATTCCTGTCGATACATGAGTACTCGACAAAACCCGCCCCCCCAACGCTTTCGTTCTTTTCTTCTGCCCTTTATTTCCCCACACACCATTTTCCTGGACAAAGGCCTCCAAACAACCAAATTCCCCAGTCCAAGAAGTACAGACTCACATCGGTAAGTCCTTTCTTTCAAGACGCCCGACCCGAGGATCTCCCGTTGACTTCCGCACTTTTCCTGGATAACCTTGTTGTCTTCCCCCCACACCCGTCCAAAGGGCCCTTTTGACCTCCTTTTCCTCTTCCCCATTTGTTATGGGGTTTTTTCTTCCCAGTGTCACAAAAAACCCCCACATTTTTGCTTCTCGATTCTTTTTAAAGATGTCGCGTTCTTTCTACTAGATTGTTCCCCCCCTTTAGTGGCCTTCTGGCCTATATTACAACGAAAAACGCCGTTTTTTCCTTTTCCCCTTTTGCCAGCTTGTCTTCGATGAACCACACCTTTCGTGGCCTTTTACTTTCCCGCCTCCGTTTACCCTTTTGCTATTGATCGTTTTACTAAAGGGAAGAGATTGCTTGATTTCCCGATGCTTTGCCCCCACTTCTTTTTTGTTTACCCCCCCCCCCTCCATTTCTGGTAAGTCTCCGCCCTGTTTGGCGTTTTTTTACCGGAGGCAGGGTGCAGTGTGGGTCATTGTGACAACCCTTTTCCCGAATTTCTCTTCCAAAACCTACCGGTTTTTTGCCCCCTGGCCCTTGACGGCCTAACTTCAGGTTGCTTTTTTTTTTCCTTTAGGGTTTTTTTCACTGGGGTCCTTTTTTTGCAGTCTCCCTAGGCCCTGCTATGTTCAGCTCTTTCTGTCCCTTGCGGTTCCGTGTCTTTTCCTCCCAGCGTTTTCCCCCCACGATGGTTTTCCACACATGATGGATGTCCTTTTCCTTGGATTCCGGTGGGCTCTCTGCTAGTTTTTTTTGGGTCCATTTACGTGACCTACCCCCCAAGAGCCCCTGATGATTTCCCCGACGCTTTATATCCATTCTTACAGTGCGTTATTGCACGTTTCCGCACTTAGTTTTTTCTCCCTTGCGGGCGCCGGCTGTTCCGCCGTTAAACCTCCTCGATTTCATTTCCTGAGGTCCTTTCTATCGTCTTTTCCCACTCCCTATTCAATTTTGGCCTGACACCCACCTATGTTTTACTCGGTCGCTTCTTTTGCTATGTTTTTTTAATTATTTTTTATACAAGCCCTGATTCCCCCCTGTTCGGTCCGCCACTACCACCCCCCCTCTTTTTAAGATTATTGTTTGGCTTTTTTACCCGTCCCATTGTTTCCGGCTTTGCACCCCATTTTTCATGTCGGGTCCTATTGTTATGAGACCTCTCCGTTGAGAACCTTACGTGTATTCCTATGTGCGCCTTTGCAATCATTCACCCCTTTGGCGTACATTTAGGTCCCCCAACTACTGATGTGCGTCCACTGGTCCCCCGACTTGTTAATCGCTTGTTCCTTTCGGACTGGACCCCCGCGTTTTGTTTTTTTGTAGGACCCTTGTTTTCCATCTGCTGGATGTCCACTGACCATCGGTTGGAAACCGTGACCCATATGAAACCCCTGTCCTTTTTTCAGCTTCAGTTCCCCAAAATGAGACTGTCGCTTTATTTTTCTGTGGGCTACGCCTTTTATCGTTCGTCCGATTACTTCCGATGGTTGCCCAGTCCGTCCCCCCCCCTCCGCGGCATGTTTCCCCGCCTGGGGCCAACTCTGCTTCTTTCACTTTATTCATACTGGATTTTTTTTTTACCCATTTTCTTGGTTCCGTACGTCTATACAGTTTGGTTTTTTTTGATCCCAAGTGCCTTTTCTGCTCTGCTTGACCCTTTTCTTATCCCTACCAAAGGCTTGAGTTCTTTCCCCTGACCTTTTTTTTTGCATCGCGCTACGATCATGTATTGGGCGATGCTTCGTCAGAAATTTTCTAAGGTGAGGAACCTTATTCTCTCCGTCACGCCCTTTTCCCTGGTCACCGGCATTTTCCGTCCCCCCCTCAAAGAGTTCGTCCGCTCGAGCCCCCCTCCACTTTCCGCCCACCCTATTGACCCCCCACTTTTTTTTTCTGCCCTCGACCCCCTTTGCGGTTGCAGGGCCCCCTTGCCACCTCCCCCCTTCCCTCCACCCAGCCACCCATGTTTGGTGCTTTCCTTTTCACACCCATTTGGCGGGGAATTGTCACACCCGCAGGATGACATTACTGAGCTTTCCCCTCCCCCCCTGCATCATCATCATTCTGGCTCAGTTTTCCTCGAAGCAGTAGTTACCGTTCGAATCAGACCCCATTTTCGCGTACTATCAAGTCTTGCGCACTACTTTTAGCTTTTTTCGTATCTGAGCCCTAGCTTTTTCCCGACACTCCCTTCGGCGGGCGCCCTCTCGTCACACGCGCCTTTTTCCTGTTCTTTGGCGCTCGATTGATCAACCCACCATACGAGCCTCTTCCCTTTGTCGGCCGTCAGTGACGACCCCGTTCTTCCCTGACGGCTTGCCACGAGACTGATCACCCCCATCTGATTTCGCGACTTATAGTTATGAACCAGGCCGCGAACCTCCGACCCGTCGGTTTTTTGTATGCCCTGTTCGTCGTATTAAACCTTGGACTCTCCTGGACGGAATTCCTGTCTCCGATCGATTGATTTTCGTCTCCGTGCAAACCCATTCCGATGCCCCCCAGGATGTTTCTGAGCAACACTCGATGGACCTGAAAATCTTTGTTTTACTCTGTCCCCAGTGCGCCTGGACTGCACAGCCCGATTTCCATTTTTGCGTCCCCCGCTCTTTCTCGTTTTTTTCCTTTTTGATTCATTCCCCCCAGCTGCTTTCTTGTGTGTCCCTTTGCCCCACACTGCTCGCTCCTCGGCGCGATTCTCCCTTGGAGTGAGGGCACCACTTTTTTGCTTTTCCCACCGTACGCCTTTCTTATTTTCGACCCGGCATGGTTACCTCTTCCCCTTCCCCTTTTTTCCCCTCCACCCCCTCTGCACTAAATGCCAGGCCCCTCGTACGTTTCTCCACGCTTGTGTATGCGAGAAAGTATGACAGACCTTTTCATCGCCCAACGCCGCCTCCACCGTTCCGGTTTGCGTTACTAATGTTGGACTCCCCGGCCTGATTCTTCTTTTCAGTTTTTTCCGAGGATGTGCGTGTCAGGGTTCCGGCCTTTGAGGTGCTACGCCCCCTTTGTCAATGTAGCATCCCCCAGTCTTCGTCGAGCTTTAGGCCCCCCCCCACTGGGGGACATTTTCAAGTCGTCCCGTTCCCCGCCACGAGCACTTCCTATCGTCCCGCAAGATCGACTCCGCTGCAACAGTTGGCTCCTGGGTTCCCCCAACTGCGCGTCCGGCTCTTCAGGGCCCAGCTCCCCCTGGAACGCTGACTTACCCCCGTCGGTTCTTTCTTTCCCCCTGCTCGGCCTTTGCCACAGCGAGGGTCTTTACATTGCGCTTTTGCGTTCGTCACTCCCGTATCATTTCCCCAAGATTCTTGGAGTGAAC
>Ga0179593_1433066_pt1 | contig 30261 bp, 36 predicted proteins | sample CZODoug2_1_08_16_FD_185931 | JGI IMG/M metagenome (GOLD analysis project Ga0179593, IMG submission 185931) | Vadose zone soil fungal communities from Angelo Coast Range Reserve, California, USA - CZODoug2_1_08_16fungal (PacBio error correction) | ecosystem: Environmental > Terrestrial > Soil >... | reverse complement strand
TGTCGTGCTTCGCAAGAGTACCTTCTCCTACGACTCTTTGGGGGGGGACGTGCGGAGGTCTCTTTCTCCCTTCTCCCCTCTCTTTCCATCGAGTCGGACTCTCCTCATTGTTCCTCCCCTGTGTCCTGCTACCCCTAGTTACTCCGTCCTCCCTACAGCGGCAATGGAGTACAAACGCTCACGTTTTTGAGGTCTACGTGCTTTCCTTCTTGCCCCCCTTGACCTTTTTCCCTCTTTTCCTCTTCTTCCCCCCCCATGCTTTTGCAAAAAGAACTCTTCTCTTTCTTACCTAGAGATTCGAGTTTTTTCCTCTCCACTCTGGTCAACAATGGTGCTCCTGGGACGTCGCGACGAACTAACCCCCGGACATCTCCCCCATTGGACAGTGTTTCGGCTCTTTTGATGTTTTGTTTTCTTTGGCTTTTCGAGGGCCTTTGTTTACGCGGGTTTCCTTGCTCGAGATTCAGCGGATACGTGTTCTTTTTACTTTCCGCTTCACCGCCCCCATCGCATGTGTAGCTTCTCCTTCTCAAGGCCCCTCCCCCCCGTCAAGTCACCGAAGGTGCTTTTTCTGCTCCAGTTCCTCCCCCCCCCCCAACCTCTTCGTTCGTTCACAACGCCCTCCCCGTACTTTGCCACTGCTCACCCATACCGTGGTACTACTCGTGTGAGACGTCCTCCCAATACCTTCAACCCCTCTTTCTCTCTCCCCCGAACCTTTCCTTTTCTTGACGTCTCGGCCCCTCTTTTATCCTCTTTGCTTCCTCTTGGGAGGCTCCCTTTCCATTCAATTTCTTCAAACATTTCTCGCTCCGTCTTTCCCACGTTAAGCGTCAATCCCCTTGTGGCGCTTTTACTTCCCCGTAGGGTTCATCAAGCCTTTCACGTTTTTATATTTGTGCCCCCGCCTTCCATTTGTCGGACCCTCACGACTAAGTGATTTTTTCAAATTGGTTCGTGGATTCTAGTCCCCCTTTTTTTCGTTTTTAAAGACTTAGACGTCTCCCCTCCCCCTCGGATTTGGCCTCCATTCCCCCTTCCTCCAGCGTATTTTAACTTTCCATATGGTTCATAAATGGGGCCTTTCCTTCAAAGCAGGAACCATTACTCCGGAGGCCGGCGTTTCTTCCTGATTACTTCTGGTTCTCCCCCGTTTCCTCCTTTTACCGCCCCCTCTTCCTCTTTCACCCCTTCCCGTTGTTGTTGTTTTTCTTCCATTTTTCGGTAACCAATATTTTTTCTCCCCTTCTCAGTTGACTGAAGCCCTGCCTTTTCTCCGGCCGGTCCGTTTCTTGCGTGCTTCACGAAGGCCTTTTTCAACCATATGAAATTCGTCGAAGCTTTTTCTCGCTTGTTTCCCGTTTTTATTTCCCCCCTGAGCCCCAACACCGTGTGTCTTCTTCATCCCCGCTCTTCTTCCTTCTTTTTAATACCCTTGAGCCCCTCCGCCTTAACGACACTCCCCCCCAGACTTTGCCTTCCAACTTTGCGTGTCCTAATAGGCCGCCGGACTGATGAATCCTCTGAATAAAATCTTGAGGTCCACGTTTTTTACTTTTTACTTCTCTTCCCCCTCCGCCTTCGAGTTCTTCGCCACACTTGTTTTGATAATGCGTCTCCCTTCGCGCCCATTTTCCCTACCTCAATGACTGGTAGTTACAAGCCCCATGACCCCCCTTGCCCTCCGAATCGAACTCCAGTCGGCCCGCGGTTGCCCCAGTTTGGTTTTTTTTTTTTTGGTGAATACGCATATCGTTGTCCTTCCTTATCGTTCTTTTTTTTCCTTCACTCCTCCCGCGTGTAAGCCGAGTTTCCTAGCAAGTGTCGTACGGTGATCGGGTTGCCCTACGTTCACCTGAATCCCCCCTCCCTCCCTCTAGTTCCTCGTTTCGGGAGTAGGTTCTTTTTCCTCAAGGTCGCAGACTTGCCTTTCTCGTGCTCTTTTCCGCGGTTTCCCCATCTTGGTCATGGATAGAGCAAGAAACGCTCCCTGATGTCTTTTTTCGGTCCGCCCCTCGTCCACGACCGCCGTTTCTCCCGTTTTCCGACTCCAGCACAACCTGCACCGTCTCCCTCCTTCCGAAGTCCCACGTTCCAATTGGTGCTTTGGTTGACCCACTTTTTCTCTCCGCTTCCCGTCTTTCCCCTGCAACCGCACCATTGTTTTTCGTCCATAATAGTGGCTGACCAAGCTCCGAATCTCTACTAAATTTTTTTTTGCATGGCATTGGGTTTCCATCCCCTTTTCCATTAGAATTGTTGCCTTCTTTTACTCACCCCCACGGTATCGGTCTTTTTTCCTTACCCTCCTGTTTCTACTCGTGACCTTAGTTGACCCCTCCGAGTTTTCTCCTTAACCTTATTTCCTTTCTTCGAGTCGACTCGATGGAGCCGTTCTCCTTCTTTTGAACTGACCCGTCCTCTTTATTTCACCTCGGTGGACGCTTTGAATGCGACTCTTTTTTTCTCCCTTCTCAACTTCTTCGACCCCTCTTTTTCGACTGACTCAGAGAACGCTTTTTTTTTCTAGTGGGCTAGTGGCCACTCGTTCTACTAGTGCGTCTTCATAAGGCCCCGCGCGAATATTTTTACTTTTCCCCTCACAGGTACCGAATTAGTGTTTTCAAAACGTGAGATCGTTTTTACCTTACCGACATCTCATCCCCCTCTTCTGTCCCCAATAGGGGGTCCTGGTTCTCGGAGTGCTTTCCCTGACCCCCCATTTAGTATTTTTGCAGAATTGGCGATCCCGCTAGTTTTTTTATCTTCAGCTAAGAGCGTCTCCTTTTACCACCTTTCCAACGCCATACCTTACTCCCCCCCTTCAATTCCTTTTTGCTCCTCTTTTTTCTCCCCCGGCCTTTCTCGGCTTTTATTACTCTTCCGATTGGGAGCAGGTATCTCGTTTTCCACTCGAACATTACATTTGGGGTTGGGTCCCCCGGTGTTATTTCACCGCACAGAGTTAACACCGTATGGCTTTTTATGGTTTGGCGTCAAGCGGCCAATCCTCTAGTGATCTGTGACCTCTGATTTTTCCTGGACGGATATCTTTGTATCGCAAAAACTGTGGGTTTTATTTCCGCTAGTCATTTCGTTTTTTCTTGCAAGAACGCCGGCCTTTTTCTCCGGATCGCCCACTCTTTCCAGTGCCCTCCCTTTCGTTTTCTCCCCCTCCCCTTACTCGTCTTTTTTTAAGTAAACCATTTGGACCTTGTGAGAAGGATGTGAAGGTGTCGTCCTGCCCTAGTGGAAAGTGAGTCAGATTCCACTCCCCCCTTGCTGCATATAATCCATATTAGTTTGTTCCTTTTCCCCTCTGTAATATTTCCTAATCATCAGTTTTTTTTTAGAGATCGTCAGCTTTAATCAATTTTTTTTTTTATATCACCGTTTCTTCATTCAGCAACGAAGGGGGAGTTGCATTACTTCACCGTGGCAACGATAGTAAAATCCCGCACCCCCCCCCCCCACCACCCCCCCCCCCCCCCCCCCCCCCCACCCTTTCCACTCCGTCATACCTCCGAACATTGTTTCGAAAGGAAGCCTTTCGGTGTTTCTCCTCTGGAAAAGCATTGTCTCGCCTATTCCTTTTTTTTCTTTTATATGTTTTGTTAACTTTCCCATTCTACGAGCGAGCGTCTCCCCCCCACTCCATGGTGCTACCCTGAAAAATATGAGGAGCCCATCCTCATATTTCACCAGGAGATTCTCAGCGGATTGGCCAAAGCCTCTCCTTTCATTCCATCGGTTTAATCCCTGAGTACCAGTGCCCCGCACCTCCCCCCCGGCCTGTCTCTTTCCACTCTCTGCGACCAATCGAGCTGTACGTCCATGAGTCCGTCTCATGTGTCCGTCTCCAGAATCCCACGGACTTATTGAAGTGGTCGTTACCTATTTACATATGATTGTTTTCCCCGTCCCCAATCGTGAGATTTACGTAATTTCCCCGAGAGGTGAATCGTGCCCCAATTTCTTCCCCCTTTCCTTCAAATGGATTTCCTCTGGTGTACCATCAGCCGGATGGAACCCCATTATCTCAAAATATTTTTTTCCTCTCGCTTTGGGAGCTGGCGGTAATTCGTGCTCTCTCCCCTTTTGGTGGAATTGAAACTTCTTCCTCCTTTTCGTTTGACCTTTTGGTCCACTCATTTTTTTCTCGCATTTAAGGCTTCCGTCTCTGACGCCCTGAGTAACGAGTGCCCCCCCCCTCCCCAACTCTTGCACCCCAATATCATGACCGCCTTTCCGCGACGACGCTTTCGCTTGAGCCCCCTTTCCTCGATCGTCGTCATTTCCTTCTCCCATCTACCCTCCCTGCAGGTCGTCCCTTTTCCCCTTTCTCACTATGACCACAGATAGGCCTCCATTCCTTCGGCTCGACGTGACTTGCTAATTACCTTGAAGCCCGTTATCCTCCTCTTTTTTTCCTCGACACCTATATGAGCCAAGCCCCGTCTTTCATTTTCCAAGGTCTTCCGTCTGCGGAAATTCTTGGACTTTGGTCAAAAACACCTTGATTCCTCGAAATTCCTCCTCTGCGCTTCGAGCTTGGTCGCCGCCACCGCGGCTTTTTTTCCACATTCGTTGCGGTTGCCTCGGACTACTTTTTTACCTCCCTCCCTCTCCTCTTTGTTTTTTTCGCACATTGAACGTGTGGCGGGAGGCCTGTTTTGCTTTTTTTTCTTTTGCGTTTCTTTCTTCCCCTAGGGGCATTCGGCCCCTTCCTAATGTCCTCTAAGAATTTTCGAGATCCCTTTTGCTATTTTCCCGACCAAGGCCGATCACGCCGCATGTTTCCCCTTTTTCTCTTCTCCCAGGGACCAGATCAACCGGCGAGCATATTCCCCGAACTCACTTTACCGCATTTCTTGAGTGGCTTCCGGGGCCTCCAAAGCTTAGGTCCAAAACTCCGTACGACATAAACCCACCCGTTTGCTTCCCTCTCTGTTTGCTCCTCACCCCTCTATTTTTACCGGAATGCCAGTCCCATGAGCTCCCCTCCCTTTTCATTACCGCCCTAGTCCTATCGTTTCCCTTTTTTTATTCTGGAATGGTTTGTCCTTTTCATAAGCGCCCTTGAACTCTTTTGGTAAAACATGTTGCGCCCGTTGAACCTTTTTCCTGTCGCTCAACTCTGCGTTTTTCTCTTTTAGCCCGTCAATCCCTCCCGGTTCCCTCCTTCCCCCGTTTTCGATGGATCAGCGACACGATTCGCTGCTTCTTCCTTTCGGCAGTCTCTAGTATTTTCCCCTTGCAAATGTGGGTGTCCGGTCTTTTCCTCTTTCACTTTTAAAGCCGTTCTCTTTTCTGAGGATGTTTTCCATGACTCCCCCATCTTATTTTCCTTCAAACGGCAAAGCCCCTAACCCCCGCTTCTGACGAATTCCAATGGTTCCAAATTGACTGTTCCCTTTCCCTCCCAATCCTTCGGACTATTCCTTCTGCTTCTAAGTTTTTCCCAGTTTGGTCTTGTTCTCAGTCTACTTTTCTTTGGCTCGAACCCGGTCAACTCCCCTTTTCCCTCTTTTATCTTCTTGTTTTTGTTATTCGTAAGATTGTTCCCCCCCCGTCACCGCTTGTTCCCTCAGTAGTTTGATCCGCCCCCGCCTTCCCTCTCCGGCGTATTTTCCGGTTTTTTTGTCTGAAGGACAGGATTTATTATCTTAAATCCGTGGTTTTTTCCCGTTTCCCTTGCCTTTTTTATTCACTCCATAACCTATGGATTATTTCACCTCCCCCCCCCTCCCCCGCGACGTTTCTTCCGGCTGCTTGCCGAAAGCACCCTTTTGCATAGTATTAGTGGGTTCCGACATAGGCCTGCCAGTCCGTTCTTTGCGCTATCCCCCTCTCACCTTTTAATCTTTCGGGACACGTAGGGAGGTTATTCCCTCGACCTACCCCTTTGTCTCTTTTCATGAGCCCCAGTATGCATGCTCGGCGGTTCTCTTCCCGACCATTCACTCCCTTCCCTATATAGCCTCCACAAGTCTCCCTTTTTTCCCCCCATCCTCCTCCCCCCTTTTATTGGCCCCCTTTTATTCTCTCCCCGTCGCGGGTGAATGCCTGTGTACCTTGTTACATAACCACTTCTCCCCTTAGTCTAAATACAGACCGCTAGGTAAATCCCCCGGTGTTCCATGGTGTCGTACGGTTTCGTTTTTTACTCCGACCTAATCCAGACCTCAACCCTCCAGCACTGCTTTCTTTGAGTATCTTTCTCTCCGGATTGACGAAGTCCCCTTCTATGAGCTCCTCTTCGGTGGCTCAGCCTCCCCCGAACACGTTATCTTACTTCGAGTCCCTGTTGAATTCTTCCCGCTTTCACAGATCCCCTATCCGTAGAAACCCCCTTCCCAAGTACGCCCATTGACACTTTCCATTGGTATGCGGTTGTGACCCTAGTTCTCGCTTCCCGGCCATCTTCCTTTCAACTCTGTGACCCCTCCGCCTAATGTTTCGGAGACTCTTTAGGAGAACTTTCCCCCTAGTACCTTTTTCTTGTTTTGGCTTTTTTTTCCCCCCCCATAAAATTTTATCGTCCCTTTCAGACGGTAGCACTAGGGCTTCCCCCCCCAATCTTTTAGGTGCTTTTTTCTACTTCTTTCGAGTCCTTCCTTATAGACGGAGCTAGTTTATCCTTTTTCCCCATTAGTCAGAGGGTACTCTTTTAGCCCTTTTTTTCTTTTATGCTTTTAGCTGAACTTTTTACTTCCCCCCCCCTACTGAGGTCTCTTGCACCCCTCCCTTTTCATTCCCTCCCGACGATCTCGTCCACTTTCAATCCACCCCTGTCAAATCCTTCGTCGGGTTCACCCCTCACAAGATTTCTTCTGGTGGATGGCCCTGTACTCATCTTCCTTTTCGGATGACGGCCGCCTGCCCGACCGAAATATTGTTCCCCGTCAACCCACTTGACTGTTTCAAAGCCCCACAATCTATATCTCCCCTTAACCCATGGCAATTCCCTCCTCCGCGGTCAAAAGGCTTTTTCCTTTTTGGCCACCGGCTGACCCCACACTATACTCCTTCTGTTTTTTTGGGCAGAATTTGGATTCACCCGCTGAGCCGTTTATTCTACAGAGCTTTTTTTATGCTCCGATTCCCAACTATGGACCTTTATGCCCCGCCCCTTTTTTCTCCTCTGCGCGATCTTCCCTCTTTCTTACCTGACGTCCCTCCCGATTGGGAGCAGTGCCTTTTTCCTCCCCCTCCCCCCCACCCTTAACATCGTTCTGGATGTGTTTCCCGCCTCTTCGTACCCGCCTTTTTTTTGGCCGTAAAGCCGGCCAAAATCCGCTTCCTCATTGTCTGACTCTGCTCTTTTTCCTGCTATTTTCGTTTTCGCAACCACTGGTTTATCCGTTTCGCCTAATTTGACAGTTAATCAATCCATTTGTTTCCCAAGAAACGCTACCACCCGGCTCTTTCTCTCTTCTTCTCCACCCCTCCCTTTCCCGCGCGTCTTTCTCTCTTTGCTCCTTTTCCCAGGATTCGGTGGATTTGCCAGTTCTTTGCTTTTCTGTTTCGACCTGTCAACCCCTTTACGGCATAAGTGAGTCATTGCTAATCCCCCCTTCTTGTGTCATTTTTGTCCGAGCGGAAAACACTGGATGACATCTTTCTTTAGCCGTTTTTTTCCTCTTTCTACCCCTTTGTCGGGATCTATCCCACCTGCCCTCCCACGAAGTTCGAGTCCTCCCTACTACGTTCCCTCCTTAGAACCATCTTTTTCCCCCACCCAACAGCCCCCGCTTTCTTCCCCAAGAAGGCCGAGAGGGTTTTTCATTTTTACGCTTTCCCTCGGCGAGATCCCCTCTTTATTTTATTGACTGTTAAGGCCCCTTTCCTACGAGCGACAAACTGAGGACATTTTGCCTTTTCCCGGTAGACGCACTATATCAGGTCGGAGCCCCTTCTTTTGCCCCAGGAGCCTTCCAGAGGATTTGGCCGATCCCCACTCCTTTTTCGGCACAACTTACTCGGTAGAAAACCTTCTGGCCACTTTTTTTTTGTGCGAAAGTTTGCGGACGTCCCAATCTTCTCCAGCGCCCAATCAGTTCCGTCTTTCCGAGATCAGGCCTTCCTAAGTCCTTCTCCCCCCCACGGACGTGGTTTAAACCTGACTGTAATATTTTCCCTAGGATTGGGCCCTTTCCCCCCGGAACCCCCCCTGATTCCTTTTTACTCCCACATCAAGCTTCGACATTCCTCAGCGTTCTTTTCTTCCGAACATAGGAATCAACCTTTTTCACTTTGGGTGTAGCCCCCTCAGCTCCGTCCCCCTTTTTTACTTCTTTTACAACTATTTTGACGCCTTCTTTTGACTTTTTTCTGAGGCGGTATTCTCTTCTGATGTGAGATAATTTGGTTCATTGACATTCCAAAATTGTCGTTTTTAGCCGGTGGAAACGATTTCGCGCCTCAGCGTCTTTGAACGCCGCACAGAGTTCGTCCAGAGCAGCCCACTTACAACAGATCATGACCAGCCTGCTCCGCAGCGAGTTCGAACTCTTTTGATGCAATCCCGAGAATCGCTACATTCTCCTAGTCCCTAAGGGTGCACTCTCCCCGACTCATCCTTGTTGAGGGTTCGCTTCCCTTTCATAGACCGTCATTTGAGTAACGATATCCCCTAGTCCTTTGACGACCTACCTTTTGAAGCTAACTTTTCTTCTCAGAGCTCTCTCTTCTGACAGCGGCCTTCCCCCACGATACCCTCAGTGGTGTTAGGAGTGCTTCCCCCTTTCCCGAAATAGAATTTTCCAAATTTGAGGACCATGCCCCTCCCCAGGACCCCGCCCTCCTCCTTCTAGATTGTCCTGCCACCCAAACCCCCAAACAAACCCACCCATTTGCGCTTTTTCAATTTCTTTGAGGAAGAATGCCGGTACCTTCGAAGAGACCATGCATTTTCCCATTAATTTCTCGATGGCAAGAAGGTTTTTTTGTTTCCTCCGGAGATTTTTCGTCGGGCCCCTACCTGATGACTTGGCTCGTAGCGTTTGATCCGTGTTTGCTTTCTAAATCACAAGGCGATCACGCCACCGCTTGAATCAGGCACTTTGTCAAGCCCCGACCCTTCGAGGCTCTCCCACGGTTCACCGAAGTGTTTGGTCTGTTTTCTGGGTCCTCCCCCAAGTCTTCGCTTTTTCCCGTCGAAATGCTCACCCATTCTTTTTCCGGTCTTACGGCCTTCTCGGAATTGCCCTTGCGTATGCCAGAAAAGTTGCATTCCCCCCCCCCCTCTCCGCTTGGAGTGATCCTCGTGCAATATGGGATGGTTTTCGGTACTCTTGTGGAGGCTAATAGTTCCTTTCTATTTTCTTGAATCCGTGGCATGTAATTGTTCTCATGTCCTTGATAAATTGCTCGTGTTCGAATGATGACCCCCCCCTCGACGTCTCCCGCCCCCCTTTGAGATGGCTCCGCCCCCCCAAATGATCAGCGTCGTCCCTTATTTTCTTCCCGAATCCTGAATAGTGAAGGTCCCATGTCTGTTCTTGGGTTCCGGTCGGCCCCCCTTCCCTTCTAAGATTTACAGGCCGGATTTTTCAGTACAAATCCTTTGATTTTGATTTTCTGTTTTCCCCCGGCCAAGCCAGCGTCATCACCTTCCGACTGGAATGGACCTGCTTTTCCTTCGAAATCAACCCCTCCCAGTCCCGGACCCTACCTGAAGGCTCTCGGCCTTGTTTGTTTTTTCAATTCCCCTTCTGGATCATAACGGGTTTTTTTTTCCAGGCAATCTACGCAAATCCTCCTTTTTGTGAGTTGATTTTGCCGTACCCATTTTTCCCCCCTTACCACGCTAGTGAGCAAGAAGTAGCAGTGAGACCTCACCCCACGTGACCTTTTTTTATTGGAATTGCGCTTCAGTCAAGGCAACCCCCACCAATTTTTACCTTTCTAAGAGTTTGACTTTGTTCTCCAAAGTGCAAATCCCGATGTTTTTTACCCCTCGACCCTAGCTTTTTAAAATTGAGAGCCGCCGACGTACGCCTTTTGAAGTCCCACTTTTAGTCTTTTGCCGTTCCTCTGGCCGCCTCGTTTTTCACCTTCCATTCTTTTCCTGATTTCAACCCGGTTTTTCCGTTGTGGCCCCGTCGGGCTGATCTCCTAAAAGCGCCTCTTTTTGCCTGTGAAATTTTGTTTATATGCGCGCCCCGGCTCCCAATTTTTCCGCCCATCGATTTCAAGTGACGGGTCTTGACTCCCCTCCCCCCCTGATATTGACTTCCCTAGATCCCCCCCTCCAACGCCTTTTTCCCTTCACCCCTGTGAGGGTGAATGCCCCGCCTTGAGAATACGCATATCGGGCCTTCGGTATATTTTTGATTCATTACACTGACAGAGTCGGGAATTTCCCTGAGTTCTTTTTCCCGTTGTACGTTAGTTTCGTGTCCCCTGAACTGTTTTTCCTGAATCGAAACCCCTCCAGCCTGACCGTGTCGGGAGGCTTTATGGTCTCCAATCGCAAGCTTTCTGCGCTCCTTCTTTGCAGGTCCGTTGGTCGTTTTCTTTTTTGTCAGGGGCCCATCTCCCCTCCCTTGAATCCTTCGAGCGGCAAGCCGCTTTGCCGAAGCCACTCCGCCCTTTTCGTCGAGACACCCCCGCAACCCCCCCTTGCCCCTGTCTTCCATCGTATGATCCTGCAATTTTGCGACGCCCTGTTTTTTTGCCCCCTAGTCCTGCGCGTCCGGCTTGTATCTTGCAACCGCCCACCCCCCTTTGTTTTTTAATGTCGTGGAGGAGAAAAAAGCGCCTTCTTTATCCCCTTTGAGTAAATTTTGTGCTTTTCTTTTGTCCCCCTCAAATTCCTGTTCCAATTCTGACTTTACCTTCATTTCATCCTCTTTTTAACAACCCTGTCTTATCGTTCTTTCCAATGACGTTTCGAGCAAGGATCCCTGTCCTGCGTTTTTTCGCTTCAAAGTGTCTTCCGCCTTTTCCTGAGTCCTGACTCGCTCATATTTCTCCTGTCTCTCCCTTTGAGAACAACCTCCGCACCGTTCTGCGTCGCCCTTTTAACTCCCTTCCGCTTTCCGCCTTTCCCTGTAGCTCTGCATCTCCAACTGCTGCGACATCTTCCGATCGGATTTCCATTAGATCTTTATTCGTATATGGCAGCTTTTCCCCCCCCTTTTGAGTCAGACGGCCGGCATGTCGCCCCCCTGACAATGATTTGTTCAATTACAACTCCCTTGGTCGACCAACACAGTCCAACCCTGACTGATCTCTGACGATCAAATTTCTTCTTCCCCCCCCCTTCGCGGCACCCTTTCCAGTCTACGGTGGGTTTGCAAGGCCCTTCGTTTTTTCCCCCCGACACCCCAAATAGTCCTTTCCTTTCCCCTTACGTATTGCCTCACTTTGCAGATTTCAAATTTGGTGTTCTTTTTTATGTGTACCTGCGCTTTCTTTGTCCTCCTTTTTGGGCCCAAAGACCCCATATGTTCTGAGGTCTCCCTCCCCCCACGCAATATTTTTTGGAGATGCTTCGGAAGGAACTTCTCGTTCTCCGGTGACACCTTTCTCGATTGGTCGCCTTCGCCCTCTTTTTCCTACTCAAAATTAATCCGTTTCTTCCCCTTAACGTGGTCTCCCTTCCCTTCTTTCTTCCCCCCCTTCTGCCGTAACGGGCTTTTGAGTTGGCCGTCAGCGGCCCCCCAACCACATTCCGCCGAAGATGGATTGATCTTCCTGATGGGTTTAGATTATTCTCGCAACCAATGGCGATTGTTTTAGCCAATTTCTTTTCTCCATTTCCCGTTAATCCCCTGTTTTTTTCCCAAGAAACGCACACTCCCCCTTTCGCCCATAGTTCCAGCTGCGAATAGCTATTGATTCCCCTTCTTTTCACTTCCTTCAAGTTTTCCACTCGGCTGTTGTCCCGGTCCCGTCCCCCCCTCTGACCCGTTTGATTCCCATACCGCGCAAATCTTCCGAAACGTGTTTTCCCACGCCCCCCTTTGGCCCCCTCTTGGTGATAGAGCCCAGACAGAACTGGATGGACCCGCTGACTCCCTTCCCCCCTTACTCTTCTTTTTTTTTCTTCTTCAGTAGTTTTCATCCAGTGTGTCGGCTCCCCACGAACTTTCTATCTCCTCCACCCTGGGCGTTTGAAGTAACCTTTTCCCACTTTATGGACAAAGAGTGAAGGGACCCCTCACTCAGCCCCTTTCCAACACCTGTTTTCTGAATTGAAACCTCCTTCGGTTCCTTTTTTAATTAGCTTTTTTTTTTCCACCCTGATGCGATCGAGAACATGAAGTTGGTAGCGTTTCTCAGCCCCGTCTTGTCCACTTTCCCCAAATTCTCTCCGAACGGCGGCTTTGACTCCTCCCCGTGGTTGTTTCGCCCCAGAAAGGCGGAGCTCATGAAACCCCAGATCCTTTCACATTTTCTTCTTTTATTTTCTTGAAGGCCCACGCCCTCGCCGGTTCCCCCAATTTTTTTGCTTGGAGACCATTTTTTCCGCGGCCAGCGGAAGAAAGGAGTTTCATTCCTCTTGCGGCCATCCAGAGGGCCTCTTTACCTTGCGTCCGTTCGATCCTCTTCGCCTCTTATAATTCAAACACGGTTAAATTCCCTTGTCCTTTTCTTCCGCAGTTCATTTTCTTGGTTTTTCGGAGGCCTTACAAAAGGCCTCTCCGATTTCAAAGGGATTCAGCCCTCAGCTTTGTGACACTTTTCCGCCCCGTAAGCAAAGTCCATGGATTCTGTTGTGTTTTTCTCCTGCAGGCCGGTGACACCAGTATCTCTCCCCCTATTTTGTTTGAAGGCTGGATTTTTTCCGGTAATTAAGCGAGGATGCTCTTGCCTTCCCTCAATGGTTGTGGTTCGGTTCCACCCCCCCGCTGAATCAGGCGTCTGTTTTTTCTTTGATCTTTCTTAGCTGATGTACGAAGCTGTCCCCCACCACCCAACTCTGAACAGTCATCGTCGTGATCTGCTATAGTTCGCAGACGGATCCAGCATCCAATTGAATTTTTATGCGTTGGTAGTTTTTTTCCCTTTCTGGTGTCCACCTCGCCGGACGGTTATTTGTACCTCTTTACGGTCATAGACGCATGAGAACCTCTGATACACCTCTCTCCTCGACGAATTGCTCTAACCGGTGAATTCATTGAGCGCGCGTCCGCTCTGGACAGGATAGACCTTCATTATTGCTCCCCCTTTTTTCCACTTTTTTCCTTTGCTTCCTTCCCTAATTTCGAATGAACCGCTCTCCCCACATGCCTGACACTAACTTTTTTTTTTTAAATAGCTCTTCGGAGCTTGGTAGCAGCCACATTTCTTCCGCTTTTTCCCCCCTTGGTGAGGGTGAAGAATTGCCGGTTCGCTCCCCCCTCTTGATCGTTGTACCCAACCCCCCCCATTGACGTGTGCTTCGGCATCCCCGGCCCTCTTACGACGGGACTTGTTGTTTTTTTCTAAGGTCTCGTTTACGAGGTGATCCCGCTTCCCTCTCAAGGAGCCCCATCAGGACACTTGGCGTATCCCTCCTTCTCTCACGCTTTTTTTCATGAGCCGGGCAAGCTGCGACCCTCATCAACTTGTTTTTTCCCTGAACTCCCAGTCAACGAAGGGATTTTTTTTTTGTGCAGCCCAATCTTCGGCCAAACGCCCTCACCCGTACGCCCCCCCCTTGTTTAACCTATTGTTCTTTGATTTCCCCCCCCCCCACTACCTGATATTTCAATTTTTTATTTCGTATTCCAAGAAACGGTTCACCTTTCGATACGGTTCTTGCCCCCCCCCTAGGTTTCGGTATTTCTGGGTCTAAGCTTCTTCTTTAGTCAGAAATCTATTCTTTTTTCAATTTTCTCGCGCTCGGCATTTTTGAGCATTTTTTTTCAGCGCAAAAGGGGCGGCGCGTGTGTTCTGCCCCCAAGCCAGATTTTTTTTCCTCAGCCCTGCACGTATATGTTCCCTCGCCTGTGACAGAGTGCGGCTGATTCACTCACGCATGCGGTTCTCAATGCTGTAGTGGAGGTACGTCTTTTCGCTTTCCTTTTTTTAATCTTTCCAGTCGCTTTTACATTCTCAACTTTTTTTTCCGTTTTGAAATTGACCCCCTGCCCAGCCAGGCGTATCACCAACTGCTTCGTTCCATTTCCAGTCAAGGTCCCTTTTTTCATTCTCAAACGCCGCGCGACCATTTCGGCCGCATCGCGGCCCTGTACTGGGGTTGGGATTCTCCCCCTTTCCTTGCTCGACCCTGTCACCGTTACGAACATCTTAAATCTTTCTCCGTTGTGGTGGTGATTTCTTGGCGTACGTCTCCGGTAACCCCCCTCTTGTTCCTTTGAGCTACGAGCAGTTATGCTAATACTCCCCCCAGACATGGATATTTTTAAGGGAGGCGTTGATTTCCGTTTTTTTTCCAATTTCTTACAATTTTTCCCCTTAAAATTTTGTTCCTTTTTTCCTTATGGCTGTGTTCCCGTTCCTCCACTTCCCCCAAATCACCGATGTATCCCCGACTCTCCTTTCCTCGGATTAACGATCCCCCCCCCCCTCCCCCCGCCAGCAAACCCGCTTGTCCTTAAACCTCAGGTAGTTTCTTTTTTTAACTTCCGACGCCGCCGCTTGCCCTCCCCCCTAGGGTTTGGAGCCATCTCCAGGTTGGAAGGTAGTTTGAACCTATCGGACGGTTATCAATGTCTCACGCGTCTCCCCTCTTCTCCCCTTTGTTTTTTCAACCGGTGCTCCTGCGAGCGTGCTTCAGAAAATTCGCCTTCCCCCGTTTTTTTTTTTTTGTCAAGTTTACGGCCCCCCCCGATCAATCTCCCACATTTCTTGAAACTCCAGCCTGTTTCATGTTTTGAATACGCACCTGGTTTCTCTAGTATTTTGTGAGGACCTTTCACTCTCTAGCTTTACTCCCGGTATGGTTTTTCCTTTCCCGTGTAAGGTTTTTCCTTCCCTGTTAGTTTGGTCCCCCCCCCCTTTCCCAGATTTGGCTGCCCCCTGAATCGCAACCGCCCTTTCTGTGACTTATCTTTCGGATTCTGGTTTTCGCCGTTTTTTCCAGTTTCGCATCTTGATCCCTCATTTCTGCCTTGTTGGCGGTGATCGTTTGCTTCTATGCAGCCCTAACCCGGTATCCTTGAAAGATTGCGAGGCAATTTCTTTGCCGCCAAGAACGCGCCACCGTCTCCCGTCTTCCCCTTTTTACCCACACACCTGCAACCCGTTTATTTTCCTTTTTGTCCAAGCCCACGCGCCGGCTTGGTGCGATTTGGGTGACCCAAACCTCTTAGGACAAAGTTCCCCCTCTTCCCCACCGAAACGTTTTTTTTCTTTGTGCGGCGACCAAGATCGAAGCGCTATTATCCCCCAGAGTAAGTAATTCTGTTGATGGCATGGTGTTCACAAATTGTTCTCCCCAATCCCCCGCAGAATTTTTGGCCCCTCCCACCCGGTTTATCGTTCTTGGGTTCTAATACCGTCTCTCCCCCTGACTTTCTCGGCTCTCCCGAGTTTAGCTCCCTTTCTCTGAAAATTTCGAGTCCGACTCGATGGAGCATATTTTTGCCCCGGTCCCGATGATTTGAAATTTCGGTCCGGCTCGGGTTATCCCCCGCTTGTCCCGAACGGTTTTATGCGTCTCCATTTCCCACACAATGCTTGTGTCCCCCCTTTTTCTTTGGAGGAACGGATCGCATCGGCAGCTTCTCCTGTTGCGTATGGGGAAAGATTTTACTCTTGTCGTCTGCTTGAATGCTTTCCTGCTTTGTTACCAACCTGGACGCCCCTTTTTTCCCCTCCCAGAAGCAATGCCCCACAACCGTTTACTTCTCCTCCCTACCGCCAGCTAATCCATTCCCCATTCCAAAATAGGGAGAATGAATGGGGGTGGCCGGCGGTCTCGAACAACCCCTCAATTCGGCTACGTCTGGTTGGAAGAATTGTCCCGATTCCTCCTGCCCTTTTCTCCGTATGTGACAGCTTTTTTTTACGGCCTGAGGTCCCACCATGACATCTGCACGCCATATTAATTTTTTTTTCGTTTCTTAGCATTCCTTTTTAGACGGACTTCCTGTACAGTTCCCTCACTCCCTGATTGGGGCGAAGGTCGACTCCTGTTCAGGCACCTTCTGACCGCGCCTGTTAGGCGTTTACTTTTTTCTCCCCGAAGAGAGGGTCCGTATGGTCCCGGTATTCGGGCGTTGGGTTTTTCACCATCCAAGTCTTGATGACCTATCTTGTTCATGAATTTCCCTTTTCTCTCTCTCGTTCGCAACCACTGGCGTGTTTGGGATCCTCCCCCCCTCCCTGTTCGCTAGTAGTATTTGCCCGGCCCTCCCCCTAGGAGGATTTGACGAAAACCCCAGGCTCCCATTTTTGAACCTTAAGCTTTCGAAAGTACTCTAGGTCATGCCGCCTTCGGCTTTCCTTCGAAACTCATCGGTGGTGTTTTTGATTGCTGGTGACTTGATGTTTCAGAGTCCCTCTAGCCAAGCAGATTCTCCCTCCCCCCTACCTTCGTGGCTGACTACCACCCTTTTTTTTTGGTGATAGAGCCCCGCCAACCCAATTTTTCCTTGACCCTTTTTCATCCTCTCTTTACTAATACTCCGTTGTGTTCTCTCATTTCATCCCCGAGCTACCACAGATTTCTTTTAGGATCTGCCCGAATTTTTTTTTTTTCCCCAGCCCCTTCCTACCGTTATGGCAACGAGTTCTTTCCCACCAAACCACCGTCAACTCCCTTGTTCCCAACAAGCCAAAGAGTTGTTTCCTACGCTCCTCCAAAAATACCTGCTTTGATGGGCTTTTTGGCGACCCTTTCCAAGCGGCGGTAGTTTTTTTTTTCCTCCCCCACCGATAGTTCTTTGTCTCCCAAGGCTACTGAGCGACTTCTGTTTCCCCTCCAGTTGTGCGAAGGATCAATCCCTCCTCTTCGGAGACCCCGTCACAAGATCTACCTTGGTCCCCCCCTTCTTTGACTTTCAAAGACTAGACCGTCCGGCCATACTTCCGAATCCCTTTTACCACGGTGTTTCTCAGCGGACGTGCTAACGTTTGAGGTTAGGAAGATCTTTCCAACGACTTTCGACTTGTTCTTTGAGTCGTCCCCTGTGCGTCTCGAAGATCCCTGCCCGGCATATTTCCCTTTTTTTGAACGCAGGTCATTATTTTGACCCTCCTTCGGCCTTCACCCCTTTTACACAACCTCTACTGACATCCCAGTGATCAGCACTTGGTTGATTCCCTTGCCTGCCCTCTCCGCAAGTATAGTGGTGCACTGACTCAGCGGTTGCACACCCTCTTTTAAATCGCCGCGAAGCGGGATTTTTTTTTATGGCTACGCGCGTTTCTCCTTTTTTTTCTGTTCCAAGTGGAAATTGTTCCCTTTTAACGGTTTTTAACACTCCTTTCGCGTTCTCGGACGTGATTTCTCCTTCCCGTGCTGAGTTACGTCTTTCTCCCCAACGCACTATTCCCAAGATGAACGAGTTATTCGATACCCCGATCCTTTTGCATCAGTTTGAGACCCATTGTCTAGAATTCGACAATGCCTTCGTTCCCTTCCTTTGGTGCACACGCCGTTCTGAAGGCCCCCTTTTTAGGTCGCTTCATTCGACCGCCTTTCCTCCCAGATATCTCCATCGAGTAGGAAGAGCTTTCGTAACTTTCTCCCGGAGCGTTGATTTTCTCGCCTTCTGGTATTAATTCCCAAGAACCCGCTAACACCCCCTTTTCTTCCCCTTTAAGTCTCGTTCCCTCTCCTGACCGCCCCCTTTGATGTCCCCCATCCTGCAAACAGAAACTTACTTTTTTTAAATCGCGTTATTAGAGATTGGTAGTTCTATCCCTGGTCACTGGTGTGTGAATTCTCCGCCGGCCGCGAGCTTCTTTCCCAACTTCACAACCAGGATCGCACCCCTTCATTTCTTCGGCCTGCGGCTTTGCCCTTTTTTCTGTTGATTTGGGAGAGAAGGCAAGTTTTTTGATTTTATGCGGACTGGTCTTTTTTTCCAGACGGCTTCCGATTTTCCGTGTTTCTGTTTCCCCTCCTGACCATTTCCCCTAACCGCTGCATGAGATCATCGAGTCCCTTCAGTTTCTTTTCATCCCAACGGCGAGCCACTCACCGAACATCAAAGGCACCTAGGTGCTTTTTTTAGGGGCCTCCCCATTTTTTTCGTGCCACAGCCCCTCCACGTACTGACCCTTTTAAACCCCATACCTCGGGCTTTTACCCCTCTATCTTTCTTTGAAGGCTCCACCCCCCTCTTTTTCCTTTCTGAATTCACAGATATGGCGTAGTCCCGAACGGTTCCCCAGAGACGGTTTCTTTAGGTTGGATCTTTTGGCAATGGGTCCGGATTGTACCGGTAAGCTTTGTGGATCCTACCCAGTCACTGGCCCTTTCCCGAACAAAAAGTTAGTCCGATTTTTTAACCCACGCTTCTTCCCGCTCCCGTTTCGCGTGGTTAGCTTTTAGTAACCGTCAGCCCGACCTTTAAGCCTGCCCCCGTTGAGTCGGTCTCAGCGCCTTCCCCCAGGCAGGAGGAATGGCGAACTACTGAGTTCCTGGCCCAATGTGCTGTTCGTTTTTAGGCCCTGTGCTCCTCTTTTGAGACCGTCGCGTCCTTTACTTTTTCCGACGCAGCGTTGCTTGCCCCCCCCCTCCCCGAAGCGTATTAAACACAGTCTCCCTAGGAATTCCAAATGGTTGCCTGACATAAACCCGAGCCCGGACCCCTTTTCCGCGGCAGTGTCATGGTTGGGGTTCTCAACTGTCCCCTACTTCTGGCTTTCAATTTACCTATTTTATTGGAACTATTAAGCAAAATACTCTACCTCTTCCTTGTTTTGAAGTTCTTGGCCGTCAGAGTTTGTTTCCCGATGACTTTCTTTGCCCCCCGTCAGTCTCCCCTTTTCTCCTTACACCCGCCAAACTGACACTGCCGTTTGGAGTATGGTCCGGTTCTGCGTGTTGATCGCCGAGTTCCCCCTTAGAAAAAAGTAATTTGACCATTTTTGAAACGGTTTTTTTCTTCACTGCACTTCCATAAAAGACTTGATTTGCACATCGCCTTCTTTATATTCGTGCAACCCTGAGTCCGTCCCTTTTCAAGCCTCCCCCCGCAACATTTATGCAAGGAACCCGTAGTCGTGAGGATGCGATAGGCTCGATGCTTACTTTAGCATACACCCCTTGACAGGTTTTTTTGACCCGTCCGGTCCTTGCATAAATCGTCGCCACCCCCTCTAGACCTTCGCGCTCTATCTCCCAACCCTGTTTGCCGAGAGTTTTTGAGTGAAATTCATCACGGTCACCCTGTGATTTTCTTCCTCACCAAGCTTACCGGCTCCCATTTGATCCCAGGACTCTCGGATAGAAATCAGATGACTGCTTGTTTTTTTTTTGACCCGTCATGATCGGTCCCCCGCCCTTCTTTTTTGCTCGGACCAAGGACAGATGTTCTTTTCTTTATCAGGTGCTAAGTTCTTCTTTTTTTTTCCGGACGAATTTTTCAAACTTTCCTCCCCCCCAATAAAGACCCCGTTGGCTTTTTTAGTTTGATTCTTCCCGTTTCTCCCCTTCCTGAGTTTGACCTGCTCGTGCTGTCGACCCTTTGGCGGTTTATGCGCTTTTACTCAGCTCCAAAAGGTATCATCAGGCCGGCCCTTTCTTGAAGAATGACCCCCCAAACTGCGACCCTGGTTTCTTTGCCACCACTCCCCCCCTTTCCCAGTTCCTTCCATCGCCTCTTCAACTCTCCCTTGGTGTCCCTCCTTTTTTTTCAGAACCTTTGAGCGCCAACGTCATTTTTCAACATCTTCCCCTAAAGTTCTTTTCCAATACTTTTTTTAAGCGTATTTCGCCCACTTTCGCTTCCGCTTCCTTTTGTTGCATGTTCCTTTTTTCATACAATTTGCGCCCTTCATTTCGGTTCCTTCCTCCCCCACTCCTCCCCACCCACCACCCGCTGGTTTTTTTGGCTCCCAGCTGTCGATGGTTTTACGCCTCGGTTCCGAGTTAGCTTCCGTATTCGCTGAGAGGGCACGAATAGAGGTCGCCCTGATTCTTCCCGTGCAACTTTCTCCTATTGCTTGGTCCCCCCCGATTCCGAAAGTGACAGCGACCTTCTTCGTGATTCTCGCAATTGATCCAAACCATCTTTGCGTCGGTTTCAAGCGCCTCTCTTCCCCGGTTGTAACTTTATTTTCCTTTCCCTCAGTAAGTTTGCGTCGTAGACGGCAGATTGCCTTTTAAAACTGATTGTTCCCCTCCCAAAAGCAGGGACGACAATTGAAGTTTTTTTCCATGCCACAGTGAGCAGAGATTCCTTCCCCCTCCCGCCCGCGCATACAATTCCAGATTCTCTTGAGTTCATCCCCTTTGGTTGTGCACCTTTTTGCTGATCGACCCACCCACCTTAATCCATTTTTCCTCTTGATTGAATGCACGTCTTTCCCCGGTTATCGTCCAGGACCGCGAGTGGTTCCGGTTTCGGCCAAGCTGGGCAACCCCCGGAACCCCGCATTTTTTGAACGACCTTCCAGTGGCTCTTTTTTCGGCACTCTTCGACGCGCTGATCTCTATGTTCGCAGGTCCCTTTTCATCTTCCCCCCTTCCTACACTTTCCATCAGATGACTTTGTTACGGTTGGTCCTCGATTTCCAGTTATGGGCCGGACCGGGCTAGGGCGTTAGTCCACGCGGCCCCAAAACCTCTCCTCCCTCGACTTGATTCTTGCATGGGATCGCTCCTCTAGATTTTTTTTTTTCTTGAGATTTTCTTTCAATTTAGTCCTGGCTCGTCCCCTTTAATCCAGCCCCCCTTTTTTGCCTCCCACCCTGCCCGCGATGTCTCTCGGCTCAAGACTCTCTGCAAGCCGATTTCTTCCCTCTTTCGGCTTAATTTACAGAAAAAGACGTCTGTTTTTTTCGACTTACGTCTGGAGTTTCTCCCTCTCCCTTGGACCGAACGTGAGTCATGCTTCCCCCCTTTCAACTCGTGGTCATTATAATAGTTTTTCCTTACAACACTTGATGAAAAGCGACCCCATTTTTTCCTTTTTCCTGAGACCTATCTCATTTTTATCCCAGTTTTGTCTTCCCCCCCCAATCACTTTCTTATGCCTCTCAGGGTTTTCTTCCTTCAACACTAACGTTGGCCACCTCTTTCAGGTCTCCCCCCCGTCAAACGCTTTTTCCCCCTTCCCCAACAGCCCCCCGCTCTGGTTTGTAAAGGTTTTCCCAGCTCCCCTCTATTGATCACCTAGCTAAGCTCGCAGAGGCCTTTTTCTCAGCGTACACTTTTTTTTTTTAGGCGTTTCTTGCCCGGCTTTTCCCCTGGGCCCCCAATTCTAGATCGAACGGCCTTCCCCTCTTGCCGAAAAAACAATCGCCAATTTTGCGTCTTACCCAATTATTTCCCTGGGCCCCCCGCACCTCCCCCTTTTCCAAGATCATTCATCACTTCTTTTTTAGTTTTGGATGGCTTGACGTTCCCCCCCAACCCGCCCGGCCGGCCATACTTACTTTCCCCCCCCCCTCTGGAGTTTCCCACGGAAGCAACCCCTTTTTATGTGCGACCCTTTGGCGGAGGTTACACCTTGTCGACGCGCCCGATTCTCGTTCCAGTAGTAAGATTGTGCCGTCGCTAACTCTACTCCCCCCCACGGAACTAGGAATTTTATTTTCCCGGTCATATGGGTATTTGGTCATTTTAGAGCCTTGCCCAAACCTCTCTGTAAGAATCAACGTGCGTCAGCCCCCCCTCCTTGGTTTCCTTGCACTTTCCGCAACCTTAAGCCTACCTCCCTGCCATTTTTTTCGGTCTCATCCGCCGGGGAAAAACGTACCTTTTTGCAATCTCTGAGGGATGAGCTGTTCGGTTCTTTCCTCTTCTCTCGTGGTGGGGACGGTCCCAAACTTCACATGTCGTCAGGGTTCTTTTCCGGTGTCCAAACACCTTCGGCCCGGCCGTTTTAAGACGCCCCTCTTCTTAAGAAGGAACCCCCCCCTTTCCCTCCCCCCCCCAATGGCAACACTATCATTACAAGCTTGCGTTCCGCCCGACGCCGATTTCGCAGTCCCCTGTTTCGTCCATTGATAGCATCTTGAGTTCAAGTTCCCTTTCGGCGTGGCACGCTACGCTTTTCTTTTCGGCTGCCGCTTCACGGTCCTTTTCATGCTGAACAGATATGCTACATCGCGAATCCCTTTCCCTCCTCTACGTTTCCCTTTAGGATTCAGGTCGAAGTAAGATAGTCCTCCTTCATTCCATCCCACAGCTCACCTTCTTTTTCCAGGATCCCTCCCCGGTCCTTTCCCTCCTTTTTCCTAACAAATTTGATGGAACAAATGAAACTTGACGCGCTCCATGTGCTACGAGAGTCCTTCTTTCCTCGCCACCATTAGGATTCACTGGGTTTTTTGATGTCTTCTCCTGGAATCCCCTTTTTTCATCGTTTTTTTCCCCCCCCCTTCCCCCCCTCCTGCCCGTGTGCTTAGGCATGCGTCCCTGTCCAGACTGTTTGGGTTTGTGTCTTTTTCTCTCGGAGAGTTTTTTGGAAGATTTTGACTGCCTCTTCTTCGACCGATAGAAGCTGTTTTTTTCCTGTCCCGGTTTTTTTCTTTTTTTGACAACCGGCTCCCCCCTTAGCAGTCATTCGATTCCCTAAATGCGGATATCAATGCGCGCCCCCCCCCCAAAGACCCTCCCTTCGTGCTGGCTTTTGTTTCTTCCCGGGTTCAGCCAAGATTCTGTTTCCCCCCCGCCCGATACTTACCCCTCTCACCATACATCTGTTCTTCCCACCTTTTTTGGAGTAGGCCTAACAACCCTATCCCTTTTCCTATGCCTCATTGTCCTTCCTTAAAAAAGGGATTCAAAGTCGTCACTCTTTGTTTTCTTTCCTCTTTGTAATCTTTGGCTCGGCCTTTGTTAATCTGTGGAGGCATCCCTCTCCCAGCCTTTACATTTTAGGGAAACTTTCGCCATCGCAACTTAAGCTCATAAAAGGTCGGTTCGTGGCACGCTCCCCCTTAGAAATCGGGTCCCTAAATATGCACCTTTTGATATGTTCTCCCTCCTCCCTAATATAAGCAGGACGTTGGTCCCGGCAATTCCGACTCCTTCTTTACATGATGTTTGTTGGCCCCTTTTCCCGTGGAGGCTCAGATTTTACCTTCTACCTCCCCTTTTCCCTTCATCAAATGTGATTGCCGGTCATTTTGACCCCCCACTGCACAGCCACCTTCCTTCCCCTTTTCGACCTAGTTCAAGGTCCTTGTTCTCGGGGGCTTCCTTCGAATTTAACCGTTCATCTTCCCCATCCCGGCCCGTTCCGCCTTCATTGATTTTCGGGGCTTCTCCACCTATTTACCTTCTGGCTCGCCCCTAAGCTTTTGTTCTTCATGTTAGACAAAATCCTTCCCCTTTTACTCTTGTTGTTTGATCTTTTCTATATTTGGTCCCGCTCCCAGTTTAGATCCAGATGGATCTTTTTTGTTCCTCTGCCCCCCCCCTGCAACTGGTTGGCTTTGGCCGTATTTTTTTGCGTTGTTGAGCTAGTCACCTTCCTGCAAACCATTCCCCCTTAACCGACGCTGTTTTTTAATCTTGGCTTTTGAAGTTGAATTTCCAAGACGAATTCCAACCCCCCCCCCCTAGTGGATTTTGGATCGCCGCCTCGATTTTTTATAAAATCGCTCGACTACGACACGCCCTTGCCAGCTTTCGGAACCATAAAGTCTCTTCTTTTCAGAACTCAGGAAGCTTAGAATTAGTGTGGTGACTCAATCCCCCCCCCTGTGGGCTTGAGTGACCTTTTCTTCTTTATACCTCTGTCGCAGCTCCCCCACTTTCTCCCTATGATCAACCCGTGTTTTTTACTCCGAGCTTTTAGCTACCTTAACCGAACATATCTCTTGACTGGTCTTTTTCTAGCCTCCCCCCCCTTCCCCGGCCCAATAACTTTTCCCATTTTCCGCGCCCCGTCTTCTCCGCGTCTAGGTTTGAATGCCCTTTTTCCGAAAATATAGTTTTTTCCCCCCCCCCCCCAGTACCTTTTAGTGGGTGCCCCATTAACTCCAAGTCTTTCTTTTCTCCCGTATGGGTGATATTTTGTACCGGTGACTTCTTCCGAACCAAGTCCTTTTTTTCCCCCTTGAACAACCCTAAAGACCCCCTGCATTACTTGGCGTTTCTTTCTTGATATGATATCCGTTAAGTAGAAGATGCCCCCGTCTTTATCTTCTGTGGCGGTGATCGGCTTGGTTTTCGTACCTCTAACCCGGTCCTATCTCAACCTCGAGCTTTCATTTCATTTAATGCCTCACTTTAAAAGCGCCTTTCCCGTATCCCCCCTCAACATCAACTTTTGAAATCAGGCACTCCATTGCTCCCGGTAAGTTTTCTCACTCCATGGTGTATTTAACAAAGAGTCTATCCCCTTTATTTTTTTCAGATTCCCCCGCCCCCCCTGGACTATTGCCGTCCCCCACCCCAGATTTAGCCCATCTCGGCCGCATTTTTCTCATTGTGTTCCCCCCATCACCCTTTTTTATCCTTTCCAATTCGCCATTTAAGGAATCTTCCTCACTCTTTCCCCACCACTTATTCTGTCTACCTGACGTTGCCTCATCAGACTTCTTCTATCTTCCGTTGTTAGCTTCACCTTTCCCTTTTTTTCTCCTTGTGAGCTTCCTCGATGGCGAAGAGTTTTTCTTTTTTCCGACCCTTTTTCCCTTGACACCTCCCTCCCTCCCTTCGCGAGAACAAGACCTGGAACCTGCTTTCCCTTTTTTTGTCCCGCCTATTTCTCGCAATTGTATATCTTACTTCTCGACATCGGTCTTTTTTACCTTTATCTCAGAGAACTCTTTTAATGATCTTGTTTCGTGGCTATCGTACCTCTCTTGGTTTCATAGGATGAACTCCTCCCTCTTTTCCCCATTAACCTCCCCCAGTATTTTCTTCCCTCATCACCCTGGAGCCCTTTCTGCGCGGACTTTAAAGCCCTTCCAAAGTCCCCCTATGGCAAACTCTTGTTGCGAGCTAATTTTTGCAACCTTCTTCTTTTTTAGATCTCCAAACACACTATGTAATTTCCCCTTCATTTCTTATGTTCGTCATCCCTTTAAACGATTCCCTTAGTCTTCACAGTTGATTTCTTTCCATGATCCCATCGAGTCCGTTGCTTCATAACATTCCCCTTTGACTGATACTACCACTTACCTTTTTAAGTGTTTTTTTTCGCTTGCTTTCCTCTCCCTTTTTTCCTTAACTCCTTCCATTAAGTACAAAGGATGGTCGACTCTTTTCCCTCCCCCCCGAACCGTTCCACATACGCTGGCCTGGGGGTTTTTTCGGTTTTTCTACTTAGCCTTATGGCCGTCCCTTGCTTAGGTGTTTGTGACCCTCAATCGTAGAAGGTTCTTGATGGCCAGATGATTTTTTTGGTACTTTTCTCCTTCTTTCTGCCTCTTCTGGTCCCACTGCGATGGGGTTGTCTTCTTCCTTCGCCTTGACGTCTAATACAATCAACCATCGTATTGTCTTTCCCTGAAGCACCTCTGTCCTCCTTCCTAGCACGTCTTGCGCAATCTGCTCTGTATGGACCTCTCTTCTTTCCTTTTCCGAAATAGTTTTTCCCTTTTTCGACTTCTTTTGTTATGTTACTAAAGAGCCTAGGTTTGGTCCACCTGACCCTTAGTGGTCTTTCCTTCTCCTCCATGTCGTGTGTAGCCCCCCCTTGACTTCTGAAGATCCTCTTCTCTTTTTTCCTTTTTGTGATAGAGTTCTTTCCTCTTTTTTCATTTCTTTGTAGGTCTATCCCCGACCTATGGAGTACCTAACGTTTAGCAATGACTTTTTTTCTTTCTTCCCCCCCGGTTTCTCTCCCCACCTTTACCTCCTGCTCTCAACATTTCCCCCATCCCCCCTATCTGTTTCTGGTAAATTTCCATTCCTTTTATTTGCCCCCTCTCCCTCCTCTCCCGTGGAAATCTTTGAGCTGAAGTGGGTTCCCCTTTTCTTTCCAGCGTGGGGACTGCAAATTCACCCCCACCTCTGCTCAACGGCTTTTTCCAAAATTCTTCCCCTTTTTTATGACGCATCTATCGTAACTGCACTATAATCTTCCCTTTCTCTTTTCTTTATTGGCCCTCTGCCACCTAGCCCTCTTCCCCTCAGTTTTTTTTCTTTGAGTCCCCCCCCCGGCCTCCGCCCCCCCTTCATCTATGTGCAGCCAAAGTTTTGAGGCCCCACGCCACCACTCCCTCTTTTTTCCGTCTGTCACATTATCTTCGATTCCTTTCCTCTCCTCTCCAACCCTTACCATCTGGCGTTTACCCGCATTCATCTTTTTCTTTTTTTTTCCTTAGGCCTTCCCCAAGGACCCCTTGAGTCCCAACTTTCTTCCTCCTCAGCGGGTGAATCGTGAAATTCTTGCCGTCCACCCACTCCCTGCGGATTACTTTTGTTTTAGAGCCTCAGTTTTTTCAACACCCCCCCTTCTCCACCCTATTTTTTCCGCTTCCATGTCTGTGCCCTTTCCTACTCTCTCTCAGTTCCCCTTTTTTGCAACCCCCCCCCCTTTTCTTCTTTTTTTAATTGACAACCCTCCTCCTTAATTCCGTATGCCTCCTCCTCTTTCTGAGTAATACACCCAGACCCCCTCTGTCACTATCATTTTGAACAGCTTTCTTCTCTTCGGTTCCCTACTTTCCTCAGAATATTCCCTTTCTCTCCATCTTCCATGCCGTTCCTTCCCCTTCACGTTGTGACATCGACCCCCCGATCCCCCTTACTTCTTTCACTTCCATCCTCCCCCTCCTTAAGATGCAAACGTAGTCCCCTTTCCGCCTTTTCCCTCCTCCCCGGTTGACTTAAAATAGGATTCCCAGATTGACCTTTTTTCCTCGGTTATTCTCCCCCCCTCCTACCCCTAAACGTGGTTTGTTCGCTGTCTGCCTCCCTTTCTGAAGACCCCCTCCCCTTTTGATGGAACACCCTTGCCATGACCCAACCCCTTCCTTCTCCTCTTGATCGCTTGGTCGCCGTCCCCCATTCTACCTTCTTCCCAACCACTGGTCCTTTTGACTAGACGGGACGAGCGCGAGACGTCTTTAAGCCTCGCACCCCCCTTTCCCGCTTTGTGTGGCAACTGCCCTTTGTTGTTTCCTTTTTTTTTTTTTTCTTACTAAGTGTCTTAATCTTCTTCTTGAAAAGAGTCTGAATCCGGTTTCATCTGCTTCCTTTTTCTTGCTGACAAGTCCCCCCCGATAACCTCCACTCCGAACCTCTCCCTGTAAATCTTCTTTTACCCTTCTAGACAGATCCCCTCCCCCCAAGACCCTCAGGTGTCTTTCTTTTTCGATTTTCCCCTATTCGTCTGGACCAAACGCCCTCTTCCTCCTTTACCACATCCTTTTTTTTTACCATCTGTATGGAGTGAAATACTTTCTCAGTTCCCGGAAGCCCCGATTTCGTATCCCCCCGGGCACCCATTTCTTTCTTCTCTTTTCGATGTTGGCAATCGGTTTCTCTGGACGGTAGTTTGATGCCTCTCACTTTTCGGACTTGAAACTTCTACTTTTTCCTGGACTCTCCTATCTGATGAGCCAACCTTGTTTATCACCTGCTCCCTGACGGCGAGTTCCACCCGTAAGACAGACGTTACTCACCCCCCCTTCTTATCTGTTTTTCTCCCCCCTAAGTCTTCATCGGACTTCATTCCCCTAACCGACTCCTTGTTCGAACATCTTTTTCGTGGCCCTTGCGGTCTTCCTCTTCTTCAAGACTGGACCCTTTCCTTTTCTGTACATGAATCACTCTAGTTTTCGTTGAAATGAAAGTCAAAGCCCATCTTCTTTACAAAACTCTGTCCCTCCATATGGTCAATGCTTCATAGCTCCCCCCCCTCCTTACCCATTACTTCCCTCCCTCCGGAAGTGTAAGTTGGTCTTTTCCTTTACTTCTTCTCCCATTTCAAGCTTTTTTACACTTTTTTCCCCTTCCCCCCTCCTCTACTCCGTTTTGTTTCTCTTTATTTGTCCTTCCCTTTTCAGTTAACCCGCTACATTGTCGAAGTTTATGCCTTTTGACACCTGCCCCAACTTACACTTCCTCTTCTAAGGCCTTGATGTTTTTTTTTTTTTGTCTGTGTACTTCATCCACCATATGAACCATCCTTAACCCTGTTTTTACTCGCTGTCTTTGCAGTTTTCACACTGACCTCAAATTTCCCTTGTGGGAAATAGAAGCTTACGGTCCTTCCCATGAGCTCCTCCCTTTCCCCCGCCCCAGCCTTTCGTTAGTTTTTGCCGGCCGCCGTCTGAATATTTCTCTCTTGAGCCATCTTCCCACCTTTTTTCCCTTTGGTTGACTTTGCTGAAGTTCTACTATCGCAGCCTTTGTATCTCTCTCGTCAACCCGTGTTGCTTTCCTTGTCTCTTCGAGACAATGTCTCTCCCAAACTTTTCGTCTTCTCCCACCTCTTTCCCCGGCCCAATACCCTCCCAGATATCCACTGATCTCCCGTGTATCTTCACAGCGGCTTGTGCATGCGTTTTAAGCATTCGGGAATTTCTTAACGTTTCCCCCCATAACTGACTTTCTTTCAATCCTATTTTTTAAGGTGTCTTACCGTTGACTTGGCCACGTCGATGGATCAACTGATCTTCCCCCTCAGCACCTGTGTTTTTTAGTTTAGGGAGGATATGTGCTACGTTAGTCTTTTTTCTTTACAGTCATCTTTTGCCCTGGCTCTAGATCTTCCTTCCGTTAGTTTTTCATGGATTCAGCCAGACACAAGGTCGCGAACTGACAAGCTTTCGCATTCGTGCTTTCTAATGCAAAAGTCCCCTCCTCACTTGTCGCGCCCAATCCCCTTCCCCTTTTCTTTTGCCCTATAAGTTGCCTAAGCCTCAATTGGTTCCCTCACTTGTTTCGTTCCACACCGTTCTCCCGGCACTTCGGACAACCGCACATTTTTGTTTTTCCCGAATTCTTTTGCCTTTCCGCTCATTATCCCATCGCGGCGATTTAATCGTTGCCTTCTGGTGTTTCCCTACAAACTGCTTCCTCCTCTCTCTGGAATCGCACTTAGGGAACACCGGTATTTTTCTACGGTTCTTTGTCATATTTATGATCCTTATTTCTCTATCTTAGTTCCCGAGTTTATCCCCCGGTATAGCCCCTCGTAGAGCCTCTTCCCTGACCTCTCCTTTTAATAGGTTATGGATTCCCTCTCCCCAATCAAAGGTCTGGTCGATCCGAATTTGCTTCACGAACGGCATGTCTTTTTCTAAACATCCACCCCCTGCTGCAGTTTCGAGCTGGCGTTCGCAACTCTCTTTCACTCTTAAGGTATTGTTTGATTTTGTTTTCCCTTAGTAGTTCAGTACTCGTTCCGGTTTTAGTAAGAAGGGAACGGCCCTTAATGTGGAGCCAATATTTTTACACCTGTGTTTACACCATTTCCTGCCCCGAAGCCCTCCCCAGTTCGCATCTCGCGAGTTTTAACTCCCCAAGAGAATAAATTCAAAGTTAGCCTTTTCCCCTTGGCGTCTTACGTGGGTGACTCTTGGCCTTGATCTCACCCCCCCCCCTCCAATTTCGTTACTTTACCGGCAGGAATTGTTCATTACCCCGCCGTATGTTCTGCCCCCCGGTGTCCCGTTCCCGCGAGTTGGTTGTGTTTCAGTCCCTGATGGGCAAGGACCATGACCTGTTGTTCCTCCCTTTAAATATTCCTGGTTTGGATATGGATCTCTTCTTTAAGTCCTGACGGACTCCTGTGACAGGCTTTCAAGCTCGATTGGGCTGTTCCTTTCCCCTCAACTTGCACATCCCTTTGTTTTTGGGCTTGAGAGGTGCGTCTCCCCTGTACCCCCCCAATCTTGCCTTTTTCCTTGAGTTGGTTCAAGCGCCAAATAAGTCTTCTGATTTGACTCTTCTTTGTTAATGAATGCCGCCCCTCTTTCGAGTCTTCCAACTGGCGATGTTTTGACATTCCTCCTCCCTGGAGCTTCGTGCTTCCTCCCCATTCCTGGGCTTTGCAATGACCCCCTCAAAAAGGCCCTCCCCCGATGTCTCTCGTCACCCTGTTGCAAGCTTTCGGTGATCCGACCCTCCTTCTCTTTCCTTAGCACAGATCTTGTTGGACCGTTTTCGCGTTGACGGGGGTGTTTTCCCCTTCCCCCCCCTTTTTTTAAGTTTTAGTCATTGCTTGAAAACGGCGTGAGGCTGCATATACCATAGTTTCTGACAACATGAGGAAA
>Ga0179593_1628586_pt1 | contig 30276 bp, 26 predicted proteins | sample CZODoug2_1_08_16_FD_185931 | JGI IMG/M metagenome (GOLD analysis project Ga0179593, IMG submission 185931) | Vadose zone soil fungal communities from Angelo Coast Range Reserve, California, USA - CZODoug2_1_08_16fungal (PacBio error correction) | ecosystem: Environmental > Terrestrial > Soil >... | reverse complement strand
AATTTCGCCTGCTTACTGTCCCCCCCCCTGGACCCATTCCAGTAGTTTCTTAGGCAGTTTACCGACTTGAATCCGCCCAATTTCCACCTTTCCGGTTGCAGCCGGTTCGTTTAAGGTTTTCCCGCAAAAATTGCGTCCAATGTGGTTTCAAATCCTTCTTAGAGTCTCTACGTTTCTGATCTTTACCGGACGTGCGGCGATAGCTTTTTCTTTTCCCTCCCTGACAAGAGACATGGTTTTTCCCCATTTTATCTCGTGAGACACAACGGATACCGCGGACCGCCCTCCATTCCCCCCCCTCGATTCTCAGTAAAGAAACCTCAGCCTTCCACCTTTCCTCGATCCCTCCCGGGACAGCGTTCGATCACATTGGTCCACCTGTCCGACGCGACTCTACAGCGCCGAGCGCCTGCCTTTCCCCCCAAATTCGGACCACTGTGCCGCCAGGTCCGTCCCGCGCTTTCTGTTCCCCCCCAATGGCCTCGTAGGTAAATGCCTTCTCAATGACGCAAGCCGTTTTCTGCAAGCTTGTAGAAAATTTCATACTTGCAAAGTCTGACCTCTCCTCGGTTCACCCTCTTTTTTCCCTTACGGGCAACACCCAATCCCCTGCCAAGCTCGGCGCGCGGGGCGTTTTTTTCTCTGGTGTTGAAAATTCGCCCGCGACACCTCACTTCTCCACCCCTTTCCGCCTGGCGGTGGACGCCCCCGCACCGATGCCGGTTCCGCAGCCACATGGGTCTCCCCCTCCCTCAAGACTTTCGCGGCACTCGACGCTGTTACGAAACCCGCGACACGACAAGGGGACCACCGCGCATTATTCCCCAGCGTCCAACATTCCCTTCTCCCTTTTGTAACCTTTTCGAAAGAGCGGCAAAACCAGACTTGTCGCCGAGTAGTCGCCTTCTGCCTGGCCAACCCCCCCCGGACCGACCTGCCGATTTTCCCCCTTTTCTGCGAGGTCGACTCCTTCTCCCTACTTCCCCCCCGATGACGCCCGCGTTTTCATTTCTCAAGAAACTTATTCCTCCCTATAACGCTTCGCCTTAAACGATCCCCCTTGCTCGCGGTACCATTTGCTCCTGCCTTCCGAGCGCGGGGACAGGAGATGTGTCCCCTTGTCCCCCATTTCCGTCCCCTTCCTGGGGTCTTTTCCATGTGTAGGTCCGTCAAGGGCGCCGCGAAGCCGTCCGTAACGGTTTTCGCTGCCGCGACAACCCCCCTTATCTCCCATCGTCCAAACAAAAGTAGTCTCACCTCAGTCCTTCTTGGCGAACCTTTCCACAATTTGAAAACCCCCCTACGATTTCCCCCGAATCTATATATTTCAATACTCAGTGGTGGGTTCTCGATTATGTTGATTTCAGATCCCGGGAACACTTTCTTGTTATGGCGCTCGGGCTTGGGTCTGGCCCTCCTGGGAGATGGCGGGCTGAACGGGTTCCGGTTTTCGTGCGAAAAGGTGTTATATGTCTTGGATCTATTCAGGCTCGAAGGGCGGTAGGCGAAGGAAGTTACACGCCCTCTTCGACCTACTCTATTCCTCCCGTGTTTCCTGGTGACGGTTACGAGTCAAGTGGCACGAATCTGTCCCCGAGGTCGGGCATGCAGAGGACGCCGCCCCTCGGCCCCGGCGGTCGAACCGTGCCTCCTTATTCCCCCTTCCTTTGTCGTTCCGCGCCAAAATTCCCGTAAAAGTTACGGTCAGAGGACAGCGTACTAGTTCTCCAGGAGGATAGACCATGTGACTACTTTTAGGTTCCCCCGCCTGATGCTTTTTTTTCAATTTTGCAAGCGTCCATTTGTTGGAAGCGTAGTATAGTTGAGGAAGTGGCAAGTCCCCTGGGATTTAGTTTTTTGGAGGTCCTCATTCGCCCCGACACGTTGTGACGAGCCCTTTAATTATGTAACGTGGAGCTGGTCTGTGGATAAAAGCGTCTTAAGCCTGACTTCCTCTTTAAATTGGATGGATGTTTGCATCCGGTCGGGTCGATTTAGTGCGGATGGGACAGTCAGGAGGTGGTTATGCCCAGTTTCGAAAGTGGCTTGTTTCCGCCGGATTAGGGGAGGAGTTCCATAGCCCCCTGGATACTTTTTGTAGGAAGGTCTTGGCCCCTTCCTATGTGATCCGAATGTGCCGCGTCGCGAAAAGACCCACCAGCACCCTCCCTTCTGGCATCAGTTGAAGGGGTTTCCGGAATACTTAGCGCTTCCGGTACAAGTTCTGAGGCGCCTTGTCGTGAGTCTTCCGTAGTATCCCTCCCCCCTCAATCCGCTCTCCCAGAGTTCCCAACCCGCGATTTCTTGCATTTCGGCCCCCTTTGGTTGATTAGCAGACGTAGGAGCGTAGAACTGTCTTTCGCCTCTGAATCCTCACGGCTTCGTACTACCCTACCGTTTTTCCCCCTCCTTACCCTCCCTCGTTACCCCTTCTCCGCTCATCTACCCAGCCCGACCATACTTTTGTTCATCTTGGAGTAACTCCTCCTCTCCCGACATCAGAGATTTTACGAAGAGGTGTCCCCCTTACCCCAGCCTACTCACCTGGGAGCCGCTGGATACTTTCGTGGGCGGGTCTTCGCTCTTACTTCTTACGGATCCCTCCTCTGGTGTAAATGAGTTAGGCCTAGAGCCTTATTTTAAGTATAAATCAGAGGAGATGTTACCCTCGCCTTCCTGGGTTGCCTGCCGGAGGCTCGGATTTTGCACTGTGTGGACGATAGCGAAAGTTCAGGGCTGTGAGGGTGGGCCCTGGTTCCCTGACCCTTTGACAGCTGAGCGGCTTCGCACCCGCTCCCTCGCCTCCGCTAGTGCTGGCTGGTGGTTTTGTTGGAAAGGGGCAAGGGCAACTCGCTTCCCGTAGGGCAGTTGGACCCCTGCGGATGACTCCTTCCTTTACAAGGTTCGACCAGGTGTTTTATGCGTAACTGCTCCCGGGCCGGGTTTAGGGTCCTCAAGTCGTATGGTTTCTTTGACCTCTTGGGTCACTGCTCTTCTGTTTAGGGCTATCTTTTGAGAGGGGTCCAGGAGTCAGGCTGGTTTGGAGCCGTTCGGCCTCTAAGAATGCGTAGCCTCGACTTCCCCCCCCCCTTAAGGGATTTGTATGAAAAGCTTAACCGTGAGCGCCTTTTTTATCGATTATCGTTCTCTCCTTAGACCCTCTTCCGATTCCCGTGCCTCCGACCTTCCTGACGTTGAGGTTGCGGATTTACTTTATTTTCTCCCCACCTTCTTCCGTCGACGGCCAAGATGCTTTCCATCCTTGGATCATCCGTTCCCCGCTAAAAATTCTTCCTGGTCCTTTACCGCGACCCAGAGTTTTTCCTTGCGTGTTATGGCCCGTGTGTCCATGCTTGAGGATCCTTCTCCGGGGCGATCGGGCTGTCTGTCTAACTGGCGGCCGGTTGAACTCATACGTCCCTCCTCCAAAATACCTCTGTTTTCTCGCATTTTGGGTTCTGGTTCCCAGGGCTACGTAGTGTGAGGTAGTTGACTGCACCGCACCGTGAGGCGGTCTTTTGTGCCCCTCTTGGCCTTTCGAATGTCAGGTGTTACTGAGTGCCCCGCCGGCTACCCAACGTGTCGCTATTTCGTATGTTTGAGTCAACCGCTGCTGGGCTAGCGTCTCTTTTCCTTGACTCATACCAGTCGTACTCTTTCTCTTTTCTCTCCTTTTTCTTCTTTCAATGGTAGTTTTTTGTCTTCCCGGCAAAGAAGGATTTGTAGTGGAAGTTCTTCCAGCGGGCCTTTCATGTTCGCAGTTTGGAGCCGGCGGCTAGGGGACCAGTGGTTGCGAGGATAGCCAGATGCTAAGACCCCCCTCCCTGAGTTCCCCCTACCGCCATCACGGGGCCCTTCCCGACTACATTAAGGGAGTTGCGTATCAACTTCTTCATGAGGTAGTTTGGCGACGAGAAAGTTCACCCTTGCCCCATGTCCCAGCAAGACGAGCCCCCTCCCCTGGAGCATGCGGATGGCAACCATCTCCTCGATCCTTCTGAGTTTTCCCCTCCTGATGAGTACGTCAGTCTCTTGTTCTCCCCTTTTCCCTCCGGCAGGAGGTTCCCCGTAGCCTCTCCCAGGACAAATTTCAGTGTGACCGGCCATTACCGCATCATTGCCATTACCCCCCCTCGATTTACTTCCGACCCCCCAATTCCTCGTTAGAAAGTTGGGTAATTTGTAAACAGGGTGCGTACGGAGGGGAGCGGGTCTGCAGAGTGTCTCCTGTCTTTGTCATGTAGGTTCTCTGAATGGGCGCCGGCTTCTGTGTGAGGGAGGATTTACTCGACACGGAGGTGTGTAGGGGCAGGGAGGGGTCCACTCTAAGGGTCTTTAAATGCGGTGTAAAAGGCCCTCAAGCACGCGCACGCTCGGAGTATCTAGACCATACCCTTCGCCTTATAGGATACCCGGGGGTCAACCGTTCTCCCTGAGAAGAGAATCGTCCGGTTCTTGTAGCGCCAGAATTTGGAGCATTCTGACGACCGTGCACCCGATTAGCCATCCCACGCGCCGATCCGTAAGTCCGACCCCGGGGAAGGGATGATGCGTTTCTTCGTAGCACTTGGTTCTGTCCGGAAGATCCTACCGCGGAGTTCCGGTACGGTCGGCCACGCTTCGCCCATAAAGGGCAAGATGTAACGTGCTACTTGGGAGCGGTGAATTATTTAAGGAGAGACTCTGTTTGCGTCGCTATTGCAGTGTTGGTTACGCCTCGTCTTACCGGGTGAGAGACGGCCGGCACCAGACATGGACGCGAAGGCTGGAGGGGGAGGGAGGGCCTACCTGGTGAGGTTTCTGGAGGCTCAGAAGGCTGTTAGTGTCGTTTAGTTGGGATACGAACCCCTTCTACGTGTGGGGATTCGAAAGCTGCATCTAATTAGCGTGCCCTTACGCAGGGTATACAGGGCCTTCCCCATGCCCTCCTAAGAATTGGGGTGCCAAGGGCGCTTACAACCGCCATGGTATGTGGCGTGGGGAGGTACGATTTCCCCTTCAGGAGCCATTAGAGCGGTGGGGTGGTATTTCGTTTGGCGGTGCATTTGGCTTGCCGGGGTCTTTTTGAGCGGGGTGTGAGGGGCTGATGTGTGACTAAGAGGGCTCTCCCACCCTCTTACCCCGACCCCCTTCATACCTCAAAATGTCCCCTCGGTGTTCACGGTTGGCGAGTTGCCCCCGGCCGACCGATGCGAGTGGCTTCTGTTTGTCACGCTTTGGGGGCACATGGGCCTCTCAGTACAAGATCTTTTAGCCGCTACTCCGGCCGAAGCCCCACGAATGTCGACTCGTCTACTAATGCCTCCGCGACGACCCTCTCCCGATGCCGCTTTTTCTTTGTTCTATTAACGTTTCTATATCAAGTGATGACCCCCTGGTTTATCGCCGGCGGGGTCGAGTATGCTCACAACCGATTTAATGCGGTCCTTCTCCTTCGATCGGCTTTCTAACCCGCCCCCTTGTTTGCGTTCCTATCTAGGGAGATATGTCCCGTCTTAAGCGCTTAGCACCGGTAACGGCTCGATCGACAATCACGCACCTTGTCGGGCTCGTGCCACCCGGATTTCGCTCCTGCCTTTTCGGCTTGATACTTAGCTCTGTCGTGCACATTAGCGCATGGTACCCACCCTCCCTCCTTTTCACGTCCCGTTACGGGTTAAGTAATGGGCGCCGCGCGCGCACATCCCGATCAGTGGCGTTCCGTGCCCCAACCCCGCCGTGTGTGTGCCCTCTTTAATTCTCGGAGTGTTGTCCAAAAGGGTGGAACACTGGTGTGCTCACTCGTCGGCACCGGGTCGCATCAGAGACCAGTCGAGATGGGCGGCGAGCGTACGGTATAGATCTGGCCCGCTCACTTTACGGGAAGTACCCTCGCGCCTTGCGCTTCTGCCTCCACCCCCCCTGCCCCCGTTCGCGATCCCCAGTCGCCGACCACCACAGCCCCTGCCCGGCGTCACCGTGGCTGTGTTATTGCCACCCCTTCACACCTAGAATTTCCACATCTCTCGCGTGTTGTTGTTCTCTCCTTTTTGGAAATTCTACGTTCGGTGGGCCTCGGATCTCCCAATGCGCGGTAAATTGTGGCGTTTATTGCGATTTTTTTCGAGTTGGTTGGTTTCGTGTTGCTTGTGCAGCTTCGGATAACGGGCCCCCGCCAATTTGCCGGGAAGGTTTTGTTCTCCAACCGCGGGAAGGGCGGCGGCGAGCGGAAGGGGACTTGGAGGGGTTTGGCTTTGTTTGTGGCTTGGAAACCTCGAGGATGTGCAGTGCATAAAGTTTTACGGGTTACGATGTTCCCCGTGAGCACATACGCTGTAACCATATTGTGCCTGCTTCGTTGGAGGTACTACCTTCTAATAGGGACTGTTCATACCTAGCGCTCCGCCAGTCTGGCCCTGACGCGCTTACCCGCGAAAACTGTCCCCTTACAAGATTTCAGGCTCTCTTTCCTTGGGCGTTCCCCCCCCCCAGATTCGAGACGCCTTAACTCTCAGTCGATTTCCCTCATCTTTTCGTACGCCGTGAAGAGGTTTAGGGCAGGCTTAAACTTTTCACATTTTGTTGGCTAGGAGTTGGTTGGTAGTTGCTTCTTCTGGTTGTGCGAGGGATGGCCGCCGGCTCCCTTACACGGTTCCCCCCTCTCTTGAGGTGGATACACCTTTCCCTCCCCGCTTCAGGGGTCTTATTAGTAGCACTTTTTCTTTTTTGAGTCGTTTTTTGGACGTTATCTTCTTTCTCTTGCCCCCTTAACGTATCCCACTGTTTTGAATGTACCTCCTACGTTGTTTCCACACCGTTTGACTGAGGCTGATTTGAGGAATAGTGGGATTGTCAGTATGATGTTCCCTCTACATTCAGACGTTTAGCGCAGATAACCTAACCCCACGAACCTCCCTCAAGGGTGTTGGTGTTTTGCATGTAGGCGTGTGGTTGTGCCGGCGACGTAGGGCGTAGCGTCCAGCCCTCATGGAGGTACGATTGTTTTTTGTAGGTGTCTCATTCTTTTTAGCCCCAGATGCTTGCACCGCCGCGTGTACGCATGGCCGTATGCGTAGCAGAGCGAGGTCGGAATATACCTTCGTAAGCCGGTCCGATGCGAGTCCAGTTTTTTTGCGGGTGATTCCTGTTCTGAGGCTTCGAGTAGTCTCGTCCGTTCCTCGACGATTACCTGATATTGTCTTCAGCTTTCAGCCTCTGGAGCGGGTCCTTAAGATTCGGGAGGCCAGGTTCGTGCCAGTATGTGAAAGGGGCCCTGAGAGAAGCGACGTCCCTTTTTCGTCAATATCGGATCGGCGGTTGGTAGTTAGCGACCGTACTTCTTAGGTTCGTGTTGCTCTGCGGAGTCTTAGTAATAAGTGAGGGTGTGTTGTGAAGTAAGGGAGGGGGGCCGGTGCGGGATCAAGGTTCGTTTCGTTATAAGGTTGGCGAGCGGGAGCCTGGTGGCCTTCCCTGGTCGACTTTCGTACCTGGTCTCCGGGTGGTTTGACGCGGGGTAGAGGACATTAAAGAGGCTGTATTTACTTGTCAGACGTTAGGGGGGGCTGCAGTTCCCCTATGCCGGGATGAGGAAACCGGAGATTGGGCAGCTGGCCGCCTGCGCCACGTAGGTGGATGAGGGTTAATGATAGGACGGAGTTCCGCCTCTGCATGGTTGGGGCTAGGTGGAATACGGAGTGACGTCCCATGAAGTGTTCGCGAGGCCTGGCGGCATGCCGTCTACCCTCTTCCTGACTGTTGGAAGGTGATGAGGAATTGCACCGATGGGAGGGCTAAGTGGGCTGATCCCCCACGTTTACTGCGTGAATAATTTCTTCTTTGGGGAGTTAAGCTCCTTGCCTTCCTATTGTCCCTGTGGATTACAGATAAGTCTATCCGGAGTCATGACTGCAAAAGGACGCCACTGTCCTAGCTTTTCGTCCCAGAGAGCGGGGGGAACGGGTGGATGGCGGGCGAAATTAGAGCGTCATCGGCGTTTTGAAACCGTCATCCCCCCGCACGGGTTTTGCTTTCCCTAAGTCTTCCAAATTCATTGCGGACCTTTGTGATAGAGTGATGAGTCGATCCCGCCTATTTCTGCGGTTCGTCACTTCTAGCCACTAACCGGTGCATCCTAATTTTCGTGGCGGGTGAGCGTGGCTGCGCGGCCCGTCCAGCCGTATTCCGGTCGTGTGAGGCGTGTTCCTTTAACACGCCCGTGGCTGCGCATTGTGTTTTTAACTATGAGTTCAACGACGTTATGAACTTTTTACAGAACCGGCTGAGTGAAGGACCGTCACCAATTTCTAGTCCCTCCCCTTTTCGTATCTTTTCTAGATGAGGCCCCCCAAGACCCCCACAGCCTGCTTGTCCGAGGACGTACTGGACTACTACAGATCTCTACGCTATTTCATCTTCCTCACCTTGTGGTTTTGATTCTTGCGGTTTCTCTTTTCGTCCAGTTTCCCTGACAGACAGTCCTTTGTGTTTGACCCCCCCTCCCCCCCTCTCCCGAACTGGACCGAAGGGAGTGGTCTTTCTGGGGCCGTTCGAAGTGGCTCGGCTTACTACCCGGAAGGGAGTCTGGGTGTAATTTATGGCCGCCCGCCAAAGAAGTGAACTGCGGAATACTCAGCTTCGGTACAATCGTCACGCCTCATCCCTCGGAGCAGGCCTGAACGTCCCGCGCCCCCTCCCCTTCCTCAGTAATCCCGGCCCCTCCCTTTCCATCTGTTGCTTTGAAGTTCACCCTAGGCCGCAGTTTCCTGTGAGAATTCCCCCCCCAGACCCGAATAGATCTTGCATGTCACTTGTGTGTTGTCGTAGAGAGCGATAACGGTATTTAGACATGTGTCTATGAGTCGCCCCCGGACCCGGTCTGACCGACTTTGGAGCTTCACCCTGGATAGTCTCACAGAGCCGATTGAGTGAGTAGATGCGGAGGAGGGAGAATGGAGTGCTGGCTCAGAGGAGCAGGTTGTAGTGGCCTCCACGAACCAGCCCAGCTTTTGACCCATTTTAGGTTGGATTTCATGCACATACTGGGATCTTCCAGTTTTTTCTGATCCACCCCGGAGCCGGTTATGCCGTAATATCAGGAACGGACATTGGGATACAGGTTTACGATGGTTTCGGAAATAACTGTTTTCACTTTTTTCCAACCGGGGTCAGTGGCGGATTTCGGGTGCGAGCGCGTCGAGTTTGGGGGGCTGTGCCAGGGGTAGTGCTAGTGCCTATTGTGGGGTGGACGTAGTTAACAGGCGTTATGTACTGCCGCGCGTTGGGGAAGTAATCGGCTACGTACCTTGTGTAGTCGTCGAAGGCGCGGATCATGTTCAAAGCCTCACCAGTTTTCGTGCGGTGAGGACCTCTAGTTATTACCAGCCGGCGAGAAGAACTGTTCCAGACGCATATACACCCCCTTGACTGTGACTAGCCCCCTACTATGTTCCAGCACCCCGACACTATTTAACTAGGTCCCGAGGGCTAAGAGGAAGGAAGCTAATCAGAGCGCCCGACACCGGGAACGTGTCAGAGTGAAAAGCCCCCGTCCTGCAAGCCGCGTCGAAGACGTATGGAGCAGCTCCGAAAACTAAGCGGGCGGCAACTTCCCCCTGCGTAGTCATTACCCATCGTAAGTCTTGAGTCGATTTTTCCGTGTACGGCCCACACCATGCGGACATAATAGTCTATCCGAACCTTGGCTACACACGGACTGTTTTGATCGCAGACTGCCGCGTGTACCGACGTTAGAGATTACCCTCGTTTGGGCCTGCGTGAGGCTAAGGTCAGGGGGGCGAAGACCGATTTCGCCTTTCGGGTCACCAGGAAACTCGGCTAGCCGGGACCCTTTTAGGTAAAAAAATTCTTTCCCAGTTGTCTTTGTTGGACACCCTCCCTACCAGCCCTACCTTGTGTGGGTGAGGGAGGGGTGGTGCGCTGGGCCCCTTGGCTCTTCCCTAGGTTCCACCTAAGTCCAGACAGTTTCACCGACTTCTTTTTTTCCCCTTCCGCGCGTCAAGGTGGGAGTGACAACCGTGCCACCCATCTCCTTTTTCCGCCACACCCCGTCTCCACGACCTGGCATCTTGGCAGGATCCCGCCGCCGGCTCCAGGCGTACCGTTTCCGACCCCTCGCCCCTCAAGTGGACCCCTCGCGATTCGCTCCGCGGTTCTCCCTCTCGTTGATTCCACCCGTCCCCCTTCCGTTCGGGAGGCACAACCCGATCTTCTGGCTTCTCTAGACAAAAAAATCCTCCTATCCTGCAATGCTCCCACAATTTGATCTAGTCTGCGTCGCACAGAGATATGCAGGCTCACGTGACTTACCCGGGGCTGCTCGACCCTTCCGACGTTTGACAATTCCTCCCGTTCCTGGAATCCAATTTAACGTACCCACGATAGGGCTTGTTTGGCCCGCCCTCCGGCTCGTCTACCCTGTCGTTGAGGCGAGTTTCTCAGAGGCAGAAGCACCCAGCTGATTCCAACGTCTCCTTCATGGACAGCCTACTGCCCTGGGGGACAGGAGATTGCACACTCCAAAGGTTGCTTCCACTTTTCATCGTAAGCGACCAAGTCAGATTTCGACAGAGCAGAACCGTAGCCCTTATCCCCCCTCCTGTCTCGCCAGGCAACCCCTCCTTTAGGACTCCTGCTGCCCTTTGAGACCCTTTTCTTCCCAGCCAACCCGCTTCTCCTTTTTACGACAACACCCCGACGATTTCCCCCCTTTATATATTTCCAATAATAAGTTTTGTTTGTCTGATATCTTTTTTCCCTCTCTTTTATGTGATTGTTTGCATCCCGTTCTTTCCGTTGTCTCGGAATTTCTAGAGGTGGTGCTAATGTCTGGGCGTGATGCCACGTAGTTTATTTTCATTAAGAGTTCGAGGCCGCCCGTAATGGATCCCTTACTAGCCGCTTGTCGGCCTTTCGCCCGATCGATGTCCACTCTTTTTCCTTACAAAACCCGGGGTCAAGCAGTGATCGGTCCCCTCCATGTTTTCCCCGCTTCTATCGAACTCCGGTACCGTCCTTCCGTGTATCGAGACAAACGTACTTCGCATCCACGCGTCTATTCGGTGTCCCCCCAACCGTCAATCACATCTTGACCCCCCCGATTAACGTTTGGAAGTGACCACCGCCCAATCTTCCATCCATTATCATGTCCCCAGTAGGGGAGCCCTTGTGCCCCAGAGTTGTTTCTTCCGAATGTATCGTTTGCCGAGGTCGGTTCTCGCTTCTTAGTTCGGGATCCCCAATGCTGCGAAATGGAGCGTCAATAAGTTGGTCCTGTCCTACACGGCATGTCCAACCCCCCTCGGGACTCACTTTAACAGTTTCCTCTGCCCTTGTTCCTTTTGCCTTTCTCTCATCTCGACAGTAAAACAACTTTCGGTCTCTGACAGCTTTACCTAAGCACTCCGGTCCTTGAAGAGATGTGACAACACGATGCCTGCCCTTTTGGATTTGACATGCTGGCTGAAAAGCGTAGTACAGACTGATTCTTCTGCCTACTTTTTTTATCCAGTACTAGGAAGCCTTGATCGCGCAACGAACTCCTCCTAGCTTCAACTGTTAAAATAATAATGGACGACTGTGTGGCTTAAACGAGTGGGGAAGAAGATTTGATTGGAGTCCACATGCGCTTTCCCCTGTCTCTCTTGCAGTCTGTCTGTCCCTCACGTGGTTGACTCCGCGTCACTCCCCCCCTCTCTGCCACGTCAGAACATAGGAGCTTCACCAATCTCCTTCCATGTCTCACTTCGATGGCTGAGGAACCCCCCCCTTCAGGCATACGCGTTGTCCCAAACATCGATCAAAAGGGGACTCTTTTTCCTCATCTCTAACCAGGTAGTGGCCTTTCGAATTTTCTTCCTTCGGCCTGATTTTTTCCCTCCCGTTTGACAGCCTCTCGACACCGAAGAAGAAGACTCCCCACCGCCCTACTAGACTCCTCCAGAGCGGGGCTCATGTTTTCTTTTTTTCTTCCCGGAGAATAACATTTTCCCATCACTCTTTTGGTACCCAAGGTCTTCTCGATATCTCTTAGTCTTTTAGTAGCCGATTATCCATTTCCCACTTTCCTCAAACCCTCAGCTTCAGGAGACCGCGTCTTATATTCTCCATTTTCTGGTGCGTAGACCCACCGTCTCTTAAGGGACATGTAGAAGATGAATATCCGAAGACGTCCCTTTTATTGTCCTTTTCCCGGGGTTTTCAATTTTCTTGTACTTGCAGGCGCTGGAATATACAATTTGTACTTTCGTGAACGTCTGTCGGGACTTGGATCGTGCTTTTCTTCTTACTCTTCGTCCAGCGGGTTTTCTTGTCCTAGGAGCGCAGGACTTCGGACGCTTGATGTCAAGACGTTCGGGCATGGGCCACCCCCCTCTGCTACGGGTCCCCCCGGACTTTATGGGAAAAACTCAACTGCTTTCCCCGGAAGAATCACCTTGCTTTTGGTGGTGGAGTGTAATTCTATTCACAGCTCAAAAGCATGAGCATAAGGTCGATTTAACTCTAATCTCTCTTATGAAATACGCCAACGGTCCATCTTCTTTTTGTTCAAATTGCCCTTTTTCCGACGGCTGAAAGGCCTTTGACTCTTTCACTTGAAAGTGTAAGTCCCCGAGAAAGTCCCCAATGGAACCCCAATTCTCATGAGTCCCTGGTCCCGTTATTGGTCATCTTAGCTTCCCTTTGCCAATTCGCATAAGAATCTGGGGCGGGTTTACTTCCCGTTCGGAACACGAGCTTAATCTTTGTTCCCAGCTTAATTCTTTTCCTGGGTTAATAAGCCATGCTAGAGGGCCCCTTCGCTTGTTTCTCTCTCTTTTCTTTGACCTGTTCTCTTCCCTCCATATATACCGCGCCCACTGATAGGGCTTTGACGGGAGGATAGTTATTTTCTCATTTTCTCACCGTCTATTCGCTCTCACGTGATCTTTTTCTCCCGGGGCTTAATAAGGGCGATGAACACGAACAAATGTCCACGACTTCTCCGATTCCCTCTACGCAACTTTTGGTTGGCGATGCTAGCTGGTCCATCAAACGCATGATGGCCAGAAGTAGATCTGTTACTAACCCTCTCTCTCTTTTCTTTAACATTTTTTGTGTTTGATCTTTTTTCTATTCAAAGCGTGCGACGGCTCGGAATCCTGCGGTTGATTGAAAAGATAGATCCCTCTCCCCTTGCAAGTCCCTTATTCTTTTGCTAGTTCCGTCACGCCCCATGGTGAGGATGCATCAGCACGGTGACCTGTGCCCCACCTCCGACTTCCCCCCCTCACTACGGTTCGGTTACCCTCCTCATCTTGGTGTTTTTCGGGCCTAGCGAACAGATAGAACATAAGAACTTCATACGTTCCCTCCTCGCATGTCTAGTAGTTGATCTACTGTTGCCTTTACAAGGCGACCTGACCCAAGATCTTAGCTCCTCGAATTTGGCGCATCTCCTTTTATTGACCCCTACCGTCCTCATCTTCTAATTTTCAAAGAAGATGAGTCACCTCCTCTTACACGACCATTCAAGCCTTCTCCTTTACTTCTAGCCCTGAGGAGCTCCCTTACAATTTCTCAGTACGTGGACACAGTTTTTCATTGGGCCCGTTTTTGATCCTGCCATCCGTCACCTTCAATGGTAAGCAGTTGTCGAACGGTTTTTGGCAAGGGGCGCAGGTTTTTCCTACAGAGGGACCAATGGTATTGAAGTCCTTCCGATCTTTTTTTCCTACGCCGGCGAGCTCTTGGTTCCCGAACGAATGTACCCCATTTTCTGTCCGTCTTTTGCCCCCTGCCGTGGAGCCCGCAAAGATAAACTACCTGATACGCGTGCTCGCCACGTGCCTCCTCCCCCTCTACCCCTGGACCTTTCCTCCCATCGAGAGCAGACCCCTGCCCCCTCCCGGCCTTCTCGCCTCCGCCACCTGTCCCAACTCCGACCGCGCCGAGAAATCGACGTCCCTTAACCCGCATTTTTTTTTTTTTCCCCTCCTTCTTTCATTCGGCGCCCCTTCCCCTTTCTGTTCCGGACCTGCAAGTACAACCAGGGCTGTCATAGAGCCCTCGCACTTTTGTAGTTTCCGCTAGATATGGTTTCTTCTTTACTACGCAAGTTCCCCCTCCTCCGGGCTAATCGAAATTAGGTTGGATACCCCTTTACTCGTCGCCCCCCAACTTGTCGGGCGGTGGGGCTGGTGATGCTGGGAGATTACGCTTGTCCTCTTGGAGTTTTACCCTCCCTCTCTCAAAACGGTGAGCAAGGTGAGTGGACAACAGCAGACCCCCCCGCTACGTTCGAATTCCCACATTTGTTTAGAAGGAATCTTGCAATCTTCTCCTTCCGGTTTCCCCTTGAGTTGTGTGTGTGGGTGTGGGAGGCGAAAGGCACGGAACCCATCCTACACAAATTTTCCCCCTTTTCCAGATGCCCCCCCAAGGCGGGATCCGTGCCCTTTTTCAATCGGGGCGAGTGCCTGAGCACCCCAGAGAGTAGCCCGACCCCTTAGCTTTCTCCTTGGACGATTTTAGAGATCCCTCTTCAATGCCCTCCTACTCAACAGCATGAGGCTAGCACCACAGTCATACGGCTGGGCACCCTGTTCCCTTTCCTCTTTATTAGCCCCGGGGAACTTCCCGACACCTTTACCCCATCTATCTCTTGACGGTCTATGGGAAGAGAAGCGCTACCATATTCAAAGGCATCCCTACCGAGAATAATTAATGCCTGGGGGACCCTGTTGCCCTCTTCCCGTCAAATCTCCCCGGTAGACTCAGCGAATTAATCCCAGATTTTGTAGAAATCTCGCATATTTTTCTTTGAGCACGACGCCCCCGCTTTCAACCTTTTTTTCGCGCCCTCTCCCCATCATCACCCCGTCGCAGACGAAAAGAACTTGTCCCATACACCAAAATTATTTCCCCTCGCCTTGGTTCTTCTCAAACCCCCCTCACCAGTCACCCCTACGTGTTGGGTTGAGATTAGGGGGGAAATAGTCGTTTTTAAGGTGTCGTCCGTTCGTCGGAGTCGCATAGGCTCTTTGGAGTTTCCTGTTCTTGCGCTCGGGGATGAATCCTTTTCCGGCCTATGATTCCTCGGTCGGCGCAAACTGCACGGTTGGTCCTCCTTTGCGGTTCTCGCGTGCGACACATTTTTTATCTTAATTCTCGAGCTCTCTCCGAGCATTTTCCTTTACTTTTTTTCCCCCTATCGCCGGGCATCTGCGTGTTCCTTAATGCAGGGACGCCACATAATATGAGGTCCTTTCCCAAGGACCCTGTCCTAGGGCTCCTTCTTTCCTGTTCTCTTTTTGCTGAATTTCCGACAGTTTTTTCCAAACTTGGAACCGGGACGGGTTTTAAGTGGTGGGACACCCCTTGTAGCTCACCCCCGCTTTTAGGGGGGCTTCAGAGGCAGAACCGACCTTTTTTTCGAGTTTGATGGTGATCGTCCTGTCTTGCTCCTTCCTGGAGACGACACCGGTTACCATAAAGAAAGTGGATTGATTGTTTCAACCTCACCTGGCCCCTCTGCTCAAATTCGGTTTTTCTTTCTAGTACGCATTTGGTGGTGAGGACGTAGTTGAAGGTATGAAGTATTTCCATTATTTGTTTAGACCTTTTTAGCATTTTAGAGGTTTTTTTCCATCTTGGTCCCGGTTTTGACAGCGTATGAGAGTTGACTCCCTTCTTTTTCGGCGACTTTGTGAGGGATGTCTTCGCCGCCGAATTTTCTGCGCACCTCTCCCCCCCCCTCCTCTTTAGGCATGTCCTTTGAAGTTTTGACTTTAGTAGTAGAGAAGACTTTTTCCCCCCCTCTTTTTCCCCCGTAGATTTCTTTGTACTTTCTTTTCGTTTAGACCTTCGCCTCTCTGCGAAAAGTCTTTTCCACCCCTCGCGAGTGTTTACGGCCTAGCCAGCGTTTCCTCTGGGTAGTAGAGTAGGAGCGATGCCCCTTTTGCCCTGTCTTTAGATTCGATTTTTACATCCGTTCTTACTTTATGTCCCTTGCGCGGCATCCCTTTGACCCTTTGATTCACTCCGTCCCGTTTTTTTGTCTTTCTTCGGTGGTGGGAGGGTCGGTTTCGTGAGCTGGTCTTCTGGTTCGTCGTATCTTGTCGGGTCTTTTTCTGTCCCATTCTTATCCCTACACGTTAGTCGCACGACAAGACCACTTGCGCGTTCCCCCCTTTTCACGGATTCCCCCCCTTCCTTGTCCGCGCGTGACTTAATCCCTTCTGCCCCCTCGCCCCTGGAAGATTTCAACCCACCCTGCGTTGCGACCCAACGGTCGATCACGGCTGACCGTAGTTATTTTCCTGTCCGTCTACCCCTGATTCACCCCCCCGTTGCCCTGGGTTCCCAGTTTTTGCGCACTTTCACTGGAAGATCCGAGACTGTTCCCCAGCCCTTGACTGCATGGCGGGAACTCTCCTTGTTCGACCTGCAGTTTTCTCCTCTTCCTTCCCGGTGCCTTTTCATCCAGACTGCTTTCCCCTCGATTCGGTTTGACCGTGATCGGAGAGGGTTGACCTTCATACGTTTCGCCAACTACTATAACGCGCCTCAGGTCTTTCCTTGGTGTTTGCTCTTCTTTCCTTTTTGAGGCGTGCTCTGTACCTACCCTTGAGTAAGGGTCAGTTATTCCTAGGGCTTCGAATCGGTTCATGATGACCCTTGTCGGCCCCCTAGAAGGCCACTCTCTACTTCTCTGGTCTCGGCGGAGCAGCTGGTCCCCAAATCAACCGCGGACCCAGAGACCTGGATCTCTACACCCCCTATCTTTTTCCCCTCCTTTGAGGAGACTCTTGAACGTTTCCTTCTTCCTAGGTATGTGGACCAGCTCGCTCGCGCTCCTAAGATAGAAGGCGTGTGGTCCTCCCTTGGCGGCCAGTTCTTTGCGGGTTTTCATTTTCTAAGAAACTTCAGGAGGGAAAGAAAGGACACGCCTCACTGGCTGTTCCTCCCGATCCCCTTTTTCGTCCGGCGCTCTCCCGTACACCCCTTTCCACATTATCTATAGTAGGTGGCGCGACTTTTTTTCCCGATTTCACCCTCTTAAGCACTTTCGCCTCCCCCTACTCCTCATCGAGCCAGAGGGCTCTCTTCTCCTTCCACCACTTTGCATCCTGTTATCAGCAACAGACTCGTAGAACTCTGACTCTCTTGCCCACCCCCTTCCCCCTCCTTTTTTAGGAACTGACAGTTCGGCAGTCCCCCTTGACCAATTTCTCGTGGACAAGTACATTGAAGATTCCTTGCTTTTTTGCACTAACGTTCAGGTATCGGCTACTCTCTTCACCTCGAACCCTTCTGCCCCCGGGTCGCAAGGGGTTGGCACGTCCAGGCGGAACTGGTCCAGTGGCATTACTTCCTCCTTTCCTCCTTTCCTGCGTCCTTTGTTTTTTTCCGTCCCCTTCGATCACTTTTTCCTTTTTAGTTTGCCTGAGACGAAGTTATTCACTTTTGGAGACTCACCTGCTCCCCCTCACGACGCCTTCGCCTGCCAGCTCCGCAAAACCTCCTAATCTGAACTCCAAGCACACGCACGATAATACTCCCAGCCCCTAACAGTCCTAGGTCTAGATTTCCCCTCCCTTCTGCTGCAGGCCGTGGCCTGAGAGCTCGTCTTCTCACCCCCTTCTTTTTCTTTGTTTTTCAGGGTTCCCGTCACTGTTCGTACGGACGAAGCCCCCCTCCGCTAATTCCCTCAATTGCAGGTATGTTAAAGATCGCCGAGTTCTCCCTAGCGGAGGAAACCGGAAAAGTCCACTCTCCTGGTCTAAACTTTCCTTTTTTCGCCTTTCCAGTTCCGGTTCAACAACTTAAACGAGGGACAGTCTTCTCTGGCCGCTTTTTGGCTGGTGTTTTTTCTTTACACTCTGCGACAAATAAGCCGCAAATGCCGCCGAAAAATAAGTCCCTCCCCACCAATCTCCTCCTTAACCCCCTTTTTTTCTTTTTGACCAACCGCCGCCCTGAGAGCCCTGTTCCTCTTCCAGTATGAGGCACTCTGTCATCTTCTTCGATCCTACTACCCCCAGGTACTCCCTCCCTCTTCACCTCTCTTTCCCCCCCTTGGCCCAATCTTTGAGCCAACATCTAAAGAATCAACTTTTATGTTTAACGGTGATCTTTTCTGTGCCGGCCCACAGTTTCCGACAGTCTTCACCTCTTTTTTATTTTTCTCCGATGACCCGCCCGCTCAGCGTCAGTATCGAGATCTACTACTATCCTCCCCCCCCTTGTCTCCCCACACGACGACCGGTTTTATTCCTACAATTCGGCCATTTGCGCATGGGAAACGCCCTGAAGAAGCAGTCACGACCTCTCGGCGTGCTGGCTCTTTGATCATTCCTTCGCTACCTTCATGCCCCCCCAAAGAAGACTCGAATCGATCAGTGAGGTATTAACTATATTATGGGTTTATCGCACTACCCTTTTGTACTCGCCGACACCCCGTAGCGCCTCCATTTCCCCTTTCCTTTCTCGGGCCCCCCCACTGGTCATTCCCTTTCGTTGGCTACCCATCCCGGCCTCAAGTGGCGTGCTACAGGACCAAAGTAGAAACCTACACGACTATTTACCCCCCATCTCTCCCCCCGTTGTTGTAGAGAGATTCTTTTTGGTTTCACTCTTTACTTCGGCAATCCACTGGCGCCTTGGAAGTGGGTAGGCGTCCGTCTTTTCTTTTCTCTTTGGATTAATGTTTCTTCTGGTGTTTTTTCTTTTTTTTTTGAAAAACTACTTTCTTCGGGATTTTATGGGCCTGGGGGGCGTCTGCGGGACAACCACACAATTTTCCCTTATTCGACCGGCGCAGAGGATATTGGGGATTTTACGCCACCTGCTAGACTTGCCATCTTCCGGTGGGGCAGGCGAAGCCCCTTGGATTTCCATCGTTGCTGGTCCTTGTAGACTCCCCCCGCAGTCTAGGTTCATCTTTTCTTCTTTACGGGACTCGCGCGTTATACTGCGGTACTTCCGGTATTTTTGACGGGGGTAGTTGCCGGTCCTCACCCTGTGAAGTATCCCTTCTTCTATACTCGGCATCCGCCTATGAAGCGTTGTGTTTTCTCCCACAGGTAGGGTTTCGCTGGGTGGCGAGATGACGCTTCAGCCCCTAGAAGCCTCCTCCCCAGGTTTTCAACAAACAAGTCATTTTGTGATTAACCGCTTGGGAAGCGAAGATGATAGTTCCATTGTCTTGTTCTACCTCTTTAGACTGTTTGATTCTTCTTTCTTTTTCCTTCCTGGCGGATCTTGCCGTCTCAAGGCGACCTTCTGTGTGCGTGGCTTTCCTTTTTTCCTAGAAGCTTCGTTCGGTGCGGACAGGAGTGGTCTTTGATTCGTTCTTTTCCTGACGCCAGCTTTCAAGTCGAATTTCCCTCCTCCCCTCCCCGCCCGTTTGCGCCTCCGGACAAGCTCTCATGTTCGTTTGGCTCTTCAGTAATTTTCTCAGTAGCTTACGCCAAGAGGGGTAGTCTTTCGATTCCTGCCGTAGTATCGGTCCTTCCCTCTCGGCACGACGTTGGAAGGTCGGCTTTTCGTCGTCGTGTTCTTTCCTTCTTCGCGTGAGCGTTTTCAAGTGCCGGTTTCTCGTTTTATTAAGCCTCTTCCTCCTTTTATGACTCCCGGGCGCTGGACTCGCTCTGATGATAGGCCTGAGTCATTTCATTTTTCCAGCCGCCTTTTTTTGAGTCGAGTTCTTAGGCGTTTCTTCGACCTTTTAGGGTCGTTAGTTTCGGCGGTCGGTTGGAGAGGGGGGCAAGGCGTCGGTCGGTCTGCGGGAGCCCGCATACCCTCCTTTTTCCCTTGCCTTCCGCCGTCACCACCCATTTTTTCTTCTTTTTTTCAACTTCCCCCCTAGGTTGTCTCTCCTAGGTTAGATTAAAAGATCGTTTTTTTCCCATCGACCAGTCCGATCCTTTTCTCCGTATTCCCCCACCGTGAGACCGGCGACCGTTGTTAAGGTGATGCGGTCTTCCCCCCTCGGAGATAACCATTGAGTGTATCGAGCATGGATTCTGACGTTTACTTGCTACCTTTCTCACGTTAGACCCCTTTTTCGGGCTCGCGAACCGCCGCCCCCGCCCCCCCCCCCCCCCCCCGGAATCCGGATTTTTTTTCCCCTCGACGACTGAGTCGGCTTTATGCATGGTCGGGGATTCGGATTCGTTTGGTGGCGCCCCTTTTGGGTGAACTTCATAGTATTGCCCACTCCCGTTCCTTGGTATCTTTCGCTGTGGTTAGCTGAGTTGGCGCGGAACAAGCAGCTTGATCCTCCGTCCCCTTTTAGAATTCTTCCCCCCCTCTTTTTTTCCCCCCCCGATCAGCCCCTCCCTGGTACATGGTGCCTTGCATCAACCGAAGGCTATTGTTTCACGATTTTAGCTCTTTTCCGCTGAGAAAAATCACGTGGACCTAAGGGCAGATATGGCAATCTACCATCCTAGAATTCCCTTTTTTTTTGAGATATAGGAAGTATGTAGGAGTCCAGTTTGCGACTTCCAGGCAGAAGGCTTCTATACTCCTTCGAAGTCCCTAGACTTCTTGGGGTCTCTTTCCTTTTTTCTGCGGCACCCTGCTGAAAATTTTTCTTTTCTAGCCCCCAGACCCTCCCCCATAGGGAACTTAAATGAAAGAAAGTATAAATTGCCAATAGTACCCCGTAACGGCTAGGATTCTCCGCAAGACCTTCCACTCCAGTCAGCCCGATCAGTTAGAGAGGGTTTCTAGTTTGGAGAGTAAGTAAATCACCCTGCTTCGCCATGCACCGACTCCCCCCCTTCAGTTCCAATTCTACTTCATGTGTATGACCGCACGGGAGGGATCTTTTCATTTGCCGTTTTTCTTCCTCCGTTGTGTAGTCCGCCAGGAAAGTGTCTCTTCTGGGGCAGGAAGCCGTCCTTTGACCCAATTTAGTAAGGGAAGGAGCATCCCGAATTTTTTTTGTTCTCCTCGACCCGTTTATAATCTCAACATATCACCTTCAGCCTTCGACGTGTTTTCCTTAGGGCCAAGTTGAGGCTACCTTTCCGAGTTGCAGTAGTACGAAGTCCGGTACGATTAAATCTACCCTGCTCGGCGCGGCGTTTTTTATCTTTTCCCCTCTCGGACACTTTAACCCCCCCATGTTCAGGACGAAGTTCCCTAAGGAGGAGACGGACACTTAAGCTCCCTATCGTAACTCTTCTTACAGCTCAGGATTGAACTTCCCGACCCCACTTTTTCAGCCCTCCCTCCTTGGACCTCAGAAGACTCCCCCCTTAGGCGCTAAAGAAGATCAAATTTAGTGCAGCCTTCCTCCCGATGCCCTATGGCCTGAGAAGTCGTCAACCAATGGATTACTTCCGTCACTCTTTTCTTTTGCTTTCATTCTTTACTCTCTCCTCGCTCCCCAACTCGTCCCCCCCCCCCCTTTCTCTCTCCCCCTCGCTCCCCTTTTCCTTCTTCGTCGCTCCTTGCGGTTCTTCCCTTAGCTCACCCCACCTTCTTATCTCCTTTCCTCCCCCTTCTTCTTCCCTCCCCCCTCACCCCCCTCATCCTCTTTCCCCTTCACCTGTTTATTTCCTCTTTCTTCCTTCCTCCTTTCTGTTGGGCTTCCCCGTCCGTACAAGCGACTCCAGAAGTATAAGATAAAGCAACATACGTCCCCTGCCGACGACCTCACTTTCCTTGGCGTCGGGTCATCATTACTTCGTTCCGGAGGCCTAACGGCCACGGCCGGGCCCCCTTCTTAACCAAGCGGTTCTTTTTTTCGTCGCCACACTTCAATCCATCCCGCTCGCGGCTCTGGCTTGCGTTGTCTTGGCGCGACTTTGCAATACTTCGCGGTCCAACTATATTAGCACCTCCCGCCCCCCTTTCTTCTTCCCCCCTCGCTCCGTCACCGTGTGGAGATTTGGAAAACCGCCCTTGATTCCTCATTCAGCACCGGTTCCTTTCCCCTATCCTGAAAAGGAGGGAACACGGCAACCGACTCACTCCCGTCTCCTACTCCCTCTCCCTTTTCCCAATCTTCGACTTCGATGCCAAAGTTTGGAGCCCCCATCTCCAGGCATCAGTAACCTTTACTGTCCTTTGATAGCGCACAAACTGAGAGTCGCATCGTTCCTCGCCACCGCTCAACGTACTATTTTTTCCCTCTTTTCAGTTTTCGCCGCAAGCAGATAAGATCCAGTCTCACCCGACGCCCTGGCTTCCTTTCTTTACCCCCTTTGCCTTTCGAGCCATGTTAAAGAGCGATCCTCAAAGAGCGAGATTTCCTTTGATGCGCTCCTCCCCATTGTTGTAGTTTCCTGACAACACGCGCGTCTTTTTCCCCCCATGGGCACCGTAAACCCGTAACGTTCCACGGCGGCGTTCGTACCTTGGTGCTAAGTAGTCCTGACCGGCGTAGGCCCTGCAGTACGCCCCGCCTCCATTTTTAAGACTTCTACACCTTGTCCCCTGCTGTCAGTACCGTTCAAGAAACTCCCACAGACCCACGCCCGGTTCTCCTCGCCAACCTACCTCCCCCTCTCTCTCTCCCCCCTCTTTTTGTTTTGGCTCTCTTTCTGGGTGGAAAATGTTTTAGTGAAGTTTCGGAGGCCGTCGGATTCCAGGTCGTGTTTCTTTCCTGGCGAGCGCGGTTCTTCGACGGAGGGGGTTCTTTCCTACAACCTGATCCAGCTTTTTCTGTTTTCTGGCTGGAACGACTTTCTGAGTGCGACCGGCAGCTGCCCAGGGGCACGATTTTCCAGTCCACGCCACGGTCAGATTATCGGCGTAGGATGATCCCTCGGGCTGGGGTCGAGTGGCCTCACTGTGAATCGCGTGCCTTTGGCGGATGTCTCAGCTCTTTACCGGAAGTTAATGTGAAAGAGCATGGCGAGCCTTGCCACCGTACGGTTTTGTTTATTTTTGAAGCACGCTGCTATGACGCAGCGGCGGCGACGGCCTAGTTTGCGGGCGTAAACCTTCGTTTTTTCTCCTGGCCGAGGGAAGTCGTTTCTTTGCTCTGGTTGTTTTATCCAGCCCCCCTTTTACACCGCCACCACTTCAAGTTTTTTAGATTTGGAGGGCTCACACCTTTGTTCCTCTGTAAGCCCCTTATTTTTTTCATTCTAGAGGTAGAAATTGGGGTGTGCCGGGTGTCGGAAGGTTAGTCTCTGCAAAGGATCGTCGAACGGGAAGCTCCCATGTATGGTGCGGCCAGCCCTTTCTCGATGTCCACCTCAACATTTCTCTCTTGTTTTTTGTCTCTGTTACTCTTCGGATGATGTGTGACGCAACGAATTCGCTTTCTCGCAGAAGCATCCTGCCCCCGCCAGCGGGATGGCGTCGGTTGTTGCTCAGACTTCGGTGCCCGTCTGTCTTAGAAAGGCGTAGTGAGTTTGATTCTTAGTTAGCACGAAGGCATGATTGCTACCTCCCGACCGACGATGCGTTGCCGCTTTATTTTACTTTCCCCTCGTGGTTCTTGTAAGAGAGTAGGAGAGCCCTACTGCGCCTGTAATTTTCTTCCTTCTCGGAATCTCCCAGCCATAGGCAAGTTTGATGATCTTACCCGATCGTCCCCCAGGTTCGAACAGGGTGATAATGGTTCCATCCATGGTCCCCCGTATTTTTAGTAGTATTCCGGTCGGGGAGTTTGTTCCGGCTTTCGGGCGTTAGATTGGGTCTCTTTTCTTTTTTTGCGGGGGCCTGAACGTCGGATGGCGCGCCTTTCGTGGGCCGGAGACAGCTCTCTCCCGCCTCCCCCCGCGTTTAAGGAGTGAGGTAACAGCTTCACCCTTTGCGGTCTCCCTCTTTTTCCTCACTCCCTTACTTTTACACTGAAAATACTGGACCTTTCCCCGCCCCGACCCCCCGCTTTTTCCGGCTTCGGAACGTTTCAGGTGTGACTCCTATTTTCGGCGATCACATGAATTTGCCCGTTTTCTGGCCGCGTCCTTACTTTGAAACTTGCCTCGGAAGTTTGCCCCTTGACGGGTTCCCAGACATGACTGGTCCCGTACTCTTTCGACCTCGGCGGTGCTGAAACTCGAAGTCTGCCCTTCGGATGGTTTGATGAGACCTCCCTTCGAGGTTCCTTTTTGGTTTTTTTTTTTGTGTCGGAGTCTTGGGCGAAGCAAGAGGGAAATTCATCTTAGTCGCCACCCTAACCCGCGCCTCTATGTTCCGATCTTTTTTTCCGCCCGTCCAGACCTTTTTCGTGTGAGGGACGATTGAGACCCGTGAGTACGGTTCTGTCTTTCCCTTTTTGGTGCTTTTTGACCGCGATGGCTCCTTCCTTTCTTGCCGGCTCCCAACTGGAAGGCGATCCACTTCGGCCGGCTTTTATAATGGTTCCATCCCCGAAATGATGGACGCTCCCCCCGGCTAATGGACACTCAGATCCTCTTACCTCCATCTGTTGTGTTGATTTCCTTTTTTACCTTTCATTTGCATGACTTTTGGAAAAGCTCTAGAAAGAGCTTTAAGCTCGAAGGGGGCATCTAGCGAGTCTTTTGTTCATTCTCTTGTGAACGGTTCGGGTTCAGTCAATCAGCCCATTTATAAACTTGTCCCAGTCTCCTTTGCCTCCCCCTACGGCGCGGTACAATCTTCACCCCCCCTACTGCTGCCTGCCCCGCCCCCCACCATTCTTCGCCCCTACGAACGTACCCGACCTACTTTAGCTCCCCGGTATATTATGACGCAGGAAGTTCCCGTTCGTTAGTCACCAGGCCTCTTCACCGATCTCATCTTGTCGCGTATCGCCCCGTTATCTCTTTTCTAACCCTTGTCGACGTGTTAGACGCTTACCGGCCGTCAATTTGGGTGCTCGCCCGTCTCGGTCGCCATTTTCCTCCTTTAAAGCTCATCCGGTCACGGGGGAATTACATTCACGGGTGCCGCCTCCTGTTTATCACCTTTCCGTCGTAGACACTTTTTTTTCATTCAGTGGGTGGAAAGTGCACGGGGACCGGGTCAGAGGTTCAGAAGTACTTTTGATCGATTATGCAGGCGTTAGTCTCTTTCCTCCGCTCCCTTTCGTGGAATTTTCTTGCCGGCGAAGATCTTACCGAGGAGGCGAAGTTTCTTTTTGGCGCTCACTTCCCCTCCCGGCCCCCTCCCCTGACCATAATAAGACTCCCGTGACCAGACGCCCTCTTACCCCTGATCCGACCCTCCCCCTTACTCCCTTGCCGTTTTTCCGAATAAATGTAGCCTGCCTCCTCATCCGGCTAAGTAGTTTAGAGCCGTTCCAAACAAAGAGGTATCTCCTTCTTCCTCCTTACAGCCCCAGGTCACGAGACAGTCTAAACCCCTTCAATTGAAACCTTCTCTCATACGTCCCCCCTCGACCGCCTTCTCCTCGGTCACGGGTTTTGTTGGGTGAGGTGGACACGGTTCAGCCCCCTTCATTAGTGATGCTACGACAGCCACCTTCACCGCCTTGTCCTAAGCTACCTCGTAAACATACTTGGCCCGGTTTTTGGGGGGGGGCGGGGGCGTGGGTGGGAAGGTTGGTTTGGTGGGGTTTTATGTGTTGGTGGGTGTTTGGGGGGGGGGGTTTGGGGGGGTTGGTTGGGCGCGCTTTGTTTTTTGGTTTTGTGTTTTTTGGGGGGGGGGGGGGGGGGGGGCTTTGGGGGTGGTTTGGGTTTTTTTTTGTTTTTTTTTGTGGGGGGTGTGGGGGGGGTTTGGGGGGGGGGCGTTGGGGTGGTTTTTGCTCCCCGCGGTCCCCCCTTCACTCCCAGCGCTGACAGGAGATGGTTTCGTGTTTTGGCTTTCTGAGACTCCACTACTTTTACGGAGACCACATACAACCTTTCTCCTCTACCCACCCAGGACTCCCCACCCTTTCATCTCGTTTGATGTGGACACCCAAGACGCCCCTATGCCGGCGGGCTCTCCACATGTTTTCTACTAACATTTTCACCGGAGTCGCGGAGAGCCTTTCCAACCCCATGCGACAGGATAAGATAAGCACCTCGCCCCCTCATGGACATTCTCCGTGCCAAAGCTTGAGCCACACCTCTCTTCTTATTTAAAGCGGATCGTCGCCCCTTGCTCTTCGACCCACCCTTGCCTTCTTCCTCTTATCTACCTATGAAACAAACCCCCCCCCCACCTTCTGTCGCTTTGTCACCGCTTCGTATCCCCCTACGCTCTAGAAGATAACGTCTTCCTTACGGTGGCTACGTCACCCCCGTTCTTTAACTCCCGTCCCCCGGACTATGACACGAATGTTCACGGAAACTCTTTTGTCACCCTCTCTATTCAGGTCCGATTTTATTTCAATACTCTTTCAGCGCGGCACATTCCCGATGATAAAAGTTCCGCCCCCCCGCGATTTCCACGTTCTGCTTGCACATTTTAACCCGTCCCCACGTTCTCTTCTTCCGGGGGTCGCATCCTCCTAAGTCGTTCACCTTCCTACTTTCTGCGCCTGCAGCCCTGTTAAAGGTTTAGCCGAGACCCCCACCCTTCCCTAATCTAAAGACCACTGCCTTTACCCCCCCCCTAGTCCCCCTCAACGCACTGTGTCAGTTGCGTGCTAGCCAAAGGAACTACAAGAAGATTTAAACTCCTCTTATCCCACTAGTTCTTTGCTCTAGATTTTCTTCCTGGGTTCCCTTTTTCTCTTCTTTTTTTTCCCCTACACTGTTCTGCGGTCCGGGGTCGAGACTGGCGATTCGGGAGACCTTAGAGCGTCAGACTTTTTTTGTTGGTCCTGGGTATCCCAACCTGCTGTTTTAAGGCGCGACGGTTGGCTAGGAGGATCGCCCCGTGCAGGGATCAAATCTTTCCCTCAGTTCGGCGCATTCTTAAAAAACAAGGGGACGGTTATCGTTTTCCACATCTTCTTTCCCCCCCTCTTCGTAGTGTGTATGAGCCGCCCCCCAAATGGATCCCTTTCTGGCCCGGTTCCTTAAATCCATTTTCCCCTTGAACTCTCCCGGTCTCTTTATCAAATGCTTCTTTCCATTTCCCATTTTTTTCCGAAGACGTGGATTTCTTTCTCCCAGCCGTTTGTGCTACTTGACGCAGGTTGAATTCTACTTGATGTATCACAGGCTGTCCCCCTGAAGTCTTCAAATTTGTTTTTCTTGCTCCCCGCTACGTCACAAGGTGAAGAGGTTGGCTTTTGATGCGAAAGACGCCGAGCTATGGTTTTTCTTTTCTCGCGCCCCTTTCTTTTCCCCCACCGTGTCTGGAAGAGGGGATGCAGCCTTGTGTATTGACCCTCCCGACTCTTCACTTTTGCGTGTCTTGTTTCTTATTCGAGACCCTTTCCGCCGTTTGTCGTTTTTTTTTTCAGGATCTTGCCGTAACGTCCGTTCCTCCAGGTGTCTTGAAAGAACCTCATCTGCGGCCTCTTTTTTCACACCACTTTTCTCTGAGCTAGGTGCTTGGACCTTAGTTTTAGGTATCATTGTATTTTTCGCTATAAGTAGTCGTATGCGAGTTCGACCCAGAATGCATAAGACCCATCCCCCGTCTCGCTTCCTCGCCATGGTGCGTTGAAGGTGTCCGTCTCAGTTTCTCCATCCCTCCCGTGGTCTCAGGTCTGCTCTTCGATCTTACTTCGTATTCGACGCGAGAAAGTAGAGAGGTTTGCCCTTGCTGCTTGCGCTATTACGTGCGTCGGCTTTTGGCATCTCGCTTTGGTTTGCTTCAGGGTTATCCTTACTTACGGCTTCCGGCCCTTCTCCCCCTTTTAATTAAAGTCAGACTTCACTCGACGACGGTCTTTTTTTCGGTCTGTGATCGCGGATGGCCTTTTTTACCTTGTATTGCTTAAGCGTCAACGGAAAGTTTCCTTTCCACTCCTGACAGCAGGAGTTTAGACTCTTCGTTTGTTGACTTAGTCGTTTAGGGAAGATGGGTAGGATTTACCGTCGAAGGACGTAGTACTTAGGGTTTTTTACGCCTCACCCTTGTGTAGCTTTTCCCCCGACCTTACATTGGCGTTGCGAGAGCAAACGCCTTCACCCAAAACCACTTTGCTCGACCCAGGTAGAGTTTTAGAGGGAAGTTATAATGACAACTCACCCCCCTGGGTAAGAATGGAAGTGTACACACTTTGTCTCCCCCCATTGCCTTCCAACCTTTATTCGACCGGAGGTATGAGGTGATGCTTGTCTCAGCTCCCGGAGCCACCCTTAACTTATCCCCGTATTCCAAGTCCCCTTCTTTTTTTAACGCGACTGTCTAACTTGTCTAAGCCTAAGGAGTAGGTGTCCTACTGCCCCCCCCCAGGCGACAGTTTTCGCGGTCTTTGATACCCCTGAGAGCCTTTGGATTCAATCATACAGCCCGGATTGACCCACGGTGAGTTGGTTGTCCGCCTTCTCGGAAGACCCCACGTTGCTAGACCTTTGTAGTTCCTTTTTATGATGATGGTTCCCATAAGTCGCTCAAGAACCTTTTTCCATGTATAGGGAGAAGGGAGGGTTCGCGGTGAGGTTCTCTTCCGTCGATTTTTTTTCCCTCTTTCAATTCCCGTGAGTAAGGGCGTCCGTAAGTTCGTCCTCGGTCCACTGGGAATGTAGAATAGTGTATGTATTGAACCCTCTAGCCCCACCTGTGCCCTGAGGGAGATTCAACAATCCTATCCGAATCTATCTGCAGCCTGGCGCGGAGCCCTCAATTTGTCGAGCTTCCGCTCCCTGAGAACTAATAACCTATATAGTTTCTTCCCTGCTATTTGAACTATTAGGATCTGGTAGGAGAGGAGGTAAAGCCTGTCGTTTATGGAAAATCGCAGCCCGGCCCCCGTTTCGAAGGCTTGGTCGGTCCCCCCCCCTTTTTTTGGATCTGCCTTTTGACAGCAGTAAGTAGGGGAAATTTCCGAATTATCCCATTGGAACCCCTGAGGGACCAATTTGACCTCTTACTCACGGGTTTCCAATAGTAACTCAACTACTCGGCATCAACCATCCTCCCCTCCAATGAAAGCTACCGAACGACTCGGCGAGAGCGTGGTTATGATCCCCCGGCCCCCCCGTTCGTCCCAGACCCGCCTTCCTTCTCCTGTTCCTGCATGCAGACAACACCCCCTTTGTTCTCTTTTCGGCGAGTATAGCACCTTGAGTGTTTTTCTTTGTCCTCCCCCCCCGGAAGTCCAATTGTCGATGGAGGAATGCCCCCGTCATTCTTACAATTTCTCAGCCTTTACCTTTTCCTTCCTCTACCCCTTCAGGGCCCCCTACGACTTATGCATAAACTCCCCCCTGTCAGTTCGTTTTCTACAGGTGTTTGCGGCCATTTTGATGGCTCCCCCCCGTGCGGACTTCGAGTGTTTGAAGTACGTTTCTTCGTTTACTCGACCGGGTCCTCATTTCTGTTCCAGTTTTCACTCCGGTACAATGCTAAGTGGAAAGGTCGGGCCTTTTTGCAGTTTCTCCCGCCGGAGCCGGACACTGGCTCCAGATCGCCTTCCCAGACAGGATAGCCCGTGATCTTACTCCGATATAGACCCTTAGACTGGCCTACCACGTCTCCGATACTCAGACTTACCGAAAAATGCTTGTGTGCTGAAATGCAGATACTTTACTTTTCCATTTCCATAAACACCCTAGCCAACAGATTGCCCCTGACAGCTTCGTCAAACCCAAGATGTACATTCGGCTTTTCGGAGAGGTAATTGTAGATTTTCAGACCTCTACGGAACAGTCCTCCCCCTGTTACGACTGAACCCCGCCGCAGACTCCAGAACGTCGGTGTGCTGTACGACGAGCTGTTTTTGAATCATATCCTAATACCGGGCAACCTCAACGCCCTTTTCTCATATACTCGTTTAAAAAAGATTATGGACTCCATCGGATGAAACAAATTTCGCCATGACCCCCCGCGCACTTCCGGAGTGGCGGGCGCTTTGTTTGGTTCCTTCTTCCAACTCCTTAGGAGGAGACAACACCAACCCAAGTCCGTTCTCCCCGACCCCTCCTCAACCTCTCTCCGTCGTCAACGTTTTGGTTAACTCCCCCCGGACGAAAGTACAAACGGGCTACGTCCAGGTCGACTTTTCATGGCATGGCGGTTAATCCCCGCCGACCCCCAACAGGCTCCGTATGACTATACTCCCCCGAGCAAGTGGTACAATCGCGCTTCTTGCCAAATTTCCCTCTCCGTGTTGTACCCGGGTTGACTCCCTCGTCTGGCGCGCACAAACAGAGGCCGTATTTTTCTCAACAGGACCCGATTAGCCTTTCCCCTACACCCCAATTTCCAGCTGCATCGCCTCGACTTTCAGCTCTCTACTCCCCCGTGTGAACACCGACGACCTTGAATGTTTCCGCAATAAAGGTCTTTTTTTTCTGAATT
>Ga0179593_1344757_pt1 | contig 30286 bp, 37 predicted proteins | sample CZODoug2_1_08_16_FD_185931 | JGI IMG/M metagenome (GOLD analysis project Ga0179593, IMG submission 185931) | Vadose zone soil fungal communities from Angelo Coast Range Reserve, California, USA - CZODoug2_1_08_16fungal (PacBio error correction) | ecosystem: Environmental > Terrestrial > Soil >... | reverse complement strand
TTATTTACGTCCGTTTCTTTGCTGGTAACGCTTCGTGCGGAGGTTTTTGATTTAATTTAATTCCGGGGGCGTAAGCCTCCAGCACCATTACTTTTTGTAATTTGTGAGAGGACCTTTGGCAAGATCCCCCCTAGGCGGCCGGAAATAGGATTTTTCTTTGCCTTGATTTAGTCCCCATGAGTGCCCTTCTTTTTCATGTTTTTTTAACCTCTGAGAATTCCCCCCCTTCTAGGAGCTTTGAAAAGCACAGCTTCATTGGTCTTATTTTTTTTGGATACTGCGTCCTCATGGGAATCCTCTTGAAAAACCTAGTCCACGCGCCTTCCCTTGGAAGGGTTTCTTTCCCCACCTTTGCGGGCGTTCGTCCAGTGGAGGTCGCCTTTGCCTTGTACCTTTGGAACGAGAGCTCGTTCTGCCGCCCCCCTCCCTCTTCAGGGTTTCGGGACTTTTTTCCCCCGGGGGGAGTCCTCTAGTTTGGTGGACCAGGTGATCCTAGTTTTATTGCTGGGCTTTTTTTTCCTTTATGCCCTGTGCTCTGGCACCGTTTTTGCCGACCCAGCCCATGTGGGGGACCTTCTCGGAATTAGAGTTTTGCCTTCGAAAATTTGTCCTGGTGATTGACAGGGCGTCGAAAACCCAATTGCATTGGTTTTTTTTTCCCCCATTTGGTTAAGTCGCGGGGCCCTTGGACTTCTACCCGCCCCCCCCCCCCCCTTTGGGGGGTTTTATTTTCTCACCTTTTAAGTTTGGGTTGTTGTTTTAGGATGTAGCGAGTTTCCTCCCCAGTCCCCTTTGTTGGAATTTTTCCAGTCCAGCTCCAGTTTCATTTTCGATTGACATCCCTTGGTCCACCGGACACCTTTTGGGTTCCCCCAATGTCAAAAGAGCGTTTTTTTTCTCTTATGGTTTTCAGCTTTTCCGACCCCTGCTCTCGTGTCTAGTGGATCCAGTTTCCCCCTTTTTCCCCAGCCAGTCCGCACACCCCCCACCCTCACTTTCCGGGGGTTGGGACGGTCCGCCTCCTACCCGCGGCCTGGGCAATGTTCCGATGTCCGTTTGCTTGGGCTTGTGTGCCGCCGCTCCCATGCCTCCCGGAACCCAGTGCGGTGTTTGTACCCCTGCGCACTTGTTTCTTTCCGGACCTTTCAAAGGGGGGCTGATGCATCCTCTTCGATTCTTCCTTTCGGGCACCCCCTGTTTTTTCCTCCCAACTTGGCACCAATCATGGGCTTTGTTTTCAATCTGGTTTTTCGTCTCTTACCCTGCCGGGACGTGTGTGTTTTGCCTCTTGGCCTTGGACAGGGTTCGCAAAGCCGGCCCCTTTGCATTGGCCTCTCATTCGACAAGAACTGGCCCTTTTCCCCTTTCCTAACTATTCCCTAAATTTTGGGTAGGACAGAGCTTTTTAAATGTGGTGGCCCGATTACTTCAAAAACCACATCGCTATTGCTCACCGAATTTTTCCCCACTACCGAACAAAGGGCGGACGGGCCCCTCGATTTTCACGCGTTGGCAGGTCTTTTCCTTGTTGGCAAAAGCTGGTGGCGCAACCGACTTTTTTTGTTTTTGCACAAATACACAAGGGGTGTTTCCATTGACTTGTTGTTTGATCCCAGTGACTTTGCCCTAAGGTTCTGGGGACTCAAGTTTTCCGGTAACCCAAAACCCCTCCCCCTTTTTGCGGTTGGATGAAAAGGATTCTCCCCCATTCAGCCTTCAACCGTCCTCTCTGCGTTTTTCAGGGGCCCCACTAGCCGATTTTTTTTTTGGCTTTTTATTGCCCTCTACGTTATTGGTCAAACACTTTGTTGTTCATTCTTAAGATTTTAATCCAACACAACCCTTCCGGTGTTGGGGGTCTTTTGATTCGTTTCCCATTTTGTGTCCTTCTGTTTTGCCCCCCCCCTTTTTCCAGCTTTTAGCCACCCTGGAAGAATGTGCTGGTTCTGTTGCCGGAAACTTTGTGCAATGTTTCTTCCTTCCTCTCCCTGACCCTGTTCCTTGCCCCTCCCCCCCCAATTTCTTTCAAGCTTTGCACCTCTTCCGATTTCCCCTGGTCACACACTGATGTTTTCACCCGCACCGGGGAACTTCCCTGTTGCACACGCTTTTTTACAATTGGCCTTTGTCCCCACAACCCAAATCGTTCTTCGATTACGTGGTTTTTCTACGTACCCCTCCCACTTGTTCCACTTGTTTTCCCACCAAACGGGCCTTCCTCTGTTTGTGCCAACTCTTGCCCCCCAGCCAATTCATTTTTTTTTGTCCCCAAACCTTTTCAACACCCACCCCCTTGATGATTTTCCTGCTCTTTCCCTGGGACGTTAACTTTCTTCCCCCCTCCGTTTCCCCCTTAGTGTGCCTTCTCCCCGTTACCTATTTATGCCTTCCCGTCCCCGGCTTCGCCCCACACCACAATTCATCCAGCGCAGAAGTACCCAACCCCCCCCCAACCCCCCAATTGATCTGCGTTTGCCCTTTCTGATTTGGTTTGTTGCTCGCTGTTTGTGCAACAGGGTGTTACATTGCTGGGGGACCCCCCTTTTTTTTTTTAGGCCCGATCTTCCCCAATTCCAAATTAGATTTTCTTTCAGCGCAAGCCATGTGCCCTCTGTTTTTAGCCCCCTTTTTTTTTTATTCGCGGGCTGCTCGTGTTCCAGTTCGGCGCGGGGGGGCCTCTTTTCCTCTGTGTGGTTGCCCCCAATTTCTTTCCCCCCCTTTTTCGAAACCAGTTAGGTGCGGGGAAAAAACCGCCCTCACCAAAAAAGCCCAGATTGCCCGATCTTGTTTGAAAAAAAACCCTTCTGGTCCCCCCCTTGGCCCCCCTTTGCTTTAAGGGCGATGCGGCTTATCGGTTTTCTTTTTCCGAGGCCTATCTGGGTTAATCCCATGACTGGTTTCTCTTTTGACTCCTGGTGCTTTTAACAAACGTCTCTGAATGAGGAGGTTGTGCACAAGGTACATTGCCAAAAACCCCCCCTTCTAAAGTTGGTTAGTCAGCGGCCTCCTTGGAAGGCCTTTTCACCGAGTTTGCCGAGCTGTGCCCAAACCCCAAAAAACAAAAAAAACCGTTTCCCCCTCTTCCGTTGGCCCCCCCCCCTGTCCTTTTTCCCCCACACTGCTGCCCTCTTTCTTAGGGGTGGAACCCTTCAGTTTCTCTGGTTAGTGACCATCCCCCAAGGTTGTGCTGTCGTCTTTTTTCCTCTCCCTTTGAAACCCACACACCCTTCTTTGGTAGTTGATTGGGTTTCTTACGTTTGTCTCGTTGAAGCGTTTGTTACCAATCGCTACTTGTGCACCTTCAAAAAAAAACTTAGTTTTTTGGGGTTGGGGCCCCGTTCCCCCGCCTAAAAAACAACAAACCATTCCCCAACCCACGGCACCTTTGTTTCCCGGTATAGTCCTCAGGTTAAAAAAGCGGCTCTTTTTTCTCCAATTTCCACCCCCCCCTCGTAAGGATTGCCACTGTCCTGCTGGACTCCTCTTTTTTAACCCCCTATACTAAGTTCCCCCGGTAGTCTGGCAATCCCGGGTGCAGGAAGTGATTACGGGGGCTTTTTTTTTAGGTGATAACAACCTTCCACGGGAGTCGGCCTCACCCTTGCCACCTACCAGCTCCTTTTTCTGACCCCCCCCCCTCAGGTTTTTTCCTTTTTCTTTTCCCGTATACTCTAATTCCCTCGTTTGTTTTTGTTTGTTCAGAAACCAATTTTTGTCCCAAAAAACTTTGTGAGCGTTTGGTGATTTTTTCTTGTTTTCTTGCTTTACTCTCCCCAAAACGTTTATCAACCATATCAAAAAAGTTTGCCGTATATCCCACCATGTTGATGGTTCACACTGTTTCGTATGTTTGACCCGGTTCCTCTTGTTGTGCGGGCGTGGGTTGCCTTCGCCTTCTTCACGTGCTGTGGGCTGAGCTTCCGACTGCTTTTTCTCCCCTTTTTCAATTGGGACCTTAGGCTGGAGTTCCTCCCCTTGACGTTGGTTTTTTATGTGTTATTTGTTTTTTGGCACGTGTGGACCCCTTCCTTTCACAACAACAAAATTCCCAAAATTTTTAGGTGCCCCACCCCACCCCCAATGTATGTTTTTCACCTCGGTTTGGGGGACTCCTTCCAAAAATCAGAACCTTCCAATTTTTCCCCAAAAAAAACCCAATGGTTGGTTGCAAAACCGAGTTTTCTCACTGTTGTAGAGTGGAGATTTACTTCTTTTCTTTTTTGTTTTTTGTTGTTTGTGTCGCGTTGTTTTGTTTATCTTAAACTGCCTGCCGCGAAGGGGGTGGTCCTGGTTCCCCCCCCCCTTGTTTTACCCACCCTTTGGACCTGTGAAGTGGGTCCCCCCTTCTGTTTTTGGCCCCCCCCTTTCAGGAAGCTGTGTTTTTGTTCTTTTTTTGGCCCAAACTCCCTCCATTAGGGGCGGGGTTTTTGTTTGGTCATTTTTTTCCCCCCCCCCGGTTTACTTTGGGGGAAGGCTGCCCCCCCCACTAAAAAATTTTGGGTTTGATGTTTTAATTGTTTATTTTCTTTCTTCCGGGACGTTCGTTTCTCCTAGGACGGATGAAAGGACCCCTTGTTTCTGCTTCCCCCAATTCTCCTCGGGTCCTGATTTTATGCCGCTGTTTGGTGCCGCATTGCGCCCACGCTCCGGTTTTTTGCATTTTGTTTCCAACTTCATCCGGCAATCTGGGGTTTTTTTTTTTCGGTCTTTTTTTCCGGGACTTCACCCCCCAGGGTTTTTTTGGAATTTGGCCTTGAATATTCCCCGCTTCGAGGCCAGCCTTTACGTTGTGGTCCCCCCCCCCAAACCAAAACTTATCCGGCCGGATTGACTCGACTTCGTGTTCTCATCCACTTTTTGTTTTTTTTTTATGGGTGTTGAAATTTCTAATTTCTCCTTGGTTTCTGATCCGGCCTTTCTTTTTCTGGGTTTTTTTCCTAGGAGGTCGCCAAATACCGTCTTCCTGAGGGGACTTGGACCAATCCCATCCCCCTCTTGGCAGTTTTAAACATTGTTGGGGGCTGCCGGTTACCTTTTTATTGTTCATTTGTGTTGAGGAAGTTTTTTGGGACCCACGCTCCCCCGCACATCTACCCCTTTTTTGGTCTTTTTTTCGGGTCTAAGGGGCGTTTTTGTGTAGTTGTTTGTTAAAAAAGTTAATTGAGGAGGTGTTTGGGCACCGTGCCCTTTTTCCTGTTTTTTTTTGTTTCAAAACCGATTAAACTTGAGGGAATTTCCGCCTTTGCTTTTGTTTTTTTTTTTTTTTTTCAACACCCCTCTGGTCCCCCCCCCTTTTTGGGTTGGCGTGTCTTTCCCCCCCCCCAAATCCATTTGCGAATTAAAGCTATCGGAAACACAAACAACGGGGGAAAGTTCCCCTTCCTACCGGCGGTGTTTGGCCTTGGCTTCGAAAGCCAATTTGTACAAACAGGTTCGGGGACGCGGTGCAATCCTTGTTCGTCTGAACCACAAAAAAAACAGTGGGGAGGTTTGCGGACCGCTGGTAAAAGCTCGTTTCACCAACCTTGCCACGTGGCTTCAAAGTCGTTTCCTTTTTATATGTCCAATGTTGGCTTGAAGGGGACACCCCCCCCAACTTTTCTCAAAATTACTCACTATTTTTTTCCCCCCCCCACTTTTTAACCCCCAGAAAGGGTATAGTTATTTCGTTCCCTGGATGACACATTTGTTGACCCCCCCGTTTGAGTTGAGACTCACATTACAAGCGAATGCTTTCCGCGGGGCTTCCCGTCTCCTTTTTCGAAGGTACGGTTGGAGGGGCGAACTTTTTTCCTTATTCCGGTTTATCTGTTTTCCCCCAATTCTTTTTCAAGTTTTGACGTATGTAAAACCACCCCTTGTTCTTATTCCTTGTCTTTTTTCTGGGGGGGGTTTGTTGGGTGCCTTCCCCCTGAAATGTCATTTGGCCCGGTTCAACATGGCGTTAAAAGGTGTCTTGGCCTTTTCGCCGTTGCGTTGGTTTTCAACCCCTTTTTGCTGTTTTTTACTGTCCCCTTTAGTTTTGGGAGTACGGCTTTCCCGATCGACGTTGTCCCAGTTTTCCCGTTTTTTCCCTTTTCCCGGATTTTTTCCCTTTGGACAGCCCTCTTACCAATGGACTTGGCATTAGGATTTGTTCACGCCTTGGCTTTTTTGTTAGCCCCTTGTTTTTTCTCCTACCCACGTCCGCACGAACTTTCGGTCCCCCGAAGCCCCCCCCCACACATTCATGCCATGCCCTTTCATTTTTCCGTTTTCGGGATTTTTGAGCCCCTCCGCTCTTTTTTCCCCCCATGAGGTTTCTGGTTAATAGGCTTTTCGTGGTTTTTCTAACTGATTGGGGGGGGATGAGCAGTGCCCTTGACGACCCTTTTAAGTGGGGACCGAAGATTTTTCAGTTTTTTTTCAAGCCCCCCCTTTAATCGGATTTTTGGGGCGTTGTGGCAGGAACCACAACAATTTCCCGAGTGGGTGCCCCCTTTTCTTTCTTGGCTTTTAAGTGCGGGTCTTGGTCCCCCGTCCTTTGATCTTTTACCCTTTCCCGGGGAAGGGATTTGTTATGACGCTTCCAGATGGAGATCAGGAGCCCTTTTTTCTGTTTTATGGTGCCCCCACTCTTCAAAAATGGGGGTCTTCTTGAATTACGTTTGCCGCCTGGCTTGTAGCACCCTGCCGGCGTGATTTCCTCATCCTCCTTCATCCGGGGGGTTTTGTTTGTGTTCGGAGATGGCTTGGGGCGACATCCCATTTGGTTTCTACCTCTTACGGATTTTTGGACTCGTTTTTTCCCAATGTCGCAGTGATTCCGTCAAATTCCCCTTTTTTTCGGTAAATGCCTCCTCAAGGCCCGGCTTGTACTTCTTTGGACTAAAATTCTTTTTCGACGTTCAGGGTTGAAGGCCCACACATTGGCGGGGGGACCCCGGCCGCAACTAAATTCCCCTCCGCGGGGGCTTTCAATTTTTTCCGTCCAGTTTCTCCACCCCCCATCACCTGGCCGATGTCGGGGGGGCTGGCCTTCTCTCTTTTCTCGGTCAGGCTTACTTTTTCAAGTTCGTTTGTTTTTAAACCCCGGGAAGGTTCGCTGTCAGTTCCGGACACACCCGGTTCGCGCCAACTTTCAGTAGGGTGGGCCGCGCCGAAGAACCGCGCCCCCTGGGCTTTGGGGACCATTTTTCCATTGGTTTGGGGCCTGCGCCTCTTTATCGTTTCTCCAACTCGTGAACAATGCGGGGCGCCTTGTAGGGCACTTTTTTTTGCCGGACTCAACCCCGTTAAAAAAAAACAATTTTCCCTTCAGTCCCCCCCGGGTCCCACGGAGCGGCCTTGTTGGGGATCCGGGCCAATTGCGTTGGCTTGTTTTTGCCAGCCGCCTCTTTTTTATTTGTCCACAAAAACTTCGCTCTTTTCCAGTGCAGGTCCAAACGAACACAAAACAAAACCCTGGGGAGGCCATCGAGTGACCACTTGTCTCAGGGTCCCGTCATCCTTTCTTTCAGTGTTTGTTGCACCCACCCCCCCGTTTCCCAGTTTTTTAATGTGATGGCTTGCCCACTTTCCCATTTTTTGTGCAAAGTTCTTCTCCGTTCTGCTTTGGGGCAGTTTATCACCCCCGAACCAAAAGCCCAACTATAAAGGATTTTCGCCTTTACCCCCCAGACACTCCGTTACTTCTTGGCGGAGGGCCAGCGAGCCGTCCCTCCCGTTTGCACCGCTTTTTATTTTTTGGAGCTCCCACTTCCTTCCCCAATGTTTCCTCATAAAAAAACAAAAATATAACCCTTTTTTAATTTTTTGTTGGGGCCTTCTTTCCTTTTTTTGGAAAAATTTGAGGCAGTTTGTTTTCCACCCCCACCCCCCAACTTTCCTTTCGGTATTGGACTTTGGCTGGGGTCGCTTCTGGCCCGCCCATGCCTTTTTTTTTTTCAGGCCGAGCGGGCGCATCCCCCCCCCCCCTTAATTGAGCACATTATCAAGTATTCGGCAACGGGGAACCCCCCCCCGAGGTCTGACGCAACGGGGCTTAAGATGGTGGGTGTGGGGCAGGGCCCCCACGCTAACGTCCGTTTTCCCCCACCTTCCGTTCTTCGATACTTTTGGTGCTCCTTTCGAACCCCTACCTTTTCCACTGACAATGGGGGTTTTTTAACACTCCATCGGGGGTTCTTCGACCTTTTTCCTGGCTTCCCTCCAGTTGGTTCACCCCTTTCTTGTCCAACACCAGTTTTTCCTCCGTTGACCTTTATAAACGTTACTTCCCGTCCTTCGGACCAGCGAATTGAAGGTGGTTCACAATTTGTTTCCGTTAGACTTTGATTGGGGCCTTGTGCCTCCCCCCCTACTTTTTCCCGCCACCCCACCAAATCCTAACTTCTCCACTGGTCCGGCCAAAACCCCCTGTCACCCCACTTGATTTTCCCCCTTTTCTCCCCCCCCCGAGGCTGTTTCAGGTGGGGGTCCCCTTTTGGCGCGTTAATTGTCCCGAAAATTTTGGGGGTTTTTTTTTTCCCCCCCCCCATCCTCCTTGCGAAATTAAAGGTCACAACCCCCCCCCCTAGTCTTTCTCGAAGGGCCGATGTTTGTCCCCCAACCCCCCTCCCCTTCGTATCGCCACGAAGTCGATTTTTTCATTCTCTTCCGTTGTTGCCCCGCGTTTTTTGCCCGTCTTTTTTTTGCTTCTGAAGCCCAAACCTTCATCAAGAAAAAACCCACCCCCCCCAAAAACACCGGGGTTTTTTCCCTTGCCGCCCCCCGGGCCACGAAAAGCCTCCTTTTTTTCTTGTGATTGTGCCCAAAAACCCCCTGTCTCGTATTGAAGACCTTTCCTTTATGTGTGTTGGGCCTCTGGCGGGGCGGGGGGGGGGTCGAATTAGGTTCTTTTTCCTTTTTTCAGGCAAATCGGGGGAAGTGTTTCCTTTTTTCTTCTCTTGTCCCAAAACCTTTTTTGACGACTCGGGTGGTCCCAAAGTCACAATTCAAAAAAAAAACCTCATCCGTTTTTTTGATTCCTGTCCTTTTTTTTTATTTCTTAGCGGTTTCCCCCCAAAACACCGCCCCGATGAACCTTGGGCTTTTCCCCCCCCATCACCCACTTGCTTCTGGGAAGGGTTGTTCCTTTCATCTTTCCCTTATTTTTCATTTTTTTTGGGGGACCCCCTTTTTTCCCCTGGCTGTTTTCGGGTCTTATTTCTCTTGAGCCCCACCCCAACCTTGAGTTTTGCTTTAATTTCCTTTGAGGCGGAGAAGAATTCGGGACCGCGTTTTGTAACCATACATTTTCACAATTGCACCCTTCCCCCCCCCCCACCACACACCCCCGGGCACTTGCTCAGTTTGGTGGAACCGGGTCCGGACGGCCCCCCCCCCACCCATTGCAAACCCTCCCACGGTTTCCTCCGCTTGGATTACGGTTGTACAGAGGGTTCAAGCGGTTCTGCTCAGCCCAACCCCCCCATGTTGAGAAGGGAATCCGGCCCTTTTTTTTTGCGGGCCGCCCCTAACATATCCCCCTTTTAGGATTGATACCCCAAACCCCAACCAGTAATCTGCATTCCAATTATTTTTTTTTTTTTTTTTTGTCCCCGGAAGGGGGAGTTTTTTACGTGCTTGTTCCACTCCTTTTGATTGAAAAAAAAAACCTATTTTTTTTAGGGTTCCTTTGGTCCTTTTCCTCCCCCAGTTCCCCCCCCACCTCCCGTCCTTTCTTCGAAAACCACGAAACCCATGGCACCCTTTTTTTTTCTCGGCATTCTTTTCTTTTTCCCCCCCTACTCTTTTTTTGTTTGTTAGTGGGGGGGCGATTCGTCGAACAAAAGGGGGGTTTCCCCCCACCAACAAAACCTCTTCCCTTCGAGGTTTCTTTTTTTTTTTTGTTGAGGGCCTCCTCCCGCCCACAAAAATTTAGTTTAATTCCCCCACCTATTCAAACGCCCTTAACTCAATTCGCATTTTTCTGGGAGTTTACGGGGTTCCAAGTATTGTCCTTGACTGGTTTTTTTTTGTGGTTGCCGTGGTTTCTCTCTTCCCCATTTTTTCCCGTTTTTTTTTTGAAAAGTCCCCCTGGACGTCCCCCCTTGGGGTTACGTTTTGGGCGTCGACCGTTGGTCCTCCGGAGTGGGGAGTGCATGTTGTTTGCCTTTTTTTTTTGTTAACAGTTTGCCCCTTTTTTTTCCAAAATTTTTTCCAAACTGTTCCTTTTTAAACAAGTCAGGATGGTGTTACAACGCGGTGGGCCAAAACCCCCCCCAACAATCTACCGCAAAAAACCAACCCCAACCTGACCCCCTTCCCCGCTGGTGTTTTTTTCTTTTTGGGGGGAAGACCCGTCCCTGCGTGTTTGCGAAGGTGGCATGGTTCCACTGACCACAAACCTGCCCCTTTTTTTCTCACACAAACCTTTTGTTTTTCCCCCCCCCGTCCCCCCCCGTTTTTTTTTTTTTTGGGCAAGTTTTCTTAACCACATTTGTCCAAGGGGCCTTTTTCATCGGTGGGGCCGGGTTTAACCGTTTTTCAAAAATTTCCCAAAACAGGGTTCCCATTGAAAGGCTGCCCACTACAACCCCCCCGAGATGTCCTCTGTTCAATTTGGACTTACCCTTCAGATTGGACTTGTCTTAGAAAATCCCAGGCCATGAGACCCAACTTCTGCCATTTTCCTTTTTACGTTTTTAAGTGAAAATTTTTTTTCCCCGCCCAAAGCGCACGTTTCCGCCATTTTTTTCCCCCTCCCCCCCCTTTCGGCTTCGCTTCGGGGGTTTAAGTTCTGGTTTCCCCGACAATTGTTTTTTTTTTTGATTTTTTCCGGCTGGGGGGCGGTTTCCGACCCTGGTTTTCTTGATGAAGATTGGGCCGGTTCAGGTCGACGAGAAGGCCCGAGTGAGCTTTTTCCCCCCAACGCTCGCGATTCTAAGTTGGTGGCGCTCCCTTGCCAACCGGCGGGTTGAATTCCGTCTTTCTCTATTTTCCCCCCTTGTCTGGGGCAATTTGAGAGTGTTCACTTTCAGTTTCACGGTTATACCGTTCCCACCCCTTTTTGATTTTTGAAAATGTCCAATTTTTGCGCAGGGTTTTCATTGTTGACTTTGTTGTTTTTGGGGGCTTTTACTTGGTTTTTTTGGTTTCGTTTTAAAGGCGTTTTGGTTTTTTTTCCCAATTTTTGTTTTTTCCCCCCCGCCAACCCTAAAGCTTTTTTTTATTTCGCGCTAAGGGGAGGCTTTAGTAATTTTCCTCCTTCTTGGCCAGTCTCCAAGGCTTTGGTTTGAAAAACCCAGTTTGATTTCCCACCCCCCCAAAACTTTGGACTGGCACCTTTTTTTTTTTTCCGGGCCACCCCCCTCGTGAATTTGTTCCCCCCGTTTTGCTTTTCCATGTTGGTGGGTCCTGATCACCCTTCCCTACGGTTTCATGTTTCCCCGCCTTTCTTGTGTTGCCTTGGCTCTCGGTTCAAGCCTCCTTTGCGTGGACTTCCATTTTTTTCTTGGGGGTTCTTGCATCAGTCCCGCTGACACCCAAAAATTTCAAAACTTTGGGTTTGGCGGCCGGGGTTCATGTATTACCCCCACAAACCAACCCCCAAAAACTAATTTGCCAAGTTTCCTCCAGTGCTCCCAAGTTTTCCTATCACAATGCTACGTTGATTTGGGACCCAACCCCAATGGGTTTTTCAATTTTCAACTACCCCATGCCCCCCCCCCAGACCTGTTTTTCTCAAGCTTGGGAGTCATGGAAACCCCACCCTCAGAACGTTGAAGTCTCTGGTCCCCCTCCCCTCGACTTGTGAGTTTCCTCTGCCTATTCGGTCTGTGGGGCTTGCCGCGTGGATGGGGGTTACGAGGGTTTAGGGGGACGTTTTTAAATTCTTAACCGGGGTTTTTTTCTTTTTTTTGTTTGACTTCTTGCCCCCCCACAACCCCCCCTTTTCCCAATTATTATTCCCCCCCAAACCCTTTTCGTTATTGGATTTTCCAGTGTGAAACCTTTCGTTCGGGGCACCAAGATCCCAATGGATTTGTTTGCGCGAACTGGCCGCAACTTTTTTGACTCTCTTTTGCCCAGTTCGCCGTTTTTTTTAACGCAATCTGCGAGGTTAGTCTGGCTGTGGGGACCGAATGGAGCCTGCCGCTTGGCCAAGCCCTGGCGGGCGGGAATTTTGACCCCCTCCCCAATTGGCCGAGGGGGGGGTTTTCCACCGTTTGTTGGGTCACTCCGCTTTCGGAACTGCGCCTTTTGCCCCACCGTCGACCACCTTTTTTAGGAAAGGACCTCTCATCGCCGGCTTTGGGCATTTAGGGGGTTAGGCTTTCTTGCCTCTACCCTTTTTTCGAGTCTTTTTTATATCTTTCTCCCCCACTTGCTTTTTTCCATCTGTGGACGCTTTCGGTGACTTTTCTTCTGACTCCGGCCCCGCTTTTTTCCCCTTTCCGGGCCTTTCCGGTCGGTTCTTTTTCTTTTTTTTTTTTTTTGCCCAACGGCTCGGCCCAACCACAGGCGAGGCGTCTGGTTGAAATTTCGTTTCTTTCTCTGCCTTGGTTTTTTTTTTGCACGGTTCCCCCCCTACCCTTACTGCTGGGACCGAGGATGACTGCCCGATGTCCCTTTTTGGTTTTGGTTATTCCTTTTTTTGCAAGCACTGCTTTGGGACCAATGGCCGAGTGTCTTCTTGGTCTTTTTTCAGCTTGCCTTGAGGTTTCTCCCCGCGCGGTTTCACACACTATTTCTTCACATCCTCTTGAGAGAGGGGTCTAACCCTTTGGCGATTGTGTGAACAACTATTTTTCATTAAGCCCCCCCCATTTTTTCGGATGTTGCCAATTTCCGTTTTCCCCCCAACCCCCTCCCCCTTAAAATGGCAGGCGCCCTCTTTGTGTCCTCCCGAAAAAAAAAAATGCTTTTCTACTTTTTTTTCGGGAAACCTTTAGACCTCCCCCCTGCCGAAAAAAATCCCCTTTGGGACGGGCCCAGCAATTTGAAGACGCCCCCCCCCCTGGGCCCCCAAATTCCGGGTCTTGTTTTCCTGGGCGGATTCTGGGTTTTTTTTTTACATCGCGATCTGCAGTTAGCGACGTGGAAAGGTGTTTTTTCCCGCATGCGTCCAGGGGCGAACCTCCCGGGCGCTGAAATTTTCCTTTTTGCATTTCTCCACTCTGGAGAAAAAGCTGCCGTTGGGTCCCCCCTTTTTCGGGTGCTGCAATTAATCTCCTTTCTGTCTTTTTGGTTGGCCTGTGTGTCTTTTGCAAGTTGGCGGACTCAAAGGGCGTTTTGCCTGCCCTCTTAAATGTTGCTGCCTGGCTGGCGACATCGCGCCCTTTTTTGCGGGCTTGGGGGGTTATTTTCTTTTCCCTGGTTTGTAACCCAAAAACTCCGCCTTGCGTTACCACAGTGGCCAAAAAAACTGGGCCTTCGCCCGTTTTTGCACTTTTTTGCGTGATTTTTTGGGTTGCCCCTTGGGGAAAGGGCTTTGGTCAAAACCCTTTTTTTTAAAATTTTCCTTCAACCCGAACGTGATTGGTTTTGACGGCCACTTAGTTCTAGTTTCACCAACAAAAGTCCCACCTTTGAAAAATTGTTTTTCGTTGCTTTTTTTTTTTTCTTACCAAAACCTTTCTTTTCTTCAGGTTTTGGCCCCCGATTAGGCAGATTTTTCCGGCATCTTATGGCTTCTCCCTTATTGGTTTCCCAAAACATTTTTTTCATTCTCGAAAGATCCCTATAACCCACCCATTTTTTTCTTTTTTCCCCGGTGGTCATAGGTGAACTAGGGTGGGGGCCACCCTTGACAATTTTCACCCCCCCACCCAAATGCAGCCATTTTTCTTGTTTCTTTTTTATCCGACCCCGTGTTATGCGAGGCTAACTTGCCCGCGCCCGCCCCATTTTCGTTTTCTGAAAGGCCATTTATTTTGCGGGCCGGTCTTAACCCCGTTTAAAAATTGGCGGTCTGCCTCCACCCTTTCTTTTTTTTTACGAGAGTTTTGATTCTTTTTGGCCACACCCACCCCGGAGTTCAAAACAATTCTTCGTGCACTTTTGTCGTCCCCAGTCCCCCCCCTGGCCTTCTTAACAAGCAAAAAACAAACAAGGCCTTCCACGAGGGGTTGCTTGCGAACCTCAAAAGTTGCCTACTTTCAGTTGATCCAACTATTTCACAACCCCGAATCTTTCGTCGGTGGAAGTTAGGCTGTTCACTCTCCGCCCGGTTCGCGAACCTTTGGATTCGTCGTTTTTTTTCTTGGGCCCCTTGTTTCCTCCCCCCCCCACCCCGAGGACCCAAAAACCCACCCACAGGTTCCCACTTGCGGGGCAGGCGTCACAAAACATGGAAAACCCTTCCCTGGCGCAATTGCTTTTTGAGGTTTCAGGTCGGCTGCCAAATCCGGGACGTGGCTTCTTTTGGACACACACCCATAGGCTCCCCAGCACCAAAAAGGGAACAACTATAAACTCTTTGCCCAAACTTGTGACGGCTTTTTCCGTGCCCGTGGTTTTTCGGTAGGTGCCTCGTTTTAGCGTCTCGGGGGTCTCTCTTGTCGTGCGGAATTTCTCAATTCCCAAGAACAACCCCTTTTTTCGGGAAAAACCCCCTTGGACATGTCAGGGGAAACCCCCCACCCCTTTGCATTGATGGCTTTTTCCCAAAACCCCCCCTTTCTGCCGGGGCAGCTTCTTTTGCGTCCCAAGGGGGCGTCTGATGCTGGGGCCTAGCTCTTTTGCCTCTTCCCGTGGTTACTTGAGGAACGCATATCCTTCAGGTTTCAGTTCTTGCTTTCTCTTTTTTTCCCCCCCCCAAAACACGTGGTGAAACCACGTCTATCAATTCCTGTAGGAAAAATCCACTGAAAACCCCCCTCCATATCACCCGTGTTTAGGTTTTTGTTGCTGCCTTTTTAACCTTTTGTGTCCCCCAAGCCTACTTGCATTAACGCACCCCCCCGCCCCCGTTGAAAAAGTTCGGGTCCCTAATCCACAAAGCCTGCCTTAAGGGGGGGTGTGGACTTTTGTCCTTGTTTTTGACCCCCCCACCCCCTTAAATTGTTGTTTCCCCGGGGGGGGGCCTTGACCTTTCCCTCCACGGGGCTCCTTTTTGTCTTCTCTATTACCTTCAACTTTTTTCTCCCCTCGGTTGTTCTGTTGGTCCTGTTTTATTGGAGGTTTCGGGGCGTTTGTTGTTATTCGGTCACATTTGTTTTAATCAGTGTACTTTGTGCCAACCTCACAAAATTTTTTCCTTTTCTTCCTCGGCATAAAAAAACAAAACTGTTGTCAAAACACACTTTTGCGAGCACTCTCTCCCTCCCCCCTTTGTGAGCGCCGCGAGTCCTACCGCCCACAAAAACAAACCTTTGGGTGGATTTTGCGAGACTCTTCCAGTCAAGCCGCCCCCCTTTTTGGGGCATCTTGTGGTCCGTTTTCCCTTTTTACAAAGAACACTTTTTCCCACGGGATGGGGAAAGTTTTTTCTTTTTCCTGCAAAATTTAAGTGGGGTCTCTTACCAACTATAGCTTTTGGTTTTTTTGGAGAATCCACCTCTTTTCCAACCCGCTCACCCCACCCCCCAAAGAGGTTTTTGGGCCCTTTTTCCCTCTTCTTTCCTTTGGTGCTAGAAAGGCCCCGAGAAAAGGGGTCCCAACCCCAATTTTTTCTTTGGGAGAAGCGGGGAGTTTTGTGGCTGATTTTCCTCCCGCTTCTCCCAAAAAAAGCACACCCCCTTCCTTCCACCAAAGGTCCCGTTGCCCCCTTTCTCAACCACCCCCCCCCACACCTGCCCCTTTTGTTACCTCGTTTGGTGCTATTTAAAGATTTCCGGTGTTTTCACTTTCGTTGGTTCCACGGTTTTTTCCGCTTTGATGTTTTTGGCGATTTGGACTTGCGGGGTCTTTAGAGAATGGGGGGTCTGTGGTTGTGGTGAGGCTTAGCCCCAGTGGAGTCGGGTAATCTTTTGGGCCCGTGCCGCCGGGCTGGGCCATCCCCGTGGGTTTATGTTTCCTTTGGTCCCTTTGGAACGGGTTCCGTCTCTGCAAACCAAAAATCCCACCACTCTTTTCACCGGTGTGTTACCCACCACCTTCCGATTAATGATCATTCCAACCCCTGAGCAGTCATGCAAAACTCTCAACACCACAATCTTCCGCCCCCCACCCGAGAAGGTGTTTCTTCCTTTTTCATAGTAGAACAGGTCCAACAGAAGCTGTCCTTTTGCAGTTTCCCCCTGTGTAAACCGGGCTTGGAAGTATGTCATTTTAACATTCAAACCTTCAAAGGGGGATCACCCCTTCCTTGTTGATGGGTTTGGGGAAGTTTTTTGTGCCCAAGGCCCCCCCCTCAATTCGGTGCGTTTGCGCCTTACCCGGTTCCTGGATTTTGCAGGTCCTTTAAAATTTTGAATTCAGCTTTGCCCCACTTCCAGGTTTCTGTTTTATTTTGGTTGCCTTTTCTTTTCCTTCATGCGATTCGTTTTTATCCCCCTCTAGAATCCAGAATTTTTGGGTGGGTCACCACTTCCTACTGTTTTTTTTCATTAATCACTAATCGCTTTTTAGTCGCAGTCCGGGCCTCATTGTCTGGTCAAGCTCCATCATTTAGGAAGGTTTTCCACATCCATTCGGCAATTTTTTTTTTCTTTCTTTTTTTCCATGTACCATTTTGTTTTTTTGTTTCCGACCAAGTTTTTTTTTCTTTCTTGAATCTTCCCCCCCTCCTTTTGTGTATGTTGTCGGCCCCCCCGGCTCTCTGCTGGCACAACAAAACGACGCGTGCTGGGCTTCCCTGAAAACGCCTTTGTCATCGTTTCTCCGCTGTCTTATACTTCCCCCTGTTGTGCTGCTTTCGTTCTTTGAGTTTTGTTTCAAAAGTTGCCCCAGCCTTTTTCTCCCCCCCCCCCCAGACAAGCGTGCCTATCCTTTTGTCCCCCTCAATTTTTCCTAAAGTGGTTCCTTTATGGTGGTCGGGCCGGTTTTAGTGGGGGTCCGGACGGGCGTGTGTGGGGCCCCCCTCAAAACATCCCAACAAATCTTTTTAACGGTGGTGGCTTTCCCTTTCGGTTGCCCGGAAGGCAAATTTGCGGAGAGGCCCTAGACCCCCCTTCGAGGATGGCACGTTGGGCTTGTTTACCCGCAGGTTCATAACTGAGGGAATTTTTGGTTGGTCTGCCAAAAAAACCCTTTTTGTCCTTTTTTTGGCTTTTCGGAGCCCAGTGTGGTTGGGCCCTTATCGAGCAGGTTTAAATGTTCTTGTTCTCTTGTTTGCATGCTCTGTCTCTGTCCGTCTTGGGCGGGCGTGTTGACACCCAAAAAAAACCCCCCTTTTTTTCTTTTTTTCGGTTTTTTATATCCCCCGGCATTATTTTCCCCTCTCACACGTACCGGTTTTTTTCGTTGGGTGGGGGGTTTTTTTGGGCAGTAGTCTGCTCCCACAACACTTTTCTTTGTTTTCCCCTTTTGGTTGCAGGGGAAACAGACCCCCCCCTGGCATCTTCCTTTTCAGCTTTTTTTCCCAGGTGGTGTTTGGTTCCCAACCCTTTTCAAAAAAATTTTTTTCAACCTTCTACTTATGCCCCCCAACGGCCCCAAAGGGGTTCCCTTAGTTAGTTCGTGTTAAAAAGATTGACACAACGCCCCCTTTTTTTTTTTTAAAAACAGACGTTTTTTTTTCCCCAATGCGTCGGACACCAATTTTTTTGGATTTTTTCCCCTAGATGGGCCTTGATGTCCATTTTACGAGGGTTGTAAACTTCATTTGCGTTCCCATTCTTTTTCAACCCCCCCCTGTTTTTTCTTTCCCCCTTTGTAACATGTCCCTTCCTTCCCGGTCCAACACCCAAGTCCCCACCCGGTCTTGCTTCAATGGAACTTTTTTTTTTTCCCCCCCCCACCGCTTCCACAAATTATGCTTCAACATTTTTTCCGCCTTTGAATTCTCTTTCTTTTTTCCCTGTTTCATTTTCGTGGTTCCCTCTGTACGCATCTGGGCGAGTAGTCTCTGACCGATCTCGTGACCCCTCCAATTGGCAGGGCATCATCTTTTAGCCCGCAATTGGTCTTCTCGGATTTTTTCCTCCTATTTTGAACTAGGGGCTTTGAGTCGTTTCCATGCTCCCTTCTTTGCCCCGTGGCCCTTTCGTGGAAGTTGACCTTCCATTTACTTCCCGGCCGGTTTTTTTCCAGCCTGCCTTGTCACCGGGTTCTTTTGTTCTTTGCTTCTAATTTGGGTTTTTTTTAGGGGAATTTCGGTTGATTTCAAGCCGCGTTTTTGGCCCCCTTTGCGTCGGGGGTTTCCCGGCAGACCTTCCTTCTGGCCCGAAGAGAAATCGGGTTCAGCCTCTTTTATAGGTCCTTCCGGCCGGCGACCTGAAAAGGCGACGCGGGCAATTAGTATTGGCTTTTCCTTCCCTGTTTTTCCCGGCCGTCTTCGGGAAATTTAGTACCCTGGGTTTCCTGAGTTTCTTTAAAATTGTTCCTCCGTCGGGCATTGGTGCCCCAAGGCGCCTCGACCCCACACTGTCGCTTTGGTCCCTCCTGCACCAAGTATTTTTCAATGAGGGGTCTTTTTGACCCTGTTTGCCACTCTTCCTTTTTTATTACTTTTTGTTTGTGGGTTGAATTTTGGATTTTCTCCTCGCGGTTGACCTACAACCCCTTTCGGCGCTTGGGGACACCCCTTTTGACTTCCCGGGCAATTTTGAGCCCTGCCCACCCCAAAAAACTTTTCCCCTCCCTGGTCCCAATTGCTTTTTTGCAGTCGTTTTTACGATACGCAAATGTTTTGCTTTGGAGTCGGGTTACCCCGGCACAAGGGAGACCACAAATAAACCCCCCCCCTCCCTTGAGGGGGGGGCCTAGTCCTTTTCGGAAACAAGTCTCATTTCCTAATTCTTACCCCTTTTTTTTGCTTTGCGGTTGGCTGGCCTGCGAACCTTCCTGGGGTCCAGCTAAGGCACCTTTTTGGTGCCCGCCCTCCCTTTCCTTAGGGACCCCCCTTCAAAGGGGTCCCCTTTGGCTGAAAAATTTTCCTTTCGAGAGCCATTAGCTAAACCCTCGCTGGTCAGGCACTCCCTTTTTGTGTCCGGGATGGGTTTCTTTCGTTCCTTCCCCCCTACAAGGTCTTTGGTCGTCTTTTAAATGAAGGTTTTTGGCGCATTTTTTCGCCCTCCACGCCCCGCTCTTCCCAAATCCGATTGGTTTTTTCTTCCCCTCCCCCCCTGTCTTTTCATCCCTGGGGCTTTTTCCATTTTCCCCTTCTCCGGTGTTGTCGGGATTTGCAGTCCTGCGGATCTCTCCGGGTTCTTTCCTTCCACCAAATCTGATTTTCACAACAGGGTTTCCAACGAAAAAAAAGCGACAGGTTTGCCCCCCCCCCCGGCTTCCCCGTTTTAGGTTCTCTCCCCCTTCCATTGGTCCCCCCATGGCTGGCGCAAAAACACCCCCCCTTAATTTTGCAGTTGCAAATGCCAAGTGCCAGGGAATTGGTTGAAACGTTTTTTTGGACTGTGCAACGGGTTGGGTCCCCCCGGGTGTCCCAGCTTGTGGCCAATGTTCCACCGAAAAAAGCCCTGAGGTTTTCTGAAAAGTTTTTTTCATTCTTTCTTTTTTTCCCCCCTGGCCTTTTAAACAGCTTCCTTCTGTTGCGCCCGGGGCCCCGCTGCTTTAGGGCCCATAAGTCTCCCGCTTTCTTTCTGTTCTCAGTTCTGGTTCCAAACCTTTTGGTTTGAATTATCCGGAACATAACCCAAAACTATTTCCCCCCTCCTTGTTTTGGGGGCCCTCTGAAGGGTTTGGTTGTCCCCCTTTGCTTTGTTCCCACAAAAAACTTCACCTTTTTATCCTTTTTGGAGGATTTTGTTGTTACAAGCCCTATAGTGTTGTTTTTGAGGTTCCACTTCCTTCTGGCCCCCATTGTCGTTTTCACGCGGTCTTTTTTGCCCCCTTGGTTCCGATCGTTGTTTTTTGGTCCTTTGTTGGTTTTAGTTCAGCGCCAATCTGGCTGGGGCAAAGGCAAGTGCCCCCCCAAAACGTCTTCCAGTGCCGGTTTTTTCAACTTTTTTCCGTTCTTATTCCTTCTTCTTCGGGGGACCCCAATTTTACAATTGTGGACAAGGTCACAACCCGCCTTCCCTTGGGTTTCTCGGACAAGATCACACCTTTGTTTCCCCTCAGGTTGATCCCCACCCCCCTGTCCACCCTTTCATTTCCCTTGCTTTGCTTCCTTTTCCGAAGTCGGGGGGTTTTGGTAAACGTTTACCTCCCGAATTGAGGAACCCATAAGTTAGACTTTTTATGTTTTTTACAACCGTCGCTTCCGGGCCACCCCACGGGTGCCTCACGTGCAGTCCCGGGTGGGAACCAACAAAAAAAACCCAAACAAACCAATATGCACCCTGCGTCCCTGTTCTTTGGTCAGGCCCTGGTGCGGTCTTGTTTCCCCGTTTGTGTGGTTTTTGGGGACCAATTCCCGGAAGGTTCGTTTGAAATTAGCCACTTTTTGAAAAACATCGATTTCCGCCCCTCTGGCCGATTTTGTTTAAACCCCGTGTTTTTCATCTTTCTTCCCCTTCCTTTCGACCGCATTTGGCTCCGGGTTGTGGGGCCAGCTTTTCGGGTCTTGGGTCATGTTAATTCTTGCCTAAGGTTTGAAAACAAAACAAAAACCTTGTGTTTTTCTTTTTTGAAACCCCGGGGGGCTTCAACCCAAAGCCCAGATGCCAAACCCCAACCCTTTCCGCTCCTGATTGCGCCACCTTTTTTTGACTTTTTTTGTGCGGGCTGATTTTTGGTGCCGGTCGGATTGTTCTTAGTTTGAAGCATCCATCCGGGGGAAGCGGTCCTCATTTTCTTCTTGAGTGCTTTTCCCCCCCCCCCCCCCCCCTCCTATTTAAATGAAGAGTTTTTTTTTTCCCAAATACCATTGGACCATTTACAAAAAAAACCCGTTGTTTCGTGGCAGCTGCCCATTAACTTATGTCCCGTGCCTTCCTTTCTTATTTTTTGAAACCAAAAAAACCTCTTTCTGGGTCAGTGGCCCCCCCCACCCTTCCCCCCCCCCCCAAAGGCTGCACAAGATGTTCGGTTGTTTTTCGTTTTACGTTGTTTTGGACTGAACTTTAAGGGTATGTTTCACTTTCCCCCCTCCCTTTCGGCAACAGTTTTATAGCCCCTCTGGGCCCCTGGTGGTCCCCCTTTTTGGGAGTTTTTCTGGTTTGCGGTAATTCGGGTTTTTTGATTTTTTTTTCGAAACCCCGGGCGTTGTAACCCCTAAGTGTTTGGGCCCACCTCACAACACACTTTTTTCCCTGGTACCCGTCACCGCCCATAACCCCCAAAACACCCCCAAACCACACCCTGGGTCCCCACGTGTTTCTGCTCCTAAAAAAACACTTTTCCCCTTTTGGAATTCTTATCGGTTTTTTTTGCTTCGCCACAAAACCCCTGTTTTGATTGACCGAGAAAGCCCGCCAAGTCATTAGTCCCCTCGGTCCTGGGGACTTACTGAACACCCCCACCACCCTTCTTCCCTTCATCACGGTTTTCGCCTTTTATACAAAGTATGTTTTTCCCCCTTTGGTGGTTGCTTAACTCTTTGAGTCTCCAACACAGTTCCCCCCCTCCCCCGCGCCCTTTTTCCCCCCCGAGGTGGGTTTCCTTTTCCACATTTCCTCTCTCTTTTCCTCGTGGCGGGGCTAGGGTTTTTGAAAAACCACTTTTTTTGGTTGCAAAACCGTAGGGTTGTGGAGCGCCCTCCCGAAAAAACCCCCTCACAACTATTCCAAAAGGGGGCCCCTCCTCCACAAAACCTTTTTGCATTTTTTTTTGGCTTTTAACTTTTTTTGTCGTTTTGGGGTTGTGGGACCCTTATGGCGGGTTGGTTTCCTTTGCGACATTGCCTTTCAAGTGTTTTTTTGATTTTTACGAGTCGCTTCCCCTCCCCTTTTTGTTGATTTAGGCCGGCACTGAATTGTGCCCTTTTTTTGGGATTCCTTTTTTTTTTGAAGTCCTCTGAGGCCAAAATCAACCCCGTTGCGTTTGAGGCCATTCGGCCCCACTTCTTTTTCCCGGTTCGAACGGCCCCTTCCACCTTCCCGTCACCCTCTCCCCAAACCCTGACCACCTGACTTTTTACTTCTGGGGGGACAGGGCCCGACCTGGCCGGCGAAGGTGCAGGTGTTGTTCCACTTTGTACCCCTTGTAGGCACCACGTCCCCCGGACCAACCTTTCCCTGCTGTTATCCTGGGGACCCCCCCCCCCCAGTTGGCCCCCCACCTCAATCGGTTTTTCTTTAAGGTGCCCGTGGCAAGTCTTCCCCCCCCCCCCCTTATTGCAAGCTGGCCCACTCCCCCCCCCCACTATTAGGTTGATTGGTTTATTTTTTGGCTATTTCTTCTGGGTTGGTGTTTTGGGGTGTTTTGATCACTCAGAGAATCCGAAAAAAATGGGCTGGTTTTTTTTTTCATATTTTTGCTTTGTCTCCCAATTCCTCTTCTGTTTTTCCCCCCCCCCCCCAGATCGGGTGTTTTTGAGTTTTTGATTTTGTGTGGTGTTTTGTGGCGGTTTGTTTTTTTTTTTCCACCCTCGTTTTGCTTCTTTTTTTAAGGTGCTGTCCACACAATTCCTCTCAAACTCTGGTTCGATCATGGGGAAGTCGCACAACGGTGGTTCTTTGTTTCATTATTCGCGACTCAGTTTGGTCCCCCCTTCTCAAACGTTGTAAGGCGGCGATGTCCCCCCCCTCCTTAGGGCTCCCCGGCGCCCATTCCCACCTCCTTCTTTTACGGTTGACAATTCTATTTTTCCCTTTTGCCTTGCTTTGTTGTGCGTCTTGCACTGTCTTCGGCCACTCAGTTCCAGGGCTGGTTCCTGTTCTTATGATTTATTTTTTGTTGTTTCCGGGGCTGCGCCTTTTATTTTTCTGTTGTTGGGGGCGACGGGCGTTGGCGTTTTACCCCCGCAAGGCAACCCCAACCTTTCTAAAAAACCCCTTTCTAATTTCGCGTTTAAGGCGTGCGTTTCTAAGGAACGGACTTCGCGTTCATCGTCGAAAAAAGGCTTGTCCCCACGAGTTGAAACCCCCCCCGAGGGACCCATGATATTTGGTCCCGCTTTCGCAAAAAAAACCCCCTTGGGAAATGGGCGGTTTGCTTTTTTTTTCCACGGTTGCTTGTTGTATCCGGAATTCACTTTTTTTTTTTTCTCTTGCTTCCCCGTGGTTGACCTTCGTGCTTCTTCCCAAAGCGATGCGCACCCACTTGTAGGCTTATGGCGGTATTTTTCCTTTTCCCTATTTAACCTTCCCTTTTTTTTTTGCGAGCCTTGATTTTCCTTAGCTCGCACAACAAAACTTCTGTGTTGGCAGCCCCACGGGCAGGGCATCTTGCCCCCCCCTGTTTTCCTTCTCAGTGTGGTTCCCCCCACCAGCCACAAAAAATTCCACTATGCCCCCCCCCCCCAGGCCCCTCCAACGGGTAGTTATTCCTTTTTTTTTTTAGGAAAACCCCCATTTTTCCCAAATTTTTTTTTGGCCGTGGCGGTTGCGGACTTCATCTTGCCGTCCTCTGGTGCCATTGTGACTTGCCACGCCCTATGTGTCCCCCCTTTTTACGGGCGGAAAGGCGTGAAAATCCCTTCACCCCTCACAAGGTTGCGTTTCAACCCTTTTTCTTGTTGGTTGCCATCCTTTAAACCAGTCAAAGGTCGTGGCACCTTATCGGGGGTGTTTTCACAGGGCTTCCAAATTGGCTGTACCTAAATTTGTCTTCTTGTTGCTCCGGTTTAGTTGTTGGACCTGCTTTTTACGGTGCCGCTTTTCTCAAGATCCCTGGCCGGAAAGTACTTTTCCCCCCAGACTTAGTCCTATTGGGCCCATTTTCATTTTTGATTGGTCTTCTTCCACTGGTTCCGGTGCTTTTTTTTCCGGGGAGGGGTTTTTTGGAGGCTTGTGTCGCCCATCGCTCTTTTTCGTTATTTCGGTCAGTTTGGACCGAAGATCCCGCGGGCTTGGCCCAAGAGGCGTTTTCCTCGTGGGGCGCTTTTATTGGCGATTGGTGTTCCTTCCTTGCCTTTCAGCTTGCGTGCCTTGGTCGCCGCGACCTTGCTCGTCGGGTCGGGGACCCCTTTCTCGATTCCCTCTAGAGTCGGGCTGGGGGGCTTCTTTTCGGCGGGATTCTTTTTTTATTCCCATTGGCTTTTTTTTTTTAAAATGTTGAGGGCCTTCATACTTCCTTGGCGCTTTTTTCCTTGCATTCTCTTAACGACTTTTTAGCTTGACCCCTCCCTGTCGATTCCCGAGCTTACACCTTTTTTTGATTTGAAGGGGTGGCTTGTTGGTTGCTTATTGGGCCAAAACTTGAAAGGGTTGGGAAATTACTTTCATTCCCTTGCCTAGGGTAGCATGTTCTTGCCCCCAACTCTTCTTTTCACTCCCCCCTCTTTTTTTGTTGAGGTTGGTCGCGTTGCAGGGCGACCTCGGGGTCCAAGCGTTCCCCATTAGACCGTGCCTCACCCCCCCCCCCCTTTTAAATTCTCTCAGCTTGGCCCACCTTGCCCAGGGGCAAAACCTTCAATGGGCTTGCGGAATCTCTCGTCAGTCAATGGTTCTTTCCGTTTTGGCAGCTTTTTGTCAAGTGGTTGGGCCCCTGACTTTCACAACAACCCCCCCCAACCATCCTACCGGGAACGGCCTCATTTTTTCGGAGGGGCCCCGCGGTCCCCCCCCACCAGTGAATTACCCTGGCGGGGGCTGTGGCTTTTTCGCGATTCTCTCCATAACCTTGGGTTATTTGTCCCTTTTGGCCAGCCAGTGTCGCGGTCAGTGGTTTGGCGACCCTTTTCAAGGGGGTCGTGAAACCTCCCTCCGAATAGGCTCTTTAAGCGAGCGGCCACTTTTTTTTTTTCCGTTCCTTTCCCCGACCCCGTTTTGGGCTTTTTTTTTCACACAGAGTTTTTCCCCCTTGCCCTCAGATCTTCGCTACTTGGCAAAGAACTGTGCGGGGTGTTGCCCCCCCCTCAAACAAACCAAAGGGCGCCCTCTCCTTTCAAATTTTTTTCTACTCCCGGCCCTGGGGCCCCTCGCCATTTGGCTCTTGGTCCCTCCCCCTTTGCTCAACCCCGCCTTTTTTGTTCATTTTTCGTTTTTGTCCGGCCCGATCTTCTTTCCGTTTCCTCTTCGCCCTCTCGTTTTTTACACCCTATGTCCCAAACGAAAACCCCTTGGTCGGGGACCAGGCTTCCCTGGATCACCAATTGCCCCGGCACGGGTCCGTCGGCCATTTCATGGGTCCAATGCTTGGTGGAGGGGTGGGCCCCCCCCCGATTCCTGCCCTGCCAACGACTTGGAATTTTTTGGACGCCACGGATTTTTGTTCCCATTTGGTTGGGCAGGGCTGTTCACTGGAAAAAAGACCACCTTTTTTTGAGGGGTGAAAAAGCTTTCAAACCATGGCCCCTTCCCTTTTTTTTGGTCTTCACTTTCTATGCTGTTTCAGTAACAGCGATAGGCCCCTTCGCCTCCCCATTGCCTTCGCCCCCTTTTCTTTTCCCCTTCTTTGGTCCACACACCAAAATTTGTTTCCCTTTTCTCTCTCACACCCCTCACCCCTTATGTTTTCTTGTGGGGGTGGGGCGTGGCGCATGATTTTTGCCACATTAGCCCTTTTTGGGGTGGTCACCACCCAACCTTCATTGTTTGCGGATGGCGTGCTTTGCGGCCACACTTTGTGTCAAATAAGGGGTTTTAACAATGGTGATTACTGCCGGCGGGTGTGTTTTTTTTTTTCAACCCCCACTCCTCCTTTTCCCGAGGTAGCAATTTCGACGATGGGACCCGGGAACAATGTTTTCGCCCTATTCTAGAAGCCGGGTTTCACCCCACCACAGTCTACCTTTGTCCAAAATTCCCTTTCTATCAGTGTTCTTATCTTTTTTGACACCCAGCCAAATGCTCCACTGGTTTTCACAACCAAAACCCCCTTCCCCCCCTTTCCGGGGGGTTTTTCTGTGGGTCACGTTTGACAAAAGGGGCCCCCCCCCCAACATCTTTCCCCCCAGCTTTTCGAATTCTGCTTTTTTCCGAGCAATCGGACTTTCTTTTCTGTTTTCACTTAGCGCGAGGAAAGCCCGTTAATGGATCTTTGGCCCTCCCCCCCAGCCCCCCCCCCTTCCCCTTTTGACCCACCACCAACACAACTTCATTAACAAAGGCGTCTGTGGAAACAAACCCCATCAACAAAACACCCAATTCTTTCCCCCCCTGCGTTTTTGCTTTTTTTTTATTTCTTGCCGTCCCCCTTTTTGGCGACCCCCCACCAGACGTGTGTTTGCTGGACCCCATCAGCCAGCCCATTCTAAACTAAAATCTGATCAGCGGAGCCGATCCCCCCCCCACGCGTTCGTATCGGCCTCCCTGGTTTGGAAACTCCTCCTCTTTGGTGTCCTCCTGGCGGTTTTCCTAGGAAATATGGCCCCCCCCTCTCACTGGAAACCACCCCCCTGTTCGGAACACCCCCCTTTTTTTTAAAGGGCCCCCGAAAACACTCCAAAAAAAAAGCCCCCCTCCTGATCTTTGTTGTGACAACCCTTTTTCTTGCTCCGGAAAGCCGGGTTGCAATGATTGCCGTATGCGTCGTTTACACTTGTTTTCTGGCCCTCGTTTCTTCTGTTTCCGAGGGGTTGGACCTTCATTCTTCTGTTTGGTCAAATTGGTTATCATTTTTGATTTCAACAAAAAATTCAACGTTTTTTTTCTTTTAATGAGAAGGAAAAAGTTCCAAAAAACCCCCCCCATTTTCCAAACACCCTAAGTGTCTTCAAGCTGATTAAACCTTTCCTGCCTTTCAGGTTTCGATGCCTTATTGCCAAAACCCCACGGCCCTTTTAACCCAGGTTTTTGCCCACCCCCCCCTTGATTCCCGCAGGGGGGGGGACGGCCCCGGTTCCCGTGGTGGACACCCCTCTCAGGTCTTTAAGGTTGCCCCCTTTTTTCCCCTTGTTATTTTCGTTTCCATTAGAATTGGGTTAGACCCCTCTGTTTCTGGTCGGTTTCTATCCTTCGTGTTTAGGATTTGGAGCTTTTTCCGGTACCATCAGTTTGCTCTTCCCCCCTTTTCCCCCCCCATTTTTTTTCGTTTGATTTTTTTTCCGCGGACAACCGTCCGATGTCATCAACCCCCCCCCCATGGCCAACGTTTTCCCTTGTTTTTTTCCTCTTTCCGGTGGAATTGGCCCCCATGAAGTTTGCTCGCTTTTCCCCGCTTTCGAGCACCCAACCAACGGGTATGGCTCTTTCAGTGCTTTTGGCCCCCCCATCTTTACACTTTTTCTGGCCCTTACTGGTTGGGGGGGGCCATTTTTTTATAAAGTTCCTTTCCAAGTTGACCTGGTGTGGGTTGGGTTCTTCCGGTCTTTTGGAAAAAAATTAGTTGTGGTACCTTTTTGGCGGGGGGTTTTTTTTTCCTTCCCCCCACCTTGCTTCTCACTCACCACCCCCCCCAAGGGTTCGTGTTTTGGGCCCATTTTTTTTCTCCTTGCTCCCTCCGTTTGTTTTGTAGTTTTTTCAGAAAGGATGCGAGAAAAAAGCAACCCTCTTTTTTTTTCTTCTTCCCCGGTGTTGAGGTCCTGCCTTTTTCCGGCCAAAACAATCTAACTACTTCCACAAGCCCCGTATTCTCAACACCTTCTGCATCCGTGATTTGCAGACGTTGTTTAGTAAGTCTCAGGTCCGGTCGCTGGGGGGACCTTTTTTTATTGGTCATTCCCGTCTGATTTTTTTTTCCCCACTGACGGTACAACCAATGGGTCCCCCGTTTCTTCTGGAGAGCACACGTTGGCTTTTTTTTTGGCAGTTCTTTGGGGGGGAAATCCGGAGCAAAATTTACACAAAACCCTTTTGTCTTGTTGCCAAAGGTAGCCAATTCTTGTTACTTTCACGCCTTTCCCCCCCAACTTTCACCGTGGAAACCTCCAATCCCCTAACCGCACAGGACAATCGATTGTTCTCCCTTCCCTAAAGAGACTCACTGTTCCTTTTAGGTGTTTTTTTTTTTTCCACGTACATGACCCCTTCAAGTGTCCCGTACCACCGGTTCTGGGTTTTTTTTTTGACAACTGTGAGGTTGTTGGCTCCTTTTCCACCCTCGGGGCCGGTTTTTTTTAATGTTGTGGGTTTTCCCTCGGTTCTTAACCCAAAGTTTTAATTTTGCAAGCTTCCATTCCACCCACAAAAAAAACCTTAAGTTTGTTGTTACTCCCTCCGTCCGTGGAGTCGTTTGTTATTTTCCAAACAGTACTTTCAGAATTTGGGGGGACCCACTTTTGTTTGTGTCCCTTCCACACCCCCAAGCTTGGGGCCCTATTGGGCCTTTCGGCGCCTTGCGCCCCGTCTTTAAGGTTTTCCCCCCAAATTTTCATGTGCCCAAATTGGGGCTTTGTATGGCCCTTTTTCCCCAACGGTTTTTTCTAGCTTTTCGGTTTTTGGGCTCTTCCGACTTCGGAAGGGCCCTTTTTCAAGGACGGCCCACCCCCCTTTTTTCTTGGCCCCCTTTTTACCGTGGGCCCGGAAAGCGTAAACGCGTTTTGGCATCGGGTTTTTTTTTTTTTTCCTGATTCTCTTTTACCTTTGTTTGTCTTTATTCCCTCCCCCCTTGTTGATTTGCACGGTCTTCTTTACCCTTCAAGTTCCCCCGGGCCGGGGGAGCATGTAACATTTTTTCATCAGTTTGGCAGGGCCCGTTTTTTTCCCCTTCGGTTTTGGCCGCTTATGGTGTGGTTGTTGTCCTCCTGGCGGTGGCGTTTGACCGGGGGGCCACCTTCCCAAAAAATCCCGGATGGTCTCCTCCCTGGATAAGGAACTCTTTCGGGTGGTTTACCGCTTCTTTGCGGAGCCCAGTTAAAAAAGGGTTCCCCCACCTTCAAAGTTACTAAACCGGCTGTTGGGGGCGGCTTTGGCCCCGTGCCTTCCTGCCAAAAAACCCCCCCGAAAGGGGCGTGATTGTTCCTGCAAGTGGCATTTGGCCCCATTACTCCTGAACCACGGTGGAATTGTTCCCCTTTGTAGCGTGTGGCGAATTGCTTTGCTTTGGCGAAAGGGGGGCTTCCGGGGTTCGATCGGCTTCGGATACCCCCCCTTTGCTGAAAACGTTTGGTTTTCGGCGGCGCCTAGCCCTTTTCTCCTTGGAACCACCAACATATTCCAAGGGATTTCAAAGAATTTCGGGGCATCTCCCACATTTTTCTTCTTTGTTGTGTTTTCCCCCCAAAACCTGTTTTCCACCCAAAATTCCAATACCCACTCTTCCCCAACCCCTGAACCAAGTTGGACAACCCTTGGTAAAGTCTATCGTTCGTCCTGTTTGTTTTTAAAACCCCCCCACTTTTTTGCCCAAAATCGTTGCGAACGTCAAATCTTTTTACTAGCTACTGCCGATCGCTTGTTTTACCGTGCCGCAGGAGTCTTTTGGTTCCCCCCCCGCTGTTGTGCTCTTGGGGCGGTGGACCTTTCCCAAAACTCCCCCACTTCTTTTTAGGTGGCCCCCTTTTCTGCCCCAAGCTCGTGTCATTTTTTACCAAAACCCCCCAAGAACGATGCCCCTTGCAAATTCGGGGGTTGCCCACCCTTTTTTTCCCCCTATTTTTCCCGAATTGCCTTCCAGTCGTTGGCCTCGTTTTTTTTTTACATGTTCGCTTTTGCGAGTTGGGAGTTGCCGAGATCGGCGTGATCCAGGCCCGTTTGCATTTGACGGTTGATCGGATTGGAGCTCTTCCTTTCGGGTCCCTTCTGGCTGCCGGTTTTGGGTCTTGGTCGCGGGCGGTTTGCTTTTCTTTGAGTTTTGCCCTTATGCACCGTCAAGCCACTTTCGGAGCGACTACGTCGTCTTGCCGCTGGCCAAGCCCTGCTTTTTTGGGGGTATTTTCATTTGCCTTGCTCCTCTCTACTGTGTTCATCTTCCTTTATTCGCGTCGTCTTGGAGGGTCTTCGCCTCCTTCGCGGTCCCTTTTTTGTTTGCCCCCCTTCTTCCCCTCGTTTTCTCAGATCGTATTGGCCAGCCTGCACCTTTTTTTAAATTTTTTCCTTTTGGAGTCCTCAGCCAAAACATGGGGTTATGCCGCGGGTAGTTTTTTCCCCTTTCGGCTTGATTTTCCAGACCTTAGTTGCAATGGGTCGACTTTTTTATTTTTCCTGTAGTCTTCCCCCTCTGTGTTTGTTTTGCGGGAATTTTTCCCTTGGGTCGGATTGGCCAGGTATTTTCCCACTGGGGCTCTTTGAGACCCTTCCCTTTCCAGGAGAGGTCTTTTAGTCGGCCCGGCCTT
>Ga0179593_1398019_pt1 | contig 30293 bp, 34 predicted proteins | sample CZODoug2_1_08_16_FD_185931 | JGI IMG/M metagenome (GOLD analysis project Ga0179593, IMG submission 185931) | Vadose zone soil fungal communities from Angelo Coast Range Reserve, California, USA - CZODoug2_1_08_16fungal (PacBio error correction) | ecosystem: Environmental > Terrestrial > Soil >... | reverse complement strand
TTCTCCCGTTTTAGACTGGCAAACACCAGCCTGCGTGCATTATCGGTTGATTGTTCCCGTTGAGTTTGTTCCCTTTTCTGTACACCCTGGCCTGCGGCAATCTTCTTGTTGTCCTTTTTTTTTCCTTTGGGCCCCGAGTTTCCAGCCCCTTCCTTCCCTCCTTCCCCGTCCGTTAGATAACCCGCCTCCACGCCGAACGACAAAGCGTAATTTTACACACCCAATTCCCCCCCCTTTTTGGGGGTCTTTTGGAGCTCTTGCCCCATCCCCTCCCCCCAATTCTCCCCTTTCCCCGCTCGTGGTTCAAAGGCACACTCGCGTTTCTGACATCCTCGTGACAACCCCCATTTTTCCCTTTCCATCAGAAAAACACCTGTCTTTTTCGGTGTTCTGCCCCGGAATCACAATTCATCCCCTGCCTTCTCACCATTCCCATCAGCTAAGTCTGAACCTTCTTTTTTTCTTTTTTCGGACAAGATGTTATCACACCACCTTCCCCCCCTCGTGCTCCCAAAGGGAGGGAAAGCTTTTGGTGCCTTTTCCTCTGTCCGTCTTGGTCGTGGGTGTTCCTTTAGGTAGTTGATGACCCCCTCTTTTTCTCAAAGACCACTCCAACTTCTCGTGGATCAACTCACTCCACCGACCAATCCAGGTCCCCCCCTCTTAACCCGCCCGCTTTGAATTCCCCCCCCCCCCCTTTCCTGAGGGCCTCCCTTTCTTTTTTGTGTGACGTTTTTTCGTACATGGACCGGGCCCAGTACACCCACGACGTGCCTATTCTCGTTGCTCCTCAAAACACAGTTTTTTTTGGGACCTTTTAAAAATCTCGATTGGTTTCCCCCTCCCTGGAAAGCTCCTCCCTTAGTAGGGGTCCACTTATTGATATGTCGGTTTTTTTTTTCTCTTTTTTTTTTTGTTTTTCCACCTGAACATTTTGTACCACACACCGGACGTTGACTTCCCCTTCCACACGTTCGGTGTTCCTAGTTTTGTGGATTTTTTACTCGGAAAGGTGTTTTCACCTTCCTTTTAGCGCCCCCCCCACCTTCCCCCTTGTGCCCCTGCTTTGGACTTTGACCTCCGTCTGCACCCCCTTTTTGGGAAACATCCAGCTTCGGGTATCTTTGGCCCCTGCCCTGTTGAAGTGCACTTTTTTCCCCCGATTACCCAAGATCAGCCGACTGTGACACAATCGTCCCCCTTCCCCCAGCGGTCACCTTCGGTTTTTTACCTTCTTCCCGGAGTGAAACGTTTGACCTCTCCCGTGGGTCAAGTGAGGTGCGTTCCCTCCCTCCCCCTGAAACCGGTTCAATTTCCCCCTTTTTTTTGGCGACAGCAGATTTTGATATTGGCTTCATTACCTCCCCCCCCCTCGTACCAGTGCCTCTCCCCCCCCCTTCCCTCCGCCTTTTTTCCCGAAAAACAACCTTTGTACCCCCTTTGCTCTGCCCTTCATCAAGGACCAGGAAGGTCGGACCTGCTATTTTTTTCTTCGAGCCTTCGTCTTTCCAAGACTCGTACTGTCCATTCCCCTACCGATGAAACAATGGTTGAGCTCATACAATCAAACAGATGGAAACCGTCGCTAACTCAGGATTTTAACCTCCCCAGACGGGCATAATTCCCCACACTACAAAGGGACAACATTTTACCCTTTTTCCCTTACCCGCAACTTGCAGTGTACCCCCCACCTTATTCATGAGGTCGGCCCCGATGGTACTGTGCCCCCACCTTTTTTTTCCCCCCGTGTTTTAGAACTCTTTCCCTGTTGGGAAACACTCGGGGCGCTTTCCAGTATCCATTCCTATTCTCATCCCAATGTATTAGGTTTCTGACGTATTTTTCCCCCACCGCGGTGTTGAATGACTGTCTGTCCTGCGGTTCCCCGACACTCGGATCGCCTTTTCTTTTCCGTATTACTAAGCGAAGTCAGTCCCAAAGGGAAGTTTTTACTCACAAAGCTAAATATTTTTTTAGCATTCTGTTGCTAATTGAGGGATGCCCCCCGTCCATTAGTTGCCGGATGCCCTCTTTTCCCCATATGACCATGGAGGATTCCCTGTCACCCAGCTGACTATTTGCCTTTCGCTTCCCGTCCCTTTGTCTGGTCCCCCCTTTCGGTCGGTCATGACATCTGGTCTTCCTTTTCTTTCCGCTTGTTCCCTGTTACCTCCTCTTTTTCTATACAACCTGTTCCCTCTGCTGATGATTCGTACCTCTTTTCTCACAACCTTGTTCCCTTTCACTCCCCTTTGAAATTGGGTACGGCTAAGTCTCCGAGTTTTTTCACCAACCATTAGTATTGACATTCCCCCGGTTGCAATTTCCATTCCTCGACTTATCAAAGTTCCCCTAAAAGACCTCTTTTCAATCACCGGACAGGCGTTTTAAGTAGATTCCTCCTTCTGTGGCTCCCTCCTCTTTTACAGCCCCTCCAATGTTGTTCCCTTTTGTCTTCCCCGATTCCCTTTGTCGCAGAGAGGCCGTATGATCCATATCCCCTTGCCTCGCTTTGCCAGATCGCCGGGCCTCTTCCTTCCTCTCTTCTTGTAGTCGCAGGTCCAGGTTCCACTCTGTTTTGTTTCTTCATCGTTAGGGCGCACGCTCATCCCCCCCGGGGGACCAGAGTTTGAAGTGCTCTCTTCCGGTTTTAAGTCATGTCCATTCCCACACTTTTTTTTATTTTTCTTCACGGACATCACCGATTCCGTTTCTTATTTTTGTCTCATTTGCCCCTTTGCGTTCTGACCCCCCCCCCCTAATCTCGTAATCCTTCCCCATTTCTCCTTTTTTTCAGGAAAAGGTCGCGCCCAGCCTTCGGGGAGTCCCCCCTTTTTTTTTCCGAACACTTATTCTTTACCTCCCTGTTTTTCCATTTCCTACTGAACCAACCTTCCCCGTTGGAGAGGTTCCACCAACACTCTGCGGGATCCCCCACCCCCCCTCCTCCCCCCGCCTTTTTTTTGTAAACCTTCGCCCTGTGTCTCTACCGTCCCCTTGAGGTCCACCCGCACATATTTCACTAGGCTTTTGTTCCCCCACTTGGAGGTTGGCCTTCTTTCCTTGTTCTTGCCCCCCACTCTCCCCGTTGTCTGAGTGGGCACCCCTCCTACGTTAGTCCTGTCCCAGTTTTTTTTTGTTCATTTAGTTTCAGAAAGATACCAGTCGGATTTCCCCTTCCACCATCTTTTTTTTTTTTTGTTTTCTCAACCCCATCCTCCTGTACCCCAGACAGTTGTACAACCAACCCCCCTCGTCATTGAAGAAAACCATTTGCCAACGCTTTCCCCCCCTCGGGGTTTCTGTTAATAAAAACAATCATCCTGTGTTCAGAGGCCTTTCTTTTTTTTCCAGGCAGACTTTTGCTTAGTCTTTCCGGAATAAGTTTCATCACTTTTTTTCCCCCATCCCCAGTGTTGATGGTTTGACTTTTTGATTTTTTCCCTTCACTGATATCCGTCCATAGGTTTTTTTAGGATTTCTGCCACTCGGAACAGCCTTGTTCGTCGTATGTCTCACACAAACCCGATTTGTCTCGAACGGGTACCTGGGCTTTCTTTCACTTGTTGTTTTCACAACGTCTTTTCTTCTTTCATATTTCTAAGTTTTTCTGCTGTTAAAGATGGAATTGTCTCAGATGTTTCTCTTGCCCCCCCCCCCCCAGCCAAATCCGGCTCACCTTTCATCTTGTGTCAGACTTGCCCCCCCTACCCTTCCCTGCACACACCCGTATGGCCCGTTACCCCTTCCCTTTTTCCTTTTGGCCCCTCTGTCTTTTACAGCCGTTTCTGTACTCCCCGTATTGTATGACCCATTCCAGTTGCCTTCCCCTTACATTTGCTCCACGTTCCCAGCTCCTTCCTTCCCCCCAAAAGTGCACCTCCCCCGCTTGTCGCTAATTAGACTATATTTTCTTACTCCCCTTTTTTGTTTTTGGAGAGAGATGCTTCGCGATGCTTTTTTGGGCATGCCCCTTTTGTGCCTCTCCCAGCAAATCTGTATTGACCTTTCCTGTATCACTGGGCAATGTTCCCGTCTTTTCCCTGGCTTCCCTCTTCTTAAGTACGATTTAATTCCCCCCATTTTGCAAATTTAGGGCAACCGGGTTGTTGGATTCTGTCGTAGCTGTTCCCCCCCCCTTACCGGTTTTCTACAAGGCTGACTTGTTACAAGCTTCGCTTTGGTTTGATGGGGCCGTTTGCTCGTATGATTTTCCCAATTCAACTAGGGCCCGCCGCCGACCCCTACCCGTTTTATTCCAATCGCCTACGTTTCTTAACAACAACGTTGGGTGTCACTCCTTCACACCCCTTTCGATCCCTTGATGTCCCACCCCATTTTCGTGTTGTTTTGTGCGAATCGGTTTTCGTGAACGGCATTCGATTTTTCGCCAACCCTCTGGCTTGATCGGAATAAAGGCCTCAACGCCTCCCCACTGGATTGAACCAACACTTTTTTAAAACGTGTTCTCTGCCCCTCCCTCTTGCCTTCGACACCCACTGAAAAAATCGTCCCCCCCTCTTCTGTGAATTATTTGTTTCCTTTTCGGAACCCCACCGTTGCAGGGGGGGACCCCGTTTTGGAACTGGTTTCGCATCCTTCCCAGACGATGGTTTTGGTTTTGACCAACTGCCCATTCTCAACCCAACTTGGATCGGTTGCCTCTGTCTTTCTTTTATCTATGTTTCCTTTTTTCGCGTGTATCGTGTCTTGACACTTACCCTGCGCTTTCCATTTTATGGCGAAAGTTGTGATGATGTTTTCTACCCTTTTCGATTGTTTTTGGACCTGACCCCACGGGGAAAAAAGTTCCAAATTCCCCCCCAAAAAAAAAAACCCACCGCCCCGGTGACGCTGTTTCGTTTTTCAGTACCTTCCCAAACCCCACCCAGCCCCGGAAGTTACCTTCCTTTGTCTGTTTGTTTTGTCGCTTTGTTTTTTTTTTTTTGGTGTTTTTTTGGCTTGTCTTTGTCTTCATGGGTGCACTCTCAACCCCGTGGAACCGGAGCAGGAACTTGACATCCTACGTTGATGTCATCGCCCCTTTCTTTTAGGAACTTGCCCCGATTTTCCCCAAAAACCAAAAAAAAAACCCCAACCTGGTACCCCCGTCACAGGTATCTCTCCGATTTTCCTGACCCAACCTCTGCTAAAATGTAGTTGACATTCCTGTAACACCGCTGCTTTTTTCCACCTCCCCCAAAGGCAGATCGACCCACCAATACATAGGGGTTTATCTGACCTACCGTTTTTGTGCGCTGTGTGATGTCTTGGGGACTTTTGTGCCCCTCTAATTTTTTGTTTTTGAGAGCGGAACTGGCTCCATGAATTCCCACCGCTTCATTCTGATGTCTTGTTTCACGTTTCGGATAGATGCAGACGCAACTACCTGTTTGGCAGAAGCGGGGACCAAAAACAACCACCTGCCCCGCCCCAACGGATCTTCCCTTTTCAAATTTTAGGGTTCCCTGGATGTCTCGTTTTTTGTCACCTTTTTTTGCCCGGCCGCTTTGAGTTATGGCCCAACGGTTTGCTTTTTCGGCGACCCCACAGGTACCCCATTTCCCTGTCATCTCGTGTGCTCTGCTTGTCTTTTGTTTGTCACCCCCAGTTTGGAGTATGGTTCCTGCCCCCCTTTTTCACCGCCAAATCGACTTCTCCCTTTTTCTCCTTGAATGATTACAAGGTGACCCGGTTTTTACTCACCCCCTTGATATAATTCGCTGTAAAAAATGGTTTTTCCACTTGCCCCCCCAACGGTGATTGATTTTATACGTCCACTGGTTTGTACCCCCCTCGTGGAAACTGTTTGCCCTGGTTTTTGTCCCCAAAGTTCCTGAAATTTTTTTTTTTGGCTTGGACCAACTTTTTTTCTTTTTTGGCCCGGAACATTTTCCTTGCCTTCATTCAGACGAGAGGGCATTTACTTGTCAATGGAGGCTGGGCCAAACCCCCTTCAATGCCTTTTCCAGGATATTCGTGGGCCCCCGGGGCCAACATTTTTTCCCTCTGTGATGGAAATCCTTTTCCCCCATGTACTGGGACGAAAAGACAGCTCCTTGCCCCAAAACCTAGTTAAATGTTTTCCCGACGAGTTCCGTCACTTGCCTGGAGGGGAGTGGGATGCTTCTTGCTGAACGCTTTGACGTTACCACACAACGAGTAGAACCAGTTGCGGCGTCGTCTTAGAGATGTGGGTATTTGAGTTGGGGGCCCCATCCCCCCCTTTTTTTTTCTAGGAAAGTGTTAACCCTCACGCAGCAAATGTCGCCCCCCCCGCAAAGGAGGGGACTGCTGTTTTTTGACTTTGGGCCGCCGGGCACAACTGCGTGTTATAGACACCCCACCCCCTGCCGTTCATTCCAGATGGATGATGAACGCCCGGCTGTAGTGCTGTTCCCCTTTTTTTCGTTTCCCTTATGTGGGCAAAATTACATTGGCTGTGAAAATTTTTTTGTTTGGGTGTTCTTCCAATTTTTTTTTGACCCCGTGGGGAAGGTCCCACTTTTCCGGACCCCTTATGCTTGTTTTCCTGGGACTACACAAAATCACGGAAAATTTCTTGCTTTTTTTTTATTAGCTTGATTTTGGAAAGTTCGGCTGTTGGTTTTTGTCGCCCGGTGCCCCCTCTTTCTCTTTTTTTTAAAAATAAGGGTTTTCCTTTCGCACTTTGCCCCTCTGGTTTCCTGGATTAATGATAAACCGTTTTTTCCTCTTTCTTCTGTCCCGTACGATCTTGACCTCACCCCCCGCGGGTGCAGGCATTTTGAAGCCTGGACCCCCCCCCCACCCCCTTCCGTTTCCGGGAAATTTTTTATTCCGTGCCGACTGACCCTGGCTCCTTTCCTTTTCTGTTCACACAACCCCGTTTTTTTGCTTGAGCACGGCGTTTTGGTTTTGTACTGGCTGGTTGCCTTACTGTGCGGTCCCGGAACCGGGAATCAGTTCAAAATCGCGCTTCGTCTCCAATTTTCGGAGGATGCAATTGTCGGTGGAGGGCTGGTTCTTTTTGTTCCAAGGAGGGAGGGGATCTCCTGTAATTTCCCTGTCTCTCAGTTGGAAACCCCCCCCGTTGGAGGAACGATTTCCTTGTGGTTCCCGGCAGGCCCTCGGCTCCTGTGTTTTATCCTTTTTCTTTTTTTCTGGTAGGATGGTGTTCCCCCCCCCCCCCTTCCTGTCCCCTAGGATTGGTTCCAGATGGGGGGTTGACGATGTTGTGCCTTGCGGGTATGAATGATCGTGAGATTCGGTTTTGTGCCATTTTTTTAGGCGGTAACTTGGATTCCCGAGTAACCCAAGATCGGGATTTTGCCCTGTCGTTGACCCAGCATGAGGGTCTCTCTCTCCCCAGTCCCCTGTCCCTTTTGCGATGTTGGTTGAGAAACATTTGACGTTCTTTCCCACCTGCTCGAGGGGTTTTTTTTTCCGTCTTTCCCCTTCTGTGAAAAAGCTTGGCCCCTTTTTTATCGCCCTTAACTTGGTTTTTCAAGTTGCCGTCCCCGAGAGCGCCCTTTCACAACCAGGACGCCGATTGTTACTTGTTCTCTTATTGAGTTTTCCCCTTTCCTAGCCCTTTCAATTCTAGGGGCCTAACCCATCATCCCTTCTGTATTTGTCTGATGGCGCCTACCGGGAGTGGACTTGAGATGCGTAAGTGGGGGGTTGATCTGGTTTTGTTAAGGCAAGAACAAACGGTAACGCCTGATGAAACTTAGTTGTCTTGACCGGACCTTAGCTTGTGCGCTTGTTTTTCTTGTAGTCGTCAGGTGTGATCCTCTCCCTTTTAGAGTGGATGTTCAAGCCATCCTGTCTCCTTCCATCCTTTCCTTTCCTTACCCCCCCGACAGGACGCGGTTAATTATGTGGACTGCACCACCACCACCAGGCATTTTTCCGAACTTGGTTGTGTGACCGATTTTCAGGTTTGTGTTTACTTAACGTTAGGTGCCGACCCCCCGAAAACGAAGTGGTCCCCCCCCCCTTGGTGGATTTTTCTTTGTTCTTGTTGAATGGGGGGAGGGATGACGTGTTTTCTGACGGGGTCAGTGCAGATTTTGCCTCGGACTGGTTGGATGATGGTTTGACATTTTGGTTTACGCGTTTTGAGGGGACGCCTGTTTTGGTTCCTTGGCCTGGATCGCTCGTTCGTTAGTTTGACTGTGTAGGTGAAGATTGAGTATGCTGCCAACGCAACACCGTGGGATTTTGGGGACGACTTTGGCGCCGGTTTTGGCTGCAGCCGATGCCCTTTTTCTTTATTTTTTTTGTGTTGTGCAGGTTTCTTTTTCCTAGTGTTTTATAGTCCGCTTGGTTTTGGGGTAGTCGAAGTCGTGAACCCGCGTTTCTTTGCGTCATGGTCATTTCCCCTTTTTGAACTAGGGATTTGGCGGGGACACACCATTCCACCTTTAAACTTTTTTGGTGTCCGGGAAGGACAGGGTCTGTTCCCCTCCCTTCCACTGGTTAAAACCTCCACCCCCCGGGCGTCGGGGTCCGTATTCTTCCTGGTTGTTCCGTTTTTTTCTAGTATACAACTCTAACCCCCTTCCGTTTCTCGATGTTTTGCACACCTTGTAAGTCTGCCGGGGTCCATTTAAGTGTTTAGGGCGTTCTTCTGGTTCCACAAGTACACTTTTTCGGAGAAAGAGGCTCAGGCCCTTCCCCACCTGGGCCCTTGACCCCAGCCCTTTCTTGCAGGAAGTTTTTCCGAGTGCCTCTTTTGTGGTTGGTTTCTTTGGAGTTTGTTTTTCTTTAAGGTCGCTTCCAGTTTTTGCAGACGGTTGGGCCGCGGTTCCAGCTTTGTTGAAGGAGTATTTGTTTCCCGTTTCATTTTTTCCAGTCTTTCCCCCGCTCCCCCCTCCCCCCTGTTCACACCCCATCACTTGTTTTTCACCTTTTTTTTGATCCTTTTTATGCTCGCTCCTTTCACCCACCCCACACCCACGGTTGTGCACCCCATGCTTCTACTTCCCCTTTTTGTTGCCCACTCTGTCACTCCCACCGGGGGGTTTGTGTTTTCTTTTTTTTCCTCATGCTGGAATTTCTGCCCAATTGAATATTTTTTTCCCGGGACTGCGTTTTCGTGGTCTAGGGGCAGTCTTAAACCCCCGCGAAACCCCATGAAAGATTGTTTTTTCGCTTTTTCCCGTAAACCGCGTTGCGCCTTTTCCGCCCAGAACTGGGTTGTTTGGGGAAGTCCTCGACTTTGTCCCCCCCTTTTGGTGCGAAATTGGAAGTTATTTGTTCAGGAAATCGACCCTCTTTTCGTTCTTCTGTGGAGTTAATCCACCCTCCATTGCCTCCCATTTTGATGTAGGTTTTTTTTGTTTTTCCCATGCTCAGTGAAGGTGGAACCTTTTGCCCACGTTTGGGAATAGTTTCCCTTTTTTTTTTCTCTCTGTGAGTGTCTCTTTGTCCCCTTGTTTCATGTTTCCGATTTTTTTGCGTTCTTCACCTGGCTTATTAGTCCTTTTTCCTATGGACATGCTTGAAAATGCTCAGCTTTGTTTGGCCCCTTTTGCCTACCTGCTTTGCATTTGTTTGGCAAGTGTTTTGTTCCCCCCTGACACCCCCCTACCCCTGCTTCCTGACAATTGCCCCCACCACCCCCCTCTCTCCCCCTCTCCCCTCCACCCCCCTGCACCCCACCCCACCGCCACCACCCCCCACTCCCCCCCCCCCCCCCCCCCACCCCCCCCCCCCCCTGCACGGGTGTGCCCAACCCCCTGCAAGACTCTTGGTGGGGGCTGCTTTCACGATGACCCCTGTGGATCTTCCCCAAAGTGTTCCCTGAAGATATGGTGCTTTCTCCCTGCTTTTTGCTTTTGCACGCCTCAAAAATTTCTGGTTTCCTGCCCGTTCCGTCGGCCTTGGGGCTAGGGGCGGGTCTTTGCCGCGGATCGTCGAGTTTGAGTTTTTCCCATCTTGCCCAAATTAGATTAGTTGCAACAATTTGGGCCCCTTCAACTTACTGCGGCTTGCTTGCCGGAGTTGGGGGAAACTTTTCTGTGTTAAACTTATCCCTTGACTGGACACAGGTTTGATCTACCCATCTTGCAAAGAAGTTGCCTGCAATAGTTCTCTCTCCCCCGAGAATGTTCGTCGTTGCCTTTTTTTTGTCTTTTTAAGTGGAGGACATTGTTGTCGTCCCCGCGCCCCCCTTCCTTGTACTTTTACCTTTCTTTTCGTGTATCGTGCAAGGGCTGCTGTATGGGATTTTGATCCTTCCCCCTTTGCTTTGCAATTTTCTTTAGTGCGCCCCGATGGCAAAATCTTTTTGCTGGTCGTTCCCCTGGATGGAGAAGCCAAAGTTTTTTCGACACACCACAAGACTTCCTTTCCACCCCCCTATTAGGGTCACCCTTGATCCCACACAACTACGTACCCAAATACTTTTCAAGTCCAGGGAGGATGGCTCTGGCTTGCCCCCACCCCTCATAACGAGTAAGTCTCGTTTCAGCCTTCGGCTTTCGAAAAACCCTGGGTCTTGAAGTTGGTTTACCCTAGCTTCTCCTTATTTCAAATTCACGTACTCCCCCTCCCTGGCTACTGGGACTGGATGTTTTCTCCGTCAATTAAAGTCCCCCCTGATTTTTCTCAACATTGGAAGCACACATCGCGTTTGAACCAAGTGGATATTTACTGGCCCTTTGATAAGCTTCTAGACGAAGAGACGTGCTGTCTTTTTTCCTTATTTTGCCGGGTATTCCGGAGTTTTTCCTTTTTAGGCCGTGTATTCTGTACTCCACCGTTACTAACCAAGTTACCGGGTTATCATCAAGGCTGGTTACTGTCGCACCCCACCCCACACCTCTCCCTTTTTTGTTAATTCACTCCCGACCACGACTTTATGGACAGCTCCCCCCTGCTTTAAAAATTCGTTGGTTTTTGGATGTCGGTGTTTTTTCGTTTTTTCCCTGACGTGGTTTTCTATAGACTGTGTGTCTTAGGGCCTCCGACCTTTTTTTCAAATGTGCTGGTCCCTAACCCAGTTTTTCTTACCCCCTCCATCTACCTCATTCTCTTCTATCTATCTTTTCTCCTAAGAATCCTTTTTGTATTTGTTTATTTTTGTCCTCGATAATAGAAAGGTCTGTTAGTCTTCTTTTCTTACCTTCCTTGCTTTCTCTTTGCTTACCCGTTTACTTCTTGACCCAATGCAGTATCCACCTCCTTATAATCCCGGGCCAAAAGCGGACACTACATACCTCAGTGTCGGACTTTTGGCGGTAATCTTTATTGTCCCCTTGAGTCACCCCCCTCAAAGAGGTCTTTTAGCCCCTTCCACCCGCTGCCCCGGTGACCTTTTTGTGAGTCTTTGGCCCCTCCCACCGCGTTAAGAAAAAACAGTCTTGTTGATTCACGCTTCGCGAACGTTTCCCGCCCAGTTGTGACATTTCCTATTTTTTATCCGGAGGGTCCCCCAAGGGGAACATCTCCCCTGGTTCATTTGTCGCGGTCTTATTTTTCCCTTTAACTTCTGTTTTTTTCAGTGTTCCAAGGTTATTTACAGCAAATTTAAAGGCCCCCTGCTTCAGTCCGTAATTCCTTTTACTCTCCCCTCCAGCCCATTTCCAAGTGATGGGAACCAGTTCTTTTTTTCCTCGCAGGCGATGTAGAAACGTCATGAGACCTTTTTTATGCCAGGACTATCCCTCCGTTCTTCCCCGCATCACTCAATTTTCTCCGTTTGTTGGGCGAAGTTTGAACACGATGCCTCTTTTTCGAGGATTGACGGTTTTGTGATTGTCCCTTTTTTCTTACCTCCCTCGAGAGTGAACCACACCATGTGTGACCATCGTCTTGGTTCACGAGGATGTCTGCATGGGCCGTGCACTCCATCTTCCCACGTAGATTTACAATGAGCAACTGGTCAATCCGACGTACTACCTTTTCTTTCTCTGCACCCCCCTGGAAGGGATTTATTCCCACTCTTTCTTTTCACGACTATATTTTTCGGAGGGGTTCACCCGCCCCCAATAGTTACGAGGGAAGGACGCTCCCTTTTGTCCCCTTCCATCCCTTGGTCTTCTTCGTAACCCGGGATCGAGAACTTCTCACTCTCTTTTGACGCCACAGGACACTCATCACTTCTTTTCTAAAAACTTAATCCCGATTTAGGCCCAGCCCCCGTCTCAAATTACTCTGGTTGTTTTTTACCGGTCTTGGCCCTGACCCGACTGAGTTGTAGCTTTAACAGACCAAATTGACACTGGGTCTTCTTCACATCCTCTTAGGTAACTTGGGTTCTCTCATAAAAGGTTGCATCTTTTTTGATCCTCCTTACTCCTGGTTTTTCAAAATGTAGGTATCTCCAAGATTTCAATTGGGATCGGAACAGACCGCCGTTTTGGTCTTCCCCACCGACACCGGTGTTCACATTCTTTCCAGTTTCTCCGTCAAAATTCGTCGCTGTTACCTTCAGCCAGTTTGGGACATAGGTACAGCTCCCGACCAATGCCTCTCTCCGTCCCTGAAACCTTTTACTCCCCGGTGAAGACCCATGACGGAAACCTTTTCGGTCAGATCCCACCCCTCCTTTTCCTTTCCCGTTATTTTTTTTTTGTTTCCCTCTCTGTCCACACCAAATACCACAGCACTTTGGAGGTAGATTAACCATTTTCACCATCCTCATTGTCAGATTCTTTACCAATACCCGGTTCGCAAAAGTTTGGAACAGTTGCTACTTTCAACCTAGAGTCTCCCTTGACAAACTCTGTTTGCGTGCCTGTGCCCCTACCCTTTGTGCTTCGGTTCATTCTTGTTTTTCTTCTGTCCAAACCTTTTAAATAGTCTACTTTTCCCCGGTTGCGTTTTTGCACTTAGACCCTTCCCCCCCCCCCTTTCCTTTTGGGATGCTAGTTTGGACACACCCAAGTTTCTTATACTGAAGGGGCCGGTTTTTTCCTTGGCGTAATTTTTTGTCTTTTTGCCGTACGGTCGTTTCGGAGAGGCCTTTCGGGTTTGCTGCCAGACGCGGCCTCTTCCCCTGTCCTTCCTCCCTTTGACCTACTCTCCCGGACAACGGAACAGGTTCTTCCCTTCTTCTTGCCCAGCAGGGGGGTCTGGCCCTTTGCCTCGTCTCAGCCGTCACGGGTGAAGTTGGACACTTTGCGACTTGCCCCCCTTTCGGACCCGGCCTTTTTTTCTTTCCTTTTTCATACTCGCTGACCACGGGGGGAGACAGTGTTTCTACTCTTCTCCCCTTGAACCACCAACAGTGTCCAGTTACCCTTCCCCCGCGTTGCTTTCGGTGAGGTTGCGTGACCCCCCTTCCCCCCCTACAAATGAATGCCCGCACCGTTTCTTTGTTTTGCATGTTTCAACGTCCCTAGTCAACGAATACTTTCACTCCTCCCCTAAGTTCTTGTACTTTTTTCCCTTTTTAAGTCCAAACGCCTTTTTCCTGACAATGCGTAAATGTCCCCCTCCCGTTTTTGATTCTTCCGCTTTTCGTCCCCCTTTAATCCAAAGACCAAACTCTCACTTCTTGTCCACATCTATAGGGGGAACAATTCCCCCCCTCCATCATCCCGTACTGCCCTGGCACCACCACAGTCTTAATCGCCCCCCCCCTTTCGCTGTCCTCGGGACTTCCAATGCATCAACGACTTCCCCATTCTTCTCCCCCCCCCCCCCCTCGCTAACATTCGAACCTTCCGTGTTCGGCTTTGGTCTGCCCACGTGTGTCTTCGCCCCCAAAAACCCCGATAATCGGTCCACCGGCGTGACACTTTTTTATTTTTGTTTCTCGTTGAGTCCTTCCTTTTCTTTTGGAGGTGGTAGGTGTTCCTGCTCCAATATCGTCCCACCAATCCACTTCGAGTCTTCACCGCCCCGACTGTCCCTGAGGAAATAGTCCCCCCCCGCGTGTTCCAACCCTCTCATTTCCTCGGCGTTTTTTACCTTTTTTTGCCCTTGGTTGACCAGACACGTCTCACCCCATGTTACCCTGAATTACCTCCTAGGGTAGAGCAACCCCCACCGCTTTTCCTAATTGCACACCGTATATTCCTTTAAAAATCCCCCCTGAATCCTTCGGTGGTCAAGATTGCATGCTCCTTTCCAGCCAAGGGACCCAACGATGAATTCCAAACTTTCCCCTGTTTTCCTCTTAGTTTTTTGATTGTCTTTCCTTTCAATTGCTGGTTTTTTCCAACCGTCAAAGGTTGCGATCCAACCTAAAGGTGCCCTGATGGGTCTCACTGACCCTTCAGAGTGCACACCTACAGTTGAACAACTCCAATATCGTTTTTTCCAATTTCGGTTTATTTTGAAGCATACCACTTTCACCTTACCCCCCCCCAAAAGTTTTCATCAACGACCTGAAACACCAATCTTCCAAAAAATTTCCCACAGGATGAAAGGAGTTTGTTCAACATTTTTCTTTTTTTGACCCCGGGGAACCTAACCCTGTGACCTTAACAGGTGTTTTTTTCCCCCGAGTGTGTGAAGCACAACTTCCATCTCCCCCTCACCCGGGAACTCCATATCAATTTCTTTTATCCTTCCTGTCACCCCCCCTTGCACCCCTCGCCTCCAGACTTGCTCTCTTTAACGAATCCAGACATTCGCGAGGGGATGAGTTAGTCCCCAGCCAAGACCCCAGAAGGATCACCCTTCCAAAAAAAGATGAAGCCCCCCCCCAAAGTGGGTGGGAAAAGTCTTATCCGGCCAAGTTCCACCCCGTTTGGCACTTCCTCCCCTCTCTCCGGACTCTTCCCTGTTGCTTACCAAAGATGCTTTTCCCCCTTTCCCCCTCATGCCGTGTCCCCAGTGTTGCAGCCCCCATCCAATCCACCCCTATGGCAACACGTGCGCCCTTTTTTCCCCTTTGCACTTTTAAATCAGCTTGTTTTCCCACTTCACACTCCCCGGGAAAACCCTTCAAGTTTTACCCAGTCCCCTGGTAAGATCCCATTTCATGATTTTTTACCCTGATTCGTCGTGTTGAAAACAGATGTTGACTTTCCCCCAACTTCGCACGACACTGTCCCCTCTGGCCCCCCCGATGGAAACACGACCCATTCCTTTTCCCTCCAGGAGGACACGTGCGTTTCCTTTTTATCACGAGGTTTTGGACGGGATTCCCCGTCCAGACAGGTGAAATAGTTCCCTTTCGTGTTTTCTACTTTATTATCCAGGACCGTATTCCCCCCCCTCTTTTTTGACAGTCTTCCCCGCCCACCTGACGGGACGACGCCGCAGATGTTGCTACTTTCTCCTTTTTCCCCTTGTGAATGTAATAGTCAACTCCTAAAAAAAAGTCTTCTATTTAAACCCTTTCTCTTGGAAGATTCCTCCTTCCAGTCAATTCTTTTTCCTTTTACTTCATCTTCTGGAAGTGAGTTACCCCCCTTCCTCCTCCTGGGACCCCACGCATGCTGCGCTTTTTTTCCCCCTCCCCCTATTGCGGATTCAAAATCTGCTCTTGATTCGAAAGTTTCCGCCCGCCTCCTGTCCAATTTTTTCACTTCCACTTTTTGTCCGCACTCAGTTTTCCCCGCTTAGTTTCCAAACAAAGTTTTTCTTATCTCACACTTTCCAAACTTTCCAACTTTTCTCCCTTGGATCATCACCGGTTACTGGAAAAAACCCCCCGTAATCAAAGCAGCGATAAGTCTCATGTCTTTCCCCCCCCTGTATTTTTGGTACCCTACTCTTTCCCTGTCCCACGCTGTCTGACACGATTTCCCCCGTTCGCCTGCTACTGGGAAGTATATTTTTTCCTTTTTCCCCTTCCTTCGTTGCCGATTGCCCCCCATGTTTGGCCACACTTTCTCAGCCTTTGTAATTCCGGCAGATTGGCCGATGGAGAATTTTTTTTTTCTCGGCTTTCATTTTGCGTATTACTTCTATTTTTCTCCCCGTTCTTTTTCCCTCATCTGAAAGGGTCCTTCGTTTCCTTTCCATTCGCGCATGTTTCCGGCTCCTTTCCCCCCCAACGGAGAGAAAAAGAACCTGACCCTTCCCCTTCTGTTCGCTCGTTCCTTGTAGTCGGAGTGTTTGCCTTTTCTTTTTGAAAACGATCTCGTTCCTTTCCTTCAACGTTTATCCGGTTTTTTCAGGACATTCTCCTCGATATGCTCTTTAAGTGTTTTTCCTACCTTTTCTTTCCCTTGCCCAGAGGAATGTAGAGGAACCCCACCCTTTTTTTAATTCCGTTATGCAGATGTTCCCCCCCTTTCGCTGTATCACCACCGCAGCCCCCCCTTCTGGATCCCTCCTTTGCTTAAGTCCCATTTTCTTACCCCTCCCCCTCGGAGCGCAAATTTCTTTTTTTCTTTTTCTTTTTCACAGCGAACTGTCTATTTCCATACCCAGCTTCTTCCCCCTTTTCATCTTAAATGTACCTCGTTTCTGTTTGTATCGCCCCAAATACCCGCGTTTCTTTTCCCCCAACCGGGAAACCCTGATCACCATCAGACCGACAACAGACAGGTCCTCCCCCCCCCCACACATCCTTTCATCGGCCTTGAAACCATTTCCCCCTTTGTTAAAAAGAGGTCATTAGTTTCACATAAAACTCAGCAGGGGTTCCCATTTCCTGTGGTTTCTTGGGTTTCTCATCTTCTCATTCCTTCCTTTGTTTCCAATGCCTGTTGCAAATACCCGTTTTCGTGGACTCCCTCTTCTTTTTAGTTTGATGTAAAGAAATAGTTTGATGGCGGTTACTTGCAACCTTCCGCCCCACTGTCGGTCTCCCTCTTCGCCCCCCCCCCCCCCCAGTCTTTCGTCGATTAAAAGTTATGTTTGCGCAATTGTTCTTTTTTTTTCCCCCACAACGTCCGTCTCTCTCGTGGAATCAATACGGTTCCTAAGTTTTCGGGACGCGGCAAGATTTCACTTTTCTAAGTTTTTCTTTCGTGACCAATGACACATTCTTGCTTTCTCACCCGGTAAGATTTGTCTCCCCCCTCACTTTTTGCAGACCGCCTCCCACCCCCCCCCCCCCCCCTTGGCAGTTAATTCACTTGTGACTGTTTTTTTTTAGTTGCCATTGAAGAGGGCACAAGGCCTTAATTTTTTTTTTTTCAATTCCAGTTTTCAGCCTTACCCTTTTTTCTTAACTTTTACGGTCATACTGCTGGCTCTTCCCCTTTTTCTGTTTTCTGTGAAGGAAAAAGCATCCTTTTCAAGATATATTAGGTCCTGACCTACTCCGTGGTTCTTTTGTTGATGATTTTTTCGATTTGATGAGGCTGTTCTTCTTGTGAGGTTTCCATTGTGGGCCCAGTATTTCCCGCCCTTTTCACTGGTCAGTGACCTCCCTTCTTTATTTTTCTTTTTTTTTCACTTTCCTCTTAATTTCGGGCACCATACTCTTAACTTCCTTTCTCCCCTGCCCCCCCCCGTTTTTTGAGCAAGTCACCAAGTGTCCCTTAACTTTCACCAGGGGTTGTGGTTGGGTCTCTTCCCTGGCAATGGTGGTGAGACCAGCTGACTTTTGGTCCCAGCTTCGTTTTGGGTTGCTTTCTCATTCCGATCATTTGCAAATTACGGGAATGCCCAGTTCGCCTTTGAAAACCAAGATCCCCTATTTTCCACTGCACAGACCCCGACGCCTTTTTTCCCCCACCCCGTCCCCCCCTCCACGGAAAATTTGTCGCTCCACCCCAAAACTCGTGTTTTGTCTGTTGGTGTCCTCCCTTTCGTCCGCCTTTTTCCTTTTTCTCACTCCTCACTATGCTTGGTTCCTTCGACCTTACCCAACTTTTTTGTTCCCCCTCAGTCCCCCGCCCCCCCTTTGGAATTTACACAACATGTTTAACCACGGATTCCTGATCAGCGGCTGCTGGCACCACGAACCTCAACTGACTCGTCTTATGACTTCTTTGCTTTTCGTCAGTAAATAACGAGTGGTTTTTTCCCCCTTTTTTGGCCCCCTTTGTTTTTCGCCCCCTCTTCTGTGGTTTGGATAATGGAACTTGCGTTGCCGTTTTTCTTTTTTTTTCATGTGATTTTTTTAGCTCTTTTCTTATTGGATTCAAATTCAACCCCCCCTCCCTTTAACCTGCCAAGGAATTTTTCTTTCTTCTTTTTTTTTTTTGACTTTTTTTTCTTGTGTTCCAATCTACTGGGCCAGCTTGTTGTTCCTCCCATAAAAGTTGTCAAAAACCCTCCAAGGTGCGATAGGATTTCTTTGTCACGTACTCCTCATTCGCATACGGACTGTGCCTTTCTTTGTATCCTCCCTTTGTGCCCATCACTAAAATTGTGGAAACCTGTCCCTCCGGGTTGGAAAACCTTACGTTGGCATGGTGAACTCCCCTCCCCCCCATCAGTCGGTTGCTTTAATAACACGATTTTCCCGGGGAAGAGTTCCGATTATCGGTGGTCCCCCCCCCCAACAAAAGTCCCTCCACTCTGTTGTTTTTCGTTTCTGACGTGCTACCTGTCGGGCACCCTTACTCGATTCTTTTTGGCGACACGCACTCCGCGCGACAACATACATTGGTTTCCTGTGGTTGTCTTGCTTTTCTGGGTGGAGAGATTTTTTTTCTTCGGAAGGGCCGTGGACCATTTCCTGCGAATGCCCTGCAAACGATCCTTTGTTCTCGCATGTGTTGAAGGGACCGGTTGTCTTCTCTGCAGACATGATCCTCCAAATGGGCAGTCCATCTGTTTCAACACCACCAATGTATCTCCCCTGGTGCATTGGGCTCTGAACCCCTTTCCCCTGGCACGGGCTTGTAAGCGTGGTCCCCCCCGGGGTTAGCCTGGCCCCGCTTTCTTTTTTTCTGTTCTATACGCTCTCGGCGCACACCGTTTTTTTTTTTAAAATGTACCTTGGTTGGTGAGGTTCTTTCCCCCCCCTCTCTTTATGGTACGCAACCATTCCCCGTTTTTGAACTCATTCCCCGACCTTAAACGTCTTTCCCTTTTTTGGATTTTGTGAACGGATTTTCTTTTTTCCTTTTTCCCCTTTCTTATCATTCGCGTAAAAGGGTGTTCCAATTGCACCGGTTCTGATAGTCTACGCCAATGGGTTTTTTGGACCACTTTTTTTTTCCCTTCCCTGTTTGAGGCGGGGCCCCCCCCCCCACATTCATGGAATTGCCGTTCACAACAACTTTTTTAGGTAACCCCCCGGGTTGTTTCCCCACCCACCATTTTTTTTCCTCATCTTTCCGGATGCTTTCGTTTCCCTTTTTATCGGCCACCCAAAAACCCTGCTCTTCTGGGAGAACCAACGTCGCAAACAGCAATTTCTGATTCTTCTGTACCACTCACTGTTGCCCCTCTTTTGTTGATGGAACCCCATCACCTCCCCTGGCTTTGGATTGTCGTCTGCACAAGCAGTAGTACCCCCCCTTTATGTTTCCTCCTAATTGGCAGCAATGGGTTTTAGGTCTTTGTTCGGGCGGCTTCTGAACGTATTTTGTAATCCCAACACTGGCGCACAAATAGAGCTTCGTGCTACTCCCTTTGGTGTCTTAATTCCCATTGTTCTACCTTCAGGTGCGAACCCAAAATCAAAGATCCTGCTCTTTCGCTGGCTGGGCAACCCGCGGCCGGTGGCGGACCAACCATGCCCTTGCAATCCACCCTCCTCCGTGGACGCCATGCTTTTTCTTTAAAAAGGGACGTTTTCTTTGATCGATAGCAGCGGTTGTTCCCAAACTTAGTGGTACCAAAGTGGAAAAACGTGGTCCGTACCCCCTTTTCCTCCCCCTTTCGACTGGTGAACTTCCAATGCCCCGTGGCAATGTCAGTCATGCCGTGGGCTTCACCTTATTGTCCCCATTTTTTCCCCCTTTTGACCGCTTCTTGACCGTGAGGTCCCGCCCTTCCCCTTCTTCTGCATTTCTTCCCCACCCCTCGTGGTATCGCATTTGCCCCTTGTTTGGTATCTGTTGGATTAGGGAATTCTCCCCCCGGGGGCCAAGTCCTGTCTTTTCCCCCTTTTCCAGTCTGGACTCCCATGCGGAAGTTTGACGGGGTGACCCACCTTTAAGGCCGTGCCTCTGCCTTTTTCTTGTTCCCTTTTGTCATTTCATGTCTTCTCTCCCCCAACAGGTTTTTGCGAAAACGCAAGAGGCTTTGCGGTGGTGAAGAGTTTGTGTTAGTGGCCATCTCTATGGGGACCAATTTTGTGCTGGGAAGACTTTTAGTGCCCTATGTCGTTTTAAAGGAAAGAGCCCCTGTAGCGTGTCTTTTTTGGTTGCAAGTTGCTCTCCATTTCGCTGGATGACCTCTTTTGTTCCGCCTCTCTGATGGACTGGCACGCTCGACATTACCCCGGGTCGTCTTTTCGTAGGTCTTTTTGGACTCCGGGTTTTCCTATGGAGTTGTGTGACCCCACCCCTTTTTCCGCATGGGGGGTCAAGGGTAATCTTTTTTTGCAGAGCTTAGACGCTATTTCCCTGCAGGGATTTAAGTTGGTATCGTTCGTTTCCTTTTTTGTTCTTCCGGATTGGTAAAAGATGACCCTATCTTTGAATGTTTGCCCCCTTGTTAAGGTGTCTTTACTTTTCTGTTCCGGCCATTGCTTTTTCTTTTTGTGATTGGGGGGCTTTCCCCCCCTGGCAGCTTTGCTTCCACACCCTCGCTGTGCTTCCCATCCCCCCCCCTTCCGAGGGGCACAACCCCTCCTGGGCTTATGTGGAATCATAAGTTTCCCTTGTTCTTCCGTCTGTAAAGTTGTCAGGTGCTCCTTCCCCCGAGGACTGGACTTATCTGTTTTTGTCGGTTGAATATCTCTGTTTGCAGGATCTGTTTTCGTCTTTTTTCCTTTTTGGGTGTTTTTGTTGTCTTTTCTTTGGGTCTGTTTCCGATTATGATTGCCGTTTAGTCGGGGTGGCTCCGTTCTGTTCGTTTTGTCCGAACCAACGTTGGTTCCCTCCTTTTGATGACCCCCTGTTCGACGTTTCTTATTGTTCTTTTGCCGCGATTCTTTTTTTCGTGTTTTTTCCTCCCACTCGACGTGATTGTGTTTTCTTGAAAGAGTTTTCTCTGGCCCTTACTTCCCCCGACAGTCCCTTTCAACTTTGCCCCCCTTCTGGACGAGACCTGGACTTCCCCCAAAAAAAACTTTGAAGCTTTTCTTCTCCTTTATAGGGGGTGGTTGTAAGAATCCCTTTTGGAAGACCCCCCCCCCCCTCCCCCCCTGAAAGTGGTTCGTCCCTTATTGACGATTATGTATGTGTCTGAGCAGTTTTTTTTCGGTATGAATTTTGATCCTTGTGACTGAAGGAGAACTATCATTTTTTTTTTTACGATGTTCAGCTCTTGGGTTGTTTCCGAATGTTCCACATAAGTGCGTGGGACCTTCCCCTATTCTCTAAGAGGAAGCTCTTTTGGTTATTTTTTGTTTTTTTTGGGGGGTCGGTGTTTGTACTTTTCGTTTTGATCTTGCCTTTTTTTTTTTTCTCTCTTCCCCCCCCCTTTGCTCCCCCCCCCCCCAAAGTTGACTTTTCCCGGGAAGCTTGCGTGCCGTTTTTGCCATTTTGAGTTTTTTTCTTCGAACCTTCCTTGAAGGAGCCAAGTGAAGGTTCGTAAATATTGGACTGTGTTTTTTGGGTGCAAACATGCCACGCACCCGTGCCCCCGTTCCAAGTGTTACTTTTTCCTTTTTCGTCTTTTTATTATACTTTACCTCCAAAGGGGAAACAGCCACTTTCCCGGCCCTTTTTCGGAAGTATGTTTGTCCGTCTGTAGTCCAAACTTCCCCGTTTCAGGCTTTCGGGAACAATGGAAAAGTTTGGTTGCTTTCTTTCTGATTCTGTTTAAAAGTACCAAATGAAGGCCTACCCCGCTTTTTTTCACGACGTCACGTGACCAAGACTTTCTCGTGCCCTTTCCCTTTTCCTATGCAGGTCCGGGTTGGTCGTGGTTTGTTGAGGGGGACCCCCCCCCTTTCAGGGAGTGATAACAGATGCAGAAGGCCGCTTGTCTGGCCCCACCTCGTTTTTCTTGCCTTTTTCTTTTCTTTTGCTTTAACCCGGACCTTTCCTTCCCACCTCCCCCCATTGATTTGATTGAAAACCCACCCTTTTATTTTCCATCTTTTTTCTTGGGTTTTTTTTGCTCTTTTTCATTTTTTTTTAAAACCTGCCTGGTGGCCATTTTTCTCCTTTCTTTTTCACTTTTCCGTGATTTACTCTTTGACAAATATTTTCTCTTGTTTTTTTTTTTCCAGTGAAACCCTCTCTTCTTGCCAGCATATGGTCTCCCGGTGTAACACCTCGTGGTCTCCGTTTTTTTTTCTCTCGGAGGGAGTTTTGTACGGTCCTCCGTACACTGTTCTTTGGCCCTCCCCTTGGCTTTCTGGCGTGAAACCTCGATCCTTTCTGCGGCTTTGTTTCTTTGAAAGCAGCACCTCCACAGGTTGTCTGCGTTTCTCTTTTTTGCTCCAGCGACGTCAGTGATGTGACCCTTACAATACGTGTGTCTCTAGCCACCACACCCCCTCGTGTTGGCATCTCTCTTGAGAGGCGCCTTTTGCGTTTAAACTACTAAGTGATTGGTAAATTGGTTCAGTTCTTTGAATATTCTTCTCCCTTTAATGAGTCACTTTGAGTTCCCATATGCTTTTTCCCGACCTTTTTTTCTTTTTCTGAACCTGTCATGCGATTCCTGTCTCCAGTGGCCAATAGTGCCCGTGGGGTTCTTGGGACGTTCCGTTTTTGTTTTATCGTGACTCTCACCGTTTTTGTTACAGGAGAACTACCCTTCTTTTAACAGGTCAGTCTCGCTTACTAAGAGATTACACCTTTTTGGATCTAAACACCCCTTGTCTCCCCGCTGTCCGAGTCCTGCTTGTCTTGAACATGAATCAACCATTTCTTCGTGCACGGTTACCTCTTGGATTTTTTTTTTTGAGGTTCCGGGTGTTTCCTCTCTGGCTTTTGATCACGCCCCTCTCTTTTTTTTCGTGGGCAAAATTGTGATTCCACTCTTTGCATGCGCTCCTAGTCTCCGCGAGTTTAGAGACCCTTTCCATGTTGCCGTGATGTCTTTTTTTCCCGCGTGACCCCCCTTGTGGGCTCTCGCAATATCAGTAATGCCCTTTGGGCGTTTGTCAGGTGGAAGAGTAGCTTCCCCCTTGGTAAGTAGGACAGACATTTTCTTCAGTCTTTATTTGGAGTTGTGTTTAGTTCATGTCCAGTTAGGATCTTCCTTTGATTCTTTGTTTTTTCTTTCGTTCCGTTTCTTGTTTCGTTGTTGGTTCATGTGGTCCCCTGCCCGACTTTCTTTCCGTCTTTTTAATGTTCGATAAACAACGTATTTTTTTCCCCCAGGCGCTCGTTGGTAAACGGAGTTCCAAAACACTCTACACCCCCCGGAAGGTTACTCGATGCATTTCCGTTTCTAAGTTGGTTGTTTTCTAACGGTCCCTTCTGCCGGTGACTTTTTTTTGTTGCTAGAACAAGTTTTTTTCCCCCCCATTTTTCTTGCTGAGGCACTTTCACTGCCTTTTATTCGTTTCAGACTTGAAGTGGGAAAGCGTGTGGGTTTCCTTTCCCATTTTTTTCTTTGGAAGGACCAACAAGAGAGACAAAGCCCCTGAGTAATTGAACCCTTGTGTTTGAGTGTAGATGTGGGCCCCTTTATTCGTTTCCTTTTTCGGGGGGCGGTGATTGTCTCTCTACCCCTTTTCCCTTGTCTGTCCGGCTGTTAGGCCTAGGTGGAGTCCCCCTCCATTCCCCCCCTTTTTCCGGTGAGCAGCTGGTTTCCCTTCTCCCACGCAGAAGTCGTTGATCTCATCGCATTTCACCACTTCCTCCTCTTTCCTTTTACCCGACCACCGGATCCCTCCAAATAGGGTTGTCAGTTTGTCGTCGTTGTCCTGGTTTCTTCTCGTGTGGTCATTGGTTTCCTTCATTGGTTCAGGCACAATGTTCTCACCCAGACCACCTTTTTTCCTCCTTTAGGTCCTGTCGAGGGGATCTCTCTTTTTACCCTCTCCCCCCTTTTTTTTGTTTTTTTTTCGTTCTATCTTCTCTGCGGTAGTAGTTTGAGGTACTCCATTTTTCCCTTTAGACTTGGTTTTTTCCAGTCGTTTTCGCCCTCGAGGCCCCAACATCCCGCGGAACCCCCCCTTTTCCCCAATTCTCCCCACCCGACAGCCTCCTTTGGTCGATGGCCGTTTTTGTTTTCCCTTCTTTCCTCTTCTTTTTTTTTTTCCTGAGGGAAAACTCCCCTGTTCGTGGCTTTTTTTTTTTTTTTGAACAACCAGCTGATACCGTCCCCTTTTTCCGTTTTTAACCACGAGGCCGTAAACCCCTTCTCCCCCTTTTTAGCATTTCCCTTTCGTGAGAGCCCTTGCTCCTCCCCTCTTAGTCGCAGCTGATTCAATTTTTGTCCCCCCCCATTCTTCCCTCTTTTCAGCGGAAACTTGGTTTTTTACCATCTTCTGTTGCTTAATTGGCGAAAACCCTTGGGTCCCGTCCTGTTTCCGTTTTTCAAACCCAGCACCCATGTTTCACTGGCGGCCGTTAAGGACAGTCCTTTCCCTTTCGAGAGTCAAATCGATTGGCACCACTTTTTTTTTTTCGTAGCCCCCATCGCTTTATCTTTGCATCCGAACTGATTCCAGTACCCTTCCCCCTTCCGTTTCTTTGCTAGACCAGTCCCCTTCTTGGTCTTCGGTTGTTTTGCGCCACGGTTCCCCCCCCTTTTTAATTTTTTTGTTTTGAGCATGGATGATTTTGGGCTTCTTCCCCTCATTTGGGATTGCCTCCATACCTGCCCTCCTTTTCCCCCAGCAAACCAGGTTGTTTTCCCCCCCCTTGTCCGAGAACTTCTCTGCGTTTTCCAGGAAGCCTCCACCCCCCCCCAGACCCAGCCGTGTTGCCCGTTCGTTTCACTACAAGTTTTGTTGTCCCCGAACTTAAGGGTAGTCCTTTTTCCTAAAAGTGCCCCCTTATAGGACCGCGGTAAAGACGTGAGTCCTTTCTTTTTTTTTTTTGTGCCCACCCCCCCTTTACATACCTAGTAGACGTAAGAACGGCGGCGGCCCCCCGAACATGGCCCCCTATTTCCCGCGGGTAGGAGAGTCTCCCCCACGTCGTTTGTACGACCATTTGCCCGTCTTTGGTTCGCGGCCCTCTTCTCCCCCCCACCTTTCCCTCTAGGCCCAGCAACGATCCCCCTGCCCGAATGTACCGGGTATTGGTACACCCGCCCCCCCTATTGTGGAGTTTAGTTCTGCAAATCACCTGCCCCCTCCTTCTTCTTTGAAAGATTGGTATGCCTTTTTGTTTTACTCTTCCCGGTGGTTCCCCCACATCAACGATAAGCTCCCCTGGGACGTTGTCGTTTTTTTTTCACAATTTCGGCCGTCTTTGTCCAATGCCTCCTTGATAGGCCCCTCGTGACCTTTTAGTCCCCCCCCTCCCCACTTTCACTTGAGGGGGAGGTCGGTGGCACCCTGTCGCCGTTGCAGCAATTCGGGCCCCATCCTGCCGATTTACCGGCTAAGAAGGACAATGTAAATAGTTCTTTTCCCCCTCCCCCCCTTCTGTGATTTCGTCACCAAGAGGGGACTTTCAACAACTCTTCCTGCCCCCTTCTTTTGACCGAGATGCAAAACCCCCCTCACTCCCAACCTGTTCCCCTTTTTTAGCTTCTGCATGAAACGCCGGCATTGATTTTGTTCTATTTCGACCAATACGTCCCTTTTCCTTGGCGACCAGTTTGCTGTCCTTAATCAAAGTAGTTTTGATTAAGTCCTTTTTTTTTTCCCTTCCTTTTTGCTTCCCCATGAGGACCATTTTGATTTTTTTTGACCTCCCCGCTTTTCTTTCATCGAAACACTAGACCCCTATTCAGTCCCTTCAATCAAATGCTGACAAAGGCCCACCCCTTTTTTTCCTTTTGGTATGTTCCCTTGTGAAACACCATTTTGTTCCAGCGTTTTAGGGGTTCCCCCCCCGAAGAATGGGGGGAGTTGTGCTTTTTTCCTTAGAGGTAGACGAGTGACCTCAGAGTTTCCCTCCCCCTTTCCCTCATCCTTTCCCTTGTTACTAGCCCTGACGTCCGTCTCCCCTTCAAAAAACCGGCCCCTTTTTGCTATGGACCACTGTACTTGCCCCTCCTTTTCTTCTTCTTGCCCGTGTCTCCCGCTCTAGAGCTTTTTTTCCTCTGTTTTGAAAGTGTTCCACCGCGGACCCCCTGCAATTAAGCCCTTCATCATTTTTTTCTTTTCTTCCCCTCCCGAGTATGAAAGTGTTTTGCGATTTTACCTATATTCAAACACCATGAAGGTTGTCTCCTGATTGATGTTCCAAGGTTGACGGTTTTTTCTTCCCCACCGTTTCCCCACTAAATGTGACTTGCTCTAACGTTTCTTTGGTCCTTGTTTCCCACTCCAGCGCCCCCTCTTCCTTTTCAAGACAATGAAATCTTTCCGAATACAAGATATCCTTTTTTTAACTCTCACTTTAACCTTCCCACACGTATCCCTCCTTTTGTGGCTTTTTCTTGTCATCTTCTTACAGAATCAACGACCCAATGTGAGTGTCAGCCTATTTTCTGGGTTCTTCAATTGCCAACTCCCCGAGGCCGACGAATGACCCCCACACCCCGGTCTTTTTTTGACCCAGCCAACATGAGTCTTAATAGGCAATTCCCCTTTGGTTTCTCCCATCCTTCCCTCTTCTTCCCCACACCTCCAATTCAAACGGCTACAGTATTTTTCTTTTTTACGGAAAACTCTTCTTTTACCCCCAAGTATCATGGATTCACCCGGCGGCCCCCACATGCTGTTGTGTCAGGCCGGAGTAATTTCCTTTTTAGGGGGTGAAGTGTTTCTGGTTGGGCTTTTCTCCAGATACTTCTTCCATACAATAAAGTCTTATTATCAGACGACGACCATATTGTCCGCACCAGAACAGATGTCCTCCTCTAGGTTTACTTTTGGGCCGACAGGGTTGGACTGACTTCCTCCAAAGATCAAAACCAATTATCTCCTTTCTTTTAAGACACACACAGATGGTTCCATAACTGTCCCACAATCTCGATTTTTTGTTTCTTTTGGTTTTTTTTTTTTCTTTCTTTTTTCTTTGGTTTTTGTTTGTTGGTTGTTGTTGTTTTTTTGGGTTGTTGTCTTTTTTTTCTTTTTTTTTTTTTTTTTTTTTTTTTTTTTTTTCAAACTCCAGAAGTCCTTCGAACTTCTTTTTTACATCTTTTTTTTCTCTGTACCATGGCCCCTACCTTGTTTGTTTTTACCAAAGATGTTGACCGTGAAAAAGTCCATGAGTTGTCCCTCCTGCCTGATTCCTCCCTATCGGCTTTGGATAACCCTTCCCCTTTGGCTTCTCCCCCCCCCCCAATCAAAGGCCCTTGGGTATACAGCCCCCTGCTCCTAAAGGAAACCATCCCCAGCTCGTTACACATTCGGTGGTTCCCCAGGTTCCTCCCTACAAATTCTTTCCCCCACTTCAGACCCCGCCGGAAAACCCCAATTTTCTTTCCCCCAAACCCTCTTTTTTTAAGTTCGACACTTGAGGGTTAACCTCCACAACAGGCGGACCAACACCCTGGTACTCACCCTGTTTTTGTCCTCGTTTTACAGCAGTTTTTGCCCTCCTCCCGACTCAGGGGAAGACCATCTACAATTCTCGGAACTGTGCTTTTCCGCAGGGTCTGTCTTTCTCTTTAAGGACAGCATAGTCCCCCTCTTTCTTTCCGTCAAACACGCTTACAAGTCACCCCCCCAGTGTTTGTTTTTTGTTACATTTTTTTTTGCCCTCCAGTTACCAGTAGTCAGTTGCTACTTGCCTGCCTTCGGCTTTAGGGAGACCAAGAGCGGACCCCCCCTTTTTCCCCCCCCCCCCTGTCAGCTTCCCCGGTGGAGGAATTCAAATCTTCTAACACCCCTTTTTCTTTGCACCTTTTTTATCAACCGGATTTAACCCCTTGGGCCCTTTCCCCCTTCAAAAGCCACCTTGCCCCCCCCATGCAACGAAATCCTCCCCGGTCCATGTTTTCAAATTCAATCGTCTTTTAAAATTGCTTTCGTGGGCAAAAATTTATTGCGGACACCCTTCCAAACCCGGTTTCGCCTTCACCGTGAAAATTACGGCTATGTACGATACCTACAGTTTTCATTTTTTCCACTGGCGGCAACGTCTTCCTTGTTCTTACTCGGTTGGCAGGGTTCCCCTGAACATTTTTTCTGCTTGCCCATCAGAGGGATTGACCTCGTATCTTAAGCCGGCACGTAGACACCTTTTTAGTATCACTGCAAAGGACTAGCGACTCCGCTCCTTGTTGTCTCTTACTTTTTGCGTCATGTTGTGCCAATACATCCGTACCTCCTCAACCCAGGTCTTGCTCGTCTACCATTTCCTTGGAACTGCTTTCAAGTACCTCGTTATTGTCACCCATCATCTTGGGGATTTTTCGAGTCCCCCCCCCCGAATTCTCTCCCCTCTTTTGATTGCGTGTACCCTCCTCCCCCCCCAGATCGATTTTAAAGTCTTTCTAGCTTCTTTCCCATTTTGTCCAAAACCTTTGCATTTTCCATCCCCCTTGGGTCCGCCTTCAGTTCTTTGATCTCCCCCACCCCCAATTCGTAGATCCCCCATGTGTGTGAAATCATTACGGCGAATGATATCCCAAGCTCCCCCTGCCCCTCACAGCAAAGCAGCCCTCTTAGTTCACCAGGATTTCCCTTCTGATATCGTTAACCTTCCAGCCGGCTGGTCTGCCCGTGGATTTTAATCGTTTTTTTTTTCTTTATTTTGCCTTCCTCCCCCTTTCCCCTCAACCTAATTTTCTTTTTTTGTAGTGTTTTTTGTGTGTTCTTCACACTTTTTTTCTTTATTGACCTTCTTTTTCCTAACTTTATTATGATTTTATTTCATTGAGTTCTCTGCCTGTAGACCCACTCTTTCCCCCAAACTCCTTTCTCCTTGACCGACATTAGATTTTAGACTTGTCGTCTTTCACTTTTTTTTTTTTAAATCGGCTTCCCCTTTTTTTTCGTCCTTCCCTACTTTTCCTTCCCACGTCTACATCATTCCTTTTTCAGCTTTGAAGGCATTTGGCATTCTTCCCCCCCCAGGCTCCTACAACTTGGAGTGGCCCCAGTAACGACCTCACGCTCCCCCCTCTTTACCCTTTTTATAGGAGTGAATTGCTGTTCGTTCACCTATCTTCGTTTCATGTTACGGTTATCCTTTTTTTTTTCAAGGTGAAAAAAGAGGCCTCTGCATTTTTTTCCTTTTTTTCCTAAATCTTTATTTTTTTGGAATTCCCATCTCTGTAGTTTCAACCATCCAACCGTAATTCCGTCTTCCCCTACTGCCCCACTTTTGTTCTTCAAAATGAAGCAATTTTTTTTCCCCCAATTTTTGCCTTAATTTTCCTGTCCTGAAACCAGGAAAGAGTCCCTCTTCTTTTCTTCCAAAGCGCAAGGTATCCTTGAACAAACATGAAACATCCGTCGCCGCACAATTTCCCCCTCTTGCGCGTTGAAGGTTAGTTTGGGGGGTTGGTTGGGGGGTCCAAGTCCCCCTATGATCAATTTTTTCCCCAAAACTTTCTTTTGGCCCCCCTCTGACACGGGCAACCTGCAGTGCACAGTCCAAACACATCATCTCTGTGCCCCCCAGTTTGGGCCAACGAGGTAACCCCAGTTCTGGGACTCCCCGACCCCCCATCACAATTTTTACCTTTTTTTTTCATGTACTCTTTTCTGTCGGCCCTCGAATGTTCCTTCGTTTCAGCTGTTTTCTGTTCCATCAACGTTTGAGTGGACTTCCCTCGTACTGTGTAGTGTAGATCACCGCCACTTGTCTGTTTTAGTGTGTCGCAACCCCCCCATCCCCCCCCCCCCCCATTGCGTTCCGCAGACGCGCCCCCCCCCCCCACCAACTGATTTGGTCGCTGTAAATTTTTCTCGTTCGTCCTTGTGGTCACCAATTTCGGCTGTCCTTGGTGAATAAGTCCCGTTTTCCCCCTTCTTTTCAGCTTTCCAATTGATCACCCATCGGCCGAGGCCCCCCTCTCCTTCTTCCAAGTTCCTCTGTCGCCCTAATTGCAGCTCACGCCACACACCGTTTTCCTTAAGTAAAGGTGGGAATTTTCTTGTCTTCCAGACGCGTTTCCGTACTGACCCGTAGGGTCTGAAATTTCCCCCCCGTGAGCCTACCCATATTTTCAATTTTATTCAAGTTCGTTGTGGAGCTGTGCCCACCTGTTGGGGGCATTTTTTTTTTTGACCCCCCCCCCATAGAGAGAATCTCTCTACTTTCTCCCACCCGTTACTTGTCTTTTTTTTTATTCATTCTGCGATGATGGGTTGTATTCCAACTTTTTTTGAAGATCATACATGAAGACAT
>Ga0179593_1516547_pt1 | contig 30303 bp, 21 predicted proteins | sample CZODoug2_1_08_16_FD_185931 | JGI IMG/M metagenome (GOLD analysis project Ga0179593, IMG submission 185931) | Vadose zone soil fungal communities from Angelo Coast Range Reserve, California, USA - CZODoug2_1_08_16fungal (PacBio error correction) | ecosystem: Environmental > Terrestrial > Soil >... | reverse complement strand
GGTCTTCGGAGGATAGAGGTAGTTTTCTCTCCTTTTTCCCCTGATCTTGTGTGGTTTGACTTTCTCCTTCAGGAGACAATCTTTCCCCCTTCACCGGCTTAGCAGCTGCCTTTTTGGGATGGTGATAGCACCCCTTCCCTTTTCTGGCTTGAATCTCCCCGCTGAGGAATGTTAATCTTTCACTTTACACTTTTTTCTCCGCCTTAGCGCTTTTCTCTTTTTCCCAGATCCTTCTTACTGACCCCCCCAATTAGAGATGGTAGAATGGGCTCTTCTTCGCCGCGATAGTAGGCCCTCTCCTTTTCACCCTCCTACTTCTGGTGACGATTCCCCTTTCGGTGAAGATCAGGTGTGTCTGGCGAGCCCCCTCTCCTCCCTGAGTGCTTCCTACATCCCCCTTTTACATGGCGATTAAATGTACTCTTCTCAGAATAAGAAGAAAGACTTCCCTCTTTTTTCTTTATCCAGGGCTGAAGGTGGCCGGGTCGGAGTCACTCTTCCCTCCGAGAGTCTTTTTTCGCGATTAAAGATCTGGCCCTTCTTTCGAGCGTTCTTTTTCTAGAGAAAGGACCTCTTCCCCCCTTCATGGGTTTGGTCGCGGAGAACGCCTCCGATTCTCCCCTCTGATTTTATTCTCCTCCCCTGCTTCTTATGCTGCCCCCTGAAAATATCAATCCTCTGTGAACCGCTTTCTCCCCGAAGATTTTGCATTTTTATGCCGCCGGCCGCCCCTCTCACCCCTAGTTTTCCTGCGCGCTGACATCCCCGCTGGAGAAGAGCGGCTTTCTTTGGCAAGGCTCTCTGAGAAGAGGCCGTCATAGGGGTCTCTCCATTCGATCCCATCGGATCCCGAGCGCTCTTATCCCATGTGATTTCCCTCCGCAGTGGTCAGGAGGTTTGCTTCTTTTTTTTTCTGGCGCATGAACGTCTTCCCGGCAGGAAAGGTGTTTCTTTTCCCCCCCTTTTCGTCTCTACTCATGTGAACGCCGATTTAGAGCTTTCCCCTCGCCTGCCCCTCTTTTTTCCCACGATTTTTCCTCGACTCCCTGCCTTCTCGATGGCGAGGTTCTCGCGGGAATCGAAGGCGAGCTTTTTTTTTTCCCTTTTTGCGCTCTCTCCGTGGTGCGTCGTGGGACCTCCGACCGTTTTCCCCCGACCGCGATTCTATACGCTTCATCTTTTTTCTTCGCGAGCGATTGGAGATGTGCCTTGAGCCAAAGGACGCGCCCCTTTTTTAGTAGATCCCCATGACGTAGACGAGTCCCCAAAACATAGACGAATTCTCCCCTGGTCTTCTCGATCATTTTTTTCTCAGATGTTCCCTTTAAAACACCGGCGATCCCCTGGTGGAATCAGCTACGTCCTTTTTTTTCTTTTCGCGCCCTTCCGTGTTGGCTGGAATCGTTGTCTTTTTTCCCCCAAATAAGCATTACCCTATAATGAAGAATTCCCCAAGGAGGACAGGAAGATTCTGGTAGATCTTCAACTTCTTGTGTCGTATGATAATCCTTTGGAGCCTCGGTCCTTTCGCGAAATCCAGAAAGGCTTTTTTTCCTTAGCTCCTGATCCCTAGAGATGATAGAAATGAGAGGATATAGGTATAGATCCTTATTTTTTTTTCCTTCTTGATGTATACCTTGATAAATGATGAGAGAACACCCCCCACCCCCCCCCCTTTTTCCAAACCTTCCCCCAAGAACCCGGTGAAGGTTCCCCTTCTTCAAACCCCCTTTCTTTAAAAGAAGAGCACTGCGTTCATTTACCTCCCCCTTTTCATAGAGAGATACCGATGCTCTTCAGAGAAAAGCCCCCCCCCCCCACCCGCTTTTTTTTTTCAGCCTGAAAAAAGACTTCCGTACCGGAAGATAATAGTGCTTCCCTCCCCCCCTCCTGAACGGTGCTTCTTCCAGCGAAGGAGTCTGTCCACCGACCCGCTTCTGCCTCGCGCACACTTCTCCTTTTTCTTAGATATAGTTGGCTTTGAGATGGCGGAGATTTCTCAGGCTTAGCGAAAGAAAGTCTCTCGGCTTCCCCCTCGGGCCCTTTTTTTAAGAAGACTGACTTCCCGGAGCCAGGGGGAAGGATATCCTTCCTTTTTCGATTTCTTTTTGAAGGTCGTCAAGGCATGATGGATGACCATAACCCCTTGATAGCCTCTTCAGAATTAATTTAACTTTTTATTCAGGAGCTCCCCCAGAATCCCTCCTTTCGTCCCCTTTCTAGTTTTTCCAGGCCCCTTCTCTGGAAGGTAAATCTTTCTCCTTGAAGACGTAGAATAGCGATCTCTGTTAAACCCAGACAGATCTTTCCCCCCCTCCAGATCCCTCCTGGAATATCCTCAAATCTCGTGATTACCTCCCGGATACCGAGACTCCTTTTTTCCAAAGGTTTAGAAAAGATTCTTTTATTCACGATAGTATCTCTTTTTCGACTTTAAAGAGATTGTATCCCTGCTCCTTCTAGGCTTTTTTTTTACAGAACCCTTTAGAGAAGAGGGTTTCCGCAGCCACTTGATGATGGACTGACCTCGTGCGCTTTTCTTTTAGGTTTTTGTTTTTCCTTCCATAGTTTTCGTCCGAAATGAATAAAGTTTTCGATATGGGATTTCCCCTTTTTTTGAAATTCTAGTAAGATCCGGTTGCCCCGGATTCGAACGATGATTCTAGACCCCTCTTCCCAGAAAGAAGTGAGCCCTATGCTGATGTAAAAGAAGCTTTCCACTCTTCCCTCGATAGAGCTAGAGGGGTTCAAAGCTCTGGTCGTCTGCTCTATCTTCCTTCCGTAGAAAGACAGCTATCTTCCAAGAGAGGAGAAGAGTTCTCTCCAATTTCTGAAAGTCTCCTCCCCTTGACCAGGAACTCCCTTTTGAGGAGATGTCCTTCTGAAGTTAAGAGTCCCTTTTTTCCCCGAATCCATACCCCACTCCGGTGGACACTTCCTCCTTCCGAAAAAGGCCCTTTCTCTCCCGAATAGATATGTTCGGCGCATTCTCTGGGGTCGAAGCTGCCTCTTTATTCTTCTTTTCTTTGCATAATCCGCTTCTCTATCCGAGGAATCCCTCAGCGACAGTTCCGCCTCTTATTCTCTACTCCCCTGAAGGAAGGTTTGTTAGAGAAGAGTTTCTCTCCTTTCAGAGGCTCTTTCTCAGTGATTAGTCTGGGTGAACAGGTAGCTCATCTTCAACCATACTTCCCTTTAGGAGGCATCTTTCCTTTTTTGTAGACCTCCTTACTTCCATTGGAGAGAAACTTCTTTTCAGAGAGGCATGTTCTTCCTCGGTCCTCCCTCATCAGAGCCCCTCCGACGAAAATCCGCTTTGCGCCAGACCCCTTTTTTCCGAGCTCCCTCTTGGTTCCGCGTACCAGCCTCCTTTTTTTTTTAGCGCCCTCTTCTCTGCCTCATGATCGAGCCGCTGTCGGCCGCTCATCTTGACTGAGGCTTTGCCTCTTCCTCCCTAATCTTAAGGGAGAGCTCCCTAGTTGAGATCCCCAAAGCAAAAGCTTCCCCTTTTGCCCGAGGCGCCCTTTAAAAAGCAAAGTGCTCTCCCGGCTGGGTCTCCGCTTTTTGTAAAGACGCGGAGCAGGGGGCTTCCCCCTCTCTTCCCGACACAGTCAACAACCCTTCCCCTTTTTTTGAAACCGGTGAAGCTCTGACAGCAGCATGGAGGCTGCCTCCCCTTCCTCCCTCGTCTCCCGCCAAGTGGTCGTCGGCCTTTTTTCGGTGGATTTTTTGCGGTTCTGGTCCCCCGATGATAGCAGAGTCCTTCCCGCGATCCTGATCCGGATCAGGAAACCCCCTCATCCCCCGCTCGACTTTTTGCCGGCTGGCTAATCTCCGCCCTTTTCCCCTTCCGTACAGGCGAGAACCAGCGCTTGATTAGACCTTTTTCAGAGCCATTCTCCCCTTTTTCGGCCAGCATGCCAAGGAGAGCGATAACGTCCCTTCTCCCTCCCTCTGCCGGTGGAGTTCTCGACCAGCTTTTGACCATTCTTGAGGACGTTTTTTAATTGACGTGCGTGCGCGAGCGTTCGATCGACGCCAAGGCCTCTGCGCTTCGCTAGAAAGCCGAGTTTTGCTCTTCCCTCCCCCAGCGGCACCTCCTTTTTGAGAGACAGAAGCCTCTCCTTTTGGATTCATGTCTTCCTATTCTAAGCCCCAGTCTCCCCTCCCTCCGGGGTCATTCTGGCTTTTCAGAAGCGAGGCTTTTAGACGAGCCCCCTCCCCTTTTTCCCCTCCCCCTTAATCCTTCCCCTGCGACTGCATTTGCATGGCTTTTTTTCGACAAAGGTAACCTCCTTTATCCCCTAGAGACCTCCCTTCCCCCCTTTTTTTCTTTTTTCGATCAGCTCCCTCCTCAGGAGCGAAGAGTTCCGGTCAACATTCCGCGCCAGCGTTTGAGCCCTCGCACCTCTACCCCCCAGGAATAATTGTCTTCAAACACCCCCTTTTCAGATGATCCCCTTTCCGGAAGTTTTTTTGCCATTGTCATGGCAGGAAGGCATCCATTGTGCTGATTGAGGTTTGGGTTATCCTTCTTTCCACGTCCCAACTCACCCCCCCCTTGGAAGCCAACCACGTTGCTTTCTTAGCGTCGTAAAAATCCGGTGTCGGATGGTCATTGGGGTCTCCTTCATGATAACTTTTTTCCCCCCCTCCGTCGCTTTTGTGGATCTATTCGACTTTGATGCTTCTCCTCCTCCCCCTTTCTTAAAAGGTAGAGTCCTCTTTTTTTAGCAGCAGCGACAAAACCTTGGCCGCGTAAGGTGAGCGTCTCTCTCCTCCTTCTCTTCCAGAAGGCCGACTGCGCAGTGAAGAGTCTCCTTTGCCCAGCTTTCGGAGAGCGCCCTCTTCTCTTCCGACTTCATGACCCTTCTCTTCCCCGCAAGATCGACAAGAGTCGAAAGTCTTACGAGCGCGGCGAAAGGCTTCTTTTTTCCCGAGATTGTCTTTTCGATTGTATTTTGTCTACCCCTGAGGGATCTACGAGATAGGAGGAGAAGACTTCCCTTCCCTACTTGCATGGATAGCCCCCCCCCCACCACTCCCCTTTCCCTTCAGGAAGAAGGGCGCCTACAGACGGGAGATTTTTCCCCGCAGATTTTTATACAGCACCTGTCCTTCTAGTCTCCTTCCGCAAATTTCTTTCGAACCGAGATTCCCCTCAGCGTTTTTTCTTTTCGAGCAGGCCGTCCAGTCATGTTCTCAAGCTCCTGGCTTTCTGCGCAGAATTCTCGGTGACGAAGCACGATGTCATGGCGTTTCTTCTGAGGCAAAGTCCTGGGTCCTGAACGATTTTCCCCTTGCTTCTTCTTGATATTGTCCTTGGGTGCTCTAAGTATGATTCTGTGATGATCCTTTTCCCTCCTGCCCATCCCCTTGGAGTCGAGCCTTCTACCAGGACGAGATACTCGCCCCTTTTCCTTTTTTGAAAAAAGAAACGGCCGTTGGTTTCCGAAGCGAGAGGGACTCCTTTTTTCCTCGTCCATCTCCTCTTCTTAACAGGGATCGCCGGTAACTTACCTTTTCCTCAGACGATGTCAGCGTTTTGGGATGAGACATTCTCGGAAATGGAAGCTCCCTTTTCTCCCCTGCCGCTGGTAGAAGACCTTTCCTTCAGACTCCCGAACTTATCAAAGACCCGGTGCCTCTCTCCCCCTTTCATGGTGATAGGAGAGACAGTCCCCCCCCCTCTTTGGACGAAGAAAGAGAACAATTCCGTTCTCTAAGGAGAGATGATCGGTCCCCCCCTCCCTTTTCCCAAGCAGAGTGCCATCTCGCAAGTGCGCTGTCGTTCCCTTCTGTTCCTATATTGGGTTACATCCCTCAGCGGAAACCAGAGTCCTGAGATCGCAGAGGCAGATGGATTTTTTCCCCCCCTCCAAGACCCCTGAAGTTAGACCCCTTGTGGTTGTTTCGATTTTTTCTCCCCTTGGTTTTCCCCTGAAACTGAGGATAGTCTACCCTCTCATCCGAAAGAGAGGAAGAAGATCGCTCCCTTTCTTCTTCTATTTATACAATCTTTTTTTTCGAGAGATGGCTTTTCCGGATGATAGAGTTTAATACAGCTCCACCCTTACCTTATATCGAGAAAGGATTTCTCCTTGTCGTGGTAGGGATGGTTATCTAAATAATCTCATCAGGAGATTCCCTGTTTTTCGCGGAGCTTTCCGTACTGTTTATACCCTATGTTACGGCCTAGATTCTTCAGCGCTCCTTTCCCCATCTTTTTCCTGATAAGATAGAATTCGAGATGGTACGGCCTGGAGAGCGTACCTTTGAGAAGCCCCCTCCTTTCCTCGCGATCTTTTCTCTCTGCGCAAACCGCAATTTTTTTTTCTCGAGGTCTTCTTTCGCGTGATGGTGTGAGGCGTCCCTCTCCCCCGGTGAGGAAATGTTTCTCCAGGATTAGACTCCCCCTTCCCCCTCCCTTCGCGGCCCTTTCCTGACACGGCTCTAAAGTTCTTTCTGAAGTTTTTTCCTTTTTCGGAGACGATCCGTCACTTTTTTACAGCGAGATGCTGCTCTGCGCTTTTGCCTCGTTCCCCTCCCTAAGCTCTTTTCTTTCTTAGGCGAGTATTCGTTCTTGATGGTGATGCTCCCTTTCGCATAGATATAGACGCCCAAGGTAGCTCCCTTCGTTTTCCTTCACAAGATATTACCTGCCGGGCCCCTTTCCTCGATGACACGTCTTCTTTTTTCCGAAGAAGAGAACCTGGCTTTTTATCGACAAGGAAGGAATGTCCCCTCATCGGCCCCCTATGATTCGAAAGCCGCGTGGTCCCTGTTCCCACTTCAAACGTCCTTATTTTTAAAAGAATGAGAATCCCCAACGCTTACAGGTGGTAATTTTTCTTCTCGTCCCTAAAGTTGCCCCTTCACCTTCTTAAGAGACTCACGAGTCTACCATTTCTTCGGGACCCTTCTTCCCTGAGGTGAGATGGGGATTCTCCTGATGAAAGGATTCCTGACCTTTAAAGGTGTAGGAGCTCCCTCTTCTTCGCACGCTTCAAACTGAAGATGAAGAGCTCTTGACGCTATTTAATCAAGCTAGAAGACCACGCCTTCAGATAGGAATCCTACTCGATGGCGATAGGCTGTACCTCGAGCGGATCAGAAGGAGAGCCCTTTTTTTCGCTTCCCCTCATATAGAGTTCCTTTCAGCTAGCTTCCGTGACCCGTCGGTGATTTCTTCTATACGATCATGCCGGTAGAAGAGAGAGATTGGTCGGCTTCCCTTTCTATCCCAAGAAAGAACATTTCTCCCCCTGCTTTTGTAGTCTCCCCCTGACAAGCGTACGAATCATCCACACAAGCGCGAAGGCGAACTCTCTCTAATTCTCGAGGGCCCATGAAAAATAAGAGAGACAACTTTGGTTTGACTAAGATACCCTGTCCTTTATGGCGAGCCCTGCGTTGAGGATTGTGAACCCACAAACTTTTCCCCCCCTGTAGTCCTTCGGAAGAGAGAGAACCAGGGGCCCCTCAGATTAGTTGTCTCTCGTGCAAAGTTTCTGTAGTATTTGTTCTCTTTGAGTCTGAGCCCGAGACGATGGAGAGGTACAGAAAGGATTTTCCTTTCTCCCCCTCTTCAAGAATTTCTTTTGATCTCATTTCTCTCGAGGAGTCTTTCTCTCTGTCAGAAAAAATCTCCTTCAGAAGGAGGTACCCAGAATTTCGAAGTTTCCTTTCCGCCCCCATCGAGACATGGAGATCTGGCCACGCCTTCTTCTTTTTCAATCCGCCCCCCAGATAAGAACTCCGTTTTTTCTAATAGTGCGCCCCTAATGCCCCCCCCCGAAGAACCTCATAGTTCACAGACTTCTCCCATTGCTGTCTCGTTGCAGAGAAGAAGGATTAGATCTTCCCAGGCGCGAGAGATGGAGGAGACCCCTCCTTCCCTCTCTCCCCTCCCTAATTTAATCGTTCTGATAAGAAACAGCTTTAGCACGAGGGATACTCCCCCTTTTAGTGAAGTTATAGCGCTTTCCTGGAGAAGGAATGGTAGCCTTTTCTTCCTTCAACATAAGTCTTTCTGAATTAATGAAGTTTTGCGACTTAGATTCGATTCTCTCTTTATTAAGGTTTCTTACCCCCGATAGGATTAGGAGTAAAGATGATCTTCTTCAAGAAGTAAGAATTTATTCTCCTCCTCCCCCCAGAAAGAGCCTCTGAAAATGAAGACTCCTATGACCCCTGACCCTGATTGGGATTTCTCGAGGATCATGAGCACCTTTGATGTCGATTAAACCTTTCCCCTCCTCTTGCCTGTAGTTCTTAGTTGTTTGTATTTTTCCGGCTTCACGCGCTTCCTCAAGAAATTTGTTTGGATTTAAAGAAAGAGTCGGAAAGACCTCGAACTCTCTTGCAGCTTTGATCCCGAGCATTTTCTTTCCGCTTGTGGAGGTTAGTAGTGATAGAATAGGTCCCTTTCTCCCTTTTTCCCTTGGTCCGCTTTTCTTGAACCCCTAGGAGAAGAAAAGCTTCCCCAAGAGATGAGGAGCGTGGAAGAGGAGAGCTCTTGCGACTCTGATGGGACAAGAGCCATATTCCTCCCCTTCTTAGAGAGGATGGGAGCCACTCACATCGGGGATGTCCGGAGACTTCCGATTCCCTAGCCCTTCTGAACCTCCTCCAGAAAGCTTTTTTCCAGAAGCAAAGATAGAAGACCCCTTCTTCCTCCCAATCTCCTGGAAAGTTTGAGTTCCTTTACGTTTTCCCTCCCAGATGTCGACAAGACGAGCAGAAGCAGAAGAAGCCCCTGAGTCCCCCCTCTTCCGCTCATCTTCTGACCGCTCCTGTTCGCGCTCTCGGCGGCTTCTCGCTGATCCGTCTTCCCGTTGTTGTTGTGATCTATCCCCCCGCGGTCAGGCTCCTCCCCGCTCTAGAGAATAAAAGGAGCGTGAGGGACGAATTCCTTCCGGTCTCAGCTTCCGTCGCGGGTAGGCTGCGTCCCGCGCTGAGGCGTGAACCCTTCAGTCGTTGCCCTGGCGAAATTTGCAGATGCTCACTCCTTAGGCTCGCATCGGTCACGATAGTGCTCTTTACTCCCCGCATGCGTTTCAGCTCTGGCCGTTATTTCTCGAAGTCGAGAGCGCCACCCTCTGTGAGACTTTGAGCAAACGCGATAGTTCTCTCCCGACTCTGTTACCCCAGCAATTTTTTTGTAAAGTCCGTTTTCGAAGATGTAGAGAAGAATCTCTTTGATTCGGTAGGACCCCTTGACTTAAGGATTTGTCCAACATATCTCCCGTGCCAGGCGGAGCCTGAGTTGCCTCAGAAAGACACGAAAACCTTCCCCGGCGAAAGCTCGAAGACAGAACGTCTTTCCCCCAGGAGCGGTATTTCGGTACCTCTGCTCAGCGGAGCACAGCTCCGTGACCGCCAGCTACAAGCTTCCCCCCCCCTCCGATTTGAAAAGCGGGCCGGAGCTCTCAGAAGCATGAGCTGAAGCTTCTTCCCCCCGCACGCCCCCTTTTTCCCAGATTAGAGTAATCCGACAGGTTTTTTGTGTGACACAGATAGATTCCCTTGCAAGGGGGGGCTTTACTACTCCCCTTGTTCCAAGCAGAGATTGGATGGAAGTTTTTTTTCCCCCCCTCCTTCCCCGAGCTCTACCCTCCTCCTCCGAGAGCGTTTTTTCTAAACCAGCAACCTCCCCCTTCGGAGTCCTTACTTAAGGCAGAGCACCCGGCGACAAGTTCCCTCTACAGCCTCTTCTTAGATGAGAAGAGAGGCGGACATCAAAGATGGAAAGCTGTGTTCTTTTCCGCGAAGGTCCCTCCCTTTTCTGACGTGACTTGCTCCCTTCTTCCGACATCGCTAATGGCCATTCGGATCGAGCCGTTCGAGGATTGTGACGCGAGCAGCAAGGAGATGCCCCTCTCTTTTCTTTCCCCAGACGCTTTTTCCGGCTGTCGCTCCTCACCCCTTTAAGTGCTCTCGCCGTTCTCGGAAGGTCTGCGTTTAGCAGCGCGGCGTGTAAGAGCAAGAGAAATGTTTCGTTTTTTTGAGTAATTAGGCTTGCCTCGGACTGGTCCCTTATAATCGGGTAGATTTGTTTTCCCCTTTCTCAGATAAGAATAAGGAACTCGCCTTTTTCTCTTCATCTCTTAGGAGGGGCGCCTTTTCGAGAAGGAGGGGCTCAAAAAATTGATTTCCCTCCTTCCCCTGTATATTTCAATTTCTCCCCGCCCCGCTACGGCTCCTTTTCTCACTAGAAACTTCAATATGATGGACTTAGTGGTCTCCCCTCAGGCGAAATGTATTTGCTTCTCGTTTCTACGACACCTCCTCCCACTTTCACAAAAAGCTTGGCGCTTCCAGTTAGGAGAGAGTCACAGCCGGTGCTAGCCCTTTTTTCCTTGGGATCCTTCATTTATAATATAGTTATAGTTTGTATAGATGTTTGTATCTAGCTGCCGGTGATGTCTTACCCCCAGACAAAAAGCTTTAAATTTCCCTCGTCATTGGTCCCCCCCCTAGATCGAGTTCCCTCGGTCCTTGAGAGCCGGAAGGGGTTCTCCCTCCCTATCGTGAAGCGATTGATCCCAGAAGAGATTAGGGGGGGCTTCTGAGCGAAAGCTCCCTTTCCTCCTTTCTCTAAGAGATCGCCCTCGAGATGGGAGACAGCGTTTTTTATAGAGAATTGTAGGTCGCGTAGAGATTCCTTAGCTTCTTAAGAGGCTCTCTCTAGGAGATCTCTAAATTGGTTCTCTTGGCTCTTTCCTTCTTTGAAAGCCCCAAGCTTCCTTCCGGCCGCCGGCCCGCCGGCCTTGGCGATCCTGGCCAGAAGTCTTCTTCGCTTTTTCTGGTCACTTTAGCGCTAAAACTTCCACTTTCTTCTTAGAAGTCGTTGTTCGCTCGAAGGGAAGGAACGCCTTACTGCGGGCTTCTACCTGCTCTGGCCTTCTCATCAGGTCCCACTCCGATGAAATTCTCCGCTGTTAACCGGGTATTTCTTTTCTGCCTCCCTTAGGAGACAGATTTGAATTGCGCAGAAGGCGGACTTCCTTTTTCTCGCCAGGTATTTACCCATAACTTCGGATATCTTTTCTTTTAGGGAGAATACGACCCCCCTAGGAAAAGGAAAGAGCTTACTAGCCCCGAACCCCGCTCGGCTTTCCGAGGTCGCCTCCAGAAGCTAGAGTTCGGCGTCAACGTGGATCGGATTCGCAGACTCCCCCTTTCCATTCTCCCAAGCCGATGTATGCGTTCGCATCAGAGGACATTTACTGCGAAAGATGTAGAACGAACCTTTACCGTGATTAGACTCTTGAACGCCTATCATAAAAGCTATCCCCCTTCCCCTGTCCGGTGCCCTAGAGTTCCCTTTTGATAGTGTAGCCTCCCCTCCCCCTTCCCCAGCGAGACAGGTCCGTATCGGCGCAAGCGCTTTTTGTGACAGAGCGTTCCAGCAATAACTCTCTTCCTTCCCAGCGTACCGCTTTTTTTTTTCACACAGGCCGCGATCCCCCGATCCGCGGCTATGCGTCCCCAGACCACGGACCGGTCCTCAGGCGAAGAGTTCGCCCGTCTTCGATGGAGCCGTGGCCTTCCCCCTTCGGATAGTTTTCTCCCTTCGACGCGATTTCGTAAGTCCCCTTTTTGTTTTTCGTCCGGCGCTAGGCGGCACTCTCTTTTCTCGAGTTAGCATATACCCCCCCCCTTGGGCTTTCATCCGGCCCCCGGCGCCAATAGCCCCCTTCCCCTTTTGCCGATGACCTTCTTTCTTACAAACTCCTCCTTGATATACCTGGTCGGCAGTTTTCCATCTCTCCCTGCTGGTTAAGATTGTCTTACTTAGAGATGGGAGGGCACTCTGGCACCTCGCCTGGAGGCCCCCCTCCTCTCTCTATGTTTTTTTCGAAGAGATAGTATTCTACATCATTCTCATATTTCCCCCGGTGAAGATAGATTTGATGCTCAGGAGTGATGTCCGTAGAATAAAGGGTGAGGATCCTTTCCCCCGCTTCTTCCCTGTACGCGGAATGAATTACGAAGGCAGCTTTTATCAATTCTTCCCCCTGGAAAGGGTTATTGAGAGATAAGAATAACTTGTTACCATGAGACTTCTCTCGTGCGCTTATCCACGCATAGGAGGCTCAATGAGCGAGTCCCAACCGTTTAGTATATAGTGGTACAGATATGTTGAGAACTTCCTCTTCTCCCGACAAGTTTCCTTATATCTTCAGTCTATGGAGACCAAACCAGAGATAACCCTTCTTCAATATCCCCGCGTCCCGGGTGCCGTCCGCCCTGACACTTGCTGGACAATGATTCCCATGTTTTTTTTCCCTTCCCGTCACCGATTGGTTACCGATACATCGCGGAATGAGAGATTCTTAGTTATGAAAGGCCGCCTCCCCTGACTGAGACTCCTCCCCCACGATTCTCGGGTCGATTTCCCCTTAACGCATGAGTCTCTACTCTTTTTTGGAGCTCGTTGTATACATCTGTTCCCTCATCGCAGCAGTTCTTTTTTTCCGCGGACCTCCTTGGAGCAGCTAATTTCCCCGATTTACAGGCATTTTCCTGTAGAAGAGCCCATTTCTTCGCCGCTATAACGGGTTCTTCCCTGAGCAGATGAATCCCCTCTCTCCCCCTACATCTCTTCTCCTACCACGCTGTCTCTTCGGCTTCACGTCCTGGCTCTCTATTTCTTTAACAATCGCTTCTACGAAGGAGAGAAGTTACGCTGGCGAATATCCTCCCCCGAGTATCTCTCCCTCATCCCGCTTCACGGGGCGTGTGCTAGAGAGGGTATACGCCTCAGCATGACCTTCCCGTTGCGCTGCGGTCTTCCTCGCGACCTTCCCACATGTTTCCAGCCCTGCAGCGTCAGCTTATACAAAACATCCTTACACAGGTCTCTCCCTTTCCCCCCGCGAAGCTTCTTTCTAGGACCAATGCGAGAGATCCCCTTTTCTTTCGGAAAGGGATGGCGGCCATAGTTTTGTGGTTTCCCCTTTTTGGCGTGCTTTTTTCCCCCCAACCAAATCGTAGGTCCTCTCAGATCTCTCACAGAAGGAAGAAGATATGTATATAAGTTCCCTGAGTTTTCCCCTTTCATGATCCGGGTGGCTTCGGACCAGTGAGACGCTGTCTCTTATTTAAGTCATTGGAGCACATTTCTAGAATCACTCTTTGATCGCCCCCGGGACTCTAGTCTCCTCTTATCTCCTCTTGAGAAACCCTAACGGATGAGCCGGTTCCCCGTGCCGAGAATTTTCCCCCCTTCTTTTTGATTAAGCTTTCCTCGAACTGTTGCTGCCCTCTCTTTGATTGCGTAAAGCTTTTCTGAAAAAACGATAAGTTTGGAGAGATATCGTGTTCTTCGACAAGACTGCCTTTTATGCGCTCCCCCCTGAGTATGGCTACCGCGGCTTTTCTCACACGCTGCTGATTAGATCTCGATTTTCGAGAGATGGAGGCGATCCCCCGACGGCTTCGCGCCTCCTCCACCTCGGCATCGTTACTTAAACTGGTTTCTCCCGAAGAGGCCCCCTGATGAAGGCTTTGACGTATTTCTCCGTTCTTATGGCGATTTCTGGCGAATGCTTGTTGATGCTCACACTCCCCCCCAGAGAGTGATGGGCTCCCCCCCCTGCCTTTGAGAGAGGAGCCCTTTCCTTCTCTTTCGAAGATCTCCCGAATAGGATTAGGCTTTCCTATTTCTGAGAAGAATGCGATTAATTTCTTTCACCCCTTTTTTGACGCGCGGGCAAATCTCGAAATGAAGAGAATGGCCGACACTGCGGATGGGATTTCTCCTCTCAGCGCCATTTTTCACACGGGTTCGCTGATCTGCTGTTTTTCCTTTTTTTTTTCGCGGTCGCCTCAACGCGCGGGCCCTGTGACCTATGATGAGAGCGGTCTTTAACGCCAAAAGAGTTCCCCCCCCCCTCCCTTCCCCTTGACTGGGTGTCTCCCGTCGCTCTTCCGGCCGCTTTTTGCTTTTCATAGGGTAATCTTGAATAAAGGATCAGATTTGGAGAAGATCCCCCTAATTAAGGAGGTCCAAAAGCCCCGGACTTCTTCAGGAGCTGACAAGGAGAGAAAGACTTATGAATGATGGTTCACTCTCTGGACACAAGATCCTTCTCTAGAGACATCTTTGAGGGGCTAACCTGATATTTGTACTTCTCAGAGCTAGCCGTCTCCTCCCCCGCTTCCAGCAAGCTCGGCTGTTGAACAATCCCCGATGCCCTCGCAGGAACGTTTCGATCCCCTCCTTCGCTGGCCGGCCTTCGTACGTACTCCCTACTTATCGCCGCTTCGCGAACGCAGCCCTCTCCGCGACGCGCGCGCGTGACAGCCTGGGCTGCGTCTCGATCCTTTTCGCGCTTTTTCTCTATTGATGCAGATTCTTTTTCCTCTATTCAACTTGAGAGATCATCGGAAGCAGCGTCGACACAGCCGGCACTAGAGACCCCTTCCTAGTTTTCAGAGAAAGGACTTTTCGCATCAGCGTACGAGGACTTACCCCTTAGAGATGAGGAGACAGGAAGTAGTGCCCCACAGTAGGAGAGTAATTTTTTTTTCTGTCAATTATGGTACCTTTCCTGATTTAATGGCAGCGGATTTTCTAAAGATGGAAGTAGGCTGCGGGAAGATACCCTTTCGATCACTCAGGCGATGATTAGCAAGACCATTTTGGTAGAGTTGGAGAAAAGGCTTTTTCGAGGGCTCCCTTTACGAGTGGTTAACCCCCGGATGGCGCACTTTTCGAGACGCCGAGCCTATAGAGAAGATGTAGGCGCCTTACCTTCCCTGTTTTTTCCCCCCCCAAGAGAAGATCCTTCGCCCACGAGTTCCCTCTAACACAGCCCCCGGAGAAAGAGGTGCGGAAGCTCTCTTCCTCCTTTCGAGGTCCCCTCGAGTTTGTCGGCCCCCTGGCCTCCTGGCGGAAGGAAAAATGTGACGCACGAAGAGACCCTTCACCTTGAACACCGAGCTTCCCGGGGTGCCTCTGACAGCCAGCTGATTTCAGCCCAACCGCCTGAAAAGATAGAGGCAGGTCCTGATGAAACGGAGAGGTCCTGGTTAACAGATAGATTTCTCCTATCAGCGTGTTTCTCCCGAGAAGAGTTGTACGTCGAAGAGCTCGGACCGCGGCGATGCCCCTTGCTCTCAAGTCCTTCTTTAGAGCACCAGCACTAAGTTAGGTGCTTTTTCACCCCCCTTCCCAGTAAGGGTCGCCGCCAGAGACCTTCCTTTGACTACGTCCTGTATTTTCAGGGCTGTGGACAGAGAACAGTCCTGGAAAGATGTGATAAGTGTTTTTTTTCAATTCCTGAGGAAGATCCTTCGGCGGTGACGCGAAGACCAGTTTTCCTCCGCCAGAGGGAAGCCCTGGCCATAGAGAGCCTTCCCGCTCGGCTCCTCTCCCTGTGAAGACGTCCTGTGGAGAGACCTAGGTTCGGATTCTGATACACCGGGGTAGATCATCGAGGATCCGAAGGTCGTCATTTTTTTTGCATTTCTGTCCTGCGCTGGATCCTGGAAGAGCCACAGCTAGAGAGCGTTTTTTCCGGAACTTCCATGATCTTTCCCGTTTTCTTTGGAGCCACCACTCAGATCAGCCTAGATCCCCTCGACAGTTGGTTTATCAGAGCTGCTCCCTTTTTTTAGAGCCCCCCCCCTCCTTGTCTATCCCGGTCTCGGGTTTCCTTCCGACACCAGTGAATTCATCACAAAGCCGTTTGCTCATTTTTTTTCCAGAATATTGATTACGTTTGGATTCTTCCTAGGTGATGATTTCTTGTGGTATTCCCCGAACCAACCCCCCGCAAAAAAGATGGCTCGCTCCGGAGAGATAACTTTCCGGTGCTAGAAAGTCTTTTTCCTTTCGAGAAGGATTCTTAGAAGTCTTATCTGTCTTGTGGATCTCGGGCCCCCTCGAAGGTGATGCAGGATCGACAGTCCCCAATTGAGAAAGGTAAGCGTTCTTTCCCTCTGCCGAAGCTCCCCTCCTAGTACTCTTCTGTCGAGATCTAGAAGAGCTCGATCCCACCTCTCTCGCCGTCCTTTTCTTTGAAGAGGCTCTTTGCCACGAAGGACCTTCTTTTGTTGCGGAGTTTCCAAGCCTGCTCGCCTTCTATTTCAATGCTCTCGAAATCGTTCTTGGAGTTAAGAGCGCACGTTCTCCCCGTCTTATAGAGATTTGTTTTCTCCTTTTTCTTCGTCTGCGTACCCGAGATCTCTCTTTTTATCTTCCTCCCTCCGCCCTTTTCTCCTTCGGCTATTGACACGAACTCCGAGCGACAACCTTGACTTTAATAAGTTGAAAATGACTTCGCCAGCCACAAAGAATTCTCTCCTCCCCCTGCCAGCGCCCTCCAGGAGGCGATATGTTCCCGTTCCCTTCGCGCTATCGTCGATCTTTAATGTCGCAACTTTTCGTCCGAGATGGAAAACTTTGAGTGGAGGGTCTTTCTGAGATAGCCCTTATAACTTTTTCCTCTTCCTATTATAAGATTACATTTCTGTAGAGGAGAAGAATTTAGAACTCGGTTACTTCTCCTCCTTTCGGAGTAGGTCCCCCCGGGTCTCTCTTAGCCGCTTCCCTGGTAAGCGCAGCTGATATGTCCTGGCATCCCAAGTAGGCTCTTGATTGCGCCAGGTCTCCTCCCCCCCCGATATAGACTAATAGGGCGCTCGCCCCTGAAACCTCCTAGAACTGTCGCCGTTCTCTACGAAACGCGGCGATTCGCTCCGAGCGGGAGAGCTTTTTTCCTTTTTGAGCTTTTCTGACTTTTCTCCCGGGCCCCCCGATAATGGAGCAAGCCGTTCTGGGCGAGGTGTAGTCCGAGGCATAGCTCTTTCTCGAAGATGTATTCGACCCACCGTTTTTTGATCGTCTGCACGGCTTCATCCCATCGTCACAGGAAAAATTGCCTCTCGGAGTCCACCAGCATCCTTTCTCGCCTTTTCTCCCGAGCCCATGCCGTCGCGTCTTTTCCTCCCCCTGCGCCAGGCTCGTTTTCCCTGCCCGCATGCGAATGCTTCGAACAGCGTAACGAGGAAAAGGGTCTTAAAGGCCGCCCCCCCCCACCCGGAACAACTCCCCTATTTTTTTGGCGATGATTTTGGTATCAACCACGAAGGCATCGCGAAGCCGGTAAGCGAGATTTCGATGGCGAATTGGCCGATGCTCTTCTAAAAGCGATCCTTCCGTCACGAGGCTTTTCTTTTTAAGGAATAATAAGTTGTTTTAGATGGCCGGAGATCGGATTGCCCTCTTGGAATGATAGAGTTAGAATATCCGCCTGGCAGCGCCCGGCGACTTCCCCCCCTCTCGCGTTGTTAGGGGCTGGTGCAACTCCTCCTCTCCTTCTCGGGTTTCCGCGGCGTCCTAGGAAAGTACCTCTCTCGGCAGACGCCTCCTCTTGCGGGAAGCTTTTTTCTCCCCGATCCCTACTCACTTCGCTTTAGGCGGGTTCTCCTCTCTAGTAGGCGGCGATCCTTTTCCTGAGTGGTGATCGAGTTCGTGCAATTTTCCGGTGAAGCGCGTTGATGATAGGGTGTGTCGGATTTTTCCGGAAATGTCTTGGCTTCGCGACCTTTGTTTAGAGGAAATGAGCAATCCGTACCGAGGAAATACGGACTGTTTTTTTTCCAGGGATATGACTTTGATGAGGCGCGTTCCACTTCCCACATATCACGGTGACCCTCCTCTTATCCCCCCAGAGGTTTTTGCGCCCCGAGACGATTGATCCCTTTTTCGCGAAGAGTTCGGATAGAACTTGAGTATTCTAGGGTCGATCTTCCCTTCTTTTACCCCTCGGCAGACTTTCGAGATGGATGGCCTTAGAACACCAATCTGCTTCCCTTATGATTCCCATGACAATATCCCCCCAGCTGGCGCTAAAAGATTCCTTTGCCATAAAGCAGTGTTCTGACCATTCCTCCATTCGGTCTTAAAAGATTTGAAATGATGAGCAGTCCCTCCAGGAGATGGCTCCTGCCTCGGCTGCTCCCCCCTGAGAGATACGCCCCGAATGCGTTTTTCTAAGACCTTTCTTGGTAATATAGGGGAGAGTTCCTTTCGACATGAGATCGGACGAGAGCGTCTGCGTATCCCATGATGCTGCCTTTCTGCGGGCTACGGCTGTCTTTTTTGAGCAGATCAGGTCCCTCCGAAAGGTGTTCTCTCCATTTCGCGAGCGCCGCCTTTGAATGCTGAAAGAGCCGCTGAAGCTCCTTTTTTTTTTTTTTGCCCCTACATCTCCTAGAGCCGACCCGAGGTTTCGGAACGAATTTCCCGTTCTGGCGATCGGATGACACCGTTTTTTTTGCGGGCATAACTTTCATCTTGACGCTGGCCTCTCTCGCGGCTTCCTCATCAGCGGCCCCCTTGGAGAAAGTCCTAGAGAGCTCTACGCTCAGCAGGACCTTTCGCGATTGGTCTGCCCCCGGAGAATGTTTTGTCGTCGCATCCTTCTCACCGCAGCGTCCTCTTACAACAAAGCTTCCCCCCTGCGTCACGATTCTCCTCAGTCTTAACCACGTTTGGTGACTCGCTTGAGGAGCGAAACGTTTTGGGGCTGAAGGGTTTTTTTTTTTTTCTTCTGACCCACTCCTTTCGGCCTCTTTTTTTTTCCCCTCTCCAGGCAGATTTTCTTTTTTTTCCTGCGCAAAACGGGTTTTGGTTTCCTGATTAATGGTGTCGTCGGAGGGCGCGGAAAGACCTTTTTTCTTCAGCACTGCGAGCGCGACCCCCATCTTTCCTTCTGAGGATCTCTTTCGAGGAGGATCGCTCTTCGAAAACGCATACCTGTGAGCCTTTGGAACGCAGCCTTTTCTGGAATTACCCTCCCCTCCCCCCTCGCGATTGCCTTACTTTTCCCCTTTTGTAAGCGAATCCTAAAAAAAGTCCTACCAGGCACTTTTCCCATAAGGTACGAGTCCGCGACGGCTCTTTCAAGAAGGAGGCCGAGCTCTTCGCAAACGCGAGAAGAGAGGTCGTTTCTCTGATTCTTGCGCTGGCGGAGATCGCAAGCAATCCCCGGATGTTTCCTCTCCACAGTTGCGTGTTCCTCAAGAGGATCGAGATCAAAGTATCGCGCCTGTACGCTGATTGGAAAGGAATGGTAGCCGTTTTTTTTCCCTAAGGATCGTCTGACTTCTGGTTTTTCTGTTTGACCGGTCAATCTTCCTTTCTTGATCGGATTATTTAGTACAAGGCATTCACGCTCAGGCTTTTCTTCGCGGATAGTTTTCTGATCTACTTGTTTCCCCCCATCCCGTTTTTTTCTACAGATCGGACCCTTTGCGACTCTGGTCCAATTGAGGACTGTTTTTCCTTCTCTGTAAATACTTCATTTCGCTTCACGGTTTCGCTATTGGTTCCCCCGGTTCGCGTGTAGGGTGTCAGGCGCGGTAATCTTTTTTATCCCCTTTTATGCTCCTCGACTACTCCAAAATTTCCCTACGTGCCCTTCCCCTCGAGAGGAGTGAGAGGAGACGGCGCGGGCGGCCGCTGTGGACGTGTGATTTTTTCGATCGCACTTTTTTTTTTTTTTTTTTCCCCCTGATAGCTTCTGTTTTTTAAGAGATGCAAACTCGTAAGATTAGGAGCGACAAGAGGATCAACTCAAGATCAAACGGCCTTCTCCTGTGCGCCGATGATGGTAACCGGGAACAAGGACCCCTCCTCGAGTCCAGCAAGGCAAAGCGTCTTTCTTCACTTGCGCGCTCCCGAGTCTTAAAGAATTCCCATAAGATCAGCGCCAAACGTGACTTCATGAGAGCCTCCCCCCGGCAGGAGATGCATTCCTTCCAGAGAAGATTCAAAGAATTCCTCCTCAGCGCGCCCTTCCCCCCTCCGCGTTAGCGCCCCTCTTCTCGAATAGACTCATGTCTTCCTGAGGCCGGTGGTTTCTCGTCGGCTGCAGATACTATCTTTTAACCTCTGGTGTTGTTGTTTCTGCAGCACTATTCCCCCGGACTAGCTTCTAAAGGAGCGTTTTCCGACAGCGCAATTCCCTTTGGAGCGCCCCCTCGGTCGCGTGGAAGAGTTTCTTGGCGACCCGACTGATTTGAAACACTGACGCGGAACGGGCAGGGAAGCAGCGGCATCCTGGCTTGGTGCACGCGGCTTTTCGCGGCAGCCCTCCTCGTGGGTGGGATATCTTTCTTCTCGAAGAAGAGAGCCCGTCGAAGAAAGCGCATGAATTCGCAACCCCTATCGGTTCTCGGCCTATTCTTTCCCAGGTGGACCCGCAAGAAGATGGCAGTCGGGAGCGCTTCCTCCGACTTTAGCTGCGTTAGGTCACGCCCTTTCCCCATCTGGACTGAGTTCTCTAGTAATCAACCTCGAGCCGGGAGAATACCCGAGTTTCCCCTTTAAAAACGACCCTGGCCGGGAGACTCAGAGAAGAAGCAAACCCTCCGAAATCGCGGTCGCTGTACCTTTCTAAAAGCCTTTGGGAAGGAAAAGCGCTTGGACCGCGAACTCGTTTTGACAAGTCCTATCTCCCGCGCGGGCGCCACGTGCCTTCCTCATGGCGATGACTTCTGATGGTCAGACGCCCCCAGGTAGGCAAGATTCGGTCCTGGTAGATCGTTCTCCAGGCTCTTGGGTGAACAGATATTCATACCCGATCTTTCCTCTGCCGAAGCCGAGCGTGATGCAGTGGCCTCCGAAGCCGAGATAGGATCTGCTATGCAGGAGCCCTCACCGTCTCCCAGAACGCGTCCCTTTCTGTTAGGTGTTTTTTATTGCAGAAGAACGGCGGACCCCCCCGGTTCGAAAGAAGCGGGCCTCCTCTACTGAATAAATGTTTCCTCTCCTCCCTCTGTCCGTCTTGACGTTTTTAGATGGGCGCTCCGCAGCTTTTTTCTCTGGAGAGATAAGTTCAGTTAGATCGCCCAGCGCGCTCCTAGATCGACCTCCGTTGTGCGCGGAGCATCAGGCTCGGTTTTTTTGAGAGACATGGTCCTTACGGCGCTTGGCGGTCGGGCATAACCATCAGAACGTCGTTTTTCTTCCGCTTCCCAGTCCCAGGGCTGGGAACGAGAAGGCAATTGCGCTCGTGATCGAGTGGTCCTTGAAGAAATTTTCCCCCTTCGTGCTCCTTTCCTGCCAAGAACATCTCCTCTACGACTAGAGACCTGATCCGAAGTTGGATGATAAGAGACTAGTCTTCTCTGCGAGCAGAGGGCGCTTTTCTCCGCGCCACCCCGACGCCAACCTCAGGCGACCCCTTCCTACTAATGACGACCAGTGATTCGCGAAGTCGGGGAGAAGGAGATCAGGCCTTTTGGGTTCTCCATCCCAGACCCTTTCCTCCCCCCCTCCAGCCAACCCTTTTTTGGAGCGACCAGGAGAGATCCGGTGGGATAGACTGGGGTTCCTCGTCATGCCTCCCCCGCGCGTCGCCGTACGCTCTTTTTAGATGGTTGTGATCTCACCCCGACTCTCCGGTGGATGCTCGTACTGACACCAGGCTTGCTACATTCCCTCGCCGGCCTCGACTGTCAGGTTAGAAGTATACGGCGCTTTCTCCACGCGAGATTTTCTATCTTGCAACGACGGCCTGGTTGGTAGGAGTTTTTATCCCTGATAGATGTTTCAAGACGTCTAGCCCCCTTAGTTCCGAGCTTCTCCTTCGTGGTCTTCTATTCTTGTCGGAGCGATGCCGTATCTTTTCACCGAGTATTCAGCCGTCAATTCTCGGCGCTCGTACCTTTCAATTTTTTCTTAATGAATGGAATCGTTTATGAGATGCGCCCAGAATAGAAGTAGCTTCCCCCCCCCTTACTACGAGGCCCGCTCCTCCTGGCCAGCTTTTTTTCCTTTTCGCCGCTCTCGTCTTCCGTGCTTTCTCCAAACCTAGATGACCACCTCCGTGGGATTTCCGACTTTAGCCGGGAATCCCGCCGAAGAGATTTCTCCAGTTCTGGATGTAGAGGAGACTCATTCTAAATAGGTTTCTCATGGCGGTTTTTTTTCACAGACCAGTTTCATCGCTGGCCCCTCCCCCTTTGGTAAGAGAAAAGCTCTTTTGGTGCCGAAGGAGTAAGATCTTTAATTCTCCAGGTTCGCCCTTGATCTCCCTTTTTCGACGGGCCTCTTTTCTTACCAGATCGACAGAGATATCCCCGTTCTCGGCAGACCCGTAAAGAGCCTAGTTTTTCTCTTTCGCATCTCTTCGAGCCTTTCTGGGCACCTTTTTCGGATGCGCGATCAAAAGGGCAACGTCCTCCCCCCTCCCTCTGTAATGAGGGATGAGAATTTTTTTTTTCCCCAATGGACCTCTATTTTTTTCGACGAAGCTGTATCCTCCCCGTTCCGAACCGTGCGCCGCCTCAAGAAAGCAGATCACCGCCTATAGTCAAACGGTCTTCCCCTAGCACCTTTTTTTTATCGGGCCTCCTCCGGACTCTCAACTCCCCCCCTCCCCCCTCTCCCCCTAAGGCGAGATGATAGTTCTTTTTGGGTGAAAGCGCTTCCCATTCCTCAAGGCGCTAGAACATCTTTCCCTTTTGACCTGCTTTGTCCCCCTTTTTCCCACGAGCCGATCGTTCTCTCTATGATTTTGGCAAAACCCGGACAAAGGAAGGACAGAGCCCTCTCGAGAGGGATTCCCTGTACCCCCTTTTGAACGCGATCATTCCCCTTCCTCCCTCTCAGAGGCAATTTATTTCCTCTAAGTTGTTGTTTGTGATCCCTTGACGGCGCCGGAGGAATAGAGGTAGGACTTTTCTTTTCTCCTATCTGCAGGTGATGGGAGCTCTACCATATACGCTTTTCTTTTTTTGGTCGGGCTGGTGATCTCCACTCATTGCTCTTCCCCTTCCTTCTCGGGTTTCCGGTTTTTTTTCAGCTAGGAAATGTTCCTCTTCGCTGTTCGAGAGAATTCTCTTTCACTCTTTTCACCGAGAAGGCGTTCCTTAATCGCTTTAATGGGCTTAGCTCTAGCTCCTCTTTTCTCAAGATAACAATTACTTTTTTGATCGAGGGACCCCTCAATTTTCCGGTGACGATCTTTTGCTTCTAGGGTTCTTAGAGCAAGGTTCTTTCCCTGTCCCCCCTCTTCGCGACCTGTCCCCCCCCTTCCTTGAATGCGGCCAGAAGACCGGGACATCGTATGGATTGATCTTACGGTGTTATGAGGCCCCCGGTGACCCTTTTTCCTCCGATGAAGCTTCCCTTAGAGTTCCCTCTCGGCGCGAACGCCCTTGAGTGGTAGGAGAGAATTATCGTTGGTCGATTTTTTCGACTCCAAGGTCGAAGCTACCTGTCTTCCTTTGACTGCGATAACCGACTTCCTGATGACCCTTACAATAATCCCCCTTTCATGGCTCTTCCTTTTTTGCCCTGGCGGTTAAAAGCCTGATTGACCCTGTACCCCGGATTGTAACCGCTTTTTAACTGCTGAGAAGACAGAAAGGCTTTTCATGCCCGGCGGCTATTGCCTTCATAAGCCCCCTCTCTTTGCAGTCATCTCGGTTTCTTGGGCCCTAAAGTTCTCCTTCGATCGCCCTTCGCGCCTCCATGTCTTTTCAGTATTTTTTTCGGGCCCGGCGGCAGAGGACCCCTTTCTGGGTTGGTTGGTGTCTTCAATCTGTCAAGGTGTTCGCCCTTTTTCTTTTTCTCGCAGCTATCTCCTTGCCTCACACGAGCCGATGCCTTCTCGGGAAGTTCCTCCCGTCTCGCGACCCCAACTCCTTTCTTTCGGAACGCCTGGCCCGCGATGGATGACCTTTCAGAGAGGGCATAGAGGAGTCTCCTTCCTTACGATTTTTTCTCCTTCCGATCGCGTTCCCTGTGAAAGATACGGCCCCCCTCTCTTTTTTTTTGCGACCTTTTCTCGATCCTTCAGAATTTTGCTCCTTGTAGCTGCGGCTCTTTGCACCAAGGACTCCTGGCGCAAGCTTTTCTTCGATCTTTCCCCGGCCCTTCGATCCACCCTCCCCTCCCAGGAAGAGCGGACGGCTCGAGCAGCTTTTATTCACCCTCGTATCCCCCCCACCCCTTTTTGGAAAAACCAGTTGACACCCCCAAACCTTGCTGGTGACTATTTTTCCTTAAAGGGACTCCATAGTGTTCGTCGGTGGCGTTCTTAGTTCTGACCCCCCAGCAAAGAAATGGTCTCATCCTGCAGAGAGACAACATTTAACTCCTGATTTATGTCTGAGAACCCCCTTCTCTCTGGATTTCCCTTCGGAAGAGGAGCCCCCCCCCTCGCTCTTTCGAGGATAAGCAAGGATTTCCGGCCCTTCTTTCGAGAAGCGAAACTCTTCCTTTGATCCCTTTCCGAGGATTATTCTCCCCCTGGGAGACCGTTAAATGTTTCTCCCCTCTTCCGTAGCATTTAGCCCCTTGCCTTTTTCCTTAAGCAAAGACTCTCTCAGAGCCTGGACTGATGATAGGCCCTCCCCCCTCCCTCGATGATTTTTCGAAACCCCCGATATCCTCTTGTGTGACAACGGTGCTTCGGAACGACCTCCCTCCTTTATCGGCTCCAGTCCGCTCCCCCTCCGCCTCCCAGGTTTTTGAGATCCCCCTGATGGCGGTCCCGAAGACCGTCTACGGAACTTCACTTCTTCCTCCCCCGGCCAGGCGCCTTGGAAGGCGAGCCTTTCCGCTTTTAGAGCATGTCGAATTTCCCTTTCGAAAGGAATGGGACTTTGGATGATAAAATACTTTCTCCTCCTCCCTCGGTTGGTGATCGCTCCTTATGAGTTCGCCATCCCTGCCTGGTCGTCTGGTCCCTAAGGATTTTCCTTTTATCGTGCCTGCGTCAAGATGCCTCTTTCAGCAGTACGATCTCTTCCTCCCCGTTCCATCCTCTCTGCCGAGACTTGGCCGACCTTTGCGGTTGGTTTTGCGGACCTCGATCGCTTTTTTTAGCTTTTCGAGCCCCCTTCGGTTGTTATGAGTCTCCTGGGTTCTGAGGGTGGGGGGGGTCTCGATTTAAAGAGTAAATTTCCCCCCCGCCGGCTTTCCCTCCCAACGAGTATCTCTCAGAAAGGGGAATTCTGCTCGGGGCTCTTCAGAGGATCGTCTCGGGAGGACTTTTGTGGACGGTGAGTCTTTCTCTCCGCAATAAGGTTTCCTCACTTTCTAGCTCTTGGGGAAGATCCAGAATCCTTAAGACCCCCCCCAGAGACCTTCCCCTCCAGATTCCTCCTCATCCTTCATCGTCCTCCCAGTCCCCCCCCTCTATAGATGTAATAAGAGGCTTAAAAAGCTGAGAAATTGCTTTTCACCAGAACCCACTTCGGCCGCGCCTTTTAAGTCTATCGGCTTGTTCCAGGATAAACCCTTATGGTAGTGATTCTTTTTCCTTCCGCATTTATTCGTTCCTTTTATTGAAAAGCGACGGCGCAGCCTTGAGCGAAAAGCCTTTTTGATCGCTCCGAACCCCTTCCCCTCTTTCCTGCCTTCGACCTATTTAAATTCCCTTGAAGAATCTCTAACTAATCCCCTGAAAAGAGAAGCGCTTCTCCACGGCATGTCAGCTGAGTCTACATCTGCGAGGTCTTTTTTTTTCGATTCTTTCTTGATCATATCCTTTTCCTCTTTTGAGAGAGATCATCGGACTTTCATCGCGACCCAGCCCACGGAATAGCTTCCTTCTCGAGTTCCTTGACACTTTTCGAAGACTTCTAGCGAGCGCTGCATTTTTTCTCTTGCAGGAGACACGTCTCTTCCAGTCGTTGAAAAAGTAGTTTTCCTGGCCGGAACCCTCTGTATTCTCTTTTCCTCTCGGTTTTTTTTTTTCAAGAGCGTCTCAGAGAACGTTCGAAGCCCCTGAGTCTCATGTTGGCCTTCCAGAAGCGAATCTCTGACCGAGAAAGTATAGAAAAGGCTCCCCCTTCTGCTTTTTGCCCACCTTACCCTTTCCGAGAGGTATTGGTACCCGGACTTGTTTTGAACTTGCTCAACGTTTCTCCCCTAATTGAGAGACGAGAGATTGATTATCCCTCTTAGGATTAACTTCTGCCAGACCTTTTCCAAGAGGTCTCTGGGATGAATCCCACACGAGTGCTCTCACTACCCAAACCCCCTCGGAATTTTTCCGCGCCGTCCCCACTCTCAAGCATCATTTGAGGAGCGTCGACGATTTTTTTTTTGCTCCTGGATCATCTTTGCCTTTCCCACGTGTTCTCCCCCCGAAAAAGATCCGACGATCGTGAACCCCTCTGGGCGACCCTTCAGCTTTATCATGTCCTCCCCCCACGATCTCTAAGAAACGAAGAAAGGTCTGCCCATCTTCGAGGCCTTTTCTTTCCGGATGGCTCCCGTCTGGTTTCAGACTCCCCCTAGCGACGATTCGCGATCATCTTTTTAAGAAGGTTGATGAGTGAACTCCGAAGCAGATTTTTCCCCCCCTAGGATGCCCGTTTCCGGGCCGAGCACTTCCTTCCCGTCACACCCTTCTTTTTGAGAAGGAGCGTGATTTCCCCAGCAGCAGCGGCGACCCTTTCCTTTTTTTTTTTCCTCTTTACTCCTTCTCCATCTTCTCGTGCGGACCTAAAAACTCATGGAATTTCTCATTCCTCGAGGCCGCCGCCTCTGGCCCCCTGTTTTCCCTAAGCTTAGTCTATTTTAGAGAAGCGCGTTGGCATCGAGATCGAAGCACTCTCTCTTCTTTCGATCCCTCTCCCGACCCTTTTTTCCAGACGCTTTTGCTTGTTTGATCTCCACCCGTATTTATAAGAACGAGGATCTCGCTATCCGTGGGGCATTCCTCTTGAATTCTTGCTATTTTTCTTTTTTTTCTCCCGGTTTTCGCGCTCTTTTTGGCGTAATTCCGGCATTTTTTTCAATGCTCGGCGGTCCCGGGCTCTGCAGTGGTCATAGCTTACCTACCTAGCGAGAACCGGAGATAAGCGATTCCAGTTTTTTCCTCTCTTCGAAGGAGTTCCCCAAATAATTGCTGATCTTTGGGAGACCGCGCCCCCCCTCACCTCATCAGGTTTTCCTTACCCGAAGATTTGTTCCTGATCGACAAGACTTCTGTACGGCCGGTGTGCCCGGTTGAAGAAGCTTTCGGGTGGGTCAGCCTCTCCCCGCCCCCCCAGACCAAAACCCTCTTTTTTTTCTCCCCAGGAGAGAGTCACCAGCCGCTCCGGATGGTTTAATTGGGGATAATTCAATGATCATTATCGGGACGCGGTTAGACGTCCTTTATTTTCTTTTTTTCCCTATGAATTTATTCTTCCCTTCTCTTGAAAAAAGATTGAGCCCCCTTTTTCGAGTAAATTTGGGCTCGAGCCAGCTCCCCATCAGAAGCCCCTGTCGTTCTCGAAAAGACGGGCGCCTTCAGTCGTAGGATCCTAGATGAAGCAGATTTGTGGGATCAAGCCCTTTTCCCCTCCTTGCATTCGGATGCTCTATTCCTAAGCCGCTCCCAATCGGCGCCATTCTTTAAGAGAGAGTGACAGCGTTTTCTTACTAGTCCTTAGATTTTCTTCACCGATCCCTCCTTAAGTTAGCATGCTCTCCTGAGACTCGAAGAAAATGGGTCGCGCGACACCCTTGACGGACTGGAATGAGTCTTCTCCCCCCCCCCAACTCCTCTCCTTTCAACGGCAAGACTTCCCTTCTATAATGGAACTCAGCATGTGGGATACGCCTTCGCTCTTCTGTCACGATTCAAAACTTTCTTCGATGACCACCATGTTCCCGTTCTTGGGTCTCCTAAGCGAGGGAGATTGAAGACGAGATTAAAGATCCTCTCCTGGTCTGCAGAAGGCCCGACAGATTCCCCGGATGGATGTCACCTTCATCGAGACGATTGAGCGGGGCCCCTCCCCCAGAATTGATATGTCCCTTTCCCCCTTTCATTCTTCTTCGTGCTTCCCCCTCTTGCCATCAGTAGCTCTACTGGATCGTCGCGTGAGCCCCCCTCTCCCCCCCGAAAAGGAGAGATACTCGCCCCTTTTTTCTTCTCAGTCCAAGCTCTTAGCTTTTTTTTCTCTGAAATCTCTTCCTCTTCCGAGTCCAAAGCTCTGGAGGAATATCCGCGCCGAAATAAAAAGGGCAAAAGCCTCCGGATAAGAATATTGTCACTCTAGAGCCCCTTTTTCAGCGACACATTTTCCCCTTTCGCCAGACCCCACGCTGCTTCGATCAGAAAGACCCTCCTTTTTAAAAGAGATAGGTACCCCTTGAGTGTGAATATAGAGATCCTTTTTTTTTTCCTGTTGATCCCCCTGAGCCTCCCCTCTTACAGAGCCCCGCGCCTTGTGGTGAAAGCATGCTTTCCTCCCTCTGCGAAGGAGCTGTTTTCCCCGTCGTACTTCCCCTTTCCCTCTTCCTAAAACCTTTTTTTTCTCCCTAGGCGATTTTTTCTGTCCCCCTGAACTTTTTCCTCTCTCCTCCTTGAGATGGTATTAGATGGAGAAGTTCCGTCCCAGCAACATGAGGATAGTTTTTTTTTCTACCTCTGATAAGTTTTTTCCTTTTCGAGAGCGAAGGACATCCCCCTTCGTTATGAATTAGATAGGAGGGATCGCGGTTTCTTCTGAATATAAGAAGCGTGATGGTAAGAGGACCTTTCAATAGAACTACAAATCTCTCCCCTCCCCCCCTCTTCTCCCTCTCCCTTCTGTGTCGGGCTGGTCCTCCTTAGGCTTTCCCTCCTTTCCTTTCCTCTTAGGCCTGTTAAGTCGGTCCCCCAGCCTAACTTAGAGAGGACTGCCAGACGAGAAATGGAGTTCCCGATCAAGCCTGCCATTAGAGATGTTTTTCTCTGTAGGAGCCTCCCTCGCAAGCTCACCCCTTTTTTTTTATAATGATGGTGCGAGGTCCCGCCTTGTGACATAGCCTGTGATGATCTTCTTTGAGTGAGATAAAGGTCTCTTCCCTGGCTAAAGCTTCTTCTCTTACATTTTCTCATAAGACTCCCTCCATTCTTCGGAAATTTATCTTACTTTTTTCCGTATCTCAGATAAGGGACCTGCATGAGAGAGGAGCTGGAGAGAGAGAGTCCTTCTTCTCCGAGCGCGTTCTTGTGTCTGTAGGATTTCTTTTTTTTTTCCCGCTCCCCCCTCCCCCCTCCTTTCAGAGATAATGATGGCCGGCTGCCTTTCCCTCTTTAGCCCCCCAAGGACAATATCAATTTTTTACAAAGATCAATGGGCAGAAGACGTTCTTTTGCTAGAACCTCCCTCTTTCCTGTCACAGGCTCTCTGCGCCTCTTCCCTGCCCTTTCTAAAGCGGCGGCCAGCTTTCTTTCTTAATGCTGAGCAGACACTTTTTTTCTTCTCGGGTAGATTTTTTTTCACATGAGTTCCCTGAGTCTCCCCCCTCTTTTCAATGATAGAGCAGGGCCTTTTTTCCTTTCCGCTCTAGGGGGCTTTCTCAGATCATGCAGGAAGTCAAGGTCTTCTTCTTTTCCCCTTTTTAGTACCTTTTCTTCCTCGGAATGTCCTCTTCCTCTCTTCCGCTAGAATACCCTACGTCCCCATTAAATGAAAAAGTGTCGACGCTCGGAACGAATGGAGTCTGCTGTCCCCTTTTCCGATTTCCTTTCGACATCTTGATCCCTCTAAGAAAAAACCACCATGAAGTAGTGGAAAAGCATCCCTCAAGCTAGAGGGCGCCAATCTTTTAGTACGCTCAGTTCCCTTCGAGCGATTTCCTTCTGAGAATGAGCCCCCCCCACATTGAGAAAGATTTGTAGTCCCCTCAAAGGCTATAAACCCATACCATTTAGAGATCCGGCCCCGGCTATAATTATCTATATCCATGACCATAATTTCCCCGGATTACAGTGCTTTTTTTGTTTTTTCTGGCTGGAGGAGTGAGTGCTAGTGCTTCCCCCCTCCCCCGCCCGGGCATTAATGCATCCGCTGCAAGTCAGAAGACCCTTTCAGACACTTTCTTTTCCTTATCCTTGAGGTCGAGTGGGTCCACCGAGAAAATTTGCACACGAGACGACGCGACACTTGACCCTACAGTTTTTGCCGCACTTTCCACCGACCCTTTTCCACCACTACCCCCCCATTTCTCGCCCGACCCTCCCCCCGCCCACGGACTAAGTGTATTTTTTTTAGCCCCCTCGCCTCTCTAGATGTTATGTGGAGCAACCCATGATTGTCGAAAGACTTTTCCTCCAGAGAATTTAGTTTCCCCTTAATTAATTTTCCTAGATCCTTTATAGGAACCCACCCCCAGAAGAGATGATTGCAGTCCTTCAGAAGCTGAAAAAGACTTCCGCTTAGATCCTACTTTCACTTATATCGAAAGAATCCAGGGTGTTTCTTTATTTTATGTTTTATATCCACGATTCTTTCTCGCCTACACCCCCCACCTACCCGCTGACCACCCCCCCCCACCCCACT
>Ga0179593_1528965_pt1 | contig 30313 bp, 37 predicted proteins | sample CZODoug2_1_08_16_FD_185931 | JGI IMG/M metagenome (GOLD analysis project Ga0179593, IMG submission 185931) | Vadose zone soil fungal communities from Angelo Coast Range Reserve, California, USA - CZODoug2_1_08_16fungal (PacBio error correction) | ecosystem: Environmental > Terrestrial > Soil >... | reverse complement strand
TGAACCCCCGAGGGCCCCCTTTCGGCACGCGGCGTATCTCTTTTTTCTTAATCTGGGGAGAAGAGGATGGCGATTTAGAGGTATGAACCGCCCCCTTCCTGTTGGACGGTCAGTGAGCTCGTACTTTTTTCCTTCCTTTTCTTTTGTGCGCAGCGAGGGCTGTTCTCTTCTCCTTGCAGGCTTTCTCCAGAGATATATTGGCGATCCCTTTCTAAGTCTTTTTTATGCGTTCCTCCCTCTCCGACCTTGACTTTCACTCCTCCTTTTCGGCGGATCTTGTGAGAAAGTGACGCAGTCGCCTTTTTTCTCCCAGGGACCACCCCCCCTCTTTAGAACATATGAGGCCACTTCATCAGTGACACACGAATCCCCACCCTCATCAATCCTGCAATCGGGCGCCCTTTTTTTCTCTCAGGAACCGCCCTCCTTACCAAGGGTCTCTCTCGGGCGCAAGCTGCGCACCCCCCCCCCCCCCCGGACGCCAGCTCGCCTTTCTCCCCCTTTCTAAGACAATCTCTCCCCCCTTTACTGCCTTAACATCCTTTTTTCTCGAAGACGCGGTTCCTTCTGTGGATAGTCCACTCGCGCCACTTCTCCCTTCTCCCCTTTCCGACGTAGCGGATTGATTCCTCCAGCACCTTTTGAAGGGCGTCCTCTCCGAGGCGCAGTCCCGGGCGCTTCCTCCGATCAGCGGACAACCGCCTTGTCTCCCTTTTCGAATGGGAGAAGGCGCTTCTCTCACTCTCTCTCTATTTTCCCCCGTCGCGAACACTCTTCCCCGGCAACTAAGAGCGCAGGTCTCCCCTCATCTGAGTGAAGTATTTTCCCCCAAAAAGAGTGTTCTCACCCTCCTTACCCTTTCCTTCTAAGTCATAATGCTGTCGAGAAGTTGTTGCGTCCTTCTCTCCTGGGCGCGGCGGCGCTTTCCTCTTTTTACTATGATGCGTAGACGCACCCCCCCTCTTTTCTCCCCGACAGGCAAGTGGTTCTTTTCCTTCACTATCCCGGGACTTCTCTCTTCAAAGAAACGCACAACGCCTATTTTCCTCCAAACCACGTCGGCAATCTTCTCCCCTTCACATCATTTAAGTCCCCTCCTCCGCCCCCCCTTTCCCCCTGAAGATCAATTTCAACTAGCTACATCAACCATCCTTTCTCAAACGACCCCTGCATCTCGCTGTTCTTTTCCCTTGGCGCATTTCGTATTTTTCGAGCACGCGTATCCTCATTCCTCTCCAGAGGGATATCTTTCTTTTCGGCTCGGGGTTTCTCGCTTTTGCCTTGTCGTGTTCGGTCCATCGAAGCCATCCATGTCCTTCCCTTGACTCCTCGACCTTTTTCCTCCCAATTGCCCCCCACCAAAGGCATCATGAAACTTGTAGTCTTTTTTTCCCTGATCACCACCTAAGGAATGTCGTCCTTCCTTTATACAGTTCACCTTTGTTTTTCTATTCGAGCATACAATAGCCTCTTTCCCCCCCATAAGAAAAACAAGAGGAATCTCTCTTCTCGCGCTCAGCCCAGCGTGACCTCTTGACTATCTTTCCTTCCCCCCGATAGGCGTGACGACACTTTTCGAGGGTAGCTAGGCCCTTTCCTCTCCCCGATGGTTCGGCTGCAGGTCCTCTCTTCTCCTTATCTTCCCGGAAAGTAAGCACCCCCCCCTTTCTCTTTACAAATGAATATTCGAGTTTTTTTCTCGCGGTGAACTTCTTTCCTTTGCCTGATGTTTGCCGTATGCTCCTCCTTGTGACCCGGTTCCCCTTTTCTTTTCCTTAACATACCATCGGCAAAAGGCCCTTTCCCTCCTTGACAGGCTTTGTTCGTCGGTCCCCTCTCTTTCTGTTATACTTCTCACGATCCTTTCCCCCCCCTTTCTTCCCGACGCGGACCAGTGCATCTTACCATGAGTTATTTTTCAAGGTTAACTATCGTGCTCCCCCGCCAAGTTCTTAAGACCACGCTGGCCGCTTTTTCTTTCCTGTCCAATCCGTGGTGCCTTCCGCCTGGAACAAAAGGATTCTTTTTCTAGCCCCTTTTTTCAAACGCGCCCTCACGGGCATTTTTCTTTGTCAAGTGCGGGTTTCGCTCCCCTCTTTTCTTTCTTCCCCCTATACTCATTGCCGGTTCCCCCGTTCCAAAATGAGTTATCCGGGTCCTTTCCTCCTAAGTTCATGCCGACACGGCGTCTTTCCTTCTCCGCTCAACGGACGGACACTTTTTGCTTATGACATAACTCGGTCAGCGCCTCCATTTGTGAACCTGCGCTTTTCTTCCAGCGTCCTTTCCCTTAGCAACCTCTCCGTTTTTTCCTCCCGGCAAGATCCTCCAGTAGCACCGTCACCCCACCCCTCCCCCAGGATATTCGGAAACCGTCCCCCCTCCTGGCTGCCGTCCAACCAAAGCCGATTGTCTCCCCCCTCTCTCCTTCTTCTGCAAATGGGCCCTTGGGATTTCCTTCTTCCTTTCCTCTTTTCCTTCCTCCTCGTTGTTTTTTTTTTTTCCCCGTCGATCAGGCCATCCCAATCTGCACCTTTCCCTTTTCCGTGCCATTCACAATTCTACCTTTCTTCCGCCAATTTCCACGTTCCGTTTCCCTTTTCCCCAAGGGGTTGGGGGACGGATGCTCCTTGCAGGATGGCAGACCTCAACGGTCTCTCTGTGCTCCGGGCTACGTTCGCTGGTCTGCCCCTCTTTCCTCTCAGTAGCTGAGCGAGTTATCCTTTTGCGTCGTTGAGCTTTCCTCTCCCCAGCGAAGGTCGGCTTTATTGGCACACGTCTGTACTTTTCCCTTCCCGGATTACCGTTTTGTGAGACTTCTTCTCTTTCTCTTTTTCTCAAGTCCATAAAGATTGAAGTCTTATCCTCCCTCCCTTGTCATGAGAAAGGACCGTGAGGGTATTTCTCTAGGGAAAGCAATTGAGCCGCGCCCCCCTCTCTGTGAAGTCGTCCTTTTATTCCTCTTTTCTAAAAAGAGAGCGCCCAGACGTCCCCTTTTTTCTCCAGATTTTTGCCGGTCCCTCCCTCATAGGCTAGGCCGCTCACTCTGTTCTTCACTTTTCCTCTTCGGTCTTCTTCTTTTTTACGATCGTGAGAAGTCTTTCCTCCGACGAACAACGCCTTCTCTTTGGAGACAAAGGGCGTGGCCGAGGAATTTTGCGCAAAAGCACGGGCCTTCTTTCCGTGTCACAGGGCTGTCTCCCTACCCTGCAAGGCAACTTCCCTTCAGGAGAGTTCACTCTCCCCCCCCACCACATAGTTCCCACCTCGCGCTTCCTGAATCTGCCCTGGGTGGTCGGTTCTTTTTTTTTTCTTCTTCAATGAGCGCAATCTCTCTTCCCCCATCGGGAGAGTATCGGGCACTCCTTCCCTTCTTTTTTCTATACCCAAACAGATGGGCTCATCTTCCCCCTTCTGGACAAGATCTTCCAGTCTTTTTTCTGAGCCGCGATCTACGAGGACTTCTTTTTTTCGGCCCGGAAGCGCAACGCACGGCTCCCTAGGATTATCTGGTCGGTTCCTGCCACAAAGTTCCCCTCCTTTCACATCAGTTAGTTCTTGGATCTTTTTCCCCTCTCATGAGGATGGTGAAGAGTGGGTTGTTTTTTCCCTTCTCTTTAGGAGCCTTGTGGCGCACCTGAAATGGCTTTCCCCCCTTTTTCCGCTGACACACGGTCTGCCGATCCCCCTCTTCTCTTGGACATTGTGAGACCCTCGCGTGCGCGCAAATTCGCGGTGCTTCTCCCTCCCCCAGGGGCGGCCTTTTGAGCTTCTCCTCTCTTGGCTTCCAACGATTCCTTCGCTACTTTTTTGAGGCGGATGCTTGATCCTTTTCCCTCTTTGTGTTCTTCCGTAGCGATCGATTTTTCCAGTTCTCCTTTTTCTGTGAAGCGATGACCTTTCTTCCCGGTTGTGCTTTGTCGGTCTCATGCTCCCTTCCCTCTTTTTCCTTGGCCCCCAGAGCCCCGGTCCTCGTCCCTTTTTTTTTCTCTATCAAGATTCAATATCGAAAGCGCCTCTTTTCTTTTAAGTGGGAGGCGATTACGCACCCCGTCGAAGATTCTTCCTTCTTCGATCCCCCTTTCTTTTCTTCTTCGCGTCGTGTTTGGCGTCTCCCTCTTTTTCCTAGAGCGAGCAAGCGACCTCTTTTTCTGGGACGCCGATGTTAGAAGGCCGTTCCCTTTCTTTTTGAGTCATGCGAAGCGCCTTCTCCCCTCGTCCTTTGCGACCATGCTTTCTGACTTGCGCAGATAACGGCGCTCGGCGGCCCCCTTTCTCCTCGTTTTCACCTCTCCACCTCCCTGTGCGAGAGCAACGTTTTCCATAAAGTCCGCTCTGCTTTTCTCTTAGGGACGAGTGGCGCTCTTCTTCGAGAACTGCGTCCCACCTCTTCTTCCTGAGGTTGAGGAGTATGTGTTTTTTTCCTCTGATTGTATTACCGGCGTTTGCAGGAAGGTTTTCTTGGGTGCTTCTTGCTCCTTTTCTCTGTAAGAATGAGAACTTTGCATCTCCCTCCGAGGGAATGATTTGATTTTTTGTTATGCGGTTGGAACTTTTTATAGTTCTTTCCTTTTTTTTTTTTTCTTCTTTCTTTTCCCTGAGATGAGCATTATTTTCCTGAAAATGAGACTGCGGAAGATTGCGCACCCTTTTTTTTCTCTCCGATTAGAGATTGACCTTTCTTCCCTAGGCCCCCGTCAACCTTCCCTTCTATCAGAAAATATAGCTAGGGTTTTCCTATTTGCGGGTCGCAAAGGAAACGTCTCCCTCGCTGTTTGCCCCCCCCCGACGCTTTTCCAATGCAAACACGTTTCCGCTTATAAGGATGGAATCCCTTCTCCCATCATCTTTGCCCTCTTAATCCCCCTTTTTTTTTTCGCCGCGTGCCGCATGTGCTCTTTCCCCTTTCTCTATTTTCATCATACTCCGTTTTTTCGGCGGATTCGCAACACTTTTCAAGCCGATCTTTTCTCGTGCTTTTCCCCTTCCCGGGCTCATCTGGTGTTTTTTTCCACGAAGTCTATGCCCTCCTTCACCGCCATACGGACCTTTTCCAGTTAATCTCTCTAACGTTTTTCTACTGGTTGCTCAGCGTCTTCCCCTCCCCGACACGGCGCGGTCTCCTTTTTTTGTTATAATGTGCTGACGACTCTTTTTATGAGGTCATACTTATGGCAAGATCGGCCCATTTATTTTTCTTCTGCGCGCAAACTTCCTGACGCCTTTTCCCCCCCCCCTGACCACATCAAGGCTTCATCGAATTGGTCCACCTATGCATCGTTACCCACCCGCACAGTGCCCCCCCTCCTCCACACCCGCATCTTTTTTCCTTTGAGAGAAGGAACCGCCCCTGCGGACAATGAGGGCGAAACTTTTACACAATCCCCCTTTCCCCTTTTCTTCGGGACTATCACTGCGCTTTTTTAAGAAAATCTCCTGTTCCGCCCTCCCTTCAACATCGGCGCTACGAGGTTTCTAATAGGCGCCCTTCCTCTACTAGCCTGCTCTTTTTTTCTGTATTGAGGCCGATCACGACGTTCTTTTTTCTTCCTCAAAGTGGCGTATGGGAGGTGTATCTTCTTCTGGCGAAGAGAGCCTCTCTTTCTCGCGACATCCCCCTTCCGACACCCGCCTGTCCCGAAGCCGAAGGGCGCCTTTCTTCCAGAAGAAAATGCAAGGCCCGTAAAAGAAAGAGCGCTCCCTCTATCGGCACCGCTCTTTTCCTCCTACGGCGCGCGACACTCCTTTCACCTCCTACGGCCACTGACCAGATTTCCTCCTTTCCCGCTCCCACCTGACCCTTTCCTTTTAGCGCTTTAAGAGAGTGATCTTTCTCGTCGCCGCACCTCCGGTAACCACATACGAGTTTTTTTCTGCGCGGTGCGCTCCCCCCCCCCTCCTCCCCTTCCTGGCATTCTCAATCGGCCTCCCCCAACGGCATATGTTTCCTCACCGCCAACCATTTCCCCTGGAAAATAGATCGCTACGAGCCCCTACGCCACCCGGCACTTTTCTTCCCGATCAAGCAAGCAGCCTCTTTTCGCTACAATAAAACAGTAATCGTTTTTTAGAATAGCTGTCCCCAGCCTACCCAACTGCCCCTTTGCCTCCTCCCCCCCCTCTTTGAGCGAAAGAGTAGCAATCTCTTTTTTTACCCCAACAAAAACCCCTTCTTCACTTTGCTACCCCCTTTTTTTAGGAAAAGAAAGTGTTTCCTTCGTGTCAAGAGTGAGACCTCCAGCAATCAATTCAGTGGTCCTCAATGCACGTTTTTTCCCTTGAACAAAAACCCACCTTCCCTCTTTCATATGGGTGTAGTATGAATCCCTTTATGTAGGAGTCCAGTCTCCTTCCCTTTGTGCTTGTCCCGACCATTCTCTCTTTTTTGCGTGCCGCGTCCGGGACTTCCCCCCCCCTCAACAAGAGGAAATATTCCTCTCTCCCAACTCAGAGTGCGACACTCTGGACTCTTCCCCCTGGAGTTCAAGATCGGGCTCTGCCTCCCCCCAGCCCAGCGACAGTATGCCTTTCGTTTCCGCGGGCTGCAGTCCCCTTTTCTCGTATTTCCTCCATTTTCACCTCCACCCCCATGTGCCTCATTTCTTCCCCTTTCCCCCCCTCGGTGGTCAATCCTGATGTTTTTTCTCTTCTTCCTTTGCCGCTTTTTTTTCCAAGCGAGGTTGAACGGTTCCCCTTTCCCTTGCCCGGCATCTTGTGACCTCCCCCCTCCCCTTTTTCTCCACCAACTCCTCCTTTCCCTCTTCAAAGCTACTATGGCGATTTTTCCTTTTTTTCTTCTCCTCGCCTTCCCGAAGCGGATTCCCTCCGATGGCTCGTCCTGACATGCTTTCTTCTTTTTTCCCCCCCAAAAGCGTGCGCACCGCCCTTTTTTTCTTTCTGGGCGCTCGAGTTATCGCGCCCCCTTTCTCCTCGGCACCACAGGGATGAGGTTACTTTTCCCTTTTCTGGCCTTGGCTCCTGTCAACGTTCGCCCCCTCGGGGGTTCGGTCCCCCCCCCTCTTTACTTTGCACCATCTATCCTTGCTTTCCCCACAAAATGACGTTATCAGGGTCATTAACCGTCCCAGTCCCCATAAGCTACCCCCTTTTTCCTTCTTCTGTCACGCTAAACGACGGACACAGTTTTCCTCTCCCCTCGGTAAGAGATTACTTTCTTCCCTTTTTTTCTTCCAGCAGAAACGTCGCCCGTTGCGCCCCCCTTTCTCCCGTTCTTTGCCCTCCTTCAATGGCTTCTTTCCCTTGAAGTCGCTCGTCACACCCCCACCCTTTCTAGACAGAGGCTATAGGGCACGGAATTTTCCCCCCCTCCCGCTTTAGAAACAATAGATTCTCCTTTCTTTGTTCACTTCCCGATCAGGCAAAATGGTTGCCGATTTGCTTTTCCTTCCTCTTCTCTATGTTCCTCCTCCTCCGGGTTGTTTTTTTCTCTTTTCCCCCTTCCATCCCAATATGCACCATGTTGACCTTCTCTCCTCATATATTGTGGCGAAATCGGCTTTTGGGCGTTCCCCATTTTCACGTTCGGTTTTACAGAGCCTTCTTTTTTTTTCTTTTTTTCCTGCGAATTCGGATCTTGCTTTCCTTCTTCCTCCCTGGCTAGAGTGACTCACCGGGCTCCCTTCCGCAGCCCCCCTTTTATACAGGAAAGTCCGTGACCCTCCCTTTTCTACGCGCACCTGTGTTCCTTCTTTTCCTCTCGCCAAGCGCCGGTCGCTTATTGGACTCTTTTCCGGACCGGATAACGTCAGTTGGTTTTTCTCCTTCTTTTCGCCTGGAGAGTAATAGTAGCTTTTGCCAAGGTCATCCTTTCCTCCCCCGAGTAAGCGCAGCGTCCCCCTTTTTCTTTGACAGGGAGCGATAGGCACCCCCCAGACCCTCATCCTTTTTCCGATCCCGTCCTGACGGAAGGTCCCACCCGGCTTTTCCTTCGCGCCAGACGGCCCCTTTTTCCTTCCTTTCGAAGATTTTTGATCTTTCCTTTGAGAAACCATGGTCTTCCTCGCCCAGCTGTGTGCCATGTTTCTCGGAGCGTAGCTCTGCTTTCCCTCTCCTAAGTGGCACCTCGCGACGAACAAAGCCGGGCACCCCTCCTCCGGAGTTGTTTCAGCGGGGGCGAGGGGCATTTTTCAGCAAAGCACGGGACGGGCCCCTCTTTTCCTTTTTCACAGCGCTTGAGCCTCCCTCAAGGCAAAGAAGACCTTCTGGTCCCGCGCTCCCACCTCAGTCTTTCCCCCCTCTCTTTTTTTCCTCAGTACTGCTGCACCTGGGGTGGACGGGCTGCCATTTCCCCCTCTCAATATGAGGGACCTGCCTTCCCCCTTTTCGGGCACTACCGTAGCGGGGGGTTATATTCCCCCTCCCTGATGGTTTGGTGCCTCTCGACTTGAGGACCCTCTTTCCCCCGGATGACGTTTCCTCGGAAGATTCCAGGGTTTCTTTTTTTCCCCTCCGACGCGGCACTCACGCTTTTTCTGAGTCGGGATCCCCCCCCCTTTAACTGGATACTTTTTCCTTTCTTGGATCGGCGTCATACTACCCCCCTAATGGTTCTTTTTTTTCGCTTTTTTTTCTTTTTTGCTCAGGACTTTCTTGCGTCCGACACCTGCCCTTCTTCTCCCCCAAGGTATGCGAGAAACCCCTCTCCTCTCTTCTTCCTCGGGAGATTTTCGCGACGCTGCGCTCCATTTTCTTCGGTTTTTAGAATGCCCAAGGGTCGCGGTCTTTCCTATGATGCGTCGTTTCTCTTTTCATGGTGGAGCGTAGATACGTTTTTCCTTGATTAGCATTTTCATTTCGAGTCGGTGGCTGTAGCGTGATCTCTCCTCCTTTTGGTTTGCGGTGAAGCCTTCCCTTCTTCGGTTTGAGTTATTGAAGGATTTATTTTCCCTCGTAGGGATAGTGAAGGAGCGTCCCCCTTCCACCGTGTCCTTCGGTTTAACGGCTCTTTGCTGCGACCTCCCTCCATATCCTTCATCTGAGAAGAAGCGCTTTTTTCTCTGATACGCACACTTGTCGACAGCACTTCTTACTTCTTTATCAATGGGTTTTTGGTCAGTTCCCCTTCCCCCCCCCCCCCCCTTTTCCCCCCTCAGATCGGTCAGAGAGCTCTCCTTCCCGTTTGATTGAGTGTTCTGGCCTCCTCTTGTTCAGCTCCATTTGCCTTTTCGCGAGAGCTTCTCAATTCTTCCTCTCCCCCAGGAGGTTGTAAGGGATAACGGCGGATCCGCTCGCTGGCCTCTCTCGACCCTCCCCCCCGAAAGACCCCCCTTCCATACAATAAGCTCCCCCTGCGAGCGAAGCTTCGTCCTCTTGGAGCGAGTTGCGGCGCTCCCCGCGTAGTCGATCTGAACCTTGTGATTCACCTTTCAGATTGTATTACCGGAGTTCTAGCCAGGTCTATTGGGGTCTTCCGTTTTTTTTTTTCTCGAAAGAAGTGTACGCATTCTCCCTTTAGGTTAATTATATAAAGGCTCCTTTTTTTGGGATGAGTGTTGGCAATTCTTTCTGGTGTCTTTGCTCATATTTTTTCCAAGCCTGATCCCCCCCCCCTGGATGAGCACATACTTTTGGAGGAATTTCTCACAATTCTTGAGAGACTCCTCCTCTCCTTCTGGAGGATATGACCTCGGAAAAAGACACACAGGTTCTTCAGCCTCCCTCTTTTTCGGGTAGACCCGCTTCCCCGAAGTGGAGGGGTATGCAACCCCTTCAATAGATGGAATATCCCAGAACTTCTGACCAGATAGGCTCACTTCCCCTTTTTTTCGGATGGAGGTGCAGACCGCTCCTTTTTTTTTTCTTTTCTCCATAATATTAGACCCCCAAGGGAAGTCCTCTACGAATCTCTCTTGTTGAGAATCCGCCCTTCTATTTTTAATAATACTCCTTTTTAGAGATTCAACTTCCGGGATTCGACACCCTCTCGGAGAGCTGCGGTCGCCCTTGGGCTTAATAGGGGCGACCTATGTTGGAATCCCCTATGAAACAGGCCCCTTGTGTAGAAAGGTGCATTTTATTCTGAAGAGTTGGATAGGGTTGCGACATGATTTTTTGCCGTGTTTAACGTTTCATTCTTCGTTCCCCCCCCTTGGGTAGACACGAGCTCTATACATGTGCTCCGTCATTACTTTTTTATGAGGGGGGCCTCTATGGCAATGAGCCTCCCTATAGAAGGTTCTTTCTCGAAAAAAGCTTTTTCCTCTCCGCACTTTCTTCAATGGTAAGGGCTCACCATTCCCACCATCCCGTCTTCTCACTGTCTTTCTCCCCCAAATAAAACCGACCCTTGCCAACACGCTAAACCACACCCTTTTTCAGGGAGAGTGATGACGAACCGCCCTTTCTGTCCTTTTTTTTGACCATGAGGGCGCCAAGCTGCCGCCCTTCCGAACAGCTTTCGGGCTTGGGTAAGACAATCGCGCTTTCCGCGGATCTACTGCTCAAACATCGCCTTTCCTCTAAGACGACGTGGGTTGGCGCTTTTTTCTCGCGCACTCGCCTCTAGGCCAAGATTCGCTCCTCTTTCCGAGCGGACCCGGTTGCGCTCGAACATTTTTTTGCGGGCGAGCTCTCTTCTCCGCGCTGGCCCTCGTTCCGCGGCCATCGATCCGGCCCCTTGGTCGCACGTGTCCCTTTTCTCTCGCGAACTAGAGACTGCAAAAGCTCACTGAGCCTCTCCCCCCCCCCTCCTTCCCCTCAGCACTGAAGAGCGCTTTAGATTGCTCGATATCGGCACTCGTGAAGTATGCTCTCCAACCACAACGGTCTGCCCCTGCTACCGAACCTTGTCCTCCTCTCAAAGGGTGCGTATCGCTCCCTGCGTTGGCGCTGGCTTAGGCTTTCCGAGATTGATTTTTCTTTTTTCCGCCGAGGACACGGTGGGCTGGTTTTCCCCCCCCCCCCGCTGGAATTGCAGGCATATCAATCTTCCCCCGACTATGGTAATCGATTCCCCACCCCCTTCGGCAATATGCGTCGTCCCCCCCCCCCTCCCCCCCCACCCGCCTAAGGCCACCCGAAGGCTTCTTCCGTCTCAAGCAAAGAAGAAAGACAACGCTAGGCGTACCCCCCATTTCATCGTGGCTCAACTCTCCCACAGATCACGCACGGCGTCCCTGCTCAACCTCTCTCTCTCCGCGGTCTTCATCCCAGCAGCTTCCCGCTTGCCCCCTGTACCAAATTCATGCGGCCGGCTCGGTTTTCTTTTTCTTTCCCTCGTTGGCGAATCGAAGCCATCCATTCCTTCCTGAGCCTTAAAGAATCAATGAAACCACCCCCCTTCTTCAAACCAAGTTACGATCTGGTTCTCCAAGAACGAAGGATGTTTCAAGTATAAAGTTTTTTCTTCCCGAAAGATGAGCGCATCCCTTCCTTTTTTGAGTGATAGTCGCCGGAACCCATACTCCCCTTCCCCTCGTAGATCGAGCTCATCATCCCCTATGGAAGATTCTTGTCCCCCCTCGGGCGCTGAAGACCATCCGGGCTTTTTTTCTTTCTCCACCCGACGCGGTATGACGATTACGCCCCTCTTTCTTTTCTTCGAGATTGCGCCAATGTGCTTTTTCCCCCCCAGGTGAAGAATTCTTATTGGTTCCCCCCTCCTCCCCCTTCGAGGTGGCATCCTATGTGGTGGAGTCTTTCCCCTTTTCCTTTGAATTGCAGTTTGCCGTATTTTTTCCTCTTTTTCGTTTCAAAGGTGATGTGACAGGCCCTTCTTTCGATAACATTCCACTCGTGCCCCCTCCCTTTTTTTTTCTGTTTGAGGCTTTGTTCTTTTCTCTTACTATGGCATCCTTCTAAAGATCTCCATCACTTAAGGCTCCTAGCCTTCCCTCTCCTGCAACGAATGCTGGCTCTCCCAGAAAATGAGTTAGCCCGTTTCCTTTTTTGTGCGACATGAAAGTGTTTCCCCCGACTTTAGTTGGCGTAGCGTTCTCTTCCCCTTCCCCTTCACAGGAACGACGTCTGTTTTCCTTTGAGGATCTCCGTCCCCTGTCAAACGCTGCTCCCCTCCCCACGGCCTTGCGCCTTTTTTTGTCAATGGCGGTTCCGCTTCCCTTTTCCTTTTTGAACCATCTACTCCTTTTCCTCCCCAACAAATGACGTTATCCGTGCCTTCTCCCCCGTCCACAGTTTTTCTTGCCCATAAGCCGACCACGGCGCTTTCGTCCCCGCTTCAACGCGGCCCCCCTTCATTCACTCGGTCACGCGAATTATCTGGAGCCCTTCTCGACGTCGCCGTTGAGCAAACTCTATCTTTTTTGGCTGCCCCCTTTCATGCACTGACCGGCACCGCTCCGCCTCCCCCCCCCCCCTTGCAGGCTGCTAGCACCGAAGGCTCTTTTTTTTCCCCTCAACAAAAGGCCGATGTCGCCACACTCTCCTAACGATCAGCAAAATGGTGCAGGATTTCTGACGATGCTCCTTCCCGTAGCCCTCCTCTCTTTTTTTGCGGAGAGATAGGGCTACGAACGTCGTCCGTCCTCTCCGTGAACCAATCACAATCGCTCCCTGCAGCCAATCTGTCCACGTTCCCCCTCCTAGAGCCTTCCGGGCTAGCAGCCTCCCCCTTTTCCCCGGGTATTTGCCGGGGTCCCCCCTTCCGCCATCAAAAGGCTAGAGTTTCTCCCTCTCGCAGGTTCGCAAATGTCATACAGTGTTTTATAAGTGATTCCGAGTTATGTCATCCCCCTTCCCTTTGAGCGTGGACTGACCTCCCTCTCCCGTGCGGTTATTGGCCTTCTTTCCTGCAACGTCAGTTTTTTTTTCTCCGTTTTGTGCCGTTAGCCGGCACTTTTTCCTTCCCCGCAGGAGTAGCGAACCTCGCAGGCGCAGATGCCCGTTTCTCCTTGGGCGCTAGGCCAGCCATTGAGCCTTCCCTTACCCTGGTCCGCCGTCGTTCCGTTTCCCCCTTCTTGGCGCGATTAACGCGAGCGCCCCCCCCGGTTTAGACACTGGCTTTTTCGGGAACCGGGAGACCCCTGGTTAACCAGGCATTTTTTTCCCTCCTGCGTCGGGGTCCTTCTTCCTCGAGGATGTACGATTCCCCTCTTCCCCCTAGTATGTGAAGCCGACGAACCCTTTCGGAGTTGGTGGAGCCACGTCGTCTTTTCATGTGAGTCAGGCAAAAAGCCTCCTTTCCACAGAATTGTTTTAACCGTGTCCCAGTTTCTTTCCCACTGCAAGGCAAAGGAAGAAGGAGACGTTTCCCTCCACCAAATCAGTATTTCTTCATTTCTTTGAACTCAAGAAGTCATTTCAGCTGCGGGGAAGGGCTGACAGTCGGGCTCCTTTTAATCTCGAGGACCTGCATGCCCGCTTCACCCCCCCTTAACGTAGAGGAGGGTTTATATCCCTTTCGCAGCGCCCGAGCTCCCCCTTTTTTCGCCTTGCCATGAGGGACCCCTGGCCAGAGGGTCACCTTCTCTGCGCGATCTACTTCGGTTTTCGTATGGGTTCTTTTCCCCCTTCCGCGGCATCCCGATTCTAGATGGATGCGCTCTTTTCTCACAAAGGCTGACTTCCCCGTTATTTATTGGATAGTGCTCCCTTCCTTAGGCTTGGTTGAAGAGGTTGGGTTGTGGTCCTTTTTCTGCGCAGGTTCTGCTTCCGCCCTGACATGGATTTCTCCCACGCTGCCACACGGTCTGCCGTTCCCATGATTGCGTACATCGTGAGATCCCCCTTTCTTTGCGCGCAAAGCGGAGGTGAGGCGCCTCTCCCCCGGGGTTTAGGGGGAGCTGTTCTCCTCGATTTCTTTCCCTTAATGGTGGATTTCTTTCGGATGCTTGATTGATGTCCTTTTTTAGGCGGTGGCTCTCTCGACGAGCTTCCGTGCGAAGCCCAGTCCTTTTTGTGTGAAGCGATGACATATTTTTTTTCGTGCCGCTTTTCGGGATGTGAATGGCCAGCCTGCCCCTTTCTCGTCGGTGCGTACCGGCTTCCTTTTTTTTTCAAGATCAGTCTCCCCCTTCTCCGCGCCAACGCCCCCCCCCCCTTTTTCAGGTTTTTTACTATACCTTTCCACAGCAATGATGATTTCTCTCTCTTCTTGTAGCGCGCCGTCGCCCTTACTGCACGCAGATCGTTTTCTCGTTAGCAGCTCCCCCTCCCCTTCTTTTTCTGGGACGCCGGTCGCGCCGTTTTTCCCCTCTCCTCGAAGCGCCTTCTCCCATTCGCTCTTTTTTATCGGATGGCGCGAAACGGCGTCCTTCCTTTTCGACTTTGTGTCCAGCTGCCACGCAAGTCTTTCGTGATCGGCCTCAAATCCTTTCTCGATGCAGAGGGGCGAGAGGCGGCTTTTCGATACTGCACGGAGACGATGTGATTCATTAGATGGGTTGCCGCGTCCACTCCTTCCTTCTTTCTAGCCCGGAGAATCCTTTGGTGCGAAGCTGCGCCCTATTTCCTATAACTTGCAGCAGGCTTTTTTCCTCTACCCCTGGCGCCCTGCTTATTTCCTTCTGTTGGCCAATGAATGCGGGTTTCCCCTTTCATAGGTGCTCCAGTCGTCTTCTGGTGGTCCTTGCTGAGCGTTGGCAATGGACTTTGCGGCCCTCCTTTTTTTTTGCGCGCGCCGCAGCCCTCCCTCGGGCGGCTCTTGCTTCAAAAGAATAAACGGCTTCGTGCAGCCTTCCGAAAAGATAGCTAGGGTTTCTCCGCCGTGGAGGTCTTTTTTCCCCCGGAAACTCCCCGGCCCCGCTGCGTCCCCTCCTCGTGACCGATCCGAGCCCCCACACGGTAAGGATGGCCTCCGGATGAGGAAATATTCCTTCGCCCCTCCCCCCCCAGATGAGCCAACGGGAAGTCCTCCCTTCAGAGTGCAGCATTGTTCCCTTTGCATATCTCTCTTCCCCTCCTCCTTTTTTTTTTTTGATTTCTGATTAAACGGCTTGTCCGCGGACGCGGCTTTTCGGCCTTAACGTTGGCTCTCCTCTTTCGACCTTCTATTCATCGGGATGACTCCCCTTTTTTGCAACGCCCCATCCGGACATTTTTTCCCTTCGCTCGGATAGGTCCCTCCCCTTTTCGGCAGACGATTTCCTGTCTCCTTGCAGACCCGCCCTTTTCCTCGCTGGGTCGAACCCGACTTCGTCTATATGTGCTGCCCCCTCTTGCCGACGCTTATTTCCAGAGCCATAGGTCACTCTCTCTGCGCGCAAAAGAGGTTTTCATCGCAATGGTCCTTTCCCATCAAAGGTCTTTTTCCTACTGGTACCCCTATGAGTCCCCCTCCCTCCCAAAACGCATCCACACCCTCCTCGCGCCGGGAGAGAAGGTCTGCTGAAAGGCTCCCCATCTGCGTTCCGCGGCGCAAGCTGGCCCCCCCGCACAGCTCTCCTTTTTCTTAAGAAAATCGGCGACCTTGTCCTCCCATCGGCGACGGCAGATCTCTCCTCTGTGGCGAAGGCTGTGATCGCTCCCCCCTTAATCGAAGCTGCGCTCTCTTCTCGCGCGGATTTTTCCCGCTCCCCCCCTCCTTTCCCCCGGTTTCCTTGCGTTTTTCAGCTACGAGGGCGCAGCGCGCCTGTTCCCTCGATCCGGACAACGCCTGTCGCCCGTGTTCCTCTAAGCCTTTGAAGGCGCCTTTCTTTCTTCCCAGCCGCGAACTGGCACGGGTCTCCTCTTTCCCAGAACACTCAGCACTGAATTCTCGGGTCCCGCTTTTTGCTCGGCTTCGGCCGATCTGGTGCTTTTCCCCCTACGGCGCGACGACAGAAGGCCTTTTTTTTTGCTTCGAAGAATCCCCCCCCCCCCCTTTGCTGCGTCCAGGGTGGTATCGCTTCCACCTCCCCCCTTTTGGACGAGGCGTCTCTCTTGATTGATAGTCGACGCACGAGACACGGGGGCGCTGGTCGCCGGCCCCTTTAACATCCCTGACGCCCTGCCCCCCCATCAATCGGCACAATCTTTCGCTTCACGCAAAACACGTCGTCACCTTCGTACGAGCACCCGCCTTCCTCCCCCCCTCAGGCTCCTGCGACGTCAAGCAATCTCTTTCCCCCCTCTCTGGCGTAAGCTACCTCAACATTTTCTTCGAATCATAGCTGGAGACTCCCTGGGCGCATTCGCCTCACTCCGATTTGCGCGCCTTAGTCAAGAAGATCCGAGGGATCTCCCTCCCTCCCCCCCCCCTTTCGCCGGTCGGGTTTCTCTCCTCCTCAAGGAGTGTCAAGCGTTTTCTTGTCAGGTGCGGACGCAAAGAAACCCTCCCTTCCTTCTCCTCAAGCAATTGTCCAACCCCACCTCCCCCCTCCTGGTAGTTATGAGCACGGATCCTTTTCAGTACCAGTTTCCCTTCTTTGCTCCGACCTCTGCGTCATCGCATCTTTCTGGCCGGAACCCCCTCCTCTCCCCTAATTAGTAGATAGCTTACCTATGGACGATCTTTTTTTTTTTTTCCTCCAGGCGGCGACCGATCGTTTGTTTTTTATATAAAACCCTCCCTTTCCTCCCAGATGCGCGGGCATTCCCTCTTAAAGGTCTGCTAGTAGTACCGACATTCTCCCCCTTTCCACATTTTTTGAGCATCTTCTTGATTTTCAACTTTCCTTTGTCAATACTGATGTGGTGAGGAGCTCCTTCAGTGCAGTTTGAGTATGCGCTCCCCCCGGTGCTGTGCCCGGCCCGTGCTTTTTTCATACTTCCCCCCATCGGCCCCGTTCCCCCCCCCCCCCCCTCCGCAGCCTTTGTTCGTCGGATTCACATCGAGGGCAGACCTCTCCGTACTTCTGGATAGGATCTCGCTTCCCCTTTGCTGCAGCATCCCGAATGCTGGCGCTGGAAGCCTCCCCGAGCAAAAAAGTCTTTTGAACATTGCCCCTTCCCACTCAGGGCCGTCTGGGCTCGCCCATCCAGTGTCTTTTAACGAACGTCTTTTCCCCCAATATGAGGGTCTTCTTTTCTTCCTTCTCCCCTGTCAACGCTTTCCCCCCCCCCCTCACGGGAATATGCGGCATGACCTTTCTTTATTCGTGATGGAATTTGCACCCTTACTCCTGCTTCTCCGGGCACTCGGTCTCCCCCCCCCCCCTTGTGTCCGTCAGGCACGTCCCAGACGTGCCCCTCCTTTTTTTGAGGCAGTAAAGCTCAACTTCTTCAGGGGTTATGAAATAACTCGTTCCTTCCTTATCTGTACCCTTCGAACCTGCGCCTTTTCCTTTCCCCCTCCCTTTCTCCTCGCCCGTTGAGGGTTGCAATCCTTCACGACTTTTCCCTTTCGCACCGTCCACCAACCCCCTTCTCTCGGGCACCGAACGTGGAAGATTTTTTTCCTCCCAAAAGCCTCGCACAATAGATTCGATAACGATCAGGCAAAATGGTTCCTCTTTTTTTCTCCCTAGCTCTCTTTTCCTCCTCCTCGTGTTGTTTTTTCTTCCGTCCATCCAATCGCAACATTTTTTTCTGGCTCGTTAAGTGTTTCCACCAATTCGATCTCTTGTGTCTCCTTTCCCCTCTTTTCAAAGTTCGTGCCCGAGAGCCTTCGGGGTCTTTCTTTTGACGATGCGGACTTCGGAATCTCCCTTGCAGCAATCAACGGGCTAGGAGTTTCCCCTTTCTCCGTTCGATGGCAAGGAGCCGGTTCGCAACTTTTCCCTTCTTTCCCTGAGTATGTCAAAACCTTCTCTTTTCAGTAGTTGAGCGTGACTGGCCCTTTTTTCTGTTATGGCACGTCTGGGACGATGTTTTCCCCGGATCCGTCGTTTGTGGGGAGACCCTCTTCTCAAGGAGTAGATGGTGCAAGTCCCTTTTTCCTAACGATTGACCCCTTCCCTATGCCCGTGAGGGTATTGGCGACTCTTCCCTTTGGAGCTGGCCAGCCATTGAGTCTTTTCCCCCTCTCCTGGGTGCCGCGTCGTTCCTTTCCCCTTTATGGGCGCGATAACGCGCCTTTGTTAGACCACGGCATTTCCTCACGCTTTGACGGGAACCGGGATCGGCCAGCGCCAGCACTTCGTTTCTTTGAAGGCGAGGAGCCTTTTTACGATGTGAGATTCCCTAGCCTGTCGTGAGCCGACGACACAAAATCTTTTTTCTTTTAGTTGGTGAGCCAAGGGGGGGCCGCGTTTTTTTCAGCAAGAAAAGTGCCTCTAACAGTGTCACGTTTTCGGTCGGGCAAACTTCCCCCTGAAGAAGGAGCCTCCTCTTGACCACCTCGAAGAGCATTCTTTCCCTTTTTTGTACGGGCTGAAATGTCGGGACTACGTCTTCACCTTTCGCGCACTGATTTTGGACCTGCATGCCCGCTTTCCCTTTTTTTCTTTTTCCACACCGTCGAGGCGGGTTACTCCCCTTTTTTTCCCCTCGCAAGATCGCGGTCGCCGCTCCAGAGGGTTCACGGCTGCTTTGCTGTTGCGCTCTACGAGGACGATTTTTTCTTCTGGTTACGGCCCCGATGCGATGTTTTTTTTCACCAGCACAAAGGTGAACGGCTCCTGTTCACTCGACATTTTCACCTTTCCCTACACCAAGATCATGGAGGCTTGTTTTTTCTTTGGATGAGGAGCAGGAACGTTCTGGCATCCTTCTTGTCGACACGCTTGACACGCTTTCCCTTTCTTCCGAGACATCTCCGCGCATGATTTGGTACATTTTTTTTACTCTTGCGCGCAAATCGCGGTGAGGCTCCTCTTTCTCCAAGCGATATTCCGTTCCTTCCCGGTAGCTACGCGAGCGTTGCTTTTCTGACTCACGGGCTTCGCTTCGGTTTCTTTCTCGAGATCGAGTCCAGTGGCTTTCCGTGTTTGCGGTGAAGAGATGAACCATACTCTTGAAGATGAGAATGCCCCTGGCTTCACCCTCGTCGGGATTGATGGAAAGCAGGCTCACCCTTTTTCCTGTACCGGCGATGTGCGGCGACCCAGTTCCCCGCGACCAACGCTTTCCGGTGGGAGCGCGCCCTTGTCGACCTTTTTTTTTCTTAGAGGCAAGGTGGTCTTTGCGCGCCGTCGTGGTTGGGAAGCCATACTTCACTTTTTCTCCAGCGAGCCGCGCTTTCAGTGCTTTTTTTTGACGCCCTTTTTGGCCGTGCCCGTCGGCTTTTCCTTCCTTATACCATTCGGCTTCGCTTTTCCGATGGAGAGATAACGGCGATCGGGCGCGGCTTTCTCCCCAGCAAGACGCCACTTTCTCCTCCCCCTTCGTGATCGTCTACCCCACCGTCAGGCGTTTCTTTCTGAGTGGCGCGACGTGCGGCTCTTTTTCGATCTGACACGGCGCCGATGTTGCTTCTTCGCGATGTCTTACCGGTCCTTGATACCCAAGAAGCTTTTTTTCTTGGTTGCGCAGATTGCTCCCTTTTGCGACCTTGCCAAGCAGGGCGGTTCTTTTTGTGGATGGTGTGGCAATGATTTTTTTCGATCCTCCGTGCTCAGTCTGATGAATCCTTCCTCTTACATTGCGACTGCTTGCTTTTTGCGCGCGCCGGCAGCGTCGCTTTTTCGGCTCTGCATAAGCTTCCCCCCGCAGACAGCATGAAAGAGGAGTGACCTCCCCTAACTCTTATCTCCCTCCCCCCCTAATAGCATGGGATAAAGGGCGGGTGTAAGGAACCCCCCCAGGGGTGGGGGGGGAGCAGATACCGCTCACGTCTGAAGCACGACACAGGCCCCGCTGTCAACATAGCCAGACTCTTCCTTTCGCACTGAATCATGGCCCCCCCCCCCCTTTTGACAGACCGCTTCCTCATTTCCACATCACATATTAAGCCCCCCTTCAATGCCGGGAAGGCCGCGACGTCTTCTTCCCCCTTGTTGAGCATCCCATCCCTTCATTACTGACTCTACGGTTGCGTTTTCGGGATTCGCCCCTTCTTCCGCGGCGCTCTTCCCCCTTTGTCTTCATCTGGGCGGGACGACCTCATCCGAGATGAAGGCGGTCTTTTTTCCCAGGTTCAGGGAGTCGTCCGGTCCGACTCCTTCTTTTTTTTTTTTTTTTCGAGAGGGGCATGTCGTCCTTTTCCTTCCGGAGGTATAGATGGGTCGTCTTTGGCGTTATAATTTCTGAAGCATCAGGTGTATTTCTTTTCTTTCCAGAAGATCCCCTCAGACGGAGAGGCGGCCTAGGGTTGCGCACTCTCTCAGTCGCCAATGGTCCCCTCTCCCCCCATCAAGGCTTCATCGCCTCTTTGGCCAATCGCACCCGCCACACGATCCACACTCTCTTCCTTCCGTGAGAGAAAGGCAGGTCTAGCATCTGCGGACTTCTCTCCACCAATACCAAACCGGCCTTCTCTTTCTCAGGCCGCCCTGACGCCGGTTTAACTCTTCCAGCAGGAATCTCTTTCGGCGCAGTTTTGACAAGATCGACTGGTGGCGCAGGCTGTTTCTTCGTCACTCCTTCGCGCACCACCGTCCTCTCCGGGCCGCCCGAAGCTCCTTTGGTGCGCTCGGCACAGTTTTTTTGCGAGCCTACGAGGCGCCATCTCTTCCCTCTGCGCAACCTGTTATCGCGCCATCGCTCCTTCTTTCCTCCCCCAAGTGCCTCGGAAAAACACTCAGGGACGAAATGGAGGAGACGTGAAAAGGAAAAGCCGCCTTTATTAGCGGGATCAAGAGAAGAAGACACAAGCATGAAATCACTTTTCTGACTCGCGGAATCGCTTGGGTTCCGCGGAGACGAGCACCGATCTTGCTTTTCCCCCACTCCCCAGAATAAAAACGAGGCAGACACTGGACCCCCTTCCTGTCTTAATGAAAAATAGAATATAGGATAAGCCCCTTGCTTTAAGGTGTGCGTCTTTACGACACGACAGGCGTGGCGCGTCTTTTTCTATTTGATCTGATCTGCTGCGTCGCCGACCCCCCTCCGAGGACGCACAGAGTGGTGACTTGTGCGCCCCCTCGTAATTGGCCGGCATTCTCACTTCCCTCAACGACCACCGCTATGGTCATCGCTTCACCGCCCCCCCCTTGGAACTCGCTCGCTACGAGCCCATCCGCCCGGACGATCAAGCAAGCAGCCTCTCCGTTCGCTACCTCCATTATGTTGCTCAACGACGGCATCTTTTCTATTTCTTTCCCTGCCGGCGCCCCCCCATTACGCCTCGCACGCGTTCCAGGAAGAAGTTCCTTTCCTTCTCACGATGTACCACATCATTCTTTCCCTTTCGTTTGTTTCTCGGCAGACCGTTTTTCTTCCCCATCGAGACATCCATGCCATGTCTTCTTCCCAAGGATCAATTGCCACACACCCCCCACCTCTTTTTCCCAAGGCCCCTCATGAACCCTCGCACGATCACAAGAAACGGAACCTTTTTCACCTTTGTGATGGTGATCCCCCCTCGCGGCATAAATCGATTCGTTCTCTTCCTCGTCCTTCGGACCCCATACGAAAACCCCCTCCCGAGCGCGCCTCCGAGCACCAGTCTCCCTTCCAGATCAGTTGTCCTCAAGGGCGGCTCTTCTCCCTTAACCATACGGCTTGGGGTATAATTTAGACAACCCTCCCCTACGCGTAGTGCCCATACGATCCCCGGATGGACTTTCCCTTTTCCACAGGGGGATGCTCAGATAGTCCCTCTTTCAGGAATTAGTCTTGAGTTCAAATCTTCCTCTGATTGGTGAGGGAAGGAGCGGTTCCCCTTCTCCTTTGCCTCAGTTGCTATGCGCTCCAGCGCTTTTTCCTTTGCTTGTGACAGGCACGTGATTTGCTGTCCTTCCCCCCCCACGAAATTGGCTACACCACTCCGCCTCTGTGCCCGTTTTGTTTTGGCTTCACAGCTACTATTTCTTTCCCCCGATCGTTAACATCATCCTTCCCCCGACGGCGGACCAGTCCTTTGCAACCCCCATGAGTTCTCACCGGTTTTCCCTCTCCTCTTTTAAAGACCACGCCGACTTCTCTGTTATCGCGCCCATTCCGGGAACGACGTCTTCCCTTCTGAGGACTTTACGCGGCCCCCTTTTCCCGGTCAACGCTTCGCCCCTTTCGAGGAATCGGGGTCCCTTTGCCGCTTCCTAGGGCGAAGATAGTGGAATCCAAAGCGAAAGGGCGTCGAATCTCCTATGCCTTTTCCCTTTTCGCACTTGTGACCAACAAAGACCGTTTATCCTTCTGGTTGCCCCAGACAGTGCCAATAATCCTCCCTGTATACAGCTCTAACACGAACCAGAGGGACCACTAAAGGTCGCTTACAAGATGAACGGTGAGGCAGAGTCCTGCCTTCTCTGTATTTTAGATTGCGAAAATGACCTGAGGCCTTTTCTTTGCCTCCGGGGGGTAAGCATAGAGTTTGAGCAAACTCACTGTAGACGCCTGAGCTGTAGAGTTCCTTGCGCACACGGGGAGACAGCACAAAGATCCGAAGTCTCCTTCCTGACTGCTTAGCAGCCACGACGAAGCGCTCTCAGACTTCCCGCTTCACCCGAACTTAGGAGCATCTTGTACTGACCGCCACAAAAGACGATGTTCCTTTCATGTGTGGATGGTGTTCAAACGTCCGATCCTTTTTCCTCTGAGCGAAGCGTTACGTATTAAGACCCGTATCTCCGTTTTTCGACATGGATAGATTAGATGGCGGTTTCATAGTGGAGAGAGAAGGGGACTACCCGGAAGAGACCTTCTTCTTCTCTTCCCATCACACAATTTCCCCCAAGCCCCATTTATGATCGGGATCCGACTGGAAATACCCCCCCTTTCTCTTGGAGATTTGATGGCTGCAGCCCTCTTTCCCTGCAGTTCCAGCGGCGGTCGGAGAAGAAGATGCCAGAGTCGGTTTTTTTTCCCGTCCGCAAGAGAGCGAGGCGACGGCAATAGGAAGGAGAGAAGAAAAGGACGAACCGCCACCCGAAGAGAATGTGGAGACGGATTTCCCTTCCATCGGGACGCGTCGACGGTCAAACGGGGCGACGTTCCGTCTTTCCCTTTTCTTTTTTCCGCAAACTGTCATTACCTCTGAGCTGACGGTGACAAAGTACACTAAATGGGATCTTTCCAGACTGAACAATCAATGCAGCAAAAGCCTGCCTTTCTCTTGCCCGTCCTTTTCGTGCTACGGACACCCGGATAACGTATTTTTTTCTTGCGTCCGGGAGGCCCCTTTTTGCAAGTCCATCTCTTAGCGACCGCATTGACCCTTTTCCCCCTGCGCAGAGCCCGTGAGGGTATTTTCCCGCCTGAATAGGACAGCATTCTTCTCTGGGTGCCGACGTCGTTCCTTTTCCTTGAACCCCTATTTTCGCGTAACGCGGCGCCCCTTCTGTGGTCTAGACATTTTTTTTTGCTCGGGAACCGGTTTTCGGCCAGCGCCATCATTATCGCACTGGACGCTTTTCCGATTCTTTTTCTCAGTCTGACATCGCCATAGTAGCTTCCCCTGCGGGCAAACCGGCTGCGGAGTTGTTTTATCCAAGGGAGGTTCTAGGGAATGTTCCCCAAAAGCAAGGGCCGGGCACCTCTCGTCACAGGAGCTGGAGCTTCTGCAAAGGCAAATCAGACTGAGGAGAAGTTCCACCCCCGCTCCCCAGTATTGACCACCTCGAAGAGGCATTCTCGCCACATGGGTGGGACGGCTCCTTGGAGCGCAATCTCGAGGGACTGTCATTCCGCGTTCCATCTGGCTGCGTTAATCGGGCACCCCCCTCCCCCCCCGCGGATGGTCGGCAGCTCCTCTCCCTTGAGGACAATTTTGGCGTGCTGAGCGCCTTACGGGAGTCACTGTTTTCGTATGGGTTCCGTCCCTCCCTATGCGATGGATGCGCTCATGGGTCTCCCCAAAGTGAACTGGTACTGGCCTCTCGGGCTCATACTACACCAAATTCATGAGGCTTGAGAGTTGGGTTGTGGGCCAACTGTCTCTTTTTCCTTTCCATGGATGGCTTCGATTCGCCCCTCTTTCTCTGCAGAGAAACCCCGCGCCTTTTTTTTGAGATATGACTCGGGAGATCTTCTTCGTCTGCGTGCGCGCCCCTCTCGGCGGCGAATTGCGCCACGTTTCCTTTTCTCGATGATGCCGTCGTTGATTTTGAGGGTAGCTCTCTTTCGTCAGGCTTCGCCTTGTGTGGCGTAGGTGTTATAGTAGCGATCCGATTCCTGCAGAATTGCCGTCTTTCAGCGATGACCATATACGATTGAGAATGCCGGCAATTACATCTCGGGATATCTGCGCCAGCCGGCGCACCCGCCCCTTTTCTTTTACCGGCGTGTGCGGCCTCAGATCAATCTAGGAAAGCTCTTCCCTTTCAGGTGGAGCGATACGCCCCTTTTCTACCAGCCCTTACTTTTAGAGCAAGGTGCGTATCTTCGCCGTCGTGGTTGTCGTTATCGGTGAGTGCAGCGAGCACCTTTTCCAGTGATGAGTGTTCTGGAGCTCCGATGTTCGCGCTCTCGTCGGCTTTTGCGTCCCGCCTTCTCCCATTCGGCTTCGAGGGCCTTCCCGATGGCGCGATAAAGGCGCTCGGCGCTCCCCCAGCTCCCCGAAAGACGCTGGTTTGCGCTCGCCCGTCGTGATCGGCCTCCCTTCCTTTCTCTGCAGCTTCGATGCCGGCTGGCGAGCACAGCCTTTCTCGCACGGCGCGATGTTGAGTCAGTATTTGACCGCGTCCATTCGCGATTGTTCTTTTCCTCCGGCCCGGAGAAGCGTTTTTTTTTAGGGGTGCGGCCAAAAAACTTTGTCCGAAGATGGCGAGACCTTTCCCTCCTGTGGTTCCCCCCCCCCCCCCTTCCCCCCACGGCGCCGCTGCCTGTTTTGGATGCGTGTGGCACTGATTCTGGTTTGCTGGCCTCATCTTCCTTTGTTGCTGGTGGGCCGTCCGGACCATTGCGACTTTTCTCCCCCTCTTTTTGCGCTTCTCCGCAGCCGCTGACGAGTGCCCCCGATTGAAATAGCGTAGTCCCGGATCGTCACACCTGGACGCCAATATCTACCAGCGGATAACGCCTCCCCGAAACGAAAGGCCCTCGCTGCGAAACCCCATAGGCAGGACGCGGCTTTTCTCATGACCCTCGGATGGCGGTGCATCCATAGGACTTCGCAATCCTCGCCCCAGCAAGCCAACGGGAAGGCCCGCTCCCCTCCCCCTGCCTTGTTGCGATCTACTATATGTACATTTTCCTCCTCTCTCTTAAAAGGCGGGCAGAATTCGCACCCACTTTTTTGCGGAGCTGCGTCGCGTCCTTCTTTTCATCGGGGCGGAAAACGCGGATGGTCTAACTTCTCCGCGGTCTGACACCCCTTGTTTGCAAGGTTCTTTTCCCTGATCGGTCCGCAGCGTCTCTGTTGGGTTTGCGCATCTCTTCTCCTTGTCCTTCCGGACGGTATCCTGTGGGTCGTTCCTTCTTTTTTGCGTCTATCATGTGATGACGAAACTCTCCCGCCTGGGGGCCTATCTGAGGTCACTTCTCGACGGCGGCGGCGCGCAAAAAGCTTTCGCCGCAGTTTGCTCATCAAGTACCCTTTTCCTTCATCGATGGATCTCCACACCTGGCGCGAGAACCGACCCGAACGAAAACTAGAATCTCAAATTCCTTCACACCCGCATTTCATTGGCGCTGGAGAGAAGAAAGGATAGAGAATTCACCGCCCTGCTCATTCGGCCTTGCGGTCTTCCCTCAGCCGGGATAAGGGCCCACGATGCAATCACGCTGCAAAAACGCCTATACTACTCTGGAGGATAGACCCACAGCCAGGAGGGACGCGTTGAGCGATCCCACATGTCCTTCGAGCTGCATTAACCCCCCTTCCACACACGGCGCTTGCCATGGTGCCACCCCCCTTTTTCTATTTGTGCTTTATAGATACGTGTGTGTTGTGCTCACGGGTGCACGACGCAGGAGTCCCACCTGGTTCGCAAGCGGTGTCCGTGTGTGAGGAGTTTGATCCTTTTTTCTTGGCGCCGGCTAGTTCCCCCCCACCGCCCTGCGGTATACATAGCGGGAGAGAAGCTACTATCCCTCCGTTTTTTATCGTCCATCGATCCGGACCCCCAGCTGGGTAGCCCGTGGCCTCGACTCCTGGGCGCGCTTCGCGACCCTTCTGGCACGGGCGCGAAAATCGGTCCAGCCATGAAGAGGCTTGGTTCGCTTGCTCGCTTTCCCCCCTCCCCCCCCCACCTTTCCCGTATGGATGCGCCAACCACGACGTCGCGCTCCTCCCCAAGGAACTTCCTTGCCGAAGAGTCATTTGCGATCGCTCCAACCTGCCTTTTCGCGGCGTGCGCGGGCTTTCCGAGAGTGATCTGATCTGCTCGCAAAGCGCCCTCCACGGTGGCGCTGGTTGCCCACCCCCCCCCACTTATCCCGACGAGTTCATTGCCGGCCTCCATCTGCAAGAACGCACCCCTCTGTTCATCGCTTTCGGCAATATGGTCGCACTTCTCCCCGGCCTACGCACCGAAGCGCGAATCCCCCTGACGATCAAGCCCAGTGCAAACGTCTCGGCTTTTGTTGGTCAACGATTTGTGAGAACAGCTCCCTTGGGCATTCGACTCACCGACGATTTGTGCTCACGGCGTCGCAGAAGAAGCTCCCTCCCTCCTTCTTCGCCGGCTCGGGTTTCTTTCCCAAGAGTGGCGACATCGAAAGCCATCCCTTCCGGGCGGAAGCCGAACCTCCCTCTTCCCAATGCCAACAACCCCCCTCCTCATGAATATGCGTTCTGTAACACGATCCAAGAAAGAACGGATGTCGGGTCAGTAATCAGTCCCTTGATCCCGGGACCATTGGATTTGCATCGTGCAGTGAAGAGTCCGGTCCCCCCTCCCCCCCCGAGGAAATATTAATAGTAGATCGGCCTCAGCCCCCCCGCAGCCGTGACCCTCCAGGGCGGCGACGTTCTTTGGGTATATAAACCAGCCGAGACGGTCTTTTCCTGGGCATGCAGTCATCGAGATTGCGCTCACTGTGCTGCTCGTCTCGCCATTCAGCCCGTCCACCCAGGTGCGCATTTTTCGAGGTGGTCACTCCGGTGAACTTCTCCTTCTCCTTTTTTTTTTTCTGCGCTCCGCGCCTGTGACACGGTTCCACCCCCTGCTGTGCCCGGCCCGTGCTTTGTTTTCTTTTCCCACGCCATTGGCTCCCTTGCCCGGCTTGTTCGTCTCTCTACATGGCGAGGTCATCTCATCATCGGCTCGGCTCCCGCGGAACAGTTGCTCTGTGCCGACCCTTGAGTTTCCCGGTTCTTTATCAAAAAGCGTGCGCCCCCCTCCGCGGCCGTATGGGCGCTCCTCGCGAACATAAGGGTTGCCTTCTCCTTTGACGTCGGCAACCCATTATGAGTGGTCCTTGCGGATCAATGGTTCCTGTCAACGGCGTCGCCCGGATCTGCGTACTGGGGTCAATGCGTTTTCATCGTGATGGACTTGCCACCATCTACTCTTCCCCCCCCGGTTTCCCCCAACAAACTGACGTTTCAGGCACGTCCAGACGTGCCCCTCAAGCCGACCGGCGCTTGGTCTTTCGTTTCCCGTCAGCTCAAAACGGCTTCGTATCAGTGTGGTCCGCGACTTATCTGTGACAGTTGCGCCTTCACGTGCCCGTTTGAGCAAACCTCGAGACCGTAGGGCTGCCAGCCTTCAATGAAGGCCCGGGCCCTCCCCCCACCCTGGCAGGCTGCTAGCCCGAAGTTTCTGATTGCTGCCGCCAACAAAAAGCCGTCTCGATTGTGATGGGTTCACGGAAAAGATCATTCCCCAAATGGTGCAGATTATGTCCGATGCGACGTTCGTAGCATATCTCTTTCCTTGAGAGAGATAGGGACGGACGTCGCATCCTCGCACCATTTTGCATGATAGTTCCGGGACCCTTGGCGGACATCGGATTTTGTGGCGGCAGCCACTCTGTACCCTCCGGTTACGAGCCGTCGGGGCTAGCAGCCTGCCCCCCTTCGACTTCGGATCTTTGCCGTTTCCCCCCCCTCAACGGGGCTAGAGTTGTCTTTTCTGGAAGAAAAGGAGCATTTTCGCAACTGTCCAGTTAAGTCGCTGACACCTGATTACGCGCATCCTTTGACGGACCTCAATGCTTTTTCGGCTTATGTGGCACGTATGGTCCTTGCTGACGGCCCTTTACGTCAGTTTTTGGTTTTTTTTAGACCGGCCAGGAGTAGATTCGATGAAGGAGTAGCGAACATTGACCCCGAAACCTTTGGCAGATGCCCGTGAGGGTATTTTTCCCCTAGGGCCAGCCATGAGCTCCCTGGGTTGCCGACGTCGTTAAGGTGATTTTCTCACACGGATGGGGCGCTGATAACGCTCTTTTCCCCCGGCCCGGCGTGGGTTTTACATGTGCGCACGCTTTTTTTGAGAAACTAATGGTCGGCCAGCCCCATGCATTCGTGACTGCACTTTTTGAAGGCGAGGAGTTTTTACGATAGTGAGAAGTCTGACCCTCCCTTTCTGTGAACCGACGAACCAAGCCTTTGCCCCGGCTGCGGAGTGGTTTCTTTGCCGAGGGAATGGGGACCTTGCACAGCCTTTCCCTGTGTCCAAGGCGATGTGCATACGGCCCTGCAAGGCCCCCCTCAGAAGGGAAGTTCACTTCTCCCCACCAGTATTGCCACCTCGAAGAGGCTCTCACCTGGGGTGGACGGCTGAACCTTTTTCCCTTGAAGCGCAATCTCGTTTCTTCCTCTTCACGGGAGCGTATCGGGCACTACCGTCGCGGTTTGTCATACCCAGCCGGATGGTTTCCTTTTTTCGCCCGCCCTTGAGACATTTGGTCACGGCTGCGGTGCTGAGTCCTTCCTTTTTTCTCGGGTTTTTCGTATGGTTCGGCACGGTCAATCAGCACGCACATGCCCTCTCATGGTAGGGATCCCTCCCCTTTTTGAACTGGATGACGCCGACATCCTTTCTCTTGATCGTGCTCATACTACACCTCTTTGAAGAGGTGGGTTGGGGGCAATTTTTTTCTGCGTCCGCACCTGACAGTGGCTGTTTTTCTGCCACCGTTGACACGCTGCCCCACACGTCTTTCTCTTTTGAAACCCAGAGCCGGCGCCCCTTGAGATATCCCTCGGGAGCTTCTTTCTTTTCGCAAATCGTGGTGAGTTTCACTCAATGGGCGCGTTTTTTCTGCGAGGATGCCGTAGTTGAGCCCTTAGGTAGCTACGCCGTCTCTTCCCCCCCTGATTGCTTGTATCGTACAGGGATTAGCATTGTGGCGTAGGCTTTTTTAGCGATCGATGTTACAGTGTTTCCCTCCTCCGTGTTTTGCGGTGAAGCGGCTTCCCCCCCCCTTGCGTTTTCTTGCAGATTGAGAATTCCCTGCATACAGCGTAGGGATAGTGAACTTCACAAGCGAAACTCTTCGTACCGGGCTGTGAGCGCCTCTCCTCTATTCAATCTCGGAAAGCGCCCCGCTCGCCAAGCAGTTCTACGCACCATGGCGAAATTCTTCGAGAAGTGCGTAGCATCTTTTTTTGTCGTGGTTGGCGCTGCCATAATTAACGTCCCCCTCCGGTGCCGAGAGACCCTCCTTTCCCCGCGCTCTTAAGTTTCTTGACGCCGATGTTCGCGCCTTTCCCCTTTTCCCCTTCTCTAGTTCGCGAAGAGACTTCAACCCTGAGGCTTGAGGCCCTTTTTTTCTTTCCGGGATCGATGGAGACCTTTCCTTTTTTTCGCGCTGCGCATCTTCTCTCCCCCCCGCAAGAAGAAATGTCGAGAGAACGTAGTGACTTCCCCCCCCCCCGCTCTTAGGACTCTTCTCTCCGCAGATTAGTCTCCTATTTAGCGAGCAGTGCGGAGATCCTCCCCCTGCGTCGTCGATCTTCACTTTCGATGTTGAGAAGGATATGCCGCGTCCCCTCTTTGTATTACCGGCTCCCCCCTTATCCCGGAGAAGAGGTGCCTTCCTTCCTGCAGCTTGTCGACCCGAAGGTGTCAGCATCGTGCGACCTTGAAGCAAGTCTTCTTCCTGCCGCTGCCTGATTGATGCGGGTTTTCTTCTTTTCTTCCTCTTGTTGCGATTGTCCTCACTTTACCTCCGTCGATGAGAATTTGTGATTCCTGGATGAGCAAGGACCATTTCCCTTTTTCCTCCCTCTCCAAACTATTTTTTCCCCTCCCTTCGCGATTTCCCTCCTTTTTTTCCATACGTAGGCCCCCGAAGACAAAGACAGCCAAATGATAGACGAAATATAGTCCCTTACCGCCGCAGTGGTCTTTTCTCCCCCTCCTCCCAGTCCCTCGCTGCTCAACCCCTCCGCTGCGGACCGAGCGAGCCATGACCTTCAAACAAGGTAAGTTATTGTCTTTCTTCACCGGATGGAATAGTCCCTCCCCTCCAGGATGAATCAACGGGAAGGAAGGCCCGCAGTAGAAGAGTTCAGCCCTTCGACCAGTCCGTTGAATAGTAT
>Ga0179593_1379793_pt1 | contig 30318 bp, 28 predicted proteins | sample CZODoug2_1_08_16_FD_185931 | JGI IMG/M metagenome (GOLD analysis project Ga0179593, IMG submission 185931) | Vadose zone soil fungal communities from Angelo Coast Range Reserve, California, USA - CZODoug2_1_08_16fungal (PacBio error correction) | ecosystem: Environmental > Terrestrial > Soil >... | reverse complement strand
CTTCCCGCCCTGCATGGTGCCTGGTTCTTGACCCCCCAATTCTTGCCCGGCGTGATGGTTGCGCCCATCCCTTCTGCCATTTTCGCCCCATTGGTCTGTAAATCTCCCTAACTTTTTTTTTTTGAGGCGTCAGTCTCCTTCTGCTGATACCCGGGCCGTTTCTCAGAGGTCCACCCTCCTGTCATTTTCTGTCGGCCCATCGCCCCCCCCCTGTAATGTGCCCAACTTAAGACTAATTTTTTCCTCTCCCCTTTATGGCTGGACAATGAAAATCTCCTTTTTCCCGTTCCACCTTTAGGTTTTTCTGCTCGTTAGCTTTTGTATGCGGTTTTTTTTACGTGAGGATTCTCTGCTTGATGGACACGGCCAACCTGTCTGTGAACCTGGTGGCCCCAATTTTTCTGATGGGGAACCTATGCCCGGATGACCCTCCCTCCCTTCGTTTCTTCTTCTCGGCTTTCCGGAGTGGCCTGCCGAGGGGCCACTTCCCCATGTATCTTCACACGAATTTTCCCCACCCCCTTTTTGAGAGAGGATCCCTTTTCTTGACTGGAGGTTCAAGCGCTGTTTTTTCCCCTTTGGCTGGGGTGTGTCTGAAGGATCTTCCCCCGGTAAACCTGGTGCTGATTATGGGATCTGCGGGGGTCCCCCTTACCGTTTTCTTCCGCTGCCCCGGCCCCTTCCCCCCGTCTACGGTCTTTTTGGCTTTACCCAACGGCGCTTTTCCTTCACCAACGATGAGTATTTACTTTCAGGTGCCCCCCCCAGTTCAGAGTACTTCGTGCAATAGGAGAGTGTTTCCCCTCTTCCCGGCCCGACCGCCCCCCCCTTCCCTTTTTGTCGCTGCGTTTTGACCCCCCAAGCCACAGCGTCGTTTCTTGGCTTTTCTCCCCTTTGGGACGGACCACCTTCCCCAGCGCCATTACCTGCTGTTTCGGGCAACAGTCCCCCCTTTTTGGGTCTTCTCACCCCCCCAGACGGTTCTCCTCTGTTTTCCGTTTGTTTTTTCTTTCGCTTCCGTTCAATGCGCCCCTTTATGCCTTTCCTGTTTTTTCGATTCCCCCTGCAATGACGCCTTCGGACTTGGAGGTTTTTTGGGGCGATATATTCACCTTTGGGTAGCTTACCGAAATGTATGGTTTAGGACGAAGGTCCCCCTGCGCTTTTCTGCTGGAGGAACTTCCTTCTGGCACTCCCCTTTTTTTATGCTCTCTTTCGTTATCAGTTCGAGCGGTCCACCCCAGGAAGACTCCCGTCTTTTCCCTCTTTTGCACCCTGCGGCAATCTTTGCCCACACCCTTTCGCCAACACAGAGTCGGGATGTTTGGATTGGGACCCCCCCCCCACCTTCCTTTTCTTTCTCTCGAATTCTTTTTTTGCCGGCTTTTGGGGTCCTTCCGTCACTTTTCTTGGCTGAATTGCCTTAACCACTTACCCTCCGGTTTCTTGCTCGTACTTTTTGGTTTCGAGGGGCCCATCTTCTCCATCTTTTTTTTTTTTTCCCTGGATTTATTGAAGGCCGTTGATTGCCTTGCTGTCCTCCCCCGTTCAAGCTGCCCCAAGCAGGGGATTCACCACGTGGTTCCCGTACGCACCGTCTTTTCCTCTGTCGGAGTTGCGTCCTTTCCTGATCAGCCCTTGTTGACTTAGTCACTTGCCACCCACGTTTCTATTTACTGAAATAATACCGGACCCTTATTGTTTGACGAAACTCTTTCGATGCATATGTATTTGGTTCTCTTTTCTTGATGTCCAGTTTCATCATATAGAAACGTAAGACTACGGTGACCGGTCCCCTTTGTTTGTCAAGGGAGGCCTCGGGACCCGGGCCCCTCCCGCTTGTCGGCAATTCCTTTTGCCCTTTTTTTTTGGCTTTTCATCTTTCAGTCCAACTTCCTCCCCGTTCCCCCGGCCTCTTTTAAATTTTTTTAGGCATTGTTTATTAGATTTTGTTGCCCCCCAGGAGTTTTTTGCCTCCTCTTTCTCCTCCATTTTATCCTTTTTGGTGTGTCAGTCTGAGATTATGGGGGCCCTCTTACCAATCTTCCCCCCCCCTTTTTCCACTGCTGGGAGCAGCGCGCTTCCGGTCTTTCTTCTTCTGGACCGCCTGGTCCCCCTTGGTGCCATTTGGTCTGCCTGAGCTCTTTTGGGCCTTCTTTCCACCCACTGGGACTGAACCCGGTTCGTCTTCTAGTGTTCCCGATCTTTTTATGAAGACGGTAAACCCTCAGATGTCCCAGGTATCTTTGGTTTTCATCCGTAAATTGTCGTTTTTCACTTTTCAGTTGTGGACAGATCAGCCCTTTTTTGCCCCATCCTCTCCCTTTTCTTGGCTTGATAAGTTCGGACCGACCTCCCTATGTTACGTCCCTCTGACTACCCTGTGAGTTCCGTTTTCCCCGTTTATTGCTGGTTCAGCTTTCCGCTGGCTGCCATGCCCTTATAATGGCGATAAATGGGTCGTTTTTCTTGATTTAGGTCCCTCCTCCCCTCCGTTCCTAGTCCGACAGGATGGTCCGTAATGTTTCGGTCGCATTCGCCATCTGTCCCCTTTTTCCTTGAAAATCCCCATGTAGGACCATGGACTCTCCCCGATGAGGACCCCCCGCCAGTGTTACCTCCCCCTCCCCCCAGATCCCCCCTTCGTTTTTAAGTGACATTTTTTCTGTTAAGATTTTTCCGCTGCTCTCCCTGAAGTTTCTTCGTAAAACATTTTGCCTTCGTCCCAGCCTTCCCTTGTTATCCGTTCAAGCGGAATTTTCTGCCCCAATGAAGCAGTCCTTCCTACAGTGATATGTGGTCAGGGCGTTCCCCTCCCCCCATGGCTTTCGACATTTTTCCGCGGGCCTCACTTGGTCCTTCTCAGAGGCTCAGGTGCGTTCCATCGAACCCCCCGCACCTGCTTTCGATAAATCTCGGAACACGACTTCTGCTTCAATCGATACCGCACCCTTTCGGACTGGCTGGCTGAACCCCACGTTCGTGCCCGCTCCCCTTCCCCCCCGTATATTGCCTTTCCCGGGATGTCGTGGAGTTTTTCCCGTGGCGTGAGCTCAGACGTTTGCTTTTATTGGTCCCCTTTGACCCTTGGTGATGACTATCGTGGTCCTCTCCCTCCCCCCCCCGATCTAGCAGTGATTTTTCATCTGGACATCATTTTCATCGGGGTGGTCCAGAACCCTGAGGTTGTTCCGGCCAGCCTCGTTTCCTGGATGTGTCGGCCTGCGTCACCCTGTAATTACGTCTTTTCGGGTCATCTCAGAGCGCCAGAAATCCCGGGCTCCGCGCCGACAGCCTCTTTCCTTCCACCTCTCTTCTGCGTGTCGTTGTTGCTCGTTACTTGTAACGAAAAGGACCCCCCCCCCTTCATCGTCCCTACTTACGCCCCTCTCGTGGAGGCGTTTTCTTCTGTCCCTATATGTTCCAAAGGGCGGGAGACCATTCCCCCACCCCCCCCCCCCCCCCCCCCCCCCCCCCCCCCCCCCCCCCTCCCCCCCCCCCCCCCCCCCCCCCCCCCCCCCCCCCCCCCCCCCCCCCCCCCCCCCCCCCCCCCCCCCCCCCCTCCCCCCCCCCCAACCCCCCCCCCCCCCCCCCCCCCCCCCCCCCCCCCCCCCCCCCCCCCCCCCCCCCCCCCCCCCCCCCCCCCCCCCCCCCCCCCCCCCCCCCCCCCCCCCCCCCCCCCCCCCCCCCCCCCCCCCCCCCCCCCCCCCCCCCCCCCCCCCCCCCCCCCCCCCCCCCCCCCCCCCCCCCCCCCCCCCCCCCCCCCCCCCCCCCCCCCCCCCCCCCCCCCCCCCCCCCCCCCGGTTTTTTGCCGTCAGCAGTGTTTTCACACCGCTCCCTGCAAGTGACCCGCGTGGACCATGCTTGAGACGACAGCAAAACCCGACCTGGCCAAGTTCCCTCTGGTTTTGTTTTTCCTTTCTTTCACTTCTTTTCGACCCACTTAGGTGATGCTTCCCATCCTTGCGCCTGACTGGGTCCTCCAAATCGTTTAAGATCTCTTTCCCTTTGCAGACGCAAAGGTTTTTTTCTCACTCTTTCAGCACCTGTTCTGTTCTTCCGCGTGTTTTCCGCCAGAGTCCCCCCCCCCCCGTTTAACGGGGAACGCGGGATGCCGTCCGGGCCCTTTTTCTCAACTGGTTCTCTTAGTGTTCCCCGCGTGCATTCGGGTCTTGGCGTATGTTTGACCTTCAGAGAGCATTCTATGGAAGGGAAGAGGGGGTCTCCACCTTTCGCTGGCCACCTGTTCCTGGTGCGATATGACCCGGCCCAATTTTGCCATCACGTACCTTTTTGCGGCTTTCCCCTATGGGACCCAAAGTGCGGCGCGGACGCTATTTGCCCGATTTTTTTTCCCCCACCTTAATCTAATAGACTCTCCGGCATCGGACGACCCCTTTGTTTTCCCAAAACCCAGTGCCCCCCCCCGGCCTCTTCGATTACTTTTTCCCCCCCCCCCCTTCCCCGTCCAGTTTTTTCCTTGTGCTGGCACCTTCCCCCCTCAAGTCCAGGGCGGCCTTTTCGTTGGTTTGTCATGAACTCGGCACACCCAAGTATCCGCCGGCCTGTCGAGTCTCTCGGACACATCTTTTTCTTTTACATATCTATTTTTTTTTTTTATCTGCAAGAGCATGGTACGTTTTCTGACCCCCGAGAACCGAATCTTCCCCCCGGCCCAGGCACCCGCACCCACCTCTATCTGCGTCCTGTGTGCTTTTCGCGGGGGGGGGGGGGGTGTTGTTATTCCCCCTCCTGCCCGGCGCTTCTCCGTTTGTCTATTATGGTTATAGCTGAAACGCTGCCAATTTTTTTCTCGATCGCCAAGGTTCCGGATTGCACGAATTTACACAGATTTTTCTTTTCCCACTAGTTGGCCAGCGACACTGATTTTGCATGCGCATTTCCCCTATTTTGCGGCTTTTTCGAGTTTTTTTTCTCACGTACGCAATCTTTAAGTCCACGGTCTAGCTGTCCTGGGATGGCGTTTCTCCTTTGTTTGTTCGTTGTTTCGTGAGGCCCCTCTCCCTTTAGTCGGGTCTCGGTCTACCTTTCTCACGTTCTGCTTTCTGGGGTTTTCCCTTTTTCCTTCATCCCCTTCAAGTGGATCGCTGCCCACCCTATCCCGGATTTTTTTTCGTCTTGACCTGTCCTTCCCACACCCCCTTTCTTTCGTTCAATTGTCTGCATTTCGACGCGTGGTGCGCCGCGTCACTGCTTTTTTTTTCCCAGGAATTTTGTAGGCCCCCCGAGCATCCTCGTCGATCGAACCCGCCCGGTTCCTTTTTTGCCATGGTCGGGTCCCCCCTCGTTCACCAACGGCATCTTTGTTTTACACGTCGCGCCCGCTATCCGGTTTACCATCCCCCCTCTCGCGGCTGGGGTCGAAAATGCTGGGCGCGCAGTGCTGAGTGCTCCGACGCTTTTCAAATCCCTCTATCTCTTTTTCCCTACTTCAATAAGGCTGGGTGATCTCCTCCGTGTATTAGATATACCCCGCAACTTTTATCGAGCCTATTCATGTCTCTCTTCCGTTCCCTCCATGGTTTTCTTCCCTCCGGTTTGAGATTATATGCTTGCGCAATGCGTTGACCCTTCCATTGCAGTCAGCTCAATGGCCTCGTTGCATGCCCAACTCTTGGGGTGACCCACGCCCCCCCTGCCGTTGCGCCGTCGTGGCTTGTTGGCCGATTCTACGCCTTTTGATTAGCTCTTTTTTTCGCTACAACTGCCCTTGCCATCGTTTTTCGTTTTGAGGCCCCCCCCTCGTACACCCCCGGCTGCCGCGACCCTTTTTTTACCACATCACTTGCTCTTGTTGTGAGCTTTTTGCCCGACACTCTTTCGTAAATCACTTTTGGGCCCTGGTAATCGAGGTGTTTCCCCCCCCCTGGCTGCGGCATCTGCGTGTCCCCCCCGCCTTTTTTGCTGACTTCCCCGGCTTGTTGTGTGTTTTTTTTTCCTCTTCCTGTCACACAACGCCGCAGTTCGCCCGCTGGTCCCCCCCCTCCCCACCAACGGTCTTTACGCTCAAGGGTTTTCCAGTCGCAACACTTTCGGCCCAAAATGCCAGCGCGGGTCTTTTTGAGACCCCTTTTCCGTACGCTCTGACTAGTCATTGGCCCGCCCCCCCCAGCTTATGGGACCCGGGGTTCCCCCCCCCTGTCCTTGTGTGGGTTGAATTTTGATTGGCCCGTCTCCTTTGTGCGAATCAGCACTTTTGCTGTTGGTTAGGCGGGCCTGCTCCCCTGGATCTTTCACCTTCGTCCGCTTGGGCTTGTTTTTTTTTTTCTGCCCCCCCCGTTCCTGAGTACGATTGCTTTTTTTGGTTGTGGCCGGTTTAGTGGCCTCTGCGTTTTTTTACCTTCCACCGCGCGCCCGCCGCTCTTAGAGAGTCAAAATGAGTTCTCCCTCCCCTCACTCTAGTTTTCCATTTTGATCGTTATCGTTAGCCCTATGTTACTCGCTCCCGGGCGCCCCACCGCTCTTATGGTTAACTTGGACTTTTCCCCCCCCTTCTCCGTTCGGTTCCGGGCATTCCCTTTTCTGTGGATGGGTGGTGTTTGGAATGGTTCTTTGGAGAGATATGCCCAAAGCTCTGATCATCGACCTTGAGTTGAAAGTCTGCGCCACTCAGTCCCCACGGCATATTTTGTTCCTCGAATGTTTCCACCCCATGACTCGAGCCTGTCGTTTGTTCGGTCCCCCAGTCCCCTTTCCGATTTTCGGTCCCCCCCCTGCGATTCCCCCAATGTCGTGGCCCGTGTGGGGGGCCCTCTCCCCCTTCCATTTTGGAGCAGTTTTATAATACACTGGCAACCAACTCATGGACACTCCCTCCCCCCAGAAGAGGGATCTTTTGACAAATGGCCCTTGCGGGGGAAGCTGCATCCTCCCCGTTGGAAGACGGATTTGTGCCGGCCCGCACGGTGGGATTCGGGACCCCATGCCATTGTTTAGATCTGTCTCCGTGACTCCCCTGCGTTCGTGCTTTCTCCCGGACTTTTCCCCTCTCTTTGAATCGTATTTAGGTCGGCCTCCTTCAACAATGTTCAGGGAACGTAAGTCCAATTTTTTTCTTTTTCTGCTCGATCCTGAAGGTGTCCCCCCTTTTTCTTGCGTTGCCAGTAGAAAGCGCTAGTGTTTCTTTCTCCGTTTTCGTTTTTTTGGTCCGTCGGTTTTTTTCCCCCCCCTTGCTGATTTATAGACTTATCCCCCAACCCTTTTCCTTTTTCACCCATTTTGGACCTGGCCCCCCCCATGGTTCTTCCAAAATTTTTCCAGAGGGAAATTCATGTCCTGGATCCTTTCTCAGGAGTTTTGGTTCGGTATTTCTTCTTTCTCGAGTTGGGCACTTTCTTTTCCCAATTTAGGGCCCCTTTCCCTCTGCAAGAAGTCACCCCCTGAGCCGGCGGACTGGGTGTGAACCCTTCGTCTGTAGGTCGTTGGGAACCGGATTTTTCCCCGGGGTACTGGATTTTTTTCCCCCTCTGGATGGCCGCCGCCCCTGCCCCCCTTCCCTCAGCCGCCTCCTGCGCACAACGTCCTGGACTTGTCCCCCTTTTGTGCCCTGGCGGACCCTTGCGCTCTTCTTCACCGATGAAGGGCTTTTGTATTCATCTTTCAACCTTTCCGAGGGGCAGCCAAGCCTTCCCCCCCTGCGAGGAGATCTCCCCCGGTCCGTGCCGTTTTCCACCCATTTCTTTGACCTGCGTACCCCCCCCCCCCCCCCCAGTCCCACCTGGTGTCTGGGGAGCTCCGTGGGAACCGGATCGACATCCCTGTCTTTCACATATATCTTGACGAATGCGAGGGCAGACCCCTTTTTGTAACTTCCGACTCCAGTTGACCCGAGGTGTCTTTTCCTTCCCTGCTCTTGTTTGGGACGCGCGTCTTTGCTTCTCATTTCCGAGGTCCCGTTCGTCCTTCTACCGCCGTACGACGCGGACATGCGGCCTTTTCTTTTTGGTCGGCTTCGATGAAGTGTTTCCCGTGTCCCGCATGTCTGTCGGCCCGGCCTTCCCCACATCGCGTGGCTTCTGCAGGCGGCGTCCTGTCTGGCCAGAACCTGGATTGCCTATCGTTCGGTTCGCCTTTCCCAGGCCTGCCCCACGATTCAGCGCCCGCCGCCCTCTTGCCACTCCCCCCTTATTCCCCCTGGCCGTTTCTCTGTGGCTTTTTGTGGCGGAGGAACCCCTTTCCCCGCTTTTCTCCTCTTTTCGAAATTGTGTGGCGTTATGTGTGTTCCGCACCTTCTTTTCTGTAACATGGGGCCCTTCCACGAACCATTCCAATACCTGTCGGTTTTTCCCCGGTTATCGGCCAACCTTTCCGCCCCTATCACCGACCATGTATGGTTTGTCCGTTATGAGTTCCTTTTTGGGGCGTGTCCGCGTGCTTCAGCCCAGAAAACGGGGTTTCCTTCCCTTCCACCGTTCAGAGCTTCCTTTGCGTAGGGTCCCCCTGCGATCCGGATTTTTCCATGCCCGGAATTTTCTCTTCCCCTGACACCAGGGCGATTTTTATTTGCAACACTCCCCCTCCTACCCCTTACGGCTTTCCCTGTGTCAATTTTCCTTTTTCTTTCTTTGGTTTTTTTCCTTTTTCCTCATCCTTATCGAAACCGACTATACAGCCGGTTTCTTTGTCCGTGTTTCTCCCTACGGGCATTGGGAGAGGTTCTCCCCCCTCTGCGCCACCCCTGGACTTGACTCTTTTCGGGGGTCCGGTCATCTCCGATAATCAACTGGCCGCTGCTCTCCCCCTTCTTGCCCATTGAGGTGATCAGTCGTTTTTTTCCCCCCCCGGATTTTGCAGACAACTCTCTATCTCCTTTCTCCATTGTTTTTTTTCGATCGATTTTTTTTGCCCTGGGTGTTCCCCCACCTAATCTCATCACCTCATTGCCCCCCCTCTTGGAGTGCCCCTCCTTGCCGGCGACTCTCTTCCGCCTCTGTTCTCAACGTTGGGTCGCCTGTTGCGCCGGTTTTTTTTTGCCCTCCCTTTTTTTTGGGGCCGGCACCTTGAAACCACTGGTCGTAGTATTTTTCCTTGTTGTCGCTCTTTCCTATCTGCTCCACCTTTTCCGATGCCTCGCATCTGGTGTGCCGCGGGCAACCAGCGGTGTTTCTTTTTTTTTTGTCCAAATGTTCTTCCCCAGGGCGTTGTGTGTTCCCCCTCTCCCCTTCTGTTCTTCCTTGGATCGCCTCCCCGCCGCGGACTCCCTCCCCCTTTTTTTTCTGGACATGGTTGCTTTTCCCACCCTTGCCCGTTTAATGGATGCAGGATTGAACGGCGTTTTCCTCCAAATTACCTGGGCACAACTTCCGCTCCCCCTGGGGGTGAATGGTTAGGACCCGCTTGCCAGAACCAAGCAGTAGCAACCGACCCTTGCTTGTAATTTTTTTTCGTTTCCTCCCATTCGCCGCAAGGTTGCGGCCCCAAGTCCCAGGAGCCCCTACTTTCGTAAGCGAGTTTTTTTTTGACCCCCCTCCCCCCAGGTTTTTCCCCTCGGCCCACCAAGTCTCGTTTTGCAAGTTTTCCCCCCTATGATGTCCCTCTTGTTCACGTATATTGAATCCCCTGTTCCTTCCACAGGACCCTGAGATTATGACCTCTCTAATAGCGCAGCATTCTTCACTTTCCCAAGTCTTTTTCATTGGGCTGCTTAATTTGTACGTGCTTTTCCTGACAGCCTTCCCCCGGCCTGACCACATGTCTTTTGTCCCCCGCCCCCGCTTGCGCGGAGGTGAGTATTTGCGGTTTTGATCCCCGACCCCTGTGAGAGATTCAATTGTCTCTCCACGTCCCCCTCCTGCTTTTAAAATAGTGAATCCCAAAAAACCTCCCGTTAACTCTTTGTTTTCCGTGAAATTACCCAAGGTTCGTGGCCCAGTGCATCATTTGTGCACTTCTGGTAGGTGAGAGAGAGTTTCCCACACCGGCTTGCTTTCCAACCCCGACTCGTTGGATTTGGGTAGACCTTACCTGGTGGGGTGTTTCTACTCTCGTCGGGAACCGTGCGTCCCTCGGGACAGTTTGCCACCAAACTACGCCTTTCCCATACTCCCTTCCTTTTCCTGACAACATCTCCGTTTTGAAGTTCCAGGTTTCCCCCAGTATTCGTCGGGAATGTGCGCCTGAATTTCGGTGTATTTAAGTTTGCCCCGGCTTTCGTTTTCTCAACTCTCCTTGCCCCCCCGTTTCCGGTCAAATCCCGGCGCCGAGTTTCCGTTTTGTTTTGACCCGTAGAGATTCTGCGATCCTTCGCCTCACTTTTTGCCCCCCGGCGTTGTGGCGCGTCCCTTTTCCCCTGAATGGGTGCCCCCACGTCATTCTCGACATACCAGAGGACCCTAAACCAGCGATGTGTGTTTTTTTTCTTTCGCCTGTTGTTCATATTCGGGCAAGACCATTGGGTCTCTCCCTTCCAGGTTACCTCATTCCCCAGGTCCCCTGTTGTCATTCATCTATACAATAGTGCATGAAACCTCCCCTCCCCATCGCGACAACGAGCTTAACCCTTCCGCTCTTTTCCCTGGTCCACCCTTCCCAGATGGCCCCCCCCCCTTGCTCCATGTTTAACAGACCATTATGGATGAATTTCCCATTGGACCCATTGACCGAGGAATGGGAGCCTTTTTTTTACGCCTTTCGTTTGTCCATCTTCTCGAGCCTCCCCCAGCCATCTTTTTTCACTTTTTTTTGACAGATATACATTTCCGGTGCTCTTAAGACCGTGTGTTCCGTTCGAGTTCTTCAGTCATGTCTTTTTATTTTTCCTGCCCGTTTCATACGGCCTTTTTTCCCTCTCACTCTTCTGGAGGGGAGGGGTGCCTTTTCCTTTTTTGTTCCTTTGGTGGGTAGTATGATGCATTTCTTTTTCCTCCTCAGTTCTATGTAGAGGCTCCACTTGCTTAGGGGTTTTCCCCCCTGTTCCTTCTCCGGTAGTATGAACACAGGCCTTGCAAGAACATTGACTTACGAGGGAGTTTTCCCCCCCTGAGAGTCCCCAAGTCTGGTTTGATATTGCCGATCCCTCAACAGAATTTTTCCGTCCTTTCGAGAGATCCGAATGCATCTGTGGATCCCGCCCGGAACCCGGGCCCCCGCCCTTTTTTGCTGTGCCCTTCACTGCTGATTGAAGTGGGCTGCAAGTGCTGACCCACCGTCTTTCGAAGACTCGTTTGCGAGTAATGACCTTATAAACGATTTCCGCCGGCCCCTTACCCCTTTCTTTTTAGGAGCTCCTTTCCTGGTAAAGAGAGTTGTTTGGGTGGCCCCCCTTTCTCTTTTTGTAAGTTTGAGTACCCCTCTCTGATACTGTAAATCACCCGTTTTTTTTGCCCACCCAGCAGCTGGATGATTTTTCTCCTTGTGCTGCCCTTTTTTTTCTCTCCCCCGGGCTGACTTTGATTTTTTTGCCTGTCTGGTGTGTCGAATAAGTATTTTTAACTGATCCCCCCCCCCTCTAAATTTTCGAAAGGTGAGCTTTCCGTCACATTAAGCATGCCCCCTTTTTGGTCTTCGTCGAAGCTGGCCTAGTCCCCTTGCACCTCGGGTGCCTGAGACGTTTTTCGCTTGGCTTTCCCTCCCCTTGAATATTTCCTACCGGCTTGATTGTCTTTTTTCTCTTCCGCCTTTTTAGTGGGGTTCGGTTTTTTTTTGGTGTTTTCCTCGGCTTTTTGAGAAACGGGATACTTTTCTTTCTTCTGACTACACAATTTCCTTCCTTTTCTATTTACCTGTGGCCGCATCGATCACTGCCCTTGTTCAGATGCCCCCGTGGCTGACAGGTGATTTTACATTTAGGCCCCCCCCCTCTTTCCAACCACGCGAGTTATTTAAGTCTCGTCCTTGTCCCGAAGTTTTTTCCGCGGCCCCCCTTTTCTGAATTTTGTCTTCAAACAGTTATATCCTTACGATTATCCCACCCGCCGCCCGTCTTAAGCAGTTTTTTTTTTAGTTCATAACCCCCCCCCCCCCCACTTGGGCCCTTTACCGAGAGAAACACTCCCTCTTTCTCGCCTTTGGCCCCCCCTTCTCATATCGTTGGAACCTCCTCCTCCCTGCTGCTTTCTAGACACTGCGTTTTGGTGTCCTTCCTCGGAATCGGGACGATTTCATTGATGGGGTTCCTGTAGTTCCCTTTTTTTTTGTTGTTGTTTTTTTTTTCTCCCTCCTTCCTTTTTGTTGTGTTGCCGCTGATACCAATTTTTTTCCCTCAGATAAAGTGACCTCATTTAAATTTATCTTTAGTTTCGGCTCTTTTGGTTCCTCCTCCAGGATGTGAGGAATCACGTTCCTTCCTGTGAGTAAGTGCCCTGGCGATATGTTTTGTCTTACCACCGTTCCACCCGAACCCGGCCTGTTTCCAGCTTGATTTTGTTGGCGACGCCCGATGTTCTTTCTTGGCGCCGTGACTTCTGCGACCTCAGTCGGAGCAAACACTTAGTGATACCCACAGGAACCCCACCTGTGTCCACCCGGGAAGGGTTGTGATTGCCGGACCGTACCTAATGCTATTTTGTTGTTTTTTTTCGTATACCCTCCTTGCTGATGGGGGTGAAGCTACCATCTTACCTCAGTGGTTTTTACTCCCTCTTCCCATAAACGGCGCCGCCTCCCCCCCCCTCATTCCCCCGACCCAAACCAGGTCGCGTTGACGATGTGAACTTCTGCAAAACTCCAGTTTCTGAAAACTTTCTTCGAGTTGAGTGGGGGGGTATTCTGCCCCCCGGGAACATTGATGCGTGGCCCTCGGGGTGCCTTTTTTCTTGGTCACAAGCGTCGTAGACAAGGGGGGCCCCCTTGTCTCGACGGGAACCACATGGGAAGGTTTCACTTTCCCCTTCTTCCCCACCTTGTGGATGACGAAGCATTGGCGTCGTTGTTGCCTCTTCATCACCGGGATCTTTTGCAAACCCCCACCCATGTCCTTGCCCGAGCGCTGGTCCTCCCCAACGGAATGAGTTACTCTTTATGCTTCTTTGGGGGGGCCGCGACTTTTTGATGGATCTTTCGCCGTCCCGGTTTCTTTCTTTTTTTTTTTCCTTTTTTTTTTTGTGGATTAACCCGGACCCCCCCCCCCCCCGCCCCCCCGCAAGGATATATAGAAGTTCAAAGAGCGTATTTTTCCATTTTCCATCTATTGTCCTCCCTTCTTTACAGTGGCCTTCGGGGTGTTTTTTTAGAGAGAGGGGTCTCCATTCGCTGGTTCACAGAAACGGTGAAGTCCACCCTCGAGATGGGTTCTGGCTTGGCTGCCCCTTTTATGTAGTACTTGGTTTCCCATACCCAACTTCGCGTAGGGACCATGTATATTTTATTGTTTTTTTGAACCATGTTGGCGGGATTCCTTCCTCTCATGTCTCAAGAAGTGGTGCAAACACGTTGGTTTTCTTTAGACACCTCCAAGGCCAGTGGCGCATTTTTTATCGGGGCCGGTTCTCCTGTGAAAGAGCCTGTTACCAGTCTAGTTTTTCAAAAGAATGGTCATTTCTTCAGACTATCCCCCCCGAATGAACCGTGCTCATAATCCCTGTGGGGCTTCAGATCTACATCGATCGTTCCGTTTGTGTCAGGGAGGACCTCCACCCTTCCCCCACCGACCTGTGCTGTTTCCAATTTTGACCCGACTCCTGGAGACTCGATGCATGGTCCCCCCAATAAACACGTCTTCCTGTCCACCTTTTCCCCCCGTTTTGACAGGTAGTCGAGAAGGCCCATCACGTGTGCGGACAGGTTGGTTTGCGACCCCCCTTCCTGTCTGATTCAGGTGACGATTTGTACTCGGACTTTTCGGATAGTTCAATTCCCAGATTTTGCCCCCCTCTTTCCAGAGTTTTTGTCGGCCCCTCCGCGCAATTTAATTTGTGTTACACAACAAAACGAGATTCATCTACCTGTTTGTCTGTCACATTGAAGAGAACCACTTGCTGACCCATCAGAAGTTTTTTCTAAAGCAAAGTCTCCCCCTCGGTTTATTCCTGTTCCCAGAATCTACGTCTAGGTTCCCCTGCTTTCGAGGCTCGAAGCTTTATTGACAACCCCATCCTTCACCCATTTTATGGGCTGGAATGGTGGTTGTCCCCCAAATTTTTTCAGCAGGACCCCCAATATTTCATGCGGCCAAAGAGGAACTCTCGCTTTTTCGGTTTTAGGATTTCTCTCTTCACGTTAGAGATTTGAACTTTTCTTTTTCAATTTTCCCCCCGCGCCACCCCCCCTGCCGTCCCTTGATGATTCTACGAGGATTTAGTTTGTTTCACTCGTATGGTTTCGATCTGTATGGCGTTGATGTGACCTCCTTTTTCCGGCTCTTTTATGCAGAACCACTCGATCAGTCACTTTTCCCGTCCTTCCCAGAGGCCAAGTCATCCCGCCCTCACCCCTCTTTCCCCTTAACGGCAAAACGGAGATTTCTTTCCCCCACTATCCCAGGGGCTATGTTCTATATGCCACTTTCTAGTTGGGTCTTACAAGCTTCTTGTGCTCGAACAAACGATGATCCTCTTACAAGGACAGGAATCCCTGCCCCGTTTATTTTTGGTGACGTGTCAACTCACCCCCCAAGGTTACTTTCTCGGACTCTCTCCTGGTGACCTAGCTCCGACACACCCCCTGCTTCCCGACTATGTCCTTGTACCCTGTTTGAGGCTGGCAAGACCTTTGGTATTTCTAAACCAATTCCAGTGTTTTTCTACTCCTGTTTATTGACCCTTTCTTGTTTTCTCTCGCATTCATCTCAGAGCTCTTTGTTCTCTTTTAGCAATTTCCTGTATTAGAGAACACTATCGACTACTCCCTGTCCGTGGCCAGCTTTACTCTCCTTCGTGCCAGGCCTTTGTCCCACAAACACGACCATTTGATCCTCAGGTCGTTTTGCACAATTGTTCCCCTTAGAGTCCCTCGGTTGAGCCGGCGGATTCCTTGGGGATCTTTGAAATGCTGCATCTTATTCTCTCGAGCTGCAGCGTTCCCCTCCGTCTTTCTTCCCCTATTGCATGCCACCCTTTTTTTCAAGAATATTAATTGTTACCCCCAGTCCTTCTTGGGGCTGGGAGGCCGGAACCCCCTTTCTTCCTCTCGGCTCGACCCCCTCCCTTTTTTTGCTTCATTTGTCTTCACACAGGCAACCACACCCCCTTTTCGACGTTAGAATGAGGGGAAAGAACCTCACAGCCCAACATTCCTGGGTTAGGGCTTCTTTATTTGGTTCGAGTGTTATGTTTCGATTTTGGCCCCTCTTTTCCGGTCCCTATCCCCCACACCTCCCATTGACTCTTTTTCGTTAGGATTCCGTTCCTTGGGAGCCGTCTTTCACCCGCCGTCACACAAGGTCCCCCACTTTTCCCCGTTACGCAGCGCTATTTTCCCCTCTTCTGAATCCTCCTATCTCATGATAAGGTCTCAGGGGGCCTTGTTGCTACGACTCACCCCCCGTTTCTCGCTGGTTTTACCACCCCAATTTACCTTGACTTGGCGCTTTTCCGCTTTTGTCCACACGTCTTCTGATCGTTGAGGTTCTGTCGTGTCTAATATCTTACCCAACGATCCTCCTTTGAACCTTTTCGCGACTCCCGTTCCCCCCACGTACTGGCAACACTTTCCCATTGTTAATCTGGGCCCCCCCTTTCTTTTTACGGCCCCATATCGAAAATATATACGGCCCCCCTTCCCCCTCTGTTCCCTCCTTTCCCCTGTTTTGGTTTTTCTCTTGCTCGGTTTTTGCCCCCCCAGGCTGTTGTTCCCAATCTTTCTCTTTTTCCTCCCTAGTTTTTGGTGTGCTCGCTCTTTTCTGCCTCTGGGTAACCCGGCTCACCATTGATCACTCCTTGTTGCACTTCGGGTTGGAGAGTCGGCTGCCGTCTGCTTCGATTATGTTTTTTTCTATTTCCCTCTGCTCACCGGGGTTCAGTCGCCATTATTTTTGCGTTTTTTTTTTGGCCAGCGAGGTGCACAACCCCGTAACCTTTCGTTAGTCTTTCGCGTGTCGATATGTTTTTATGTTGCCTTCCTAACCACCAAAGCCTTTCCCACTTTATTGCTCTTGGGTGGGGGGTATACCCCTCCCCTGGGAACCCCCCCAAGCGACCTAAGTGTTTTTCTTAACTGTTATGTTGCAGTCCTTGTGTGAAGTTCTGTCTTCCCCCCCTTTTTCGGTTTGACGTCCATTCGACGTCCTACCGTTCGGTATGTAACGCCCCCCCCCTTTCCTTTTGCCCCTAGTGTCCGGTAGGGACCCTTTTCCTTTCACTAGCTTCACGTCCTTAGTTTTTCACCCCTCACCGGTCCACACCGGTTTTTTACGCAAGTCCCTTTTTCGGTTGTTTTTTTAGGGCTTTCCCAGTTGTTTTTTGAGTGCCTAGACCAAGACCCGTTGACGCCAATAACCGTTGATTGGTCCGCCCCCCTGTATTTTCCTCCCATTCAGAGACAGGTGTTTGGCCGGCATTCCCTTGGCCCACTCATTTCCCGAATACGACCCAGATGGTTAAGGACACATCCCCCTGCCTTTGTTTCACATGAGACCCAACGACCCAGAGCATCGTTAACGTTGTACTCTGTTAGGCAGATTCCCGCCCAGTTTGTTTTCCTCTTTTTCTGGGTAAGTACACCAGTCCACCTCCATATTTTTTCAGATCGATCTTGGCTTACAACCCCCCTCCTTTTCCTTGCACCATTGCCAAGACCGTTCCCCTCCACTCTCCCTCTTGAGTGCGGTCCTGACCCTTCTCCCTTTCTGTATGCACCTTTTTCATGACGCCCGTCCCCAGTCCGTTGCCTCGATTTCTTCCGCGTCCCCCCACCGTTTTGGGATATTTGACGCCGCGCGCGACCCCTTCGTTTCTCACCTCCCGCGGCTCAAAGGCATAACCCGGCAATTACAAAAGGGAGTATAACCTGGCTTGGTGTTTTCAACAAGTTTTACCTTTTGCCATTCCAGCCTCTACTCAGAATTTTCTCCATGGGAAGTTTGCCATGTACGCTCCCGTCCCCCCCCCTTCTTCGCTCCTTTCTAAACGCTGTGTTGTGTAAGCTTTCTCCCAAGAGGCCCTTTGGTCTGGGCTACTCTTTAAGTGTTTCCCCAATTTCTACTACTGCAGATCTCTCCGCACTGTTTTCTTAACCCTTCTATGGAAACCCCTTTTCCCCCTTTTCTCCCCCATCTTGTTGTTTTCTTGAAAAAAGCGGCCTTTTTTTTGGAGCCCCCCCTTTTTTTTTGACCGAATAATTTTCCGTGCAGTGTTTTTTCTTTCTCGGGGAACAATTAAATTTTGACTGCGTCGTCAGATCCCCCAAATTTCTCCTTCCCCTTCCATTTTTCCACACTTTTCAGGAGCCAAGGAGACAAGCCAGTCTTCCCTCTCTCTCGACTCAGGCCGTACCAGGGCGTTTCCGGTCGTTTCCAGCCACGCTTCCCCCTGCCTTTCTTTTATTCTTCCTCCAGCGAACTCCTCCAGAAAACACGAACATGTTGGCTGAGTCTCCCTTTTCCCTTCTCCGCCTCGACCCAAAGTGTCGTAAAACTCAAGGACATTTTTTACCGACCTGTTCTCCCATTTTTCATTACTTAGATTTTTTTTTAATTTACTGGACCCCCCGTCTCATGGTTTTACCATTAGAACCGAGACCACCGACCAACCCTAGTATTTTCACCTGTAAACCCCACGCCCATCTTTGGTTTGAAAACTTTTTCGACTTCAATTGGTGTCCTAGAACAATTAACTTGGTCTGAATCTTTTTCCCATGTGACCCCCTGTGTTTTTGGCTCTGGTATCGGGTCCGGACCCTTCTACGATTTGAACAAGGTCTAGGAAAACTTCTGTATCGGTCCTCACTTGATACCCCCAGGAATTCCTTTTTTCTACCATTGCACTGGATGCTCCGACCACATGTTTCTTTCCTTTCTCGTTCGTCCGATGGAAACCAAGCCTTGGTTTTTCTGCCGTCTCCCGAGAACCATGATGTTAACTCATGCTGGAGTGGTTACGTCTTTCAAACTCCTGGGATGGAGTCTTTATGCTCCTGTCTTTCCTCCTACTTCTTTGAGATGATTTTTTGCACTACCACCTTAATTTCCTGGCAAAGTCATCTCCTTTTTTCTCTATATGTTTTGGACTCTGTTGACACCGGGGCCCCTGTGCCAAAAGCCCTCCTCCGCGGTAGTTCATCCTCTACCCCCTCACCCAACGCGCACGTTTTTCCCCTCCATTCTTGGTTGAGAACCCTTCAAGACTTCCCTGATATCTTCTCGCCGACAATTTCGCCCGTTCCAACAAGGCAACGGTCACCATATTATTTCCCCTTCCAGAGGTCCCTGGACTTGTCGAATAAAAAATCGATGTGCTTGACCTTTTTCTTCTCATCGGGCCGATTTTGACCACTCGGTCTTCCCAGCCCGCCACCTCCCCTGTGTGAATGGATATTTCCCTCGAAACCCTCTTATTTTCCTTTTTTCCGATCTTTAAGCTTTTGAAGGGAAGATCGTTTGCCTGTCCAACTTTTCGATTTTTCCCCTCCCAATCGTTCCCATTTCCACAGGCCGCCCCCCCCGGTGCCCACCACCCCCAAGAACGGACCAGCGATTCTCTGATGCTGTCCAGTAAGTGTCGATGTTGATATTGAGATAGGGCATAGGGTGATGATTTTTTTTGTATGGAAGATCCCTACTTTTCCCATTTTAATTTTGCACCCCCCTAAAATTTTCTTCTAACCTCCCCCTCGAGTGATATCCCATCCTTCGTCGAACAGGATTTGCCCCTTTGGTTCTTTCGACTCCTCATGCGGCATGTCACCCCTTTTTTACTTCTTGAGCAGCAAGTCTCCTCAGTTAACGCCCATGCTGCATCATTTTTCCTGGCAGGGATTCTTGTGCTGCTGTCCCATTCGGCGGCCCGAGGGACGTTTGTTCCTTTGAGTGCATGGTAGCAGTTTGAAATTTCCCCCTTTTGTTTTAGCATGATGTCCTTTCCCCACCAAGGCTTTTCCTGTTTTCTAACGATATCGTTTGGGTTGCCGCCCTCTTGCACACCCCATTAAGTTTTAGAGATACACCAGTGTTTCTTTTTTTCGGAGGACCACGCTTTTTTCCCCCCACCGGCCTTATCTTCCCCTTTGTTTAATTTGCGTTTCATTTCAGAGGTTTTTTAATGCGGCCGCCCACACTTCCTGGCTTTTCAGTTTAATGTATAGTTGTTCCCCTCGAATCGTTCCGAATTTCGTGACCCCCCCCCCACAGCTTGCAGAGAGAATTAACCTTTATTCGTTTCTGATTTCATGTCCCACCCCCGGTCACCATTGCCTCCTTCGTGACCCCATTAGTGTTTTTACGACAAAGATAGATCCACTTCGTGACCACGCTCCTCACCTTGAGGTTTGTTCCAGGAATAATTTGTACAAACCCCAGATGTGTCCGCTGCGTTCTCCTGATCGGCTCGCATTTTCGGCTGTAGTTTTTCCTTTTCTACCTTTCCTCCCTTCCACCCCCTGGTGTGAGTTTTTTGTTTTGCGTGATCAGGAGTAAACAGCACTTCTCCCGATCCTTTTTTTCTTCGAACCGCATCGAGTGTCTCCGCCATTTTTATTAGAGTTGGTTTTGTAGTCTTCTTCCTCCTTGGTTTTTTTTTTACTGGACGTCAAACCGACTGTGTTCGCCCCCTCCCTGACACTTGTGGGCCTTGTTGCATGACACCCAACTTTCGTATCAGCCTCAACCACAGAACGAAGTTTGCTGTCCCAGGTAGCGTCCCGACGCTTGCAAAAAACCAGAGAAAGAAAATAGTAGTTGGGACTGATCGGTTCCGAGTTGATATTGCTGCGTGACATACCCCCCCCAAGGCCTGTTTTTTCAGAAGTTGCGCCCTCCAGGCCCACCATGGCGGTAACACCCCCCCCCCCTGCCCGTTGCACTTTTTGCCCCCCTTTTTCAATCCAAGCCTTTTTTTTTGTGGCTTCTTGCCAGACCCTGAACAACTCACCTGCACTCGGTTTGACTTCGGAGGGCCCCCTGTATTCCCCTTGATTGCCCTATGCCAGTACCAACCCGGACCCTTAGCGTTTTTTTTGACCCGATGCTTTCTGTAGTAATTCCTATTACCCCTTCACACGTCCCGCACGCTCCGCCGTTCCACCACGTGTTCCCCAAAACCCCCCTCCCGGGGCACCTCCTCCCATGTTTCGTGATTTTTAGTTGCTTCCGTCTTTTTATGTGTCAGTGAATGTCAACTGCATGTTTGGTCTTTTTCTTTTTTTTTGTTTTTTTTTTTGGGTTGTGGTTTTGTTTTTTTTTGGATCAGGATCCAGCCACTACTGGCATGCGTCGCCCGAGGTTGCCCTGAGTCTGTCCATAAACGTAACGCTCCCATACCTTTTTTAAGCTTCCCTATTCCCTCCGGGAACTTTCTTCCATTTTCCTCTTTTCCCTTGTGCGAGGGCGACTTTAACTTTGGCTAGGTGGGCATGTAATTTTCCCCCCGGTTGATCTTCTTTCCCGACCTCGTCCGGCCATGGCTAGCCCATCCAACTACACCGCGATTCGATTCTTTGTGCTGGGTTTTTCTTTCCCGTGATGCCCGACTTCTGTTTAGGAGGGGGGGGACTGGTTTTTTTTCCCCTTCCCCGAGTCTCGAAGTTTTTAGTTTTTTCAAATTATTTTCTTTTAGTCGAGCCTCACCCCATATGATTGTTCCCTGGGAAAAGATCGGTGTTTCTCCCCCGCTTTATTCCGCAGCGAACAGGATCCACCTCTCCTATGCCGGGTTGCCCTTCCAACCATTTTACTATTCTGTCCGTATTCCCACATGGCTTCCCAAAAAGGCGTGAAGGGAAGTTAGGTTTAACAGACGCGAACCGTCTTACTTCTCTTCTCTTCCGCAGTTTCGTTTTAGGAGTTCGGAACCCAAGGTGTTCCTTCGCCCAATATCCTGGTTTAAAGGGAGCCCGCTGTTCCGCGCTGATTGACCCTCCCAGGCGAAGAGTGATTTTCTTCGTTTTCATTGACCCCAATGGCTTTGTAATCCCCCGCTCCCCGTTCTTCTTTCCACCGAGGTTTCCCACTTTGGCGGTCCCTTAGTCCTTCCCTCAGCCAGTGAGTTTCTCCCCAGACCATTGAACCCCAAATATTCACCTCGCTGCCCCACCTTCCCTTCTGCTTCGATACCATGGCCCGGTTGAGGAATTGACATTCCCCCTGCTGGCCACTTGCACCTTGAGTGGCGCCTGGCAGCCATCCTGGTACGTTCTTCCACCTGCAGTTGTAGACCTTTGCCCGACTCTGTGATACCTTGTCGTTTGTGCGGTCGTGTCTCTAGTGTGCAAGCGTAGTGGGTCTGTCGGCCCCTTCGTTCTTCCAATTGTTCATTTGACCCAAAAAAAAAGCCCCCAAAGTCCCCAAGTTTTTTGCTACTGAGTCCGTGACCCTTGGGTCCCACCCTTTTCTTTGGCAGTACCCTTTTTCAACCGTCTCTTAGGTTGTTAGGTTTTCTGATCGTTCGTCATTGAGGTTTCGCGGGTTTAATTCTTTTGTCCTGACTCCATGAGCTTCTTGCAACAGTTCAACACCTCATGCCCAATGGCCCTTTTTCGACCACTTGTTCGAGTCACCCCATTCGTTTTATACCCCCTTGCCACGAGTCTTCGCTGCGGGTTTTTATTTGGTCTCAAGGATTACGTCAGGATGCCTTATGTCCCTTTCGTTACCCAAGTTTCCGCTACAGTCCTTTTCCCCCCCTGCTGCTTTTTTTGATAGTCAGTCAGGAGTTCATATGTTTCTTGACGTTCGGGCGCCCAGGCTTTTCCGTGCATTTCGTTTATCTGGTTCTTGGATCTGCCGTCCAGCAGGAAAAAATTAAGTTCCTCCTACCCAAGGCTTCCGTCAATTCCCGTACCTTGACCAGTGCGGACCTGCTTCCCCACCTGTTACCGTCTTTTTTTCCCCTTTCACCCCCAAACGATTAAAGGGGGCTTCTTCTTAACTACATGAACACCAACGGTAGACTTGGTCTTTCTTCGTATCATGTTAGTTAGTCTGATCTTCCCTGCCTCCCAATGAACCTTTCGCGCCCCCAAGTCCCCCTTTTTCCCAGTAGTTTACCCCCCACAGCACATCGTTCGTTGGGTTCTTAGAGAGCGTTTCCTTCTCGACCCTAATGTTTCCTACTTTGACTTCGCGTTTAGGACCTTTGGGATTGATCACACCGCCCCAGTTCCTCCTCTTTGTTTATGCCGTTGTATGGTCCTTATGAATCGCTTCTGTTGATTTTTTATAATGAAGAGCTTTTTCCCTCCTTTTGCGTCCCTTCTTCCTACTCCCCTCCCCTTTGTCTTTATGGGTGGGACATCTACCTTGCGATTTCCCCGTCCCCGGGTCTGGAAACGCAGGCACCATATCGCTTAGGGGAATACGTTCTTTACCTGGATTACACCGAAACGGATGTGTTCCCCCCCGCATCTTTTATCGTCGAGCCCGTGCTAGGTTTTTTCACGTATTCAGTCTGCGCCCTCTTTCTCTGCCCCGAACCCCCACTATTCTGGTCACACAGGCCTTCTGGTTTCTTGTGCCCTTCTTTTTACACACTGCGTGGATTCCTCTTCTTTCTCCATTCATTTTTGGCGCCATGTTTTTTCCGCCCAGTTCTCCCTGTGAGCATGGAGTGAACGACACTTAGCCCAAATCCGGTTCGTTCGGTTCTCGTGCCCCAAGTAGTTGTCTTCGTCAGGCAACATGTGGTCACTTTGGCACTCACCCCTTGACCCCCTGGGATTGCGGGCCTGTTTGATGAAGTGCTTTCCACGCCGTATTATCCCCTCCTTGCACATGCAAAGGTTTTGGTTTCGGTTTTGAAACCACGGTTACCCGAATACCCTCCCGTTATGTCAGATGCTTTGAGAACTCCCCTGTTCCCAGGAGCTGTATTCAGGTTTTCCCCCCCCCCCCCATCACGTTAGAGGCTCTTGACCTGTCCGGCTTTCTTGCTCCATTCAAAATACCCCTTTAACCACTTTTTCCTTCCCTCTAAGCAGGCCACCGAGCGCTTTTGAAATGAGGTTTTGACGACTGTACGAGAGATGACCTCTTTCTTTCGACCCCTGGCCTCCTACCTTTTGGAACTTTGGTCCCTATCATCCCCCACTTTGGACGGGGCGGCCAATCTGGCACCCATGTTCGTCCCCACCTTTGCACCCCCTTGTCTTTTCCGGTCGGTCTCACGTGACCAATATACTCCAAGGTTCTTTCTCCCCCACCTTGCTTTCCATCTTTGCCCAAAGATTTCTCTCTTTTTTAGGTTGCAGTCTCTACCCCTTTTCTTCCCTCACTTCCTTCTATGTTTTTTAATTTTGTCTCTTATTTTCTTATTGACCGAGATGTATGATCCACCCACCTTGAGACACTATTTCCCTCAATCCAAATAGGGAGCCTGCTGTTTCCCCCACTGGATATCCGATTCTTTTTTTTTTGAAGGCTCACGTGCCCCCAATGTCGGTCCCACTGTGGATGAGCGTTTCCTACGTCCCCCTTGGTCCCCCCCCTTTCCCAACCACCAACTTGTATCGTCAGTCAATGTGCTTTCCGATTTTATGAGAATGTCTCCACCCACTAGATGTCCTCGCATCGGGGTCCTCCGGGACCTCCCTTTGCCTACGTTCGTAACTTCGTGAATATGTTGCCTAATGGTTACCCTTTTTCCCCTAGCCTTAAGGTGCTCTCCTGCCTCGCTTAGTGGGGTCGGTAGTCATCCCGCCTCTTGTGCCATTACCCGTTTTCGTGGGCCCTTTTTCCCTTTGATTTACGCTTGGCGTCTTAAAGGCAGGCTGTACCAATTCATCCCCCCTACGTTTGAATGGTAGATCTGTTCGATGACACAGCCTTTGACATCGCTTTTGAACCCGCACGTTCTCTCTTTACCGCTTTTTTTTGGCACGTCACTGTTCAACGACCCCCCCTGCCGCGAGGTGATCGCTGCAGAACCTGGAGCCCCCAAATTTTTGGATTTCGAGACGTTAGAGGAACTTTACCCGTGAAGTGTTTCCCCCAACTCCGCTGCCCCCAAGGCTCGGTTGCCCGTCCTCTTTTGTGTTCCTCCCTTTCTCCCCGCATTTTTTTTTTTTTGCTATTTTTTTTCGTTGTTCCTTAGTCCACTCGCCCGCTTGTTTTGATAGAAGCGTCCCCCCTCTTACGGCATCCCATTCCTTCCGTTTTCCTTCAGACCACCCGGGCTTCCTGTTTTGCGCGGCTGGTTACTCCCTCCCTGGACGGTCCCTCAACCCTAGTGGCTTTTTTTTTTTCCGTAAGTTTTCAGGGCATGAGCCTGGGCGGGCGTACACACCTTGACTGGAAAATCGATGAAAAAAACACATTGCGCTGCGTATTCTATTATTCCCCCTTCAGCTACTCAGACACAAGCACCTGGTCCAAGAACGAACACAAACCGGGCGGAACCGTGTCTTGTTCCCGGTCATACAAAGTTTAGTGAAGCTAAGAGAACTGCGCGGTTTCTTTTAGCGCCGTCCCCGAGCCCTGAGTTCACGGAACAGTCTTGTTTTTTTTTACTCTTTCCCCTTGTCCTTTTTTTCTCTCTTCCCGTTTTCAGCATTTCTGAGAGTTGCTGCCCCTCCTCTTTCTTTTGCTTGCCACAAGTCTTTTCATCGGGTGGACGAACAGTATTTGCTTTTTGCTAAAATGCTGCGTTTCGTTTCTTGGAATTTTGAGCCCCCTATTGCTTTTGGCGAATGGTAAGTTTGCCGTTTTCGTCGTTCCTATCTCCCCCTATCGCATTCCGTGAAAACTCCCTTCCCCGATTGAACACACGCCTGCCGTGAACATGCCATGCCGCTTCCTCCGTTCTCCTCCGTTTCTTTTACCAGTTTTGTTTGATGACCTTTTCACCCGGACGGTGCCCGCCCGTCAATCTCGACCTTTGGGATGAGAAGCCGCGCGCTTCGATATTCTGCGGGCACCTTTGTCGTGGTCCTCGAAACAGTGTGGGATCCAGGCCATTTTCCCCCTGCTGTTTTTTTCCTCCTTGTGTCACCTCTCGGACTTCTAGTTGCACAGGACCCCACCTGCCCCCATTGTAGCGACCAGCAATCAACCTAGCTCTCTTCTCCCCAGAAGAGGTCCATTCTGCTCCCCCCCCTTTTTCATGGGAAGAACCACTTATGTTCTGCCTTTTCCCATGGCCTCTCGCGTTTATTGTTGTCCTACCTTATTTTTTTAAAGCTCTTTCTGGTCGCCTTTGCCCCCGCCCCCCCTCCCCTGCAGATCTCCATTTTGCCTTTGCTCGCCTTGCCTTTCCCTCCCCCCCGCCCTGCGTTCCCCCTTGGGGTTGAAAACGCGGATGGCCGTCGCTCAATTTTTTTGCCATGGTTTCCTAAGCTCGTCGTTGGTTGCGGCGTGCCTCCCTGATCATTGACCACTGACTTGAAGTGATATGTATCTCTGCTGGTCTTTCCCCCTGTTTTTTCACTGTTTCCCTTCGTGCGAAAGTTTGACACCGTGCCTTGACCCCCAGTCCGTTCCTGGCTTACCCGGGCGCCCCCCCGACCCAACAGGCGCAGCCGACTCAAGTCTTTCGTCCTGACACGCCCTATTCCCTTGAGGGTGACACCCCCCCTCTGCAGATCGGGCGCTGCAGATCCTGACTGCCCGGGTTTCACACCGGCCGCCCCTCTTCTTGGTCCTCTCCCCAGCTAGTGGTCTCAGAGCCTTGTAACAATGTGTTGGTAGGCGCGGACCCCGATCCTTCTTTACACTCCCGCCGGCCGGCGTCGCTTTCTTGAGAACCTCAAGTCCCCACGCTGTCGCGGGCTCTCCTCAAGTCCGTTCTGCTGAACCCCGAAGTGTTGAATTCTTCACACGGGAATCTTACTTTTTGAACACCCAGCCAGAGGCCATCCGCTAGTCGCAGCGTGTTCCTGTATTTTGCGTTATCTTGCCCCTAAGCCCTGAGTGTAGTTGGTGTTTTCCGAATCTTTACTTTTCTCCAGTCCTGTCCCCCCCCCAGAAATGGCGCAAAATTAGTGCTCCATGCCACTCACCATCACAATCAAGTTCTGCCCCCGGTTCTTTTTTGAGTCTCTCTTTGACCTCCTATTTGGACCCACTGTTTCATTGTGATTGGGCCGCAGCTTCCAGTTCGTCACCCTCCATACCCTCGCATCCAGATTTTCACCCTTCCCCTTTGTATTGTCTCTGTCATGGCGCCCTTGGCTCTTTGCGTTTTGGATTGGGATCTGTGTGCCGTTCTCGTTACACGCGTTCACTTGTACAGAGGGTCGTAACTCCAACCCCCCCCCCCCGAGCAACGAGTCCAATTTTTGGGGAAGCTTTGGCTCTTCTCCCTTTCCCCTGGAGGGCCTCGCTTACCCCCCACACGGCATGTGCTTTACGTTTTCCTTCTCTCAACAATTCCTGTTACTCTCGGCTTCGTGTTTCTTGTTTACGCTTGGTTTTTTTCCCCGGCGCTTCCCTTCGCATGCCATTTTTCAGATTTATGCCCCCGTTTGCGCTATCTACCGTCTTCGCCACCCGTTTAGGCCAGCTGTCAGGCCGCTTGTGTCGTTCCTCTTTTGCAACCCTGGCCCCCATTTCGTTGTTACCATTCGTCGTGGCAAATATGCGACCATCTCTATTCTTGACAAACAGGGGGGCTGGTGCGAACTCGTTGGCAGACCCTTGACTTGCGGGTTTGGTCTCTAGATGCGTCTCCACTTCTAGAAGTGCGGCCATCTCTTTTCCCCCTCCTCGTTTTATGTTTTTGTTGCGTCTCAGCTACCGCACCACAATCGAGCACTATCCGATTCTTGGCGCGGTCCGCATTCCCCCTGATAGTTCCCACTAGAAGGCGCGTGTCACCGCGTCTGTATAAGCTAAATGCCTACGGTTTTGTAGCGAAACACCTCTGCAAGCCACGTGCCCCACCGAACTCGCGCACACACGTTTTTTTTTGTGCAGTATCGCCGGAGCCCATACCAAAACCGGTCACGTTTTGGGGAAAACTCCCCCTCGTACAAACATGACCCATACCTAGCGAGTCTATTGCGAGCGTTACGCTCTTATAAACAACCCCCCCCAACCCCATGCCCCCCGCGACCCCAGCGAGAGTTCAGCGATATGCATAGACTACTGATACGCCATCGTGCTTTCCCCCCCCCCGCGCCACGTACTTACGGAGTGACTACACACAGCGCCCCCGTTCCTTTTTCAGCTCCCCACGCCCTCCCCCCGCAGCCCCCCCCCGGGGCCCCACACACCCCCACACTTCCCCCGTACCACCAGTTTTGTTGACCCCCCTTGTCGCATTTAAACTGTCCTTGTTGTTTGGGGCCGCACCCCCCCCGTACCACCCACACACATCACCACTTTTCACGTCCTTCCCCCCCCCCCCCCCCCCCCTTCTCATTTTTTTAGTGATGCCCCAATGCAGTTGGACCTATCAATGCGGCCACGTGGCCCCAGACTGGACCCTAGTGGTGAACTACATCCTGGTGCTATCACTTCGACCACTTGGACCGGGACTCCTTTGCACCCAGCCCCGCTGCCCCCTTCCCCCAACTCCAGTGCGCCCCGCGCCGTTTTCCACCTCTCCACAGGCCTTGTGTAACACGCCTCGTCGTTTGGGGTGGCGTTCTGCACCATAGTTTTACGAACGCCCCTACGGAGCTCCAAGAGAGGTGCCATGTCCCCCCCCGTTTACTTGCAGCGGGACTAAAGCTTTTTACCAGTTTCCCAGACGGAACTGGTGATGTGGTTGGCCGCGGTCCTCGCAGTCCTCCACTTTGCGGGGTTGGGTTTTTTTTCCCGGTCTACCACCGATTCTTTAGCCCACATAGTAGCAGTCGAGCGAGATGACGAGTCACACGGACTTTGCGCTCCCCCCCCCTGAATTGCTGGGTCTGGGTGACGCCTGGATGCGTTCTTAGAGGTTGGTTTTCCCCAGGAACCCTGATTGGCGCCGCTAGTAGATAGTCACAGATTATCTCCTCCAACACGGCCAGGGCCTTGGGCTTTTGCTAATGATAGTTTTGGCCCGAGGTTCATTTTTCATGAACCCGAACACCGTGGTTCCCTGCGCCGAGGGTTTCAGGCCTGAAGCCCCTTGCGGTCGGTTTTCATCAATCCCCCCTCTGGGCCCTGATGTTTGAAGGGGTAGGGGCTCTTTTTCTCTGAAGCCCTCCCCGACTCGCTCCTCGTCTTTGAACCCCCGGTCTGCGCCAATAAGGTTTTTTTTCCCGGGCTTTGGCTTTTTCTTTTCGGAGGTTTCCACCGCCTCCTGGATGTCTTTGATTGATTGCAAGGCGGTTCCGTGTTTCGCCCCGCGGGAACGCAGATTCACGTGCCTTTGGGGGGGTCTTTTTAGCCTTCGTCGTTAGATGTGCTCATCCCCCCCACCGTGACCCACGGCTGCCCCCGTCTACTGCTTCGAGCCTGCCCGGTGGAGGGACGTTTCCATCGCTGTTTTCCCTTGATCTTGGCTGCGCGGCGGCCGTTTCACCCCTTCCGGTTTTGTGACGTTACCCTGACCTAGCCTCTGTTTGGGGTTTCTTTGCGTGCGGCGAACTCCCGTCTCGACTGCAAGGTAGAGGTTCGCAAAAGTCCGGGTTGTCCCAAATTCCTGGTGAAAAAACTTTCCCTTCCACCTAAGTGGTTCATCCTTGCTACATTTCAGGAAAAAGTGTGCCACATTTGCAGTTCATTTAACGAGCTATTTTTGCTAGTTCTCGCTGTTCCCTTTCGGGTTCCTGCATTTCCTTTTTCCTCTTCATTCTATGCCATGATGGCCCGGTTGTTGATCCCCGTTTCTGCCCCATCTATTGACGGATTGTTTTTTGGCGTTTTTCGGTTTTAGCTGTTCGTTAGGCCTTGAAGGAGTTTTTTTCAAGGTTAGGTTTTTTCACAAGCCGTTGACTGCCACCCCTCGGTCAACATGTAGCGGATCTTCGTCAAGCGTTCGGGTTTGAGCATTTTTTGGCTGTCTTTTTTCCGGGGCCTTTCTCTTCCTGTGATCCCGATCCGTTTTTCACCCCTCACGGCGCCGAGTTGACGAAACATCCCCCCGACGGACGCTTCTGGCCGGCCCCCAAAGTGCGTTTCTTTTCTTAACCCCCCACTCTTCCTTTCTTCTGATTCCCAGTCCGCGTCTCGCAAGCTGTCTCTTTAGATCGAGACCACCGTCTCGGCGTCCCCAAGGTCCTTTGCCGTTCCCCATGCCAACCAGCGGAGTTTTTTGAGCCTTTGACGGCTCAACTTTTTGCCGTGTCCATCTTACTGGAAGATGAGAGATAGTTTTTTTTTTTTTACTTGGGATGCTTCCTCACCAGCCGTTTCGACGCTTTTTTCTTTACCGTCTTTTTGATTGGCTTGAATTTTTCGTTATTGTGATCATGATCCTAGCCAGGTTAGTAATTTCCCCTCCTGCGCGCACGCCGCTGAGGGGCGGAGGCGATGAACAGGATTTCACAGGACCTCTTGTCGGGCCGGGTGTTTCCAAAGTGCGCTGGCTGAATGAATTTTTTGATTGCCCTCCACGATTGTGACCCTCCCCCTTTCCCCTTTATTCTATCGTTGTTCCCATGGGGCCCTGTTTAAATACCCGTTTCAGCGTGAGAACCGCTTCCCCCCCTTGCCCCTCCCCCACATATTCATGCCCCCCCACCGAGGGCTCCTTGGTTTTGCTGGGGTTTTGGAAAAAACACTTTTCCTCTTCGCCAAATTCTTGGGTTTTGTTTGTCGCATGTTTTTCTCCTTTTCCGCACCCGGTTCCTCCAGGCCATGGGGAACTGCCCATTCTTTTCCCCCCACCATACTCGTTTGCCTTGTCGTGCGTAGTTCCATCTCTGCCCCCGTACCATGGATGCGGCCGTTGACCTTTTTTGTTTGGGGGGGTTGTGATGGCCGTGCCAGTTTCGCCGTTTTTTTCCCTGGATTCATCCCCCCTCTTGGACCCACTTGCCCGTTTTCCGCACTTTATGTAGGCGTAGCATCGGGTTTTTTTGGCTGAGCGTCGACTTTTTCCCCCTCCCCTCAAAGTTCTTCTTTCTCCACTACCATTTACGACCTTACGCCGCTTTAAATTGCGGTCACCCGATGGCGCTGCATCTTTTTGTTTTCTGCCGTCTTTCAGCATACGAACCTACGACCGTTTTTTTCCCCTTTTTCCCAGGCAGTGCCTCCGTGTCTGCCCCCCCCCCCGCGGCGCACTTTAGAACCTGGCACCCGTAGTCTTGTCCATCTCGTTCCAAATATCCCTCCTTTTGCCCTGTTCTACTTGACCCCATGGGAGGTGTTGGCGCTTTTTTTTCCCCCAGTTAGCAGGAACC
>Ga0179593_1458479_pt1 | contig 30319 bp, 34 predicted proteins | sample CZODoug2_1_08_16_FD_185931 | JGI IMG/M metagenome (GOLD analysis project Ga0179593, IMG submission 185931) | Vadose zone soil fungal communities from Angelo Coast Range Reserve, California, USA - CZODoug2_1_08_16fungal (PacBio error correction) | ecosystem: Environmental > Terrestrial > Soil >... | reverse complement strand
GTGAAGGACAGTAAGCCATGTGTCCTTCGTTAGAGATTTTTCCTGGACGAGTTCCCCTTTCCCGACTGGCCGGGTCTTTGACGCAAAGGGATGCCCCGCTTCGTTCCCCTATTTTATTTTCGGCCGGACGATGTAAAGGGGACCCCAATGTTTTCAAGTTTTGTCCGCATCCTTGTGGTAAGGACTAGTATGTTGCTCTGCTACATACATCATTTTTCTCCACTTTTCTTTTTACAATGCTCATTGGGCCATAGCGCTTAGAGAAGCAGGGGTGAGAATCAATCCCCCCCTTGAGGCCCGTTTCGAGATCTTATGTCACTTGAATTTCACCGTTGAGCCCCGCCGGAGATAGTCGGTAGTTCTCGTTTTAATAGCTGTTCCAACCCTTGTTGATCTTGGCATTGTTTCCAAAGCCCCTTCGTGTCCCCCAGGTCACGGTTTGTTGACTCCAGGGCCCCTTTGGGGAGCCGCAAACGTAATGCGGGAAAGGCCCAAGAGCCTTCGCAACAAATGCAGTGCTCCTCGTTAGCAAGTCAATAAGCCAGACCAGTGCAGAAAACTTTTTTCTGCTATCTCCGTGTGGGCCCTAATCGTATAATGGCGGGGAGTGTGATCCCACCCTGCCTCCTGTCGTGACCATCGAAAGCTTTTCCGGCCTTTGCTTTGCCCTTTTCCCAAAATCAGGGCCCTTTTAACAGAGAGATGCCTTCGGCTCCCTTCTCTGGCCCATGCGACCAATCTGCAGTGGTGAGTCGCGTCGACCCTCCCGGGGGCACAGGCCGGTAGTCCAACAGGCTGCGAATCCAGCTCATGCGTAGCACTTGGCTCCAAGGACAGATTCCTTCATCCCATCGTTTTTTCTGCCCCCTTCATGGAGGTCAACGCCCCGCGGGTACCAATTCTTAGTTGCTGAATATTTGAAGAGGCAGACTGGTATCTGCGCTCGATTTTAAAGCTTCAGCAGATAGAGATAAGCAGCCGTACCCAAGGAACTTCTGTTTGAATCCAATACAGGACTTGTAAGGGAGCCGAGGTAGTCGTGTTCCCGACACCGTCCGCGGAAGACGGCAATGGCCCTCCTTCGTAATCCCCTTCGGACCAGGTAATATCCACTATTTCTGCGCGTGCCAAAATGCGCAGAGCGGTCACGGAATGCTTCAAGTTGTCAGGTGGACGTGGAGTTAGGTTTTCCTTCTTTTTTCTCTTCAATTAGTTGACGTGATATACACCCCGCATACCCTTGCCCCCTTGTACGCGGGCGTTTCCATCCTCTCCACTACTCTCTTAGACAGGAGACCCCCGACGGTCCCCTCTTCCCCCGCCGTGCTTCCGTTTCCCGGCTTTGCTGACGTCGGTTCCTTGTTCCTTGCTTTTTTACCCACCAGACGGCGCTGTGACTTGCTTCCTAGCTTGTCCCTTTTTCATTTTTTTATTGTATCTCTTTTTTCTTTGGTTATTTTTTCTTTTTTCCTCTTGGCCTTTTCCCCAGAGCCAGTCATAACCTGATGCCGCCTTTTTGTTTCGCGATCAGCCCCTTAGCCGGCCTGATAGCGCTGCGCCAGGAATTACTTGTGAATGCACTTCCTGAATATATGAAACCCAGGGTCTCTTGATTTTCCTTCCATTACTTTTTTTTGAATCTTTTCGACGCCTGAAATGAACTCAATAGTTTGCCTCGTAAACCTGTCCCACATGCTTCTTCCCGGGCCCGTAATTGTTTTGATTTTTCTTGTAGCTACGGGCTTTTCGCCCCAATGGTCACAATTAGTGCTCACTCCTTCTGACTGCCCCCGCGTTGCGCATGCTTTTTTTTTTTCGCTCTGCTTTTGTTTAGCAGCACCGATGTAGCCACTATGGCGGACGAAGACACCGATTCCGCTCAAATTCAAGTAGGTGTTCGGCTTTTCGTTCCCACAAGTGACGTTTTCCACCGTCCCAGTTCCAGTGGTCTGCAGGGCAAGACCCTCCCTTTCAACCCCCCTTTCGAGTCGTCTTCTTTGTGACTTGGGATCCATCGCCCATCCGGCCCTTGCCGATACGTCTCGGCGAAGTCGTGGCACTTCTCTAACCCCTTTTCGTCTTTGCTACTGTGCTCTTATTTTCCTTCCCTTCAGTATATTGAATTCAGATAGTGTAGATTAAATCTGTACTGCGTATCTCGGTCGGTTCGGCAAAAGCCCTACATTGGCTTTTTTTTTGTCTTCATATTAGTCTGCCCCCCCCGCAGATCTCGATGCCAGCCACTTCCGTCTCGTTACTTTTCAGATGAGTGCTTATGGCTCCGGTTCTCGCAAGCACCGCGTTGAGCTCGAATCACGGACTTTAGGGGTCTTTTTGACCCCGCGCGCAAGGCTCCATGTTCTTTACTCGGTATTTGCTTCCGTATGCTCGTGCCAGCAGCAACATTTTTCTCCCTAACGTCCAGTCTGTGTCTACGCCTTTGTTGACTTTATCCTTCCACGAGGCGCCTCCCTCTTCTCGCTCCTTTGCGCTCCAGACCTTTCTGCACCTTCCGCGTCTGCCCAGCTCGAAGCAGATGTCCGTGGTTTCTCAAGGAGTCCCGACATGCAACTGTTCAAGCAAGGCGTTTTCTCGCGGCTTCTCAGAGGGACCTGCTTTATTTCCATTTCCCGCTGCCGCGCTGTGTTCAAATAGGCCCGGGATTCTACTCCCTGGTCCTAGAAGTCCCCGCCTTATCTTTTCTTTCTTGTTTTTGATTGCGAGAGCATGCTTTTCCTTTCGGGACATGGTTAAGCGCTATTTCAAAGGGTCCTGCAGCGATGACGGAAGGTCTTGGTCCGCGATTTTTGTATTCCTATATGGTGCCCCACATTGATATTTTGTCGCTGTTTGAAAGACCTGGCTTTCTTTCCCCCTTTCCTATTCCCGCAATGTTTTTTAGTCCCCAATAAGTGCCCGTACCGAATGCGGCTTTGCGGTCGATATTCCCAATAGTAGCAGGTCTCCTTTTCTCGGCGCTCTTAGCGCGCGCCCGTGTTTTTAGAGCACGTCTTCCCCGGAATGTTTCGGAAGCTCTTGGGCGGATTTTATTCCACCTTGGTACCTGGAATCGTTCGGCGTCCCCTTTTTTTCTGTACTGGTCGATTCTTTGAAGTCCCACCCACTTTTTTTTTCCTTCGCCTCTGGGTGTTCTCCCCTTCCCCTTTCCAACGATTTTTTAACCTTTTTCCGTCTTGTGCCCTGGAACGACAATCAGGGAAATCACGTTTTTTTCTTCTCCCCGTGGGTTTTCCCTTTTCCTCTGTTTATTGTATTTGTTCTGAATTTCCTTCCCTATTTCCAGAGTGTGAGCGAATCCTCCGACTCTTCCCTTAGAAGGTTATCACTGGTAGAGAATATGAACTTGGGCTATTCCCCCCTCGCCCAAGGACGCCTCTTTGGTGGTTTTTTCATTGACCCCCCCGCTCTGCTCGTCATCTTTCCTTGTTTGTTGGACCTCCTGAGCAGCAATCGTTCATCACTTCTTTCTCGAGGTTTAAAGTTAAGTCTCCCGCAGCCAACTTCGTGTCCCACTTGTTCACGGTGGTCCCCCCCGGACTCTCCTCCCAATAGGTAGGAGATGTTTTCCCTTCGCTTTTTTCTGAAACGGCAGATCTTCATGAGCTTTTGCCGCGTGACTCGGCGCCTCGTCCCGCTTGCGGCCCGCCCTGACGCGTTCGAGTTACCTTGGGCCCAGGTGGCGACCATGCCCCCTTCGAGAAGAATGCCCAGAACGTTAGGTTCATTCTCTTGGTACACGGGGCTTTACTAGCAGGCTATTGAATTTTGGAAGGCTTTTGGCTCCTGGTTTGACTTTTTTTTCCTGCGAGCCCACCCTGCTCCTTCCCCCCCCTATTTTTGGTTGCAGCCTCGTTTATTCAAACTAGCCAGGACTGGTCTGCGCTTGCTTGCCATTCATTAGGGCCTGGCTATCGCGCCTTGAGTCTTTCAATCTGTGATGCTTCTGTTGTGGCCTAGAGCCTTTTCTCGCTCCCTCAACCCCTTTTAATTCTTTTTTTTCTGGTTCAGACTTTTCCTCTGCCTGCTCCGTTCTTTTTTGAGAACCAGCCCTTTCCCCTTCAAGCAGCCGCTGGGCTCCTTCTCTTACTCCCCCCGACCCCCTGTCCCCAAGCGGCCAGGAAGTTTCTGGTATACCTCCTCGACTTGGCGAACATCCATTTCTGGCCTTTCCCCCCCACGTCCCCCCACCTGCAACTGTTTCCTCCCTCCTTACTTCAGGACAGTTCTTTTTGAGAAGTTCGATTTCCCTGCTTTGACTGGAGCCTGCATAGTAGCGCCGCCGGCATCTGCTCCTGTACCCCCGGAGTCGTTGTGTGCAGACGGACTGTGGCGTCTTGCTCAAGCTTTCTCGTGTCCTAGATTCCCTGGACCACGCTGACTTCCCCCAGCGGTTAGTTTCACTAAGTACTTTTTCGCCTGCTGCGGAAGCCCTGCCCTCCCCTCCTTACCGGCGTGGAACTTATTTTTCGATGAGCATTCCCTTGATTGTTCGAAGCCGTCCAATCCGGACGTTGCGTTATTTTTCTCATCCTTGGCGTAGCTTTCCGTTGCGCCCAGGAAGCTCTCTTTCCTCCCCTCTCGGGCCAGCTCCCTGCTGGAAACGCTGCGATTTGGGCGGAGGCGTAGCCGGTCCCGCCCCTAAAGGAACGTCGGTCCATCCCGGCTCCATGAAGTCATTGTTAACTTTCTGGTATTTGTTGCTTTTGTACTTTCCTTCTTTCTTTGGACAGTCTTTGGCTTCCAGTGATGCTTTGCGGCTCCTCCCAAGAACGTCCTTTGGCAACCCCACTCCCTTGGTGCACGACGCCTTTTTCCCCCCCCCTCCTGTCGAGACATGGTGGCACTTTATTTCCCCTAAACCTACCGCGTGCGCATACGTCTTTCCGTTCCCTTCCCGCAGACTATCGCGCTCCCCACTAGCATTTTCCGTTTCTTTCCCAGGCGCGAAGGCTCTCTTCGAACCTGAGCAGTTGGCCCGCCTTCTTCGATTCGCGCAGAGGCCCCTAATATCCCTTGACCCTCTTGTTAACACCCTGGCACCCCATTGTTAAACATTCCAAGCATTTCCTTCCGCACCGACGAGGTCAGCCGCGTGCTGCGTCAAGTGCGCAGGCGTCTTTAAGCTTCCACTCTTCGAAGACCTCGTCAAAGGTCCGTTCCCCCCTTCCCCTCATGACCAGGTTTCATTCTCTCCCGTTTTTTTTTTATAGCTCCTTTTCCTTTTTCGATGCTGTCCCTTGTTGCGGACCCTGACGAGGTCGAGTTTTAGTCAGAGTTCTCCCTTCTTCGCCTTCCTTTCGCCTGTCACTTTTGATTTCGGCGTTTCTTCGTTTGGCCCTTTTTTGTACATCTGGAACCCCCCTTTTTTTTTTTCTTTTGTAAGCCCTTTTCGGCTCTGTTGCCCGCTTCTACCTCTCGTCGGCGGACCACTGCCCCAATTTTTCTTATCGTCGCGACTCCGGGAGCCTCATTTTCAAGGCGAGGCTGTCTGCGTCTAGTCTGCCTTCTTGTTGCTTTTTTTTTTCGGGTAGGTTATAGACCCCCTCCTTTCTCCCCCCCCCCAAGGGCTGCTTAGAATAGTTTTGTTTCCCAGCCCTTCGTCACCCAGGTATTTTTTTGTTTTTCCAGAGGATAGTTCTGCCCTCTCCCTCCCTCGCCGTTTCAATTAGTTTTAACCAACCTGGCTTTTCCCACCGCACCAGCCCCCCCTCCATTCCTTACCCCTTTGCACCTTGTAGCCTTCCGGTCTCCTTGAGGGAGTGCTCCACCCTGCCGGATCTGCCCAATTCGCAGCTTTCCATTTGCGCTTTTAACTCCTTTGACCCCAATTTTCATGTCGCGGCCTTTCTTCATTTCCCCCTATCTTGCGTCGATTCTAAGTCCGGATCAAGTGCCTGCGAAGGCAGCACTTCTCCCCGCCTCTTCTTCAACATTTGGTCATCCCCCCGTAGTGTTTGCGGCCTTTCCCTTTCCGCCTCCCTGGCCCCGTTTGATTCTCTGATGTCAGCTGTGCTTGAAGATTCCGCGTTTACTTGATAGCCGCCAGCCTCTCGATCAGTACGACCTACGTACCCCTGCGTCCCCCGGTTCTGCCCCAACGACAGCCTTGTCATGCAGCAGATTCCTTCCTATCTTGTGACGTGCAGGTCCTTTGTTTTCAACCTGCGGCGGAAAGGGCCTAATGATATACTTTGCCCGCATGCTCCTTCGCGTAAGGGACAGGATGCCCCAGATATTGAAGGTGGCTTTTGGCGTCTGCTGATTAATTGCACTTCCCTTTTTTTGCTCGTGCTAGCCAACCTTTCACTTGCCCCTCTTTCCCCCATTTCCTGGACCGTTCGGGTTATCTGTCTCGGATTTGTTTGACTGGCGTATAAGGCTGCTTCCCCCCGAAGGACTGAATCGAGCGCTTCCCCTCTGTCCGATCTTTTAGGTGTTTGTGTTTTTTTCTGCGATCCTCCTTTCTGGCCTTTAGTCCCCGTAAGAAAAGTCATTCCACCTGACTTTTGCCCAGTACTCCCAGGTCGACGATTTTCTTCTTCGGCCTCGAGCAAGAGATGCGACAGCGCCATGTCTGGGAGTTGCCGACTTGGACCCTTTTTTTTTTCCAAAAATTTTTTCTCCTCCTGCGTTGATTAACAGTTCCCCCGTTTGATCGATTCTCCCCGGACCTACCCTCCCCACGAAAGAACGCAATTCGCGACTTTTAGTAATTGGCCCCATGTACTGCTCCAGGTTTCTGCTCCCGGGAATGGGTCATTTGTGATTGCTGCGCCAACTTGACTTTTTCTCCACCGTGGGCCCCTTTTTTTCCCGCGACAGTCGGCTCGCAGCTCTGGGTCTCGCCCCCGGCGCCTTTTTGATTTGTCTCCCCCACGGTGATCGTTCCCTTTTTCATCTCCTTCTTGTACTTTTCCAAACCCTCTCCTCGAGGCTGAGGGTCTTCACGTGGCCTTAATTAGTTTCCACCGGCCTCCCTGTTTCTTCATTCAGACTAAACTTCAATTTTTCTGGCCCTCTTTTCTTCGCGGTTAACCTTTTCCCTGCCCTCTACTCACGATCCCCTCGTCGAGTGATCTATGTGCAGGCCTTTCCCAAGTGTTCACCACCAGTTTTCTTCCTTGTTCAAGAGGGTGTTGCCTCACGCCCAGGAATTCTTCTCTACCCCCCTGGGCCCTGCGTTCGTCTTGCGTCTATGTCTCACACGCCTGATATTTTTGAGAATTTTTTCCCCATCCCCAGACAGCGCCGTCCACAGAAAAACCCCTTTCGTGTTTTCCTTCTTTTTTCCTGGTCTTCGCTTTCACGTTAGGTTCTTTTGTTTTATCACATCAGATTGCAAGTTCGGGAGCGTCCCCCGCCAGGCGCACTGGCAGCGTTATTTGGGACTTTTTTCCTCTCGTTCCCTGTTTCCTCAAACAGGGCCTCCTAACTGTCTTCTTGAAACGCATTTGGCCCGTCGATTCCCTCTCGTTAGATTTTTTTTCCGCGGCCGAGCTCCATTCTTTTGACCCTGTTTTTCTCTTGTCCATAGCAGATAGCATGTGGTTTCCAGTCTATTACTCCAGCAGTACTAGTGTTCTACCCGAACTCGTCGATCTATTAAGGTAAAATAGGTCCATCTCGCCGCCGCGCTTCTCCCTCATAGGCTTTTACTCCAGTACCCCAGGTCAAAAGATCCTCTCTTTTTTCTTTTTCTCGTTGTTGTTTTTATGATATGCTGGTTTCGGACTGAGGTCTTTTACCTTCATCTGTTTTTTGGGTGTCAGTCTTTCCAGGAAATTATGGGGGGCCCTGACTACTTTCGCGGTGCGAAAACCTTGCTGCTGTGTCGTTCGTTTTCTACGCCTGGTTTTTTTGGAGCACCTTTTTTTTCCAATGCTTGACTCTCTCTGTACCAGCTTTTTTTTTGTTCTCTTTTAGCTTTTCCTGGCGCCCTATTCGACTCCTCCGTCGTGATCGAATTGCCCATTGCATCTGCATATTCCCCTGACCTTCTTTTTTTCATGCGGCCCCTTTTTTTCTTTGAATGGTCTTTTTTTTTACTGGCTCCCCTCCGCTTCGCTGGTGATTCGCATGGTTTTGGTCTGACCCTGCAGGGCACCTTGTTGATTTTCAACCTCTTTTCACTCGAGCTTCCCTTTTGTTACCACCATGGTCAAATCCTGAGTTTTTCTTTTCTCCGTTTTTAGCTCTTTTTCCATTGTTTTTCTCCTTACTCTTGAGTTGGTTTGCAGGCCGAACGCGCTGTCCTCAGAGCAATTTTTAGACAGTTAGCCAATGCGATTGTAGCCATATTCTAAGCTGAGTGGCGCTAGAGGCCGAAGCAATCCCTCCTCCTTCTTTTTTCAATTTTGGTAGACCCCTCTCTCTGACCAGACTATCGGTAAGGGCCTGGGCTGCCTTCCGTCTGCTCTTAGCAAAGTCGGGCCTACCCGTTCTCTCATATCGGGTTCCAGTATGGATGCCTCCCCTGCCCCCTTATGCGGGTTCTTGTGCTGACGGCAACTTTCCCCTTCTATAATCTTTTCTCCGGTGGTATGCGACCTATCGTGATTATGACAAGTACAATTCCAACCTACTCGTTTTTCGCCCTTTCGCCTGCCCGTTCGTATTTAGGGTCTCTCCCTAGCGGATCCCAGTGTACTTCCCAAGTTGTCTCCCAAAGTTCCTTTCTAGGCCCTGTCATTCCCAGGCACTAGGCCTCGCCTTTGAACCCGGTGCCCTGATCCCTTCCTATTTGCTTGCTGGAAGTCTTTCTTCTAGGCCTACATCGTCTCTGAATGGATCCTGTTTTTTTTGCCTCTGAACCTTCGCGAGACACCAATTATTTTTTGTACACTTATTTGTCTTCTTTCCTGTCAGGGCAACGTCCCCTTCTTCTTGAGAAGAGTTTGTTCCGAGGTCCGGCAGCCATTTCTCTCGCGAACGGAGTGAGCCCTTGGACCTTTTTCTTTTGCTGCTTTTGCTAGGCCAGTTCTTTCCCGCGACCCGCCAAAGCAACCCCCCTCCTCTTTGGCTGACGGGGACCGAGAATTTTTTATTGGCCGCTATTTTTTTTGAGACCGCCTGAACTTATTCCAGCCTCCTCCTTTTGGTAGACGGCCCTCCTTCCCTCGCCGACTCCTCCTTGAAAGTCTTTTTCGGTCCGCACGCCGCGCCTTGCAGAAAAAGAACCCTTTTACCCCCCCATGTCACTGGGCACCCCTTCTTTTCTACGGAACGTTCCCTTCAGAGTCCGGCGGCTGTCCTACTCTTATGTCCTGCATCTTAAGCTATCGGCTTGAATCTTCTTGATTTTTTGGGGCAGTCCTTTTTTTTTGCCCTTGCTTTGCGCTTTCTTTCCCGATCGGTTTTCCCCTTGAATTCCAGGGCTCTTCAATCAGCTTCAGCAGCTTCAATGAAGGCGCCCCTGCTGTTACAGCCAGTCAGACCGCATCCTGGCGGAGATGAACCCTTTGTTTTTTTAAGAGCTAGAACAGAGTCTCTTTCTCTTCCTTGAGAATTATTTCCCCCTTTCCGTGCTGTATGCTCTCCTGTCCTTTGGGATTTGCCTTGATTCCTCAGGAATCTCGCTTTGCAGTGCCTGCGTCTTTGTCTTCGTTCGTCTGCGACTGGCCATCGGCATCCGAGATTTTCCCCCTCCCAACTAAGGTTATTTCATAAACTGCTGCACATGCCTGTTGCTGAACTTTCTTGGATGTTGCTGTTGAATGAGTCTCCCACTTCTTGAGTTTTCTCTGGCCTTTCTTCCTCCCCTTTTTTTTTGTCGGCAAGACTTTTTTCCAACAACCCTCAATTGGTTACGTTTTTTTGAAACACGCAGATTCTCTCCTTTTGTACGAAGCATTTTGCATACCCATTGTCCCCTCGCCGGCGCTCCCTCCCTCCCTTTCCCGTACCATCAGAGATCTCTTTGAAGGCTTCTACCGGCTCTCTAATGGCTCATGCCGACAAGTCTCCCTGGTCATCCGCGCCGCTTTTCCTGTTAATAATCTCGTGGCCCCTCTTCTCCCCCCTTAGTGTACTTGTCAAGGTCTCCTGTTGCCCGACGAGTACCGCACTTGATGAGCCCTATTCAGTCCCGGACAGGCGTGACTCCTATTCGGAAACCTCCTCGAACTCGACGTCAAGGTCCGTTTTTCAAACCTGGGAAGCATTGCAATCTCTCTTTTCCCTCCTCCTCCGGTGTTTTTTCTCTCTTTTTCTTCGCTTCTTGTACAGGTGGGAGGTTTTTTCGAATCTTTCTACCCTCGTCGCGGTCCGGGTCTTGCCGAAAACACTGCCTCTTGATTTTAGGTCCTTTTCTGTTTTTCGTCCTTTACTGTGTTACAGGTGGCACATTTTCCAGGGTTCCTGAAATTTTCAGGAGATTCTGTACCTGCTTTTTTCCTCGAGCGCGGCTTTCTTTTTCGTCTGCTTAGACGACCTCCCCTGCGGCGGTTTTTTCCGATAGTCTGCCGGCGTTCTTGGAGTCCCTTAGTCGCCGTCAGGTAGTTTTTCCAATATTGTACCCACTCTTTTTTGCACCTCCGGAAGTTCCCTCCTTCAGTTCCAGGGCCCATGTTTTGTTGAAAGAAAGGTTAGTTTCTGGCTCTTTACTCGTCCGCCTGGACCTAAGAGACCAGCTTTTTTTTACCACAATCATGGCTCAGTCACCATGAACTCCCCCGAAAGTTCAGAAAGTTTGTGTCTTGGATGCCCCCTTCCTTGCTTCTGCACTGTCGGCACCCTTTCCGCGAGTTAAACTTTTGACTTTTCCTTTCCCGCCGGGCTTCCCCCCTCTCTGTCATGGGTTTTAGTGTCGGGCTTGCCAGTTCCAAATTTCTCAGGAGAGCCTCTCTTTTGGTCCTTTCCACGTTTGAAGCAGATCACCCCCCTTCTCCCTCATAAAGACGCTATCCCTGCCCTTATTCCTTTTCCTTCTTTTTCGCAGCGGCGCCCCTGGATAGCTGATGAAGCTGCTTTCCCTGAGCCTCTTTTCATTGGAGCGTTCGAAGTCCAAGATCGACAGCCGAAGTTTTTTCCTTACAACTTCGTCTTTTGTTTTTCCCACGTACAGCCTTCCCTTTCTCCTGCTCTTCTGACTTTGATTTTCTTTTTTCCCCTTCCCACGTGTTCGGAAGTCTGCTGCTGCATGGGCAATTTGCTCGCGTAAGGACATTCTGACCCCCCCGTTGGACTTTGGTTTATTTGTTATTGCTAGTAATTTTGCAAGGGATCTTTTCCGCAAATTTTTTTCTTGCGTTTACTTTGAGTTATCTTTTTTCGGTCAGTTATTTGACTCGCCCCTGTTTAATTTCCTTGCTCAACAGCTCCTGCGGCCGCAGCGACGCTTCTTCGTCTGAGTTTTGTGGTGCTTTCTCCTTCTCTCCTTGGTGATTATACTCTAAACAGATTTCCCCATTACTACCGTCGCGCTATTCCAGGAGCGTACATGGACTGCGCAAGAGCTTAGAAGCCTAATGGAGTTTGACCCTTTTTTTTTTTTAATGCACTGATCTTTTTTCCCAATATGTTGCGCTCCTTTTCCCTTAGTTGCGTAGGAGCCCTAAGGTTTCTGATCGACCGCCCTGCCCGAACTCAATCGCAGGTTCGTCATACCCCTTTTACAAAGAGCATCTTTTCTGGACTCGGATTTGTGCTGGATTTCCTTCCCCCTGCCCGGCGCGGGTCTATTCACCCTGGGCCACTTCCGCGAACTAGTAGGATTTTTTTCAGAGCGAATTCGCCGGCGCGATTTTTTGCCCCGCATGCTATCTCAGCAAGCAGTCTTCTCCCCAATCTTGTGGCTTTGATTTTTTTGCGTCCGTCTGAAAATTAAGCCATTGTTATTCTTCAGTATGCCAGTTCTTTGAACACTTCTATAAGTGCTGCAACCTGCATGCTTTTTCATCTCCTTTTTTAGAGCTATATCAGCGCGTGGCAGGCTGAAAGGACCCCACAGTTAGTGTGTCTTTTTTCCTAGACCGGCCTATGTTAATCCATTCTATTATTTACTTTTCGTCTCTTTTCTTTAGGATCCCTCCATCTTTGAGTACTTGTATGACCACTCACCCCACAGAGTCATCCCATAAAACCTGCCTTGGTTCTTTTCCCTGATTGCTTCCTTTCACTCATTTTTGACCAGTAGTGCGCCATCACTATTGCCACGTTATGTTAGAACAACGCCCGTTTACCCTCGGAATGTTATCTTTTGCGGGCTCGAGCGTTACAACTTTCCACATTTTCTCGAACGAAAGGTTCTAGTTTTTCCCTCCAATCTCATGGTCAGCCCTATCTCCGCGCCCCGGAGAGGTTGTTGGGGGTAGCTCCGCCCCCCGGTACTCCAGCAGGAGCCATATGTCATGAGCCTTCGATTGTCTTTTTTCCATTTTTCGCGCGAACGGACCCTCAACACATTTCCCTCGACGAGCTAGCGGGCCCCTGAACAAGCTTCCCGGCCCTCCCCTCCTTGCCCACCCGCTTTGTAACTTTTAGGCGTACTCCTGTCGCGATTCACATCGTTCTCCCTTGTCCCCTACCTTAACTTTTTTTGTTCTCTCTCTGATTTTTTTTTCTGTGATGTGCTCGGGACCTGGAGCCCTCTTCCTTGATGAGTTATTTTTTTCATCTTCGGCGGGAGTTTCAGACTTCTTTTCCCCTGCATCAGGCCGCGGGTAGACCTTTCTTTTCCCGTCGTGTGAGCAAACCCAGTGGCACTTCTCTTTCTCTGGTCAGTCTGAAGTTTCTCCTGCTTCTGTTCTCCTGAGAGAGTCCGGTTCGAGTCTTCTCCTGGCACATCTTCTTTCCGTTCTTACCTGTTGCGTGCGGGCTTCCCCTGTGTTCTGCTTGCACGAGCCTTCCCTGCGTTCCGCTGATTCTCCCTGGATGTTTTTCGAACATTCCTTTGCCATCGGGATGGTACCCCTGTGAATCGATCGTGCCCTTCTTCTTTCATGTACCCCGACGGTTGTCCCTGGGGTGCGTGTTCCTTGCTTTGTTCTTGACGACTTACTCACCCCTCTTGCTCCTTTGAGCTCCTCCCTCCCTCTAACTAATGGAGTAACGTTCGCAACTGGCTTGACTTCTATGCCATGTTTTGAGTTCCAGACAAACTGACTGCGCTTTGGTGCTGGCGGTATTTTCCTGGAGTTCTTTTTTCTTGGAGATTTATTCCCCTTTTTCAGTCTCCTTTTTTTTTCATCCGCGATTGGTAAACGTTCTTGTCTGTCCTGCAGCCACCTGGATGTGCCGTTTTTACCGGCCGTTGAAGCATCAGACCCTCCCCTTCGAGGTTGTTTTTTTCTTTGAGATTCCCTTCTTGAACCCTTCCGACCAGAGGTTGAAAACACAAGCCACGACGCGCCGGCCCGCGCGCTTGCCTTTTTTTCCATCTCTAGTTAGCGACAGTGGACCTTTTTAGCGAAGCCCGTTTTCGCTCCCCGCCTTCAAGGAACTTTAAGGACTAATGCGATTTTGTCCCAGTTTCTTACGAGCCGTTTGCTTGCGAAGCCTGTGTCCTTCGCAGCTCCCTCAGCTTGAGCCACTGTTTTACCTCTCCTTCTCGCCGACCTATTTTTTTTCAGCTATGCAGGCCTTACGTCAAACTGATCGAGGGTGATTCTCAGGGCGCTGTTCGAGGTTTCTGGGTCTATAGTTTTCCCTTCTTCTTCGGCCATCGTTTCCTTTTGTTATGTTCGCGAGGACACGAGGCACTAGAGAAATACCCCCCACCTCCTGAGTTCTTTGGAGCGCTGTTCCTAGTCTCGTGCGTTTTTTCTCCTCCTTCCCGGCAGGTCACGAGACCCCGGGAGGACGTCCTTCCAACTCGCCCCGAAAGAAAGAGGCCTTCACTGTGGTTTCACGCAAGCAGATCATTCAGCAACCCCTTCCTCAGACATACTCCCCATCAACCGGACCTTTTCATACTTTTTTCTTTCCGGTCCCCATTTGCCCGGACAGACAGGAGCTTTTCCCTCCTTTGCCATTTATCTTTTTTATAGTACTCATCTCTAACTCTGCTTTCTTACCCCTTTTCTTTTGGTTTTTTCTCCCGTGTGGCGCTGCTGACGCTGGCTCTACTCTGATGGGTACGCTCCCGTCTCAGGACCAGCTGGTAAGTGCAGCTCATCCTCTTCCTCTGCTGACCTCTTCCTTCCTTCCTGGCGGGGAACGGCTTCCGAACGCGGTTCATGGAGCTGTATTCTAGCATTGGCAATAAGACTTTTCTGAGAGTCTCCGCCCTAATGATTCTCCGCCTTCGCCCAGGAAGCGCGCTTTAAGTCCCTTGTCCCTTCGTTTTTTTTTTTACCCTTTACAGTCGACTGCTTGAAAGCCGCTGCCCTCTTTTTGGCACGCGCCTGATCATGTGATCCCATAACTTGAGACGTTAGGCATGTTTCAGATTGCCCAAACTCCTGTTGCTTTGACCTTTTTTTTTTTTTTGTTGCTGTTTCTTTGCGTTTTTTGCATTTCCTTCCCCGAGTTGAGGCTCCTGCTAATGATAAATGCGTGAACCACACGGCCCTGTGCACTAATTTCTGGGGGCACTTTTCGAGGCCTCCGCCCTTGTTTTTCTTTCGTAGAAAACTTCCCCCTCCTTTCTCCCGGAGATCCTCACCTTATAGACTCTTCCTCTCCCGCCTCGCCTTTGAGGTCTTTATACAGGATAGAGACTCTCTCTCCAAGGAAGCAGTTACCCTCCGCGCTGATCGCGCAGATGGCACCATACCTGGCCCAACGATGTTTTCCCCACCCTGGCAAATTTTCCCTCGGCCGGGCAGTCCTGAGGTCCCTGGAAGCTTTTCTGCCTCCCAAGTTGGCGGCAAGGCCCTTCCCGGCGAATCTGGTCGAAATCTTTCTAACCTAGACATCGCAAGGTCCTCTGGACCAGTTCTACGTCTACTCCTCCTAACTTTTTTTTTTTCCTATTCTTCGATGCTGTCACAGGTTGAGGAGACCCTTGAGTTTTTGAAGAGTTTCGTTTTGAACCTCGGCGTCTCTTTCTTCATGCACCTCAATCAGCACGAGGGGTTCTAGTCCCCTTTTCTTCCCCGGAATTGGTGGCTTGTACAGGTGGACCCACTTTCCGGTCGCCTCTTTTCCCCTGTGTCACGCGTTCTCTTCACCTCTCCTCCGACGAAATAAGAATTTCCTTCTCTTTTTCTCTATCGGGAGAAGCCTTAAGGCGAGGCGTCGATAGTAGGAATAAGGTTTCTCCGCCGGAGCCCGCGTAGGTTCTCAGAACTCGCATGTTCCCCCATTTTTCTGCTTGTTTTCCCCCCGCATCTTCCACCCAGTGCCGGTTTTTTGGGATTCTTTTTTTCCCTGCTTTCCCTCTCATGTTAAAGCCAGATCTCCCCTCACACCCTTTCCTTGACTAATTAAACCCATGAAACAGCCAAGTTTTTTCTGCCCACTTTATCTCCTTTTATCCCTCCTTCTACTTTTGGGTGAGCAACCTTTTCGCCGCTTCTTTCGCAGCGTTCCAGCAGTCTCTTGCCATTGACCCAGTCCTTTATGACGAGCTTCTGTTTACCGTTTGGCTGCAGCCAATTCTGCAGGTTTTTTAGCGTTTCGCACTTCTTATTGCCCAAGTTCGAAGAATTTCCCTTATCTGCTCTCCAAGCAGTTACATAATTCAGTATGGCTGCGCTTGAGGTAGAATCCCAAGCCTCATTCGCTGCTAAGATGCCTTGCCCCTTTGGTCATGCTTTCGTTAGCAATCATATTCTTTCCGCGCTTCTTTCCGGAACCCCAAGGAGTCGGTCTGCCCCCACCTCCCTAGTTGTCATTCAGAATCTTTACTCTAGCGTACGCTTGTCTGGATCATTCCCCCGCGTTGTTTAAGGATATTCTTCTTTGTCCAACTGGACTTTCCCCCTTTACATTTTTTCCCCCCTTTCTCAGGTGAGACTTTTTATGTGTTGTTTTCCTGATTACTTTTCATCAAGGCGCTGAGTGCTTCGTCCCTCCGCAGCTTTTTTTTGGGAGGGTAGTATGAGGTCTGCCGTTCCGGCTTCTTGATGACGTCGTTAAGTCCTTGCCTCACCAGCCGCGCGGCCTCCATTGCGTTTTCCCTTTTTTCTTTTTCGTTTGTCTCCCTTAGCAGCCTCGGATTTTAATATACCCAATTTCCTCACCAGATTGCCCCGACCCTTTCCAGAGATAGTCCCCAATGCGGCGTGCCTTTTTTTTTTCGCCCCTCCCTCGCTGCGGCAGCCGTGTTGTCGTGTGAAACTTAACTTCCTTTTCCAAAATGGGTCCCTTTTCTTTTCTCTTCCAGTCTCAGTCGGAGGCTTTGATATGCACGCCTTCCGCAAGCAATCGGACGGCTAGTAATCCCAATTGCCATACTAATGATGCCTAGACGGCCCTTTTCTTTGCCGGTCTGAGTACGGGAGTTAGATACCCCTTCACCTTTCCCCGTCCCTTCTGATTCTTTCTCGTATCCTGAGAATGCTGCGTTTGATAACACTCTTTCTATAGGCCCTTTTAGCCGAGTCGACTCCCCCCTTCCGCGATGGTGAGGATTAAGTTTCGTGACAGGCGCCCCTTTTCAGAAGGGTGTGAGTTCATCCTGCCCTGCGAACCTCTGCTCTCGTTTTCCTCCCCGCATGCATTTTCTCCGACGGAAATGCCCCCTCTTTTCTTCAAGCGTGGAAGGAGCAATTTGACCCACAAGTTTCCTTGTGTCGGGGTTCCTAGAAAAGTCCTCTTCTCTCCCTTTGGATAACCTTCATTGCAATTGCGTCGAGGCGGTGTTTTCACCTATCTTTTGAGTCGTTGGCCCGCCTCTTTTCCCGACCCAAACCCATGTTCTTCGTGCCTTTTAAAGGGAGTTCTTTACTGGAAAGATAGTAGCATCTTGTAGAATCACGATCTTTTTTCATTTCCGCAGGCGAATTCCCAGCCCTTCATCTTGCATTTAGCTATTTCTGTGACATTTCAACAGTTCCCCGGAAGAAAGATCAAGGTATCTTTTTCTCAAATGCAGCTGGCCCGCCGTAGATAGACTTGATCCTCTAGTCTCAAGAATCAGGAGAACCTTTAGAGCGGTTAAAGAGAGCTTGCATTGTCCCCTGTTTGTACCCCCTTCTTTTTTTTTAACTGCCCTAAGGCCAGGTTTTTAGCACCTTCCGCTTGTGAATTTTGACCCCATCATTTCTGGAAAGATTAAATTGAAATCCTGATGACGAAACTTTCGTCTTTTTCGGTACTTTCCATGTTCCCCCACCAGCATCTTCCCTTCCTCCTTCGTTGTTTGCAGATCGGATTTACTTCGAGTCCCATGGATGTAATAATTGAGGTCGTCCCCCCTCTCGGCTGATTTTCACCTTTTGCCATTATGGGCCCTGTCCTACGCAGTCGCGGGTGCGCCCCATGTGTGGTTACCGTTTTGCGACGTATTCCCCAGGGAAATGTTCTCGTCTCTTTGGACAGCTCGTCAGTTTTTTTCTTCTTCTGCCGCCGCCTTGACGCTCTCACGATTAGCGATCGAAATGGCCGCATATTTTCTTTTCGACAGGAGACTTTTGCGTCTTTAGGATGCCACTGTTGGCTGTCTTTTTTTGGCACGAGCTCTTTTTTTAGGCACTTACCCCCACTTCCGCTTGACTTAGCCCTGGCTTTTCGGACATTCAGGGCACTTTTCTTGCATACACGTTCCCCCCGCCGAGTTGAAACTGTAACCTTTTCCATTGGAAAAGTCCCGAGCGACCTTGGTTTTTTGTCTGCGTCTTTGGGGGATGTCGACTCCCCAAAGTTCCTTCGGTTTGAGGTACGCCCTCATCTCCCATCCTTTTCAGCCCATGTTACCGTTCCCACTGGCTGCTCATATGCACTTTTAGAGGTGAAACAGTCAATTCCTCTGCTTTGTCTGTGTCTCTCTGCCCCATCTGTTTTATAGTCTGTCTGGCGGATTTATCCCCTCTCATTGCTTCTCGTTTGGAAGAACGACTCTCCTTTTGTCCCAGTGCTGACAATGCCTTCCCCCTGGCGTGAATTGTCCTATTTTACGTGACACGGAAGCCCTCCGAAATAGAGGCGAGTCGATGAGACCTTTCTTTTCTTCTGAAACTGCCTATCTCCGCGGTGAGTTTTCCCCTGCCCAGTCCGCAAGGAGATAGCCGATGATTCCTTCCCTTTAACTTTATTTCTGAGAAATTTCAAGGTGGAGAAACCCTCCGGAGCGACCCGCTGCAACAGCACTTGTGCCTTTCTTTTTCCCCATGCGGTTGGGGGGTTGGTGGTTTTTTTGTGGATTGGCACCGGGCGATTAAGATCCTTGCGATTGTGCTTGGTTCTCGTTTTCTCTCCGGACGCAGAGTCCCTTTCGACTGTCTCCCGGTTTCTCCTCGAGCTCCCTTTTTCCGCTGAAGGAATTACTTTACACCTTTTGCCAGTAACGTTTCTGAAGACGCTTGTTTCCGCGGCCTTCCTTTAGATCCAGGATTAAGGGGCAATTTCTTTTTGCTCTGTTTTTAGCAAGGCCCTATCGGCTTTTCCTCCTCACGCAACACCCTTAAGAGTATTGGCTTTCCCCCTAGATGGTGCAGCGGAGAGCGTCTGTTTTTTTTCCCCCCATCACCCCTTCCTGCAGCGGAGGCTTCTACCCCTACCTAGCCCTCGCCTCAAGCGGCAATTAAAGTGGGAGAGTCGTCTGAAAGTAAGGAGCCACTTGCAGACCCCAAGCAAATTACTCGCCCCTCAACTGTCCCCTCCCCCTGGGCATCCTTCTACGTAAGATCAATTGTCCCGTGGCCCCATTCCTCGAATGAGCTCCGAGAATTTTCCTTTCTCCTGAATCGTAGTGTTGTTTTCCTCTGTGCATGCCCTTCTTCCGTTGGGTGTCCTCGACTGCTTCCCCCGTTTTGGACGCGGCGCTCTCTATCCTTGGGCTTTCATCGCATTACCTGTCTTTAAGCTTAGTACCTTGGTTTTTTTCCCTCCTGCGGACAGCCAGGCCTCCAGAATAAGGGCGTCTTTGATGTTTTCTGAGATTTTCCTGGAGATGCTTCGCATCTTGGCCCCGCGTGGTTTTCTATAGAAATCCCTTCCCTCTATCCGGCGCAGGGAGATCGCTCTGGCCACCCTGTGGTCAAGGGCAAGCGCCTTGGAACGCTGCGATTGGCACGGCCGACGATCCCTTTCTCACGCCCATCAAGTTGAGCCGGATTCAAGTGAGATGCAATTTTTGAACTTTCTGTTTTTTTTTTTTTGCCCTGAGTCCGTCTTTTGCTTTTTCGATTTATCTGTCATCCTTCGGGCGTTGCGGCTCGCAAGACGACCCCTTTTTCGCCACTGGTTAGAATGGCTTTTGTGGTCCCCCCCTCCGAGTGCTCTCCTGGTGGACCATCTATTTTCTGATTAACCTACGCGTCGCGCCTTTTTCTCTTCTCCCTGTCTCAGATATTTCTGACCTCGCCTTTGTCCTTCCCTTCTCGCGACGCTTCCCACAATTGAGAAGTTTTTTTTCGCCTAGGATTCGACGCACTCGGGCCCTCTCTCCTTCCAACGATTTCCCCAGGACCACCCCTGGAAAAATTGTTCCACCTACACGTTTGCCTTTTTTCCCGCGCGGAATTGTGCTGCCGAACGGCAGTCATCTTTCTTTTCTTTCTAACTTCTCCTTCCTCGCCCCCCTTTCTTTTCCCCTTTTACCTGCATCGACTTCCAATCTATTCTATCCTAATCATTTGTGTTTGCCCAGAGGAGATTTGCCGTCATGCTGTCCCCTTTTCGTGCCTTTTTTTTTTTTGTTTTCAGTTTCGGCCTAGTACCTTATCCGGGTTTTTATTCGATTTTGGGGTGCCGGGTTGCCTCCCGAGGAGGGGCATATTTCTTTGGCCGGCCTGGTGTACAGTTTTAAATTTTTCCAGGGTTACGCATCGTTGTTCCTGTCCTCCTGTTCCTATGCGCGAACTCTGAGATCGTAGTTTTTTTCCTCTCCGAGAGTCGCGAGCCGGTTCCGTTCTTCTTTCCCACGGGAGGCGTTGGATAGTCTGCGCAGGGTATTGAGACCAGTCGCGGCATCACCGAGTCTTTTTCCCCCGCTGTTCCACCCTTGGATGAGAATAGGAGTGTTTCCCCCGCATCTTTCATGGCCCAGTTTTGTTGCACGGGATCGTTCCCCCTCTTTTTTTTTTTCCAACCCCTAATGCGAACTTTATCAAAAATACTGGTTTCTTCCCCCTCCCTCCCGAAGTTGGAAAAAGGTCGTTGTCCTTTGATCCTCCGTCTCCTGAGTTCTTTCTCCCCTGCTCCTGGCGCCGTGACCCAATAGTCAGTGTTTCCCAGTGCGCTTGCCTTGACCCATTCCTGTGCGGTCCCCCTTTTCTCTTTTGAGCCGTTCGCGGCTGAAGTCAATTTATAGGAGAGTCCCTCGCCACGTTCTTCTATTTGAGACTCCTGTCCAGAGCCGCACTATTCCCCTCCGTTAATCGACTCCCCCCTGATATTTGCTTGCCTGTGCTGCCGCCTAGGAGCAGCATTGATTCTATGATATGCTTTAATCTTTTTCATCGCCTTCTTTTCTCACTATAGACGGCACCACTTCACCTCCCCTTCCCTTCCCCGTATCCCCCCTTACCCCTGACTCCCACCAAGTCCTTACTTCACCTCCTCCCTTCCCACTACTATCCATCTTCACCCCCCTCCCCCCCGTCTACCCCCAGAACCCCCTCCAACTTCCTCTACCCATTCTATCCTCTTCCCACCCTTTGCCCCTCCGCCCGTCTCCCTTTCCCGTTCTTCTCCCCCCTCTTCCCCTCCCATGCCTCCCCCCCACACTCTCTCCTCTTATTCCCCCCACACCCCCTCCCTTTCTCCTCACACCCCATCCCACCTTCCTCACTAACACGTCTATACTTCCCCCACCCCCCACCACCCCCACTTCCGCCCTCCTCTCTCATACCCTCCCCCCCTATTCCTGCCCCCCCTATTCACCTTACCCCCCCCATTAACCCCCTACGCCCCCCCTCCCTTCGCGGTTCTCCACCTCGCTTTCCCTATACCCCCCTCCCTCCCCCCCCCCCCCCCGCTCCACCTCCACCTCTTTCCCACCCCCTCGCCTTCCCCCCTCCTCACCCCCCCCCCCACGCCGCAACCTTACTTCCCCTCTTTTTCCCTCGCCCTCTACTCTCCGGGCCTCTCGACATTTGCCCACTCTTTACTCGATCCAGCTCCCACCTACTGACGCCTACCATCCCTTAGCCCTTCCCTCGTCCCCCTACCGCTCCCTACCCCCTCACCACCCTTACCCCCCCCCAACTATCTCCTCGCCCACCCTCCCTCATATCCCTCCACAAACCTGCCGCCCTCCCCAACTCACCACCCCACCCCCCCCTCCGTTCCTCCCTTCTTTTCTGCCCCCTGCCCCCTCCCATCCTCCTCCCCCCCTCCCCCCTTCCCCCCCCTCCACCTCCCCCCCCACTTCTCCTACTTCTTTACCACCACCTTCAACCGCTTCCGCCCCCACCCCACTCGTCACCTTTCCTCACTATCCCTCGTCCCCTTGTTCTGCCCCCCCCCCATTGTCCACCCCCCCTTCGCTCCCTCCCCCCCCAACTCCCCCCCACCTCCCATCCCTCTGTCCCTTCCCCGCGTCTCTCTTTACCCACCCATCCCCCCCAACCTCCCCAACTTTTGCTTCCTCTCCCCCATCCGTCCCCTTTCTTATTCCTTCCCCTTCCTCTCCCCCCAAAACTCCTCCACCCATCCCCGCCTTTCTCTTCCCTCCCCCTTCCACTTCCCTATTCCCCCCCCTTATTAACACTTATCCTCCCCCTCTCCTTCCCCTTAAACCTTCTCCTTCCCCCCCCCGCCTATTCACTTGCCCATTCACCATACCACTCTCCGCCCCTCCCCCCTTTACCCCCCTTTGATCATCCAAAACCTCTCCTCCCACTCTCCCCCATCCCCCCCCCCCCTTCGTTGCCCCCAGCCTTCCCTCTCCACCCCCTTCTCCCCCCTCCCCACCCCCCCCCCCTACCCCCACCCCCCTCCCCCTCCAATCCCACCCACTTCCCCCCCCCCTCCCCCCCTACCCTTCCTCCCCCACCCCCACTCCACCCTTTCCCACTCACATGTTTTCCTTTACGGACTATTCTTGCCCTCTCCATCATCTCCCCTCTCCCTCCCCTCCCCCCCCTCCCCCTTCCCACTTTCCCCCCTCCCCCCCACTTTCCCCCACGCATCTCTCCTTATCCTTTGACCCCCACTCCTTCCCATCCCCCTACCCCTGGCCAGACCTCTTTCCCCTTCCTCCCCTTTCTTCTATCCGCTCCCCTCCGTTTTTCCCTTCATTCCTGTTGCTCCCCCCCACCTTACCTTCCCTCACCTCCCGCCCCTTCCCCCCCCCCATTTCTCTCCACTCCCACCCTTACAGTCACCCCGCACCGCCTCCCTCCCCCTCCCCCAGCCTTCGTTTTTTTTTCTCTCCCTTTTCCCTACCTCCCCTTTGCTCCTGATTCTCTCCTTCCTATTCCGCCCACCACCCACCTCTCTCCCCACTATCACTCCCCCCCTGCCTTCCCACTTTACCCCACACCTCATCGCCCTCCACCCACCCCTTGTTCCCGCCTTTCGATTCCCCATCCCCCCCCTACCCCACCCCCACCCCCCTTCCTCCCTCTTCTTACCTCCCACCGACTCAACCCCGCAATCACACTACCACTCCCCCCCCCTTTTTCTTCCTCCCCCCCTCCTCTCCTCCCCCCCCCCCCTCTCCTCTCATCACGCCCCCCCCCCCTCCCCCCCTCCCACCCCCCACTACCCAGCCCCCCTTCCCCCCCCCCTTAGCCCACCCCCTCTACCTCCCCCTCCCCTCCTCAAGCCGTTTTCACCCGCCCCCCCCATCCTCATCGGCCTATCCCCCCCTACATCCCCCCCTCTCCTCCCGTCACCCCCAATCCCACCCCTCTACCCCCACCCTTCCCAACACCGCCGCTACTCTTCCCGCTCGCTCTCCTGCCCCCTCCCAACTTTACCTGCTCTCCCCTCTCTATCTCCCCCCCTCCTTACTTACTTTCATGTGTATCCCCATCCTCGCCACGTCCCCCCTACCCACCTCTTCCCCCCCCCCCCCTCGTCTTTGCCCCCTCTTCTGTTTCGTTCCGCTCCTCCCCCCTTCTTCTCCCACCCCTTCCCCCTTCTCTCTGCCTACTCGACCCTGATCCCTCATTCCCTCCCCCCCCCTCCCCCCGCCCCTCTTTATCCGCATTTCCCTCCACCTCTCCGCCCTCAGCTACCCCCCCCCCCCCCCCCGATCCCTACCATCCTCTCATCCCCCCTCCTCCTCTTCCCCCTCTCCCTGTTCCGTCCCCATTCCACCCCACCTCTCCCCCTAACTTCTCGCTCCCCCCCCCCCCCCTCACTATCATCACGCTCGCCCCCCCCCTCCCTGTCCCCACCACACGCCCCCTCCCCTTTATCATCAGTCCTTCTTCCCCCTCCCCCCCCTCCTTACAGTTCCTCCCTCTCACCCCCGCCCCCCCCTCACTCTGCTCCTTTCACCCACCCCGAACCCGCCCCGCCCCTCTACTTCCCTTTTTTCCCACGCAAACCCCCTACCCACCCGGTTCATCTCTCTCCCACAACTTTCTCCTTTCCTCCCCCCCCTCTCTCTCCCCCCCCCCCTGCCCTCTTATGACTCTTCCATCCCCCCCTCTACACCCTTCCTTCCTCCCCCTCCTTCCCTATTCCTTACAACCTCTTCCAATTGCTCCGTGCCCTCACCTTCCCACTGACCCTCTTCTTTTCACCTCATCCCCCTCTCCCCTTCCCTTTCCCCACTCTACCTCTTACTGCTCCCTTCTCAGACCCTCATCTCTCTCCTCCATCTCTCCCCCCTCCCTCCGCCCTTACTTCCGCCCCCCCACAGCCCTCCACTTTTTTTCTCACTTTTTGCCCACCCCCCTTCATCCCCCCCTCTCCCCCACACCATCCTCCGCACACCTCATCCCCCCCATCTTCTTACCTCGCCTCCTCTATCCCCTCCCTTTTCTCCCATATCTTCCTTCCCCAGTCCCCTATTCCCCACTTCTTCCTTTCCCTTCTCCCCTCCCTCCCCCCCAACTTTCCCCCCCTTTCCACTTTGCGGCCCAGGCGCGGTCCCTCTCTCCAGATTTATGGAAGATCCGTCCCTGAAGGGACGTTTTCAGGGCCGTCAAAGTCGTCAACTTTTTCTCTGCCCTTTTGCCCAAATCGACTGTTTCCTTTTGACAGGCTTCCCTTGAAGTTGTCCTTTTTGAGTAGGTTTGATTAATTTATGCAAGGGAGATTCTTTTCTTCCCTCCACCTGCCTCTTCGGGCGTTTTTTGCGAGTGAGGTCTTTTCCGTTGCTGCCCTGTCCCTGGTTTATCACCCCCCTCTCGGAAGCTTAAATGCCGTAGTCCCCCCCCTTTCCCGAAATCGATTCTTTTGTCTTTTCTTAGACAGCCTGTCCTTTTTCGGAACCCTCAGCATCCCCCACACTTTACACTCCAATAACGTTCGATATCGGCGGCCTGTTTTCAGACCCCCGCTTCCTCCCCGTCCTGTCATCTTTTTTGCCTGAAAGGCATCAAAAACCCACTGCATCTCCTTCCCCCCCCCCCCCTTGTCGCGAGGGGATCTTCATTCTCCCGTCTTCTCTTTCTTTGATTCCGGCTTCCAGAATTTCTCGCGGACATTTTCGTAACCCTTGTCCCAAGTTGCCTGAGTAACTGAGAAGTGAAGGTGTCATCTTTGGCGCGACTTGTTTTCTCCCCTTTCCCTTTCGCGCTGGCGATGCAGCAGCGCGCTTCCCTTCGCGATTTGCTAAAAACGCCGCTACGGCCGTTTTCCTAAGAAATATGTTCTCATCCACCCTTGCTGCTTTTCTTAATTGACCGTGCAGTTTCCCCCCCCGGCACCCCCCCGGTGTAGACATTTTTATGCCAGGACCCCGGTCCGTTCTGTCCGATTGCTGCCTTTCTTGGGCTACCTTTTCCTTCCCTGCTACTCAGCTCAGTCTTTGGCAGGACGCAGGAACCTTTTTTCCCGTACTTTTCTGTTCAGCCAGGTGCATATGCGTCATCAGTTTATCCCCCCGCTTCCATTGAGGATCTTTTTTGTAGGCTTCATTCTTTTGAGTTAATCCCCCCTTCCCCGAACCCTCCTGTTCCTCAAAGAACCCCCCTTTCCCTCTTTTTTTTTTCTTTTTCAGGCGTCATTTTTTCCCTCTCGACTTTCTTCGTGTTCGAACCTCTTTCCCCGTTCATGTTTTCGACCCCACTCCAAGGCGAATAGAGGCAGGCGGCTTGGCTCCTGTTGGCCAGTCCCACTTTTCCCACTCCATCCAGTTCTTCCTTATCGAAAATGTCAGCTGCGGCAAGTCGCTTTTCGTTCCTCCTTTTTTGCGCAAGCAGCTTAGTTTTTATTCCTCAGCGGTTTTGCGTATGACTGTCTGTTTTCAACCGGCTTCGACTCCCAGCCTGCAAGGTGTCGGACCCCCCCGCCGCGTAGTCATTTCCCCCCTAATGTTTTTTTTTTATTCAGCCAGCCTTTTTTTCACGCTCAAGGTAGTTTTACTTCCCATTGCCTACTAATCACAGAATCCTCTCTCTTTCAGGAGTTGTTTTTGTTGTCTTTCGATGATTTCCTTTCTGCCCATTGTAAGCACTACTGGAGAGCTTTTTTGCAGGTCCTTTCCGCATTTCCCCGATTATGGGCCTGCCCACGGCGCGGGGCCAACCTGACTGCTGGGACGTTCCGCGTCCTTCCTGGATGCAAACCCCCTTGTCCCATGCGTTTTTAATGGAACATTTCCGAAGGTCTGCTGTTTTCAGAAGTTGTCTCTGAAAGTTCCGATCGGATCTTCCTGGACAAGATGCATTTTCGACAATTCTCTTTTCTCTTCCTGCTTGACCTGTTGGATTTACTTTTCAAAGAGTCTCGAGTGGTCCGACAACTCGATGACCTGCTCCTCATGGACGGTTTTCGGGGTTCCTTCCCATGTACTGGGCATTCAGGCTACCTTTTTCTCGAGCCTTGCCTTCCACGACCTACTGCAAAGGACCAACGTGAGTGAGGGGTTTTTATTGGTTGCCTCTTTCCTTTGTGCTTTTCTAACAAAAGAGGAACTTTCGTGACCTCCCGATCAGTCTCCAATGTCTCTTTTATCCCCCTTCTGAGCTATGCATTTGCCGGAACCCCGATCCCCCATGGCCCCTTTTGTTCACATTGCCGGACTTCTCTTTGCCTCTTTCTCTTCCAGGCAATGTCTGATCATGACTGCGCAACGGTCATTTTCCGTGCAGAGTGGGGTTTTATTTGCCTGGCTCCCCCCCTTTTCCCGGTGCCCGAGTCACTTTCAACTTAAGCTTCCTTCTGGGAGAGGGGTCATCTCCGATGCTGAAAACGGCCTTCTTCTCTCTTTTTTCTCCCTTTTTTGATCCCCCGTTGCTGGAGCCCCCGCCTTTATCTTTCTGATGTTTCCGAAAGTGGCCCAGTTTAGAACAGCCCGCGTCCCTCCTTGCCATCCGGTTTTCCCTTCTAGCTTTTTTTTTTTTTTTCCGGTTGATTACGAGCCTTCTTTTTTCCTTGTTTTTCAGTTATTTCATCAGGGACGAGCTTGGAGAAATCTGGATCTTCCTGGAAGAGCCCCTTTTCTCTCAACCCATACTGTAACCTTTTTCTTCTTCCCCCCCCAAAGCAAGGAAGTGATGCTCCGCCTCTTGTTCGCGAGTCCCGCCTTTTCTTTAGCGACCTTAGCTGGGCGTTGATTGAGCGATATGGTGCTCTCGTCCTCTTTCTTCTACGCGAATCAACAACCCCACGTATTTGACTTTGAAGTTGCAGATGCTTTTGAGCGGACGCAGCTGTCTTTCTCCCTCCATTCCGCCGGCTCATTTTTTTAAGCGCCTCCACTCTAGAACTCGCCCGACCTCCTTGCAAGTCAAGTGGCGGCAGCAGAAGCGCCTTGCAGAACATTACCTTTTCAGACCCTCCGCCCCCTCCCCCCAACTGAAACTGGGCATACTTGTTCCTCTGCCCCGTTGGACCCCCTTCCCCATAGCCGTGAATATTTCCCCTCCTTTGACTGTCTACTGCTCCTTTCCTCCGCTCGTCGGCTTTTGATAATGAAACAGTTTCGTGGGTCTCACCGATTTTTCCCCCCCTCTTATCTTATAGGCGAGTGGCTTGATAATTATGACCACTTTTTCCAAGAATCTTACGCAACTCCTTCTGTCCTCCACTCTGCGGACAGCAAGGCCTCCACCCATACTGGCGGAGATTCACCTTTTTGAAGAAGAGAGGCTCCTTGCTTCTTTCCTCCTTTCCATTCTGAGTGGTATTTTATCTCTTGATTTTAAGTTGGACCCCCCCTTTTACAGCCCGCGTTCTCCCTTCGCGTCCGTCTTTGCTCTTTTTTCAAGGGCCCTTAATGCTTTCCCTCTTTTCCCCGGAGACTAGCAGTGCTTACGCCTCAGGTCTCCTTCTTCCCTTTGGAGATTGTCCCAACGACTGTTTCCTTTTCGTTTCTTTGAAGAGCAAGGATTTTTCTCTCGCTCTTCCTTTCAAGGCTTCGTTTTCTTCCGTCACCCCGATATTGTGAAACCCCCCCTGTCTGTTCCCGAATGGTTTTTCCCCACTCCTCTTCCCCCCATGGTGGACAAGGCTTCAACCTACTCGGAGAGACCCGGTCGCTACTCCCTTTTATCCTATCGCGACCGCTCGTTTTAACCTTTTTTTTTTTCCTTATATCGATTCCTTTATGCCGCCCCGGAGCAGTGTCCCCCCCTCCTCCCCTAGTGATTTTTTGTGGCACATCATGGCCCCCCTCTGCGGAACCTTTTGAAAAAGTGTTCCCCGTTACCTTATTCCTGAGACCTCTTTCCGCCGCGTTGCGCGCAAGTTGCGTTTTTTGAACGGCCGTCTAAGCGATTGAAACTTTCGAAATCGCCCTTCCCCCAATGTTCCCCCTTCCCCCCTCTCGTGGCCCCCTCTCCTCTCGTGTTTTTTTTATCTCTCTTTCTCTTGTAAGTGAGGCACTTGATCTTCGACTTTCGACTGTTCTTTTTTCCCCCTTTTTCGGCTGCGTCCCCTTTTTTCTTCCCCTCTTCCCGGGTTTCCCCTTTTTTTTTTTTAGTGACAGTTTTTTTCCCTTTTGGGGCTCCCTTGGGCCCGGAGAATTTCCCTCTTCCGAGCAATCCTTCTCGCGTTCGGGTTTCCATGCGCTATGTCGGTGAGCATTCGGATCCTGGAGACGCCCTTCCCCTTGACTTCCCTTTCGTTTCTATGCTTCCCCCTTGAGGTGAGTTCCGGATACGCTCTTTAATTTCCTCAATATTTTTCCCCAGGGTGCCGCCTTTTCCTTTTTTTCTCCCATTTTTCCATTTTTTTTTTTTTGAAGCAGGTATCAGTTTTAGTTTTCCCCCTTTGCCGCTTTGTTCCCTCAGAGGAACCCACTCGTAAAAATACTGGATAGCCATTCAACCTCCCAGAAAGTCATGTCCCCCCTTAGTGTCCTTATTTTGATGACTAAGTCTCCTTTTTGGGCGTGATCAATGCCGCTGTTTTTTCGAATGGCGTCCAGTTGCGTCTTGCCCTCCCCCTCTTTCCTGAAACTCTCCTGCTTTTTTTTAGCCAGGTTGGTTTCAGTCCAATTCTGCATGAGAGACTCCCTCCCCGTGAAGGCTTGCCCAGGATTGCCGCGCCTTCCTTCTTCTTTCTACCAATTAGAACGCATTTTTTTTTTTTTATGGGTGTCCTCCCTTGTATCATGCATTAGCTGTCTTGAAGCTGCTGCCTCTGAATCTGTTTGACGGTTATCTCCCTCTCGCCTCTCCCTCTGTCTCAGCGTAAAAAAAGTATATGTATTCCCCCCCAGACACTCCGTTTTTTCCTTCTCAGATTACCGTTCCCTCGCGCTTACTTTGAAGTATAAATTTTTCAAAGTCGTGAGGTCCTCTCTTATTTTCTTTGGAACATGAATTCGGCGTAATTTCTTCGTCCCTTTGCTTTGGACTTTGATCTGGCTTTATTTCATTTTTTGTTTCCAAGGAGATTGCGTTGAGTCCCCCAACCATTTACTTCTGGCGCTATCGTTCTAGGACTTCTTCCTGATGAGTGAGAATTCTTTGTTCTCTTTTCAACCCAGAGCCCCTTAGATCCCAGTCGCGTAAATCCCCCATCCCTTTCAGCTGAGTTTTGTTTCTTTCTCAGGCCTTCAGACCCCAGAGACCTCCTCAACCCTCTCCAATGAATCCCCTTTTGATATCCCAGTAGTTCCGGCTCTCGCCCGCCTCTTCCTCTTTCAATCCTTTTAGTTATGCATTTCCCCCTTGCCCTATCTGACCCAAAAGACGTTTTGACGCCCGGTTCCTTCCCTCTTTTTCTCCATCTTGCTTATCTTCGCCTTCCTCTTCTGCCTGCAAGAAAGCCCTCCTCCCTTCTTTCTGCCAAATTTTTGAGTTCTCCCGTTCCTTGGTTTTATGCGGTCGCGACGGGCTGTTCGCTGGATTTCTAGCCCTGGTCCTTCTTCTACCTTTTTAGACTCTCCCCGTGCTATCTCGTGGCCCCACGAGTAGATAGGCCCTTTTTCAGCCTAAGAGTCGCCTACCCCCCCCCTTTCTTCTGGTGATTTTTTTTGGGTTGAAAGTGGTCGCACTTACTACCTTTGGGCTGGTTTTCGAATGCAATTTTTTAACCTCGCGTCTGCTTGACCTTGATTGCTTCTTGGCGTCTCCATCGACATTACCTTCTGATTTTTGCCCTCCGATTTTGAAGTGGCACCCCCTAGAGTAATTGTTTTGCCCGGTTCCTCGCCCAGGTTACTCTGCTCAGCCATTGGCTCCTTAGCATTGAGTAGAGTCCGGTTTTTCGGTCACACGCACTGATCTGTTCTTCCTTCGGTCCCCTCCCCCATACCTTAACAGACCCTGGCCTCTGGCTTCTTTCTTTTTAAAGGTGCACGTATGGAACGAGTGTTCGCCCTCACGGATTGCAGTTAATTGCACTCAAGGCTGACCCTCCTCCTCTTCTTTTCTTTCTCGAGATAAGTAGCCCACCTGGGTCATCCAGAAATATCCATGAATTTTTTCCATGCCGCTGGGTCCGTAGCCGCGTCAGCCCGTCCTTGACCTCCTTTACGACACAGGATTTTAGAACCTTCCGCCTTTCCCACCAGACGCTAGCATTTCCCTTTTTGATCCAGGGGTCAGAACTCCCCTCCTAGGGCCCCTTCTCGCTATTCCGTTCCAATACATTTTCGGCAAGATTCCGTCTACGCGTATTCCCCCCCCTGACACGCTCATGTTTGTTCGCCCTCAAATGTAATAGACTTTAGTTTTTT